>Ga0316191_10002063_pt1 | contig 14497 bp, 10 predicted proteins | sample Eddworburr2cm_MG_FD_204928 | JGI IMG/M metagenome (GOLD analysis project Ga0316191, IMG submission 204928) | Coastal sediment microbial communities from Maine, United States - Eddy worm burrow 2 cm | ecosystem: Environmental > Aquatic > Marine > Coastal > Sediment | place: USA: Maine...
GTGAACTGGAGGGTTGCGGAGAGCGGATTCGTTTTCAGTTGCCCACCGGCCACCATCTGGAACTGTTTGCAGAGAAGGAACAAACCGGCAAGTGGGGTCTCGACGAGAACAACCCCGAGGCCTGGCCGGAAGGTCTCAAGGGTATGCGTGCCACGCGCTTTGATCACGCCCTGCTGTACGGTGACGATCTCGACGGTACCGTAGACCTGCTGACCAATGTGCTGGGTTTTCAGCTATCGGAGCAGGTGGTTGATCGCGACAATGACGATTTTCGTCTCGCGGCCTTTCTTACCGTGTCCATGAAGGCACACGATGTTGCCTTTATCCGGCATCCGGAGAAAGACAAGCTGCACCATACCTCCTATTACCTGGACACCTGGAACGACGTACTGCGCGCAGCGGACCTCATCTCCATGCACGACATCCCACTGGATATCGGCCCTACCCGCCACGGCCTGACCCACGGCCAGACCATTTATTTCTTTGATCCGTCGGGTAATCGCACGGAGGTTTTTGCCGGTGGCGATTACACCTACCCGGACCACCCGGTGGTGACCTGGGACGCGGACAAACTCGGCAAGGCCATTTTTTATCACGATCGCCAGCTCAACGAAGCCTTCCTTAGCGTGGTGAGCTGATTCGCCCGGAGGCTGGCTGCCATGGATTCCATAGTTACAGACAGGGCCGACGAGATCATCCGCAGGGCATGCGCGAAAGCGGATGAGCTGGGAGTGGGCGCCTGTATTGCCTTGGTCGATAACGGCGCGCACCTGAAGGCCTTCCGGCGTATGGACGGCGCCTTTATCGGCGCAGTTGATGTCGCCCAGCGCAAGGCCCGGACCTCGGCCTTGTTTCCTTTGGGCAGCGGCGAGTTCGGCCAGGTGATTGCCGACCAGCAACTCACCGGTATGGAGCTGAGCAATGGTGGCCTGGCGGCATTTCATGGCGGACTACCCATCATCGACGGGGACATGGCTGTGGGTGCGATCGGTGTGTCGGGAGGCTCGGCGGAGCAGGATCTCGAGATCGCCCGGTACGCGCTTGGTATGGACGCGATGCAGTGCTCTCTGTAAATAGCCTGTGGCCACAGGTGAGCTCGGCTGCAAGGCCAGTGCGCGCAATGGCTGTGACTTTACCCCTTATTATCACCTGCATTTTGACGCTGCCCGCGCACGCGGAAGATTCAGCCCTTGTGTTGCAGGAGTTCTCGCCGCTACTGCGTGAATTCGACAATACGTTGATGGCTCCCGGGAGGACAATAAACAGCGATAACGTGGGGAATTACGCGCGCTGGCTGGATGATGTGGTGGCCGACAATGTCCGCGCCGACAACTTTCAGATCACCCTGGGCCCAGTACTGGATTTCTCCACGCACCCCGTCTATCTGGATGCCACCGGGGACAACCTCGGAACAACCACGATAGGACCCGCGCCTGGTGAACTGTCCAATTACCAGGCCGGTCGGCCATTTCTTGAACTGCAGGTAGAGGACCCGCTGGCCGGCATCAAGGCTGCCTGGAATATGCGCTACGCCTACGCACCCGACGAAACCGAGACCGAGCACTTCATCTGGCGCTACCGCGATATGAGGAGGGACAAGCTCGAGCGAACTATCAGTATGTACGGGGCAATACTTCGCTACACGCATCGTCACTCCCATGATCCAATTCCCACCCTGGAGGACAACCCGGCGGGGCTGTTTTCTGCACTTTACCTGCGGGTCAATAAGCCCCAGGACATCCGCAATACCCAATTGCTGATACACAGGGCAGAGATTGACACTGAACCCGAGCAGGCATGGATGTACCTGAACACCCAGCGCCGGGTCAAGCGTATCGCGACCGGACAGAAAACCGACGCCTTCCTCGGCAGTGACATTATGATCGAGGACTTTCTGGGCTATAACGGCCGCATCGTGGATATGCAGTGGACTTACCTGGGCAGCGAAGAACTGCTACTCCCCATGTACGGGCACAACCAGTTGGACCTGGACCAGCAAGAGCCTGATAAGGAGGGGTTCAGGGACATCGGTTTCGCCGGCAAGGGTGGCTGCTTTCCTGAAGTGACCTGGCAGCTGCGCAGGGTTCACCGGCTGGAGGCAGTGCCCCAGGACCCCGGCCACCCCTTGTCAAGGCGCTACTATGTGATCGATGCCGCCACCTTTGTCCCCGTACTGACCCACATTTACGATCGGGCCGGTAAGCTCTGGAAGCTGGGCATAGTCGCCGTGAGCGACTCGAGCTATCACACTGCGGAAAATGCGACGTGGCAAGGTGCCATCACCGACGGCGTCAGTATGATTGACCTGCAGGCAGAGCACTGCACCACACTCAACCTGAAGTCCCGGATGGCGGTGAATCCGCTGCGTCACAAGTCCTTCAACACCAGTTACCTGCGGCAGATGGGGCGCTAGACGCAATATAAGAAAAAGTGTTCATCGCTTACCGTAGAGGCGCATGAATGCCGCGCTGGCTAGTACTATAAATACATGGCCAAAATGGCTGGAGGTTCAAAGATGACTCGTCTCTTTTCACACAGGAACCGACCGGTCCACCTGGGCAGCTTTCCCTTGGAGAGATTGTCGCGTCGCGGCAGCGCGATGGACTTTCAGCGCAATGCGCCACCTGCGGAACTGCCAATTGAGGACCCGGGTAATCCACACTCTCTGGCCAACGGTATGCGCGAATACATCAACGTGATGGATCGCATGCGCGCGGGTCCGGTCGCCCCTGGCCAGGCGCCCATTCCGGGCGATCTACAGGAGCGAGCCAACCATTTGAAGGCGGCCTGTTATTACCTTGATGTCAGTATGGCGGGTGTATGCCATATCCCGGAAGGGGCTTTCCTGGAAGAGCCTGTCATCAACCATTCACTCAGCGAGGCCGCGGAGCGGGAGTACGGCACCGGGTCTGCCGACAACCCGATGGCTGAGATCAGCGTACGCGAGGGCAAGGCGGCCTGGGAACAGTCGCAAGCGGCGTTGCAAAAGCCGCTGGGGCACACGCATGCCCTTGCCATTGTGGTGGAGTATCCCCGCGACCCTCGCCCTGACGAACCTGGTGTCAGTTGGTTGCACGGTACGCAGGCGCAGCGAGCGGCCTTGCGCGCCGCGGAGGTGGGGGCGGTGATGGCCAATTACCTGCGCATGCTGGGTTTTGACGCACGCCTGCACACGCGAACCGCTTCCGAACTGGACATCGATCATGTTCTGGTGGAAGCAGGCCTGGCCGAACCGACAGGAGCTGCCGCCGAATGCCCGGCACAGGTGCCCTTCCTGGGGGAGCGGTTCGGCGCGGTGATTGTATCCACCGACCTGGAGCTGGCTGCCGACAAATACCTGGCAGAGGGCGCATGCCGCCGCGCGCGGGACTTCGAGTGGTGGGTCGGGCTGGGCGGCACCCGGCCAGGTTACAAGGGGCCACTGTACAAGGGCAGAGACTTCCACCTTGGGCTGTACCCTATGGAGACCGTCAAACGCGTGGCAGAGCCGACGACCTTGATCGATGCAGCCAGGGTGCCCCGCGTGCCCAAACGCCATGATATGTTTATCCGGGCCAGTATCGGGGACCTCGGGGACAAGGCACAGAAGGAGCTGACCGATTTTCGCATGATCACCAAGTCGCCATTCGGGCATGCGATGATCCCGGTCCTCGGCGGCATGGTGCCGTTGCAATACGGAGAAGAGGCGCACGAGCAGGCAGCGGGCTACGAAGATCCGCATACCAACTCTCAGATGATCAAAGCCGCGATGTATTACCTCGGCGCCGACATGGTAGGGATTTGTGAGATACCGGATTACGCCTGGTACTCGCATGACCTGGACGGTTCCGAAATCAAGCCTTACCACAAGTACGCCATCAGTATCCTCGTCGACCAGGGTTACGAGACCATGGAGGGTGCCAGCGGGGACGACTGGATCAGCGGTGCCCAGAGTATGCGCGCCTATTTGCGTGCGCAGCTGATCGGGGGAACCGTGGGTTCGCATTTGCGTGGGCTGGGCTTTTCTGCCCGGGGTCACAGTGTGATGGACCAGGATGTGCTGCATATTCCACTCAACCTGCTGGCCGGGCTGGGCGAGTTGCCGCGGATCGGGGAGATGGTACTCAATCCATTTGTCGGGCCGCGGTTCAAGTCGGGCATTTTGACTACCAATATGCCTTTGGCGCCCGACATGCCCATCGACTTCGGTATGCAGGATTTTTGCAATAAATGCCTGAAGTGTGCAAGGGAATGTCCCGTCACCGCTATCCCTTTCGGCGACAAGATCATGTTCAACGGCTACGAGATATGGAAGCCGGATGTGGAAAAATGCGCGCGCTACCGGATCACCAATGCCGCCGGTTCAATGTGCGGCCGCTGTATGAAGACCTGCCCGTTTAACCTCGAGGGAGTAATGGCGGAAAAGCCATTCCTTTGGAGTGCGATGCATCTGCCGTTTACACGCAAGTGGATCGCCGACCTGGACGACAAGGTTGGCAACGGCAAAATCAACCCGGTGAAGAAATGGTGGTGGGACCTTGATACCGGCGAGGACGGTAGCATTGTGCCCGCCAAGCGAATCAATGCCAGGGAATTGGAGTTTCGGTCCATGCAGCCCAGGGACCAGAAGCTGGCCTGCTACCCGCTGGAAACTGTACCGACACCTATCGAAGTACAGCCCAGCAGCCCTGACCGGAAACAGGGGGTTGCTTATTACCGCGCCGCATTGTCGCCTGAAGAGTATCGGCAGCAGATGTCACGGGGGGATGTGGAGCAGCCGGTGAAACCAGCGTGGTACCCTCAGAAGTAAGCGTCGGATTGCGCATCATCCCTCCAGGTTTTCCGCCAGTATCTGTCCGGTAATCTCGGCTGTACGTCGAATGTGCTGTTCGTTGGCTTTGCACAGGCCAGCGATATCTTTTGCCAGGGCCGCGTTGCAGATCGCGGTGTGTTCATCATGGACATTGCGGCGCGAAGAGCGGTCGATACGGGCGATGTTGCGGTAGCGCTTGTGCTGGTCGTACAGGGTTTCATAGAAGCGCATCAGCCAGGGGGAGTGGCAGCAGGACACCAAGGCCAGGTGAAACTCCCGGTTGCGGACCTCCCATTCCTGTATATCGGGATCGGGCTGGCTCTCCGCCTTGGTCAGGTGATGAAAGGCCGCAACCACTCGCGACTCCCAGGCATCATCGCTGTCCTCCACACTTTGGGTCAGCGCCATGCCCTCCAGCACAACCCGCAGGTTGGTAATGTCCGTAAGTTCCTCCTGTGACATGGCAGCCACGCGAAAGCCCCGCTGGCCCTGCACCTGCACGAAGCCGTCGGCGCTAAGGCGGTACAGTGCTTCCCTCAGGGGCGTGGCCCCCACATCATAGGTGCGCTTGAGGAACTCGATACCCAGCTTTTCACCGGGCGGAAGCTTGCCGTGGACGATGTCTTCACGCAGACGCTGGTATGCCTGGTCGGTGAGTGTTTTTGCTTCCATGTGCCGGTTTCCGAATGTTGGGTCGGTAAATATACGAAATATATATGTAATTGGCTCATTCAGAGGATAGCTCCTCAACAGTCGACAATCTAAGAAATTCTTATATTAATTCGGTATTAGCAGTAATTTATATAAAACTAATAAATATCGATAAAAGCTTGTTTGAGGGGAAAATATAAACTATCGTTACTTCCACAAAATATCGATAATTTGAAAATTCAACTATCGATCCAGACATCAGATCTCGATTAACGGAGAACATAATTATGAGAAAAGGCGTTATGCGGCCAGGTCATGTGCAACTTCGGGTGCTGGATATCGAGGAAGCGGTGGTGCACTACCGCGATCGTATCGGTCTGATCGAGGTGCAAAGGGATCAGCAGGGTCGCGTCTATCTCAAGGGTTGGACTGAAAATGATGCCTGGTCTGTCGTATTGCGCCCGGCGGACGAGGCGGGCATGGATTTCATGGGCTTCAAGGTAACGGATGCAGACACCCTGGCCGCGCGTAAGCAGGACCTGATTGCGTATGGCTGTGAAGTGCAGACTATCCCTGCGGGTGAACTGGATGGTTGCGGGGAGCGGATTCGCTTTCAGTTACCCACCGGCCACCACCTGGAGCTGTTTGCAGAGAAGGAACAAACCGGCAAGTGGGGTCTCCACGAGAGCAACCCGGAGGCCTGGCCGGAAGGTCTCAAGGGTATGCGTGCCACGCGCTTTGATCACGCCCTGCTCTACGGTGACGACCTCGACGGCACCGTAGACCTGCTGACCAATGTGCTGGGTTTTCAGCTGTCGGAGCAGGTGGTTGATCGCGACAATGACGATTTCCGTCTCGCGGCCTTTCTATCCGTGTCCATGAAGGCACACGATGTTGCCTTTATCCGCCATCCGGAGAAAGACAAGCTGCACCATACCTCCTATTACCTGGACACCTGGAACGACGTGCTGCGTGCAGCGGACCTCATCTCCATGCATGACATCCCGCTGGATATCGGCCCTACGCGTCACGGCCTGACCCACGGCCAGACCATTTATTTCTTTGATCCCTCGGGTAATCGCACGGAGGTTTTTGCCGGTGGCGATTACACCTACCCGGACCACCCGGTGGTGACCTGGGACGCGGACAAACTCGGCAAGGCCATTTTTTATCACGATCGTCAGCTCAACGAAGCCTTCCTTAGCGTGGTGAGCTGATCGTGTCCCTGGCACAACAATCAACAGAAGACGCTGTAATGGACGAAGTAAAGAACTTTATTAACGGCGAGTATCGGGTTTCTTCCAGCGGTAAGACCTTTGACAATATCAACCCGTGTACCGGTGCCTTGAATGGTTCCATCCACGAGGCGAGCCAGGAAGACGTTGATGCTGCGGTACAGGCCGCCCGGCAAGCGCTGAAGGGCCCCTGGGGCAAGATGACGGATGCGGAACGCGGCGAGATTCTGCACAAGGTCGCCGACGGTATCGATAGGCGCTTCGACCAATTTCTGGCCGCCGAGTGCGCGGATACGGGTAAGCCCTATAACATTGCAAGCCATATCGACATTCCCCGCGGTGCAGCCAATTTTCGGGTATTCGCCGACGCCGTAAAGAATTTTCCCACCGAGGCTTTCCAGATGGCGACGCCGGACGGCAAGGGTGCTTTCAATATCGCTGTGCGCAAGCCCAAAGGAGTTATCGCGGTGATCAGCCCCTGGAACCTGCCCCTGCTGCTGATGACCTGGAAGGTCGGCCCCGCACTGGCCTGTGGCAATACTGTGGTGGTCAAGCCTTCAGAGGAGACACCAACGACTACCTCCCTGCTGGGGGAGGTGATGAACGAGGCGGGCGTACCGCCAGGCGTTTTCAATGTGGTCAACGGTTTCGGGCCCGATTCGGCAGGCGCGTTCCTCACCGAACACAGCGGTGTTGATGCTATTACATTTACCGGTGAAACCCGCACCGGGGAGATCATTACCCGAGCGGCGGCCAAGGGGCTGCGCGATGTTTCCATGGAATGTGGCGGCAAAAATCCGGCGCTGGTTTTTGCTGACTGTGACATGGACAAGGCGATAGAAGGCACCCTGCGTTCCGCCTTCGCCAACTGCGGCCAGGTTTGCCTTGGTACCGAGCGTGTCTATGTTGAGCGGCCAATTTTCGATGCGTTCGTCGCTCGACTCGCGGAGGAAGCGGGGAAGTTTGTTCTGGGTCTTCCCGAAGACGAGGCCACGGACATGGGCCCCCTGGTCTCTCATGAGCACCAGCAGAAGGTGCTGTCCTACTACGAGCTGGCAAAGGCCGAAGGCGCTACGGTGGTGCTGGGCGGCGGTGTGCCCGAGATGCCTGAAGAACTCGCCGGTGGTGCCTGGGTGCAGCCTACCATCTGGACCGGACTGGCGGATGACGCACGGGTGGTCAACGAAGAGATTTTTGGCCCCTGCTGCCATGTTCGTCCCTTTGATACAGAGGAAGAGGCCATTGCACTGGCCAATGATACTTCCTATGGCCTGGCGGCCGCGATCTGGACAGAGAACACCTCCCGCGCACTGCGTGTTTCCACGCAGATTAACTGTGGTATCGCCTGGGTTAACAGCTGGTTTTTACGCGATCTACGCACCGCTTTTGGTGGTGCCAAGGAATCGGGTATGGGTCGCGAAGGCGGAGAGCACTCGCTGGAGTTTTACACCGAATTGCAGAACGTCTGCATCAAGATCTGAACAAGGAATAAAGATGAGCACATTGACCCCGGAAGTCATCGCGCAATTGGCGGAACACCTGGAAAACGCGGAGTTGAACAGGCAGGACGTGACCAAGATTACCGACGACTACCCCGATATGGATTTTGAGGACGCCTACGACATCCAGTGGGAGATTCGCCGGCGTAAGGAAGCCCGAGGAAACAAGATTGTCGGCATGAAGATGGGTCTGACCTCCTGGGCCAAGATGGCGCAGATGGGGGTGGAACAGCCCTGCTATGGCTTCCTGGCGGATTACTTCAGCTGCCCTGATGGTGCAGCGATCAACACCTCGGAATTGATTCACCCCAAGGTTGAAGCCGAAATTGCAGTTGTCACCAAGGCAGCTCTGAAGGGGCCGGGTATTCATGTGGCGGATGTCTTTGCCGCGATCGACTTCGTGCTGCCCGCGGTGGAGATCATCGATTCACGTTATCGCGACTTCAAGTTCGATATCAAGAGTGTGGTGGCCGATAACAGTTCGTCCTCGCGCTTTGTGACCGGCGGCCGCTGCCTGCCGGCGGACCACATGGATCTCAGTACCGTTGGGGTCGTGATGGAAAAGAACGGGGAGATCGTCGACATGTCCTGCGGCGCCGCGGTGCTGGGTAATCCTGCTGCCAGTGTGGCCATGCTGGCCAATATGCTGGGCGAGCGCGGAGAGGAGATTCCTGCGGGCACCTTCATTATGACCGGCGGGGTGACCGCCGCGGTAGCGGTAGAGGCCGGTGATTGCGTCACGGTGCGCTATCACGAGCTGGGTTCTCTCTCGATGAGATTTGTGTAAGCCGCGGGCTTGTGTAACCGGGACATTGGCTATGAAAACCATAAAAGCAACTACCCCAAGCATGCGCCGTTACGTCGGCAGAGTGATCGCTGCATGTGGTACTGCCCTGACGCTGGTCGCCTGTGAAGCGCCATTGAACCTGGAGGAGGTTGAAGCGGAGAGTGCGAAAGACCTGCGTCGATACGACATGCTGCAGGCCGCCGCACATAACGGTGACCGGGTGGCAGTTGTCAGCTCGGTGGGGGCTGTGGTGGTCTCTGACGACGGCGGGGTGAACTGGGAGCGTATCGAATTACCCCATCGTCCCTCACTGATCGATATCACCGCCTGCGAAACCGGCGAATTTTTTGCCCTGGACAGCCAGCGCCGGGTCTGGCGGCGTGGCGCGGGGGAGAACGATTGGCAAGCATCAAGCGTCGATACCCCGGAAGCTACCCTGTCCATTTACTGCGCCCCCAACGGGCGGGTCTGGGTCTCTGCCAGCTTCGGCACGCTGTACTGGTCAGACACCAGTCTTGCCCAGTGGCAGGAGTTCAGCCTCTATGAAGACCTGCAGTTTACCGCGGTGCGTTTTGTCGATGAACTCAACGGCTTTGCCGTCGGTGAGTTTGGCACGGTAATAGTCAGCAGTGACGGCGGTGATAACTGGGAACAACGGGAGCCAATACCCAACGAGTTCTACCCCATGGCAGCTGACTTTCTCGATGCGCAGCACGGCTGGGTCGGTGGCCTCGATGGAGTCATCTGGCATACGGCGGATGGTGGCGAAAGCTGGCAGCGCCAGGAAACTGTCACCACGGCGCCCATCTATAACATTCACGCCAATGGCCACGGTGTGTTCGCCGTCGGCGGCAGCGCCAAACTGGTGGAGCTGAAAGGCGATACCTGGCATAGCTTTGAGGGAGGGCCGGAAGTCCTCGCCTACATGCGCGGCCTGGATACCCTGGCAAACGGCTCCCTGCTGATTGCGGGCGGCGGCGGCACCCTGGCGGTTATTCCATTGCAGGATCGCGACTTATGAGACAGATAACAACAGGTACGGGCAAGTGAGACAAGACAGCGTCATCAGCAGATTTTTCCGGATGATAGAGGTTTTTGTCTTCTATCACCCCAAGGTATTCCTGTCCGTCATTTTGCTGGCGACGGTGTTTTTTGCCAGCCGGATCCCCTACCTGGAAATGTACTCCAACTTCGCCGACCTGCTGCCCCAGGAGCATCCCTATATCGAGTTGCATAATGATGTGAAAGATACTTTTGGCGGCGCCAACAACGTGGTGATGGCGATCTCCGTGGAGGAGGGAGATATCTTCAATTCCGACACCCTGGCCAGTATCCATCGTCTGACGCTCGGGGTGGATGAACTGCCCGGTGTGAACCACAACCTGGTGCGCAGTCTCACCCACCGCACCGTGCGCAAGACCTGGCTCACAGAAATGGGCAATATGAATTCCGAGGCCTACTACGATCCCCTGTATCCGGATATCTCCGCGGAAAAACTGGATCAGCTGAGGTTGGACGTGATGGCCAACCCCACGGTCTACGGACTGTTGGTGTCTCCCGATCTCAAGTCCGCCCTTATCCGTGCCACGTTCAACGAGGGGCAATTGGACTATGTCGCCATTTTCAAGCAACTGGGCGAGCTCAAGGACGAAGTTGAGCAACTGCGCGCCAGCGAATCTGCCCCCGGGGTGCATATCTATGCCACCGGACAGCCGGTGTTGATGGGTTGGGTCTACAGCTATCTCGATCAGATCATACAAATATTTTTCATGACCGTAGCGATTCTGCTTACCCTGCTGGTGGCCTATTTCCGCACCAGGGGCTATGGCATCCTGCTGCCCCTGGTAGGTGTGCTGATTTCAGCCACCTGGGGCCTTGGTATCGTCTCACTGCTGGGCTATAACCTGGATCCCCTGACTCTGGTCATCCCCTTCCTGATTACCGCCAGGGCGATGTCTCACGGCATCCAGTTGGTAGAGCGCTACTACGTGGAGGCCCATTCGGCCAAGGATAATCACGATGCCGCGCGGCGCACCTTCGAGACACTGTTTCGACCGGGGTCCCTGGGGATTGTCTCGGATGCGGTAGGACTGCTGCTGATCTCGCTGGGGTCGTCGCCGATCAACGTAAAACTCGGAATTTACGCCTCAATCTGGGCCAGCAGCGTTGTGGTGACTGTACTGATCGCGGTGCCGCTGGTCTTATCCCTGCTGCCCTTGAGTAAGGTAAGTGGCGACGCAGCTGACGCGGCTCAGGCCGGTTTCTTTGCGGCCACGGCGCGTTTCGTGACCAGCCGCGGCGGCTCACTGTCAGTGCTGCTGCTGGCCCTTGCAGTGTACGTTGGCGGCGGCCTGCTCAGTTCCAAGGTCCAGATCGGCGAGTCTGAACCGGGTTCTCCCATCCTCTATCCGGACCACGACTACAACGTGTCTTCCAAGAACATCAATGACAATTTTCCCGGCTCGGAGGAAATGTACATTGTCGCCCACACCGACGAGCCCGGTGGTATGAAGCGACCGGAAGTGCTGCGCGCGCTGCAGGACTTCCAGATTCATATGTTGCATGACCCGGCCATGGGCGGCAGCAAGGGTATGCCGGACCTGGTCAAGCAGGTGAACCAGATTTTGCACAATGATGATCCGCGCTGGGCAGTTATCCCGGATGAGGCCAGTTATGTGGGCGGGTTGATGTTCGCATTCATGGCTTCCAGCCCGATACCCGGCGCGCTCAAAGAGTTTGTCGACACCGACGACCAGACAGCCAACCTGGTGTTTTTCTACAAGGATCACAAGGGCGAGACCCTGCGTCGGGCGATTTACATGGCCAAGGAATGGATTGAGGACCCGGCCAATGCAGTGGACGGTCTGGAAATGCGCCTGGCAGGCGGTCCCATTGGCGTGACCGCGGCGATTAACGAAGCCGCTTTTGAAAGCAATATGGTGATCATTCCGGCCGCCATGGCGTTGATTTTCCTGTTTGTCACCCTGTTTTACTGGTCCTTTCATGCGGGCTGGCTGATGTTTATGGTAATGACATTCTGCACAGTGGCAACGTACGCCTATATGGGGGTTGTCGGGATCGGTATAGACGTCAACACGGTGCCCATAATCGCCGTGGGGATTGGTGTGGGGATCGATTATTCCATTTACATGATGGACCGGGTTCGTGAGGAGACCGCCCGGGCGGGTGGCGACCTGGTTACCGGTATTCAACAGAGTATCGCCACTACCGGCAAGGCCATAGCCTTTACCGCCACCGCACTGATTGGCGGCGTGGTGATGTGGGCTTTTGTATCCGATCTACGCTTTCAGGCTGACGCCGCGCTGTTACTGGTAGTCATGCTGATACTCAATGCCTGGGCCGCCGCCAACCTGGTGCCGGCCTGGATAGTCAGGTTCAAGCCCGCGTTTATTGTCGACGCGGAATTACTGAGCGATGAAATCGAGGAACTCGATGCAAAACCGCTGCCCGCGTAAGCGGCTGGCATGGGTTGGCTTTGCAGTTTTGCGGCCGACTACTTTTAAAAACCAGAGAGGGGGAACCCTATGAAAAATATAAGTAAAATTCTTACCGCAATAGGCAGTGCCAGCCTGGTAACAGGGTTGTCAGGGCCGCTCGCGCTAGCTCAGGATGAAGACTGGGATTTGGCGGGCTTTGTCGAGAATGCCACGTTCTACCGGGACGGGCCGGGCCTTTCCAAGTCCCGCAACACCGGCCAGTTCGAGTTCAGTAAGGACTTTGGCAAGAAGATGGGGATGAGCGGTTTCCGCGTCAGTGGCACCTTGCGCGCGACCTACGATGCCACCTATGACCTCAACGAGGATGAGTGGGGTGATGACGCCGGCGGTTCCCGTAAGTTCCAGAACTTTAACAGTACCACTGCCCAGGCGATTTACGGCGGTAATGGAGATTCTCCCTGGGGACAGTCTATTCTCGGTGGAGGCCCTCCTGGTTTTGGATTCGATCTGGCGCGCAACCCCAACGACGGCCTGAAAGTTCTCGGGGAGGATTTCCATAGTCCCCAGGGCGGCGTCACAATCGGTGTGCCGGTGCGTCCCTGCGACGAGGACAGTCGGGGTTGTGGCCTCGACGATTACATGGACTTTGACAAGAACGATCTGCGCTTCCCGGAATTCAACGATCAGCTCGATTTTATCCGCGAGCTCTACGTCGAGGGCAGTATCCCCACGGGCGAAATGTCAGAGTTGTTTCTGCGAGTGGGCAAACAGCAGGTGGTCTGGGGTCGTACCGACCTGTTCCGGGTATTGGACATCATCAACCCGGTGGACTACTCGCGCCAGAACATCTATGACGAACTGGAGGACATCCGCATCCCGCAGTGGATCGCGTCGGCGGAATACCGCTGGGGTGCCACCAGCATCTTCGAGGACCTGAACGTGCAACTGGTGTGGAACTTCGACGAGTTCCGCCCCAGTGACCTGGGTCAGGGTGGTACGCCTTATTCCATCCTGGACGCGGGCTCCTTCTTCCGCGCCATGAATAACTGCTGGGAAAACGGTTGTACCGTGTCCAACTTCGTACCGGCAGCGGCATTGGAGATTCCCGATGATCCGGGCCTGGTGTCGGCTGACTTTGCGCCTGGCGTGATCGGTATCCGCGATGTGAACCTGCCTGACGGCCATGACCAGGGTGGTATCAAACTGGAAGGCGTGTACAACAGTGTGGGCTTCTCGCTGAACTACTACCACTTTTACCAGCAGTTGCCGGTATTGCGCGGTGATATCGAATCGATGAATGCCTTCACCGGCGAAATGGCTGACTGGGATTACCTGATCGCCTTCGATATAGACTTCCCTGAAGTGGACCTGTACGGCGGCTCCCTGGACTTCTATGTCGACCCCCTGAAGACGGTGTTTCGGGTGGAGGCCACCTATACGACGGGTGAAGAGTTTGCCAACACGCTGGAGCCCGACCTGTTTTCGGACTCCGATATGTTCCGCTGGGTGGTGGGTATAGACCGCAACACGTTCATCCCCTTCCTGAACAAGACCCGCGCTTTCCTGATTTCCGGCCAGGTGTTTGGCGAGCATATGCTGGATTATGAACTGGAGCGCGGGCCGGCGGGCAATATCGGTATACCCAACTGGGAGGACAATTTCACTTACACTCTGCTGGTCAAAGGTTGGTACAAGTCAGACACTATCAGTCCCCAGATTATCACCGCGTGGGATCACCAAGCGAAAGCCGGCACCTTTGCGCCTTCTGTAGACTGGTTGATCAGCGACAACTGGCGTTTAATCTTTGGTGCCAATATCAAGTTTGGTGACGATATGGGCGACCAGAAGTTCGACGACTGCCGCTCCTGTAACCCGTTCCCGCCGTTCACTGCGTCACCGGGCCAGACCGAACCTGGATCACTGGGCCTCGGTGGCATCGAACCCCTGGGCCGCTTCCGCGCCGGACCGCTGGCCAGCGCCAGCCAGGAAGACGAAGTCCAGATCACCCTGCGCTACCGTTTCTAATTCAGATAAGAATCAGGAGATATGAGAATGTTAAAGAAAACTTTTACAAG
>Ga0316191_10002064_pt1 | contig 14495 bp, 10 predicted proteins | sample Eddworburr2cm_MG_FD_204928 | JGI IMG/M metagenome (GOLD analysis project Ga0316191, IMG submission 204928) | Coastal sediment microbial communities from Maine, United States - Eddy worm burrow 2 cm | ecosystem: Environmental > Aquatic > Marine > Coastal > Sediment | place: USA: Maine...
ATCTCGATCAGGCCCAGGATCACGCCCTTCTCATACGACGTGTACATCAACACCGGTCCGGACTGCCCAAGACTCGCAATCATCTTCTCAGCCAGCGCCCGCATCGGCGGCTCTCCGGACAAGTCCAGAAATTCCTCATGACGTAGTGCACCACCTTCTTCCTCAATGTGGCACGACCACTGCACGGGAACAGCAGCATAGGGCCTCGTCCCTGCCCAAAACGGCACGGCGGGCGCTATCGTTTCGAAGTCCAGGTAGTAGCGTGGGTATTCCAATGCGTCCAGGATCTCCCCGGCACCAGGAATTACCTCGGGCTCACCGGACACCGTCACGCGATGAATCCGAAGCTGCGTATCCGCGGTAATATCCTCGGCAGGTACGTCACGAATGTCATGCATGCCGAGTGCCACGTAATTGCCGAGTTTCGCCCGACTGCCACCGAGCCCCATGATCGGATACTCCGTATCGCTCGGCCAGCAATGCGACTGGAACTGGCAATCGTAGGGCTTGGTGCATTGCGCTCCTACATTGATCAACGGCATCGGGCCGGTCACCGCATCACGCGCATTCGCGACGAGTTCCAATACGGTGTATTCCATGGTGCGCACTTCTTCGGTCAAGTCGTTCTCGATCAACAGGCCATCGTAGTTCCCGTCACCCGCATACACGAACTGGTTATTGATGTGCGCCAGTGATATCGACAGCACCTTGATACCGGAATTACGCAACACCCAATCCTGAATCGCACAATCGAGCACGTGGTAATCCTTAACCGAGGTGGAGGCTTTCACTTCAATAAGGTGCCAGCCATCGCCTTCGGGAATGAGTACATCCGCACGAATGAGGACGCCCTCATGCCGGAACGTGGCCTCGAAGATCGGGAAGTCGGCGCCTTCGTCGATGAGTCGTTTAGTCTCGGCCAGCATCGTTTTGAATTCGAAGGCGATCTCGACCGAGTCGCCTGTGCCGTAAAGCTGTTGAGCGATGTCACCAACCTGGTTGCCGGTGGCGAACAGGGATTCGGTTTGGGCGGAGACTTCGGCTAGTTCGGGGTGGTGTTTTTCCAGGTGAAGCTTTTTCGGGCACTGCCAGGCCGAGATCAAGCGGGACTTGGAGAGGTAGGGTTTTCTTGGTCGCATGATGGTAATGGTACAGGAGGTATCGCGGACCGTTCAGCCGAGGAACTCGGCAACCTGTAAATCATCCCCGCAATACCTTTATCCAGAAAAAGCTGGATAATGCGTTATGGCGTTGCTCGGCAATCTCGTTTTCTTCATATTCGGCGGATTCATAATCTTCCTCGGCTATGTCCTCGGTGGCATCCTGTTGTGCCTCACGATCATAGGCATTCCGTTCGGCTTTATGTGCTTCAGGCTTGCAATCGGCGTGCTCGCGCCATTCGGCCGCGAGGTGCGCGAAACTGAACCGCCAGGCGGCGCGATTACAGTCATTATGAATGTCATCTGGATCATCCTGCCGGGGCTCGAACTTGCCGTTATGCACCTGCTGCTGGCGTTGCTTTTTGCATTAACGATCATCGGCTTTCCACTTGCCGTACAGCACATGAAGTTGGTGCCGCTGGCGCTGTTACCGTTCGGGCATGAAATGCGGGACATGCAATGACGAGGATAGAATTCAGCGCATGTCGGTCAATCTGAAATCATTGCTTTATTTCAGCATGGCGTTGAGTGTGTTCATCGCGATAACCGCCGCTGATAACATGTACAAACTGGACTTTATTGAAGCTGTAATTATGAGCGTCTATTTCCAGGCCATATTCGGTATGAGCTTCTTTGATTATCTGAATCAGTACCGGATCGAACATGCCAAGGTCTTGCTATCCGAGCTTAGCGGCCAAAACGGCGCCGTATTGAACGTCGCGTTCACGGTCGGATTCAATTCCAATTCGGCGTTCTATGCAGCTTTCAAGAAGTGTGCCGGGAAAACTCCCGCCCAATACCGTCGATCACAATCGAAGCGGGCACACTAGGACCAGGCCGCGGCATAGCATCGCTAAGAAGTCAGGTTTTGGCCCATGCCACTTACTTTAATGTTCTGAATCTGTCGTTCTGGTTGTGTATTTTTCTCGGCTTGTTTGCACGGAATTTACACGCAGAAATTCTGCTATCAGAGAATCACCACCGAATCCACAGGTCTTATTCGCTTGGTCCAGTCGACTTTGGCCATCGGTACTGCTGTACCAAAGCAAGGGAGAGCTGTAATGGACAGGGCAATTGAACTGTATTTCGCAGGTTTCGCAACCAGGCTGGTCACGACCGTCGCGATGATTTGCCTCGGCGCCGGCCACTTTTGCAGGCAACCGTGATGCAACCACATTCAAAGCGAATTGCTACCAGTCCTTCAGCGGCCACTTGATGATCGATGGTGGCGGCCACGCAAAATTACCCTCATCAATCAGTCGCGCGAAACTGGGCGTATATTCGAGATCAAATGCGGCGCCACAGAGACAAAAACTCTGTGTAACTAACAGCGTAAGAAATCCAAGCGGCGCAGCATCAAGTTGTGCGGCCAGCTCGTTGGCTTTGTCACGATCACCCATAACCGTGTACATCGCCGTGATGGCGGGAACACTTGTATCACTGAATTTTTGCACGAAATTGTCACGTAACGTCTGCGCTTCGACCACTTGACCCTGCGCCGCGGCAATCATGAAATTACTTAAGATGCGGCTTTCTTCGACATCCTGGTAGCGTTGAGCGATCGTCGATGCCTGATCAAACTGACCCTTCGCCATATGGGCATTTATTAACTGAGTCACGGTTTGATTGTGAACCACGATCGCAAGCCCTTTGTTCGCGGTGTCGATCGCGGCGTCGAAGTCACCGAGCATATTTTGCGTTTCAACGATGTTGGCCCAACTGTAAAAACTGAGCGGGTCGCACACCAGCGCACGCTGCCACATTGCCAGCGATTCTTTCGTCGAGCCAAGAATGGTCGACAAGCCTCCCCACCAGGAAGGAATAATACACTCAGGCAACTGGTATGCGGCAGACAGAAGGTCCGGCAGCCGCTTCCATTGCCCGGAAATGAGTGCCTGCTCGAGCGTAGCGGTTAGCCGCTCGCCTTCGGACTTCGCCGTTCGTGCCGCATTTTGGAAATCCGTCGTTGCTAGCTCAATCGCCTCTTCGACTTCGGTAGTCGAGCGTCCTATCTGCAGCCCGTATTCCGCAAAATGAACATAGTAGTCGCCGTGGTTAAAATGCGCTGGCGAATAGTCCGGCTGAATTTCGATCGTTCGATCGAAGTACAGATTAGCTTGCCGCAACATGTCGATTTGCTCATTGACTCCAAGTTCATGCGACGTTGCAGCTAACTCACTGCCCTTCTGATACGCAACAAATGCTTCAGGATTTCGCAGGCCACTGGACTTCATTCTCGCCAGTTCCTCATCATCGAGTACGACATTCAGCGCAGCGGCAATTTTTTCGGCGATTTCACCTTGTATGCCGAAACTATCTTCATTCGACCGGTCGTAGGTCTCCGACCAGAGATGGAATCCGTCGTTGGCCCTGATCAACTGCGCCGTGATGCGAAGTCGTTCACCCGATCGTCGAACCGAACCTTCCACTACGTGCGCGACGCCGAGCTTCAAAGCAACCTCGGGAATCGGTATGTCCTGACCCTTGAAGGAAAATGCTGAGGTGCGAGCCGTAACGAGTAGTTCAGGCAACTGCGCCAGTGAGTTCAGGATTTCTTCGGTAAGGCCATCAGCAAAATATTCGTCGTCTGGACCACTACTCATTGCGACGAACGGCAATACCGCCACAGACTTGTCTGTCGCTACGACTTCCACCGAATCTGCCACGGTAGCCGCACCTTCTGATACCGGCTGAACTTCCTGCAATACAAATCGTTCGACAAGCAAGAATCCGACTGCGATAACCAATACACCAATGATCAGAAAGTTGAGCTTGCGACCTGTCTGGTTCGTAATCGATGCCGATCGGTCAACGTCTTTTTCTTTCTTCACGCCTTCAGGTGTGATCTCAAACGCCCAGGCGAAAAAGACGGCTAGTGGAAAACCCAGAAGAAGAATGAACAGGACCGATTTGGAAACCCAATCCGGCGCACCGAAGTTATCAAATGCGACGTCGGCGACCTGGGCCAGCACCCAGGCGATAACGGCATATGCGATTGCGACGCGGAAGACATTGCGACGCCTTAACTCTGTGATCAGGCCCATGTCGCCATTTACCGCTCGTCGAAAAATCCCCAGCGACGAGTATAGACAGGTGCTGGCGTTGAAGCGATCGGATTCCGGCTCAGCATATCAACCTCATGCAGTTTGGCGTCTTAACTGAGAATACTGTATCTATTTGATTTTTAGAATAATTTGTGTTTTGAACGTAGCTTTAGCAATATTCATTGAAACTTCAAGGATTGTAACGGTCGTAGTTTAGGTTGCCGGTCAACTAACCAACAAATTTTCAGACTCAAAACAGAAGGACATCCGCATGTATAACCTGAGCAAAACGGCCATAGTCGCAACAACAATACTGGCCCTGGGCCCGTTGACCGCAATCGCTGACAGTGGTTTCTACGTTGGCAGCAGTGTCGGTTCTGCTTCACTAAGTGACGACTTCGATGGCTTTGATATCGATGCCAGCAGTAATTATGTGCGGGTCGTCGCGGGATGGCAATTCAACCAGTACTTCTCGCTTGAAGGCGGATATAACAATTTTGGCACGTTCGAGCAGATATTCGACAATGGTGGCACGCCACTCGATGTTAGCCTGCAAGCCGACGGATTCACGCTGGGCGCAACGGGCTCTATTCCGATATGGGATAAGTTTTCCCTGTTTGGCCGAGCTGGCGCGTTCTTCTGGGATGGCGACGCGGAGATCAATAACGTTTCACAGGCGCGGCCCGAAGACACCAATCCTTACTTCGGTGGCGGAGTGAACTATGCCCTTACCGAAAACATTTCGCTGCTCGGCGACTATACGCTGTACGAACTCGAGGACACCCAGAGCGAAGTATTCGCGCTCGGATTCACGTATCGTTTCTAAGCTGGAGCATAGGCTCATCAACTTGGGGATCACCTGTTCTACTTATGGCTCCCCCAATGCCATTTCGACCGCGCAGATCACGAGACCTCGTACCCGTTTTGGGTTGTAGTATTGGGACACTCTAATTGACTGCGAAACTGTTGGCGTGCGAGCGAGAATTAACGTCAACTAGTTAGTCGTATATTCATTGCATTTCAAACCAGCATACGAATCATTTAACGGTCTCGACGCCCGGGAAGATCCAGGAGCCGTCAAGAATTTCAGCGCGCGGGCGATACATTCGAACAGTGTAATTCCAGCCCTCGATTATCGGCAGGAAGTTATTACGCTCGGGATCACCGCCGAAGTGTACGGTGAAGGAGCCGTCCGGATTCGGCGTGCCGATTATGTTGTTGACGCTGTAACTGTTGTACTCGTTCTTCTCGAAGTATCCGTCGCGGTTATAGACGCTGATCGACCAGAACGCATCGACCGGCACATCTTTGACTGTGAGCCTGTATGCGCCGACGGGCAGGTTGGGTTCGACGTTCAGATACTGGGCTTCGTAGTCCGGCAGACCGCCCCAACCCCAGGCTGTACCGAGAAAATGTCGCACCGCCTCCAGGTCTTCTTTCTTGCCGAACGTGCGCCGGGCGTCCGGGACGCTGCGTCCCATCACGAGAGCGGCATCGTAGATCGTCTTGTAGGATGCCTCGTCATATCCGGGATGCGTGTAGTGTTTTGCGGATTGCGCCTGGACCTTGAATTTATCCTGTAGGGCGTTGGCCTCTTCTATGTCTTCCGGATTCGATGCATCGACCAGCGTGCGAACGCCGAGCATGACGTAGGGCGTATCGAACTCGTCCATGGTTAGCTCGTGAGTACCGGGGTCATGATAGACGCGGTTAATGTAGTGGTCTTCGTTGATCACCATGACTGAGACGTAACGGTCACCGGTCTCGGGAATTGTGAGGGTGGCACCTTTGCTGATATCGACGATCGCGGCGCTATACAGCGTGTCCCTGTTCATGCGGATGACGGTCTGACTGTCAAGCGGTGCAGGCTGCCGCAGGTGAAACCATCGGTTTACACCATCGGAAAATTCCAGGGTCCGATCAAATTGCATGGCGGTTTCGGCACGAACGAAGTTCTCGACTGTCACCGGGACAGTCTGACTGTCCTGAGCACCGGAAACGCATGCAAACGAGGCAAGGATCAGCGTTACCAGGGACCGGAACGGGGTGGGATATTGCGTTGCAGACCTGGACATGGCCGACTCCTCGTGGTGAACCGCATACGGACGTTACGTTTTCCAGTCGCGATCCGGAATACGTAGTGTCCGTAGGCTCAGACCGTTTCCTGGTGTTACTACCGAGCGCACTTTTGTGTCTTGCTCGGGATCTACGGCCAATTACGTTCGTATAAGCCACAGTAGACCCAACATAGATGTAATAAGTAGGATTTGTGCATAGTTGAGTCTATGCGGCCCCAACCTTTCTGCTGTCTTTTTGACTTGCATAGGAACGCAAAATGCTGACATCAAAAGTAAAGTGCTTTGTTATTATTTCTTCAATGATGTTGACGAGCTTGATGACCAATGTTCAAGCCGCTATTGATAAGAACCTAACGCCCCAGGAAATCACAGCAATCGCAAAAGAAGCATATATTTATGCTTACCCCATGGTGGATCACTATCGAGTGACATATACATATTTTGTCGACACAAAGCATGACGAGTTCAAGGCACCGATTAATACCCTGCGAAATATAACGCGGGTCTCAACAGCGCAAGACAGAACAGTTCAGGGCCCAAACTCAGACACGCCTTATGGGTGGCTAGGCTTGGATCTGCGTACTGAGCCCGTCGTCTTGACACTACCCGAAATTTCAGAGGACCGTTATTACAGTATCCAGTTCATTGATATGTACACCCATAATGTGGCCTACGCAGGTAGCCGTGCGACAGGCAACGGCGGGGACACGATTTTAGCTACTACTGAGCGCTGGTCCGGTGAAGTACCCAAAGGCATCGACAAAGTTGTTCGCTTTGAAACAGACTTTGCGCTAGCGGTTTATCGCACGCAATTATTTGATTTGAACGATCTGGACAACGTTATAGCTATTCAGAAACAGTACGAAGTACAAACACTGTCAGAATTTACTGGCGAAAAGGCACCAAAAGCAGCAACCGAAGTAAATTTCATAGCACCTTCAACGATTGAAGAAATGAGAGAATCTTTGGTCGTATTTGAACAAGTCAATTTTTTATTACAGTTCGCGCCAGCGCACGAAACTGAAATAGAACTACGAGCGCGAATGGCGAAAATCGGTTTGGAAGCCGGCAAGGTCTTTGATCCTGCCGAGTTGACGCCCGTTCAACTCGAAGCGATTTCCGCAGGCGTTGAAGCGGCCTGGAGTGAATTTATGGAGATTAAAGAAGCCGCTGGTCGCGGTGAAATTGGCTCGGGTGACATATTTGGTACACGCGAAATTCTGCAAAACAATTACGCTTATCGAATGACAGCCGCTGTGCTGGGCATTTGGGGAAACTCAGAAGCTGAAGCGTATTATTTTTCCTATTATGTCGATGACAAAGGCCAGCCATTAGACGGAAACAATGACTACGAGCTCTATTTCGAGAAAGGGCAATTGCCGCCTGTAAATTCTTTCTGGTCCTTAACCCTGTACGAAAATCCCGGGATGTTCTTATCTGCTAACGAGTTGGATCGCTATCTACTTAACTCAACAATGGAAGATAGTTTTATTCGTGATGAAAATGGCGGGATTCGCCTCTATGTTCAGCATGAAAATCCCGGGAAAGATACTGAAGCGAACTGGTTACCAAGTCCTGATTCAAGTTTTCAGCTAATTATGCGCTTGTATTGGCCACGCGAAAGCGCCATAAATGGTGAGTGGAAACAACCACAGTTGATCAATGTAACCAGGTAATTCCAAGCTCAAAGCTACTACATCTGATTGCCCGGCTCTGAGAATCCCGTAGTAATAAGTCGATCCGGCCGTCCGATTGCCTGGTGCTGGGCCTGTAACGTCGTCGCGACCAACACACACCGGAGAACGTCATCGTTAGCATTGATCCAGCGGCCACAAACCGGGCAATAAATCGGCTACGAATGCGGACCTTTAGTCAATGAACGCGACAGATGAGAAGCGGGTTCGGGCACTACCGGGAAAATTCGTACTCGCAGTTGTCGTTGGCGGCGTCATTGGTCTAGGGATCCTGCGCGGGCCCGGTGAAATCGCCGGGGTCGTGTCCGAGCCGACCCTGTATCTTGGACTTTGGTTGCTTGGCGGTCTGTTCGTTTTGCTGAGCACCGCTGTAACCGCCGAGTTGCTTGGCATGACGCCGCGGTCCGGCGGCGCCTACTCGCTCATTCGTCGGGCATACGGGCCCTACCCCGGATTCGTCATTGGCTGGGCTGACTGGCTGAGTTTTGCTGCGGACCTCGCATTGAAGGCCGTAGTTGTCATGGAGTTCGTCGCGATTCTCATTCCTGAATCGGCGTTCTGGAGTACGCCACTCGCTATCGTCGTGACAACGGTCTTCGCCACCATACAGCTGCGCGGTATCAGCCTCGGCGCCCTGATCCAGGAATATGCGACGTCGCTAATCGGGTTCGTCATTGTCGGACTGTCGCTGGTGCTGTTTTTTGTCGAAACGCCGCTAAGGACTACGACGGATTTAATGCCAACCAATAATGCACTCAGTGACTGGAGCCTGGTCATCGCGACGATCATTTTCACGTACGACGGATGGCTCTATGCGTCGTACTTTAGCGGCGAAATTAAGGGCGGCGCCGGAGCGGCGGCGCGCTCCTGCATCAAGGGCATGGTTATCGTGATCGCATTGTATATGTTGATTAACGTCGCATTGGTGAAAAGCGCAGGCCTGGCTGCGCTGGCGGGCAGTGACCTGGCCCTGGCGAGGGCGCTTGAACTTGCCACCTTTCCGGCAGCTGGCAACATCATCGTCATTGCTGCCATCCTGATTCTATTGAGCCACCAGAACCTGGCGTACATGGGTGGACCTCGAATTCTTCAGGCGCTTGCGGTGGATGGCCTCGCAACGCAGCGTGCTCAAATGATCGGCAAGGGCGGCAATCCGGTCTTCGCGATAATGGTCACCTGGCTACTGGCTGTTGGTCTTATTCTAGTCGGCGGGTTTGAATTTCTGTTGTTGCTGTCCGTGTTTTTCTTTGTACCTATCTACCTGGCGATGATCGTCGGTGTTCTTGTCCTGCGCAAACGTGAACCTGATACCGATCGTCCATACCTTGCATGGGGCCATCCTTATAGTACGATCGTGTGCCTGGTCGGATGGACAGTGATTACTTTGTTTCAGGCATACGCCGAGAGAGAGACCGCATTGTATGCAGTGGCAATGGTGGCTGTGTCCTGGCCGGTGTATCGGTATCTCACCCGCAAGTCGTAAATAACACCGGAGATCGTCATCGTTAGCACTGATCCAGCGGCCACAAATACACCGACGCCTTACGAGGCACCTGACTGGGCGCAGGCGATGCGTCGCGTCACTGACCACATGGTTTGCGATTTCCTGGGCGGACCACGACCGTGGAAGTTCGCCTGGATAATCAATTTCCAGAAAGCGGGGACATTCGTGTTTCTTCTCGCCCTCATCGCCTGGTACGACAACATGTCGACCACCGCGTGGGTCTACACGGCCATGCAAGGCAGCTACGGCCTGGTGTGGATTCTCAAGGACACGGCTTTTCCGGATCCGAACTGGCAGCGGCGCATTACTATCGCTGGTGGTTTCAATGTATTCCTTGGAGTGCTGGGCTGGTACTGGGTGTTTGGATGGCTACTGGTGTCCGGCGTGTCGCAACCCGACTATCCGCTGCCCGATTTTGCCTGGTATTGCCTGTGCATCAGTTTGTGCATCGTGGGCTGCGCCATCATGATCGCGGCAGACGCACAGAAGTACTTCACCCTGCGCGTGCAGCGCGGGCTGATCACCGACGGCATGCACCGCTATGTGCGCCATCCCAACTACCTGGGTGAGATCATGATCTACGGCAGCTTCGCGATGATGGTCTGGCACTGGCTGCCCGTTGTCGTTCTTGCGTGGGTCTGGCTCGGGCTGTTCGCCGTCAATATGACGATGAAAGAAGCCAGCATGTCACGCTACCCGGAATGGGCGGCATACAAGAAACGAACCTGGTGGTTGATACCGTTTGTGCTCTAGGCGAACGCTAAAAGACAGGGAGCGCTTGCGCTAGAGCTGGCTCTCCGGGGCGATTTTCATAAACCACGCTTTGAAGCGCAGCCAGGTGCCCGCCTGAGGTTCGCTGGTCTCGATCACTGTCTCGCCGTCGATGACGGCGTGCCACCTGACTTTGTCCTTGTCGTCCAGCCGCAGCCGGTAGGCAATGTCCGGCAGCAATTCTTCTATGCCCTTGGCTATCGCACCAGTCAGTTCCTCGGAGTCAATCAGCAGGCCCATCTCAGCGTTGATATCAATCGAGCGCGGATCGAGATTCAAGGAACCGACGAACAGGTAGCGCCGGTCGATGAGGATCAGTTTGGTATGCAATGTCAGCAAGCCCGGGCCTTCGCCCGCCTGCAGGATGCGGCCAGCGTCGGCACGCGCTTCGTACAGTTCGACGCCAGCCTCAATCACGCGTTTGCGATAGCGCGCATAACCCGAATGCACCGGCACGTGGTTATTGGAGGCCAGCGAGTTGGTCAGTACGACGGTTCGCACACCTTTATCAACCAACGCGCGCGCGTATTCAACGCCGCTCTTACCAGGTACGTAATACGGCGAAATGAACATCACTTCATTCTCAGCGTGCTGTATACGTGCGTCTAGCTCAGCTGCCAGTCGCTGGTGCTCATCGGCAACCGCGTTACGCAGCTTTTCGGGATCGTCGTACAGAACCGTCGCGTCGGCGGCGACGAAATCGCGCGCGCCGGAGATCAACTCTTGCATCAGCTCGCTCGACAGGGCCTTGCCGTATACCTCCTGATAAGTCCTTCGGGCCTCTTCCGCGATCCGCGCACGTTCATCGGCAAGCACGCCCGCCTTCTCGCTGGACGAGACCTGCTCAACCGGAATGGCCATCTCGTCATTCCAAAACTCGTCGAACGACACGGAGATCTCCGTCGCGACCGGGCCGAAGGTGACGACATCGAAATCCGCAAATACGGACGAGTCCTTCAGCTGGAAATACTCGTCGGCGATGTTGCGGCCGCCGACAATACTGATGCTGTTGTCCACCGTGAACGACTTGTTGTGCATCCGCCGGTTGGCCTGGCTAAAATTGCCGGCGAAATTCAGCGCATGCAGACCGCTGCGCGATATCGGGTTGAACAGTCGCACCTCAATATTCGGGTGCTGGTTGAGGAGCAGCAGTGTGCGGTCCGGCGCTGATGTAAAGATGTCGTCCAGCAGGAATCGAACCCGCACGCCCCGGTCGGCTGCCTCGAGCAGCGACAAGGCGACAACCAGGCCGGCCGTGTCCGACTTCATTAAAAAGTACTGCAAGTCGATGGTCTTCTCGGCCCGCTCCGCGATTCGCAGGCGCGCGCCCAATGCGTCCATGCCTTGCGACAGCGGATAAAATCCGGACTTACCCCCGTGCAACTCCGCCCAGCCGGCGGCCAAGCTGCCGAAGTGGGTCTCACCTGTGTCAGCGATATAGACGCTCGACGTCTTCGGCAGATCATGAGGTACCGTGGCACAGCCGGCAGCCAGCAACACCAGGAACGATACGACGAGAAAGTTGCCGCGCAAATCGATTCTGAACATGTAGCGGCTCCCAATCAAACTTGCGGCAAGCTTAGGAGTTCAAGCCCGGCAACGCAAACACGCGAATTTTCGGTGAGTAGATTTCTCAATCTACCGTAATTCAGGGTGACCCAAGAGCACGTAACGCGTCAGATTCCTAACACGATAGGTTACCTTGACTAACGGTAGGTAACCCTGGTTTGGGCACCAAAGTGGGCACCCGTGAGAGTACGTATTGTAGCTTCGATAGTACCGTGCTTTCATTTCCGCTAAACCGCACAAGAACTATTTCACGCAAGCTGGACTGTAACGTTGGTCTACGGGAAAGAGTCTGTGACGTTATCCATTTCAACGAGACATATGACAAAGTCCGAAAGGACTAGAATACGCGGCTGCTTTCGATCCTCCATTGCCATCGTCTGCACGTTGTTGTTGGCGAGCTGCGGAGGTCGCGCCTTCGTTTACGAAGCAGTAGGGTCGACGGACCTGCGCGCTCGGTCCCAGTCACAGATCGAAGAAACCGTTCGGGTAGCCGCCGCCGTGCCGGGGCGCGAGGAAACTGCCGCGATCTTCGGGGTGCAACTTTATGACAAGGGTGTTCAGCCCGTCTGGCTCGAGGTCCAGAACAACGGTCCTGAGCAGATTCGTTATGCCCCGGTCAGCACGGACCGATACTACTTCTCGCCCCTCGAGGCGGCCTACAAGAATCGCCGTAGTTTCTCCAAAAAAGGCCGGGCGGAAATGAGTCGACGCTTCGACGAGCTCGCGATGCCTCGTTACATAGATCCGGGCGAGACACGCTCGGGTTTCGTGCTAACGCATGCGGACTACGGTGCAAAAGGTTTCAATGTTGAGTTGTTCGGCCCCGATGAATCATACAGTTTCACGTTTCTGCTGCGCGTGCCGGGGTTTGTCTCGGACTACGCCAACGTCGATTTCGACTCTATCTATCCGGCCGATCACGTTGCCGCGCTGGACGGAGACGATCTTCGGCAGGCGATAAACGATCTGCCCTGCTGCAGCACGGACGAGAGCGGGACCGAATCGGGTGATCCGATTAACGTCGTATTCATCGGTAATGGCGAGGAATTGATGTATGCGATGCTGCGCGGTAACTGGACCGAGACATCAGCTGCCGAGGCAGCTCGCATAAAGCAACAGAAACTGTTCGGCCGTCAACAAGACGCAATCTTTCGCTACCAGAAGACCTTGGACGATAGTTTCTACGAGCTACGGGCGTGGTTGGCACCTTTTACGGCAGGGAAGGAACGGGTCTGGGTATGCCAGGTCAGACACTTCTTCAAATCCGCGCTTGCCGTGACGCGATTCGACCCTGATGTGGACAACGCGCGCAACTTCACGCTACAAAATCACTTGTACTCGCAGGCACTCGAAAAGTTCGCGTGGTTGTCGGGAAAGGCGGTTGTCCCTGTCGAGTCGTTCTGGAGCAACTTGCTACGCCCCGCATACTTCTCTGACGGCTATCGTGTCGTCCTGTGGTCGTCAGCCGAGCCTTATTCGATTCTGGATGCAACTCTCGTAGACTGGGACGACCCACCGGGATGGAAACAGTGAACAAGACCGGCAGCCGCTCACTTGTACATCGGTACGCGGCGCTGTTGCTCGCCTTGGCCATCATCTCGACCGGCTGTGCAACAGGATTCGCTCCCAAACCTATCGAGTCGGTCCCGTTTCTGGATCGCGCTCAGACGCAGATTGAAGCCGGCATTAGAGTTACCGCAGCGGTACCAAGTGCAGCCGAGTCCCGCGACCTGTTTGGTGTGTCGTTGTACAAGAAACGTGTTCAGCCTGTGTGGCTGGAGATCGAAAACTCGACGCACGAGACGGTGGCGTTCATGCCCGTCGGACTCGACAACGACTATCAGTCCCCGATCGAAGTCGCGTCCCTGAATCGTAACCGATCGGCCAGAGCAAAGGCTGAACAATATTTCTTCCAGAGTGGCGTCAACCTGCAGGTCGCACCGGGTGAAACGCGTTCGGGGTTCATGTTTACAAACCTCGATGAAGGAACAAAGTCCTTCAATGTCGACATATTTGGAGAAGACGACGCATGGTATTTCACGTTCTTCATTCGGGTCCCTGGCTTAGCAATTGATCACTACGAGGTCGACCTTGAATCACACTACGACGAGGAGCAGATCACGGAATTTGCCGAGCCGGCGTCGCTGATTCAGGCGCTTGAAAAATTGCCGTGCTGCACGACCGGCAAAGGCGCGAAGAATCAGGGTGATCCACTTAACCTGGTAATCATTGGCGAAACCGAGGATCTGTTCTACGCCTTCATACGCGCGGGTTGGGACGAGACCGAGGTTGTGACCGCCGAGTCCGGGTTCAAAACAGCAATGTCTTTCTTTTCGGGAGGACGGTACCGTTATTCGCCGATCAGCAGTCTGTATGCATTTGATCGTCGACAGGACATCGCGATGCAACGGATTCGTGAAAACGTTCACGAGCGAAATCACTTCCGACTTTGGTTGTCGCCGATGACTTTCGGAGGCAAACCGGTTTGGGTCGGGCAAATCAGTCGCGACATCGGCGTGCGTTTCAACTGGAAAACAATCACGACACACAAGATCGATCCTGACGTTGATGAAACAAGGGAGTTTCTGCTCGAGAACCTGGCCTTCAACCAGGTATTGGAGAAATTCGCGTACGTACGCGGCGTGGGTTCGGCAGCAATCAATGAGCCCAGGCAA
>Ga0316191_10002065_pt1 | contig 14493 bp, 15 predicted proteins | sample Eddworburr2cm_MG_FD_204928 | JGI IMG/M metagenome (GOLD analysis project Ga0316191, IMG submission 204928) | Coastal sediment microbial communities from Maine, United States - Eddy worm burrow 2 cm | ecosystem: Environmental > Aquatic > Marine > Coastal > Sediment | place: USA: Maine...
TCATCCAGTCGCTGGACGTGGCCCTGTCTCCAATCAAGGAATTCCTGGTTCGGAGGTGCGCCGCTGTAACCTGAGGCAAGCAAGTCCCATCGCCACATCCGCAAGCGGCTATCCACGAACCCAGACATAAACGCCAGTCTCGCGTTCGCATCGAACGCGAGATACTCGGTGACAGTCACGAAGAAGCCCGGTTGATACCCATCCTCGGGGCCCGGATCCGCGGGCCGGCTGTAGTCTGGTGCATCACGCGATACTTCCAGCCGCGTCGTCGCCGCTACCGGGCCAGATGGGTCGCTGGCACAGTCCCATCCCCAGGACTCGAGTTTCCGAATCAGCCCGGCCGCCTGCGTGACACAGTAGTCGGCATCCTCTTGTGCGTCCCACAACGTCCGGTCCAAGACGTTCTCCGTCGGCTTCCGGTAAACCACCATGCAAGGCGCGGCACCGGACGCCTGCGGATACACAACATCAACCTGTCTTACCAGATCGGCATATCTGCACGCCCAGGAGCTTGCGAAGCCTTGCGACGAAATTGCAACGCCCATGAACATGAAAAGGCACAGGCCTGTCTTGAGGTGCGTCACGATGTACTCCGAAACTCCATTGGCGCATTGATGGCTTTGCTCAGTCGCAGATTATGCCGCAAATGCCTGGACCTCATGACTTCGGGTCGACCACGGGGTCCGGAGCGCCCAGCCCCACCTCACCCGCACAACATCTGCCTGGACTGATGCAGCGTACAGCTGCAACCCCAAGCGAATGCCGTCTCCAGCGGATTGCGACGTTAGCCCGCGCCGACATGACCGTCTAGACAAGGTGAGGATGCATGATTATGGCGCACAACAGGCCGATCGCGATGCGGAGCCGTCATTGGCGAGCAGTAATCCGTTCTTGGGGGTCATTTCTTACCCGCGCCCGCATGCTGGCCTCACGCTACGAATACTCAGACCGCCCGCCCCTTGCTGTCCCGCCTTTCGAGGATGCACCAATGCATCGACGCAACCGTTCGGCAACGATCCGCCCAATCGCGCACAGCACGTCGCAAGCGAGTCTCGGTTCGGCGGTCATGAAATCGTGGAACGCGGACTCCGGAAGGCGCAGCACCACGGACTTTCCGCGTGACCAGATGCTGGCGGTTCTGGCGCCGCCATCGAGAAAGGCGATTTCACCGACGATGGAACCGGGACTTCTGGTTACCAGGGCGGTCAGGGTCATACCATCGGATTGGGGAATCGAGACCTCGAACTTGCCTTCAACCAGGAAGTAGAGATCATTGCTGGCGTGATCCCGTTGCAGCAAGACTTCGCCATTGCCGAGCACCATCACCTGCGCTCCTGCCAGCAGGCGTTTCCAGCAATCGTCGTCCCAACCGGGCAGATTCAGACAGTCTTCATGTCCGGCCTGGGCCTGGACCACCCGGACCAGGGTATGGATGAGTTCATCCTTCTTTTTCATCGTCTCATAAACCCGCCAAAGCCTGATGCCAAATAGGTAAGGTGAGGAAAGAAAGCGGGACGCCGAGACCTACCAGTAATGTTGCCAGCGGTGGATCCAGGTCGTTGTCCATGGCGACAATTGCCGCGCTGATCATCGGGGCCATGGCTGCCTCAAATATCGTTACCTGTATCACCGGCCCGCCGGCACCGAGCAACCCAACGTACAGACCGAGAATGATCAGCGGGCCGAACACGAGATTATACGAAAGCGCGAGAGCCAGGGGACCCGCCTTGCCTCTAACGTCCGAAAGGCGTAACTGAAAGCCGACGGAAACGAGCGCCAGGGGTGCTACCGTCGCAGCCAGCCGCATCAGCAGCGTATCCAGCCATTCCGGATAGGTGACCGGCAGCAACAGTATGGCGGCAATGGTGGCGATAAAGGGTGGGAATAGCACAATTCTGCGGGCAATATCTTTGAGGTTTGGCCTTGTCCCGTCCGCAAAGAGACGCGCCACGGTGATTCCCAGGATGGAAAGAACGACAAAGGACCCCAACTGGTCGACGACGATCCCGACACTCATCCAACGGGCACCATAGAAAGCCTCGATCATAGGAATACCGATAAACGAGGTGTTGGCAAGCGCGCCCACGAGAATGACGCAACCGGTGGTATGGCGAGAAAAATGCATTATCCGGCACAAGGGCCAGAGGATGGCAGCGCCGACGATAAACATAATCCAAGGCATGAGGGCGGCGTAAAGCAGTGCTGGCTGGATCTCGACTTTGTTCAGATACCCGAGCGCCATCGCCGGCAAGCCGATGTTGATAACGAAAGCGTTTAGCGCAGCAGATGTATTGTCGGGAAGCCGTCCCATGCTGCGCAGCACGATGCCTGCTGCAAAACAGAACAGGAGCAATATGATGTTGCCCATCTCCGCTCCCCCACTTATGCGTGATAGAGAAGAGTTAAGGTGCGCCCGAAGATGAATGCAAGTCAAAAAAACCCACGCCGCGAAGGGTTTAACAGAACCGCTGATCAAGCTTCGCTGAAAGCCCAGCTACCTGCTCGACCCGGTGTGGAAATTCGGCAGCGACGAGCCTACTCATAACAACGAAACAAAAAGCAGAACTTCAGATTGGATTTTCACGAGTTTCAGCTGACGATCATCAACGTCATTGATCTCTTTGCGTCTCCGAATAAAAAATACCAATCATGAAATCCGCCGAAGTTTTCGGCGCGATGTCGCGAACCCTTGGCGTCGCACCAAGCCGTCCCTACATCAGTTTTGTTTTACCTCAATCGAAGACGATGGTGCGCTTGCGGTCCACCAAGATGCGCCGATTGAGATAGAGATCGACGGCGCGGGCCAACACAACCATCTCCAGGTCGCGGCCGCGCTTTATCAGTTGCTCAATAGTCTTTCGGTGATTCACGTAGGCTACGTCTTGCGTAATGATCGGACCCTCGTCCAGATTCTCGGTCACGAAATGACTGGTCGCTCCGATCAGCTTGACGCCCCTCTCGTGGGCCTGTTTGTATGGCTGCGCCCCCGCGAATGCAGGGAGCATCGAATGGTGGATGTTGATGATCCGGTGACGATACGGTGTGATTATCTGTGCGCTGAGGATTTGCATATAACGCGCCAAAACCACCAGCTCGATTGCATGCCGGTGCAGCAGTTCGAGTTCTATCCGCTCTTGGGTGGATTTGTTCTCCTTGCTGATCGGTACGTGCTGGAACTCGATACCGAACCGCTCCGCCTCTGCCTGCAGATACGGCTGATTGCTGATGATCAACGGGATGTTGGCGTTCCAAAGGCGTGCGACGCAATGCATCATCAGGGTATAGAGATGCCCCATCTCTTTAGTGACGAAAACGGCCATCCTGACGGGATCGGCGGAAAAATGCAGGCTCCACTGCATGCCGAACGGTTCGGCCAGCTTTTCGCGGAAGTTCTCCTCGATCGTGTCACGTGGGATATTCGGCGGATCGACCTGCCATTCCAAGCGGGCGAATAGATGATTCTGATCGGTATCCACGTACTGGCGGTGTTCGATGATGTCGGTGCCCAGTTCGTATACGAACTGCGTCATGCTCGCCGCGACACCCCGCTGAAGCGGACACGAAACCAAGGCGATGACCGAATTTCGGCTGCCTGATACATCGGTGTTTGCCATCGTCGTCCCTCCTCATCATCGGTGGTCAGGATTTCTTCCAGCCAGGCCGGTGTTCCAAGTGTTCGGGATCTACGAGACGGCTTGCGCAGTGCTACCCGTTATTCGCGAAGGCGCCTACAACGAGTCGAGTATAGGCCGTGCGTGGAGATTCTTCCTGAACGTGGCGCCGATCTCGCGCCGCAGCAGACCACGCAGTTGGAGTCCCAATGCGGTTGCATCCAGCTTACCCTATGACAGAAACTGCGAGCAGCTCGGCAATTTTCACGGCCACAAGGCTGTCTTCCACGGGCGCGTTTCGCAGGCTGCGACCGATAGGCAAAAGACCGACGGGGAACAGCGGAGTTGATGTTGTAGAGGCATAAGATCGCAGCCATGGCGCGATTGGGAAGCAGTTGCAGCGCACCCACGGTGACGATCGGCCGCAACACGACGTATCGTGACAAAATGCCCGCAGCGTCCGGGCCGTAGTCGAGAATGAGACGATTGGAGACTTCATTGCCGAATCCCCCCCCTGGACCCATGCATTCCGGCGCATGGGTCTTTTGATGATGGCCGTCGCGCTGCTCACCCTCATGGGCTGCGCCTCGTTGCCGGACAACGTCGAAAGACCGCTCTCGAACGCCTATACCGACACCGACGACACCCGCCTTGCCCGAGCACGCCGCGTGCACGAGAACGAGCGCGAACTGGCTGGAGAGTCGGGCTTTCTGACATCGCCGGAACTCGTCGGACGCATCGGACCGGCGCTCGACGATGCGATAGATCGGATTGCGTTCAGGTTGGTGCTCGATACTGACGAGGATGGGCACGAGAGGATCGTCTGGCACGACGCCGAAACGGGTGAGCCATATTTCGCCGATCCCGATACCGGATATTGGGAACGATTCTGGATCGGCCTCGTGGGTCTGATTCCATTGGAGTCGCAGCTTTGAATCACGTTGAAACTCGCATCCCCGGTCGTCCGATCCCCGATCGTCCGATTGATCGTTCTGGATGCCTCTGCATCCGGCTATTCGGCTGCCGCAAGTCCCACATCGGCGATTGTCCTGTCGTCCCCTTGTGAGATTCCGTATCTTAGACCTTCAAGCCCGATGTCCCTGAGAAAGCTCGCCCGCCGCTTACCGAGTCCGATCTATCGCATGCTGCAAGGTTTGGCGCGGCGCCTCCACGGGCCGCATCGCGCACCGACGGCCATCGCAAACCCCGGGCCTTTGCTGACCGGTGTCGTGCCGCGCCTCGCCACGATACCCGGCTGGTTCAACATCGATGACCTCGCCCATTTTACGCTAGTGCTGGAGACGCAGACGAGCAGTGGCCTGCGTGGCGACCTGCTGGAGATTGGTTGCTATCACGGACGCTCGGCTGCAGTGCTCGCCCTGCACCTTCAGCCTGGCGAGCGGCTGTTCCTGGCCGACGCCTTCGACCTGCCCTTGAGCGACCCCTATGGCGACACGGCGACACCGGAGAAGGTGTGGCAGAACCTGGCAGCGGCGGTGCCGAACCTGAGCCGCGAACACGTCCTTATCCAACGCGCCTACAGCAGCGAGCTTACATTGCCGTCAGACCTGAAGTTGCGCTTCGCCCACGTCGACGGGGGCCATGACGCACCCACGGTGCACACGGACCTGACTCTGTGTGCCGAGCGACTGATGCCGGGCGGTGTAATGGTCATCGACGACTATGCGCACCCGCACTATCCGGGGGTCGCCGAGGCCGTGCGGGAGTTTCTCGACCACCAGTCCTCGTACCATGTCCTCGCCGACCTCAACCGGGCCGGCGCGCTCGGACGCAAGCTGTATCTGGCAAGGGCTGTGGACGATGCGTAATGGCCCGGTATCTGCGGACATGTGACCTCCGTCAAAGATTCATGTTGCCGATCGAACTTCGCGCCTTGGGCACGGTTCGTACTGGCACACACGAAAGATTGGGGAGAGCAGCATGGGGGACGATCACCTGGCGAGGCAAAGCCTCGGGGGCATCGATCTGATGGAATCCGCCCGCAACAGCATGGCATTGTTGTTTACGGTCATGTTCCTGACGTTTGCGGTATTTCTGACGGTGCTTGCGGGCCTGAGGTTCATGGAGGTATTCAGCTCGCAGCAAGAGATGGTTGAAACCTTGATAAAGGCCATCAATCTCGGAATCATCGGGCTCGCCATTTTCGAGCTGGCGGTGAGCATCCACAGGGAACACCTGGGCCGCCATCATCACGAAGATTTCTTCTGCCTGTTACGTCGGGGGGTGGCGCGTTTTGTCGGCATGGTCTGCATCGCCCTTGTCATGGAAGGGCTGATCATGGCGATCAAATACAGTCAACTTGATCTGGCAGGCAACCTCGATTATGCCGTTGCGATCATCATCAGCGCGGCGGCACTGCTGGCTGCGTTGGGGCTTTTCTTGAAGCTCAGCGACCCCGCGACACCCGCAGCGCCGCTGCCCTCGCCGCGCTGCCCGCAACTCAGCGCGTCGCCCCTCGCCTGACGCTGCTCACTGGGGGCGCTAATGCGCGAGAGGCGGCAAACCGCGTGCGTCAAGCGCTGGTCCCAACCATCTCCGCAGTCTGCTTCCGGCGCAGATCCGGCAACAGCACCGCGAGCAGGCCGATCAGCGGCAGGAAGGAACACAACCGATAGACTGTCTCGATACCCCAATGATCGGCCAATTGCCCCATCAGGGCGGCACCGATCCCGGCCAGCCCGAACGCAAGCCCGAAGAACAGCCCGGAGATTGTGCCAATCCTGCCCGGCACCAACTCCTGGGCGTACACCACCATGGCCGGAAATGCCGAAGCGAGCATAAAGCCGATGATCAGCGTCAACACAGCAGAGGCGCCCAGGCCGACGTATGGCAACGCCAGCGTGAACGGTGCGACACCGAGGATGGACAACCAGATCACCTGCTTGCGACCGATACGATCGCCGATCGGCCCGCCCAGCAAGGTGCCGGCCGCGACTGCGAACAAAAAGTAGAACAGATGGTACTGGGCCGTGCGAATGTCGATGCCATAGTGCTGTATCAGGTAGAAGATCAGATAGCTGCTGATGCTGGCCAGATAGAAGAACTTGGAGAACATCAGTGCCAGCAGCACACCCAGCGTCGCCATCACGCGGCCGCGGGGCAGCGTGTGGGCGGCGGTGGGACTCGCCGGCTTTGGTTTTCGATGCTGGTTGCGGTACCAGACACCAACACCGGTGAGCACAATCATGGCGAGCAGTGCGATGAGCGAGAACAGCGCGAGACTGCGCTGGCCGTTGGGCAGCACGATCCACGCGGCGAGCAACGGGCCGGCTGCCGAGCCGGCATTGCCACCGACCTGAAAGATCGACTGGGCCAGGCCATGCCGTCCACCAGATGCCATTCGTGCGATCCGCGAGGCCTCGGGGTGGAACACAGACGAGCCGGTACCCACCAGCGCCGCTGCCAGCAAAAGCATCGGAAACGTGCTTGCCAACGACAAGGCGAGCATGCCGCTCAGCGTGCAACCCATTCCAAGCACCAGCGAGAACGGCTTGGGATGCCGGTCCGTGTAGAAACCGACCACCGGCTGCAACAATGACGCCGTGAACTGAAATGCCAACGTGATCAGGCCGATCTGGGCGAAGGTAAGCCCGAGACCACTCTTGAACAGTGGATAGCTTGCGATCATCAGCGACTGCATGGTGTCGTTGAGAAAATGCGAAAAGCTGATCGCACCCAATACACCGAAGACGGTCCGTTCGGTCATGTCGCACTCACGGGAAGATTCAGTCGCAGGGGCGGCGTATGGCTATGATGTTGGCCCGTCTCGACAATGTCCAGGGCAATATTGAAGCGTTCATCCAGCACGCAATTGATATCGATACACGCGCGGGTCAACCACCTTCTCCGGTATGGTGCGCAGCGTGGCCCAGGAGGAACTTGCCGGTTTCTCCGTTCAAGTTTCTCTCAGTGGAGACGCCTGTTAGTGACAGTGATGCAGTGCAACAACTGTTGTGCGCAATGAGCATATCCAGCGATATGGCGATGCTGTCATAGCCGTTCGCGTGAACGGCCCAAGCTGTTTTGAGGTGGTTCCTGATGTCATACGTAACTCCCACTCCCGACACCTGGTTCCGGTTTTCGCTGTTCTCGGCTCAGATGATCGTGCCGCAGGATGAAGAACTGGAGTTCCTGGCGGCAAATGACTCCCCTTGCGGCACCCTGAAAAAGGGCGACATTGTTCGAGGACGGTCGACGGCTATGTCCATGGAGCTGTTCAGCCACTGGCGGCCTATCCCGGACGCACGCTGAGGTCCAATCTCCCGTTGCACTCCGGCCTGTCGGATGTCGCGATGATCTCCCGGCCTACGACAGACCAGCCAGCTCCTGAGTTCGGTACGCCGTCGTCCACATCGGTGCTACTTGCAGTCCCGGACCGTATGGCTGTCACTCTTGTAAGATTCCATCCACCGATGGTTATTCCACCGGACCTATCCATCGCCTGAAGGCGGGGGTTTGCGGGTCCCCCATCGGGAACGCTAAAAGGAATCCGGATCATGCATGCAATTGTTGCTTTCACCCTCGTCCCCATCGATGCGGGCATCTCGGTCTCACCCTTTGTCGCGGCGATCGAGCGCATACTCGAAGAATCGGGTCTGACCTTTGAGGTCAACTGCAACAGCACCAATATCGAAGGGGAATGGGATCAAGTCTTTGCGATAATCAAACGCTGCCATGAGGTCGTTCATCGTGAAGGTGCGCCCCGAATCCACACCTGCCTACAAGTCGGCACACGTGTGGATCGCGAACAGCGCATGGCGGAGAAACTCGCCAGCGTAGTCCGCCACCGTCAGGGTGGAGCCGCCACATACAGATCATTGCGGCGCAGTCGCTGACGATGGCCCACGAGATCGTAACCAGAGCGCCCACGAGCGCTGCAACGGCTGTCAACCGTCGCCGTCTTCTGCGCGTTGCTCAGTAGCTGCGCGGCCCACCGTTCCGGTGGGGTTGTCTGCACTGCCGCGGGTCAGCACTACCTGGCGAATACGCCGCTTGGAGGCATCGTGGACGAGTATTTCGATCCCGTCCAACGACAGGCGCTCCCCCTTTTCCGGAATGCGCGCCGTGTGGGTCAAGATCCAGCGACTCACCGTATCGGTCGGTTTGCCAGGCAAGTCCGTGCGAAAAAACTCTTCGACGACCCGCAGCTCCACGTCGCCACCGACGAGGATCTCGCCCTCGGAGAGGGTCGTAAAGTGTTGCGGTGGCTCGTCGATCTCGTCATAGATCTCGCCCACGACTTCTTCGACCAGGTCCTCCAGGGTCACCACCCCTTCCAGATAACCGGTCTCGTCCACCACGATGGCCATATGCTGCATGTGCTTGCGCAGCAACGGCAGAAGCTGGTCAATCTTCTGGTTGGATGGCACGAAAAGGGGCATGCGTCCGATATCCAGCGCGCAGGACTCCGTGCGGCCTGCTACCACCGCCTCAAGCAGGTCCCGGAGGAAAAGTACCTTCAGTATCTCATTGGAATTCTCGCCGTAGAGCGGGATGCGGGAATAGGGCTCTTGCAGCACCGCAGTGAGTATGTCGGCGAGGGTGCGTCGCCCGTCCAGCGTGAATACGCGGCGCATCGGGGTCATGACGTCACCGGCGCGCAGGTCGTTGAGGAAAAAGATCCGCTCGATCATCTCCCGTTCGTCTGCCTCGATCGAGCCTTCCTCCTCGCCATGCTCCACCATGCTGATGAGCTCGGCCTCGGTGACCATCGGGTCTCCACCCTTGCCGGCCATCCGCTGCACCCAGTTCGTGAATCTGTCGAAGACCCAGACCAATGGGTAGATCGCCCGCATGAAACCGTACATCACCGGCGCGATCGCAAGCGAGATGCGTTCGGAATAGCGGGTCGCGAGGCTTTTGGGGGTAATCTCGCCGAAGACCAAAATGAGGATGGTCAGCACGCCGACGGCGATGCCGGGCCCGATGTGGCCCAGATGCTTGGTGGCGATGACCGTGGCCAGGGCTGAGGCGGCGATGTTGACGACATTATTGCCAATCAAGATCGTGATCAGCATGCGGGCGGGATTGGTCTTGAGGTAGAAGAGGGCGCTCGAACCGGCCCGCCCCTCCCTCTTCAAGGCCTCCGCCCTGGCAAGAGACAGCGATACAAGCGCCGTTTCCGAGCCGGAAAACAACCCGGAAAGAATCAGGAGGAAGACGAGTATCAGCAGGTCTTGCACGTTGCTGGACGAACGATAGCGTGAGCCTCGACGTTACGCTGAGGAGTGGATCGCTGCATTGTAACCTAATTGTAATAATCTAGCGGCTGTCTCCGAACGGAAAAGGTGAAGCCGGGTAGGTTCGCGGATACGGATGGATTTGCTATCTCTCGATCCCCTATTCCACCCTGTGATAGCCTCGTGGCCGTTCGACCATCACTCAGGATCGCGGTAGATGAACGATATGGCGAAAAGCGCGCGCGCGGTCACCCTGCACAACGGGGTGACCATGCCCACCCTCGCCTTCGGGTGTGCCTTCGGCGACTGGGTGGGCAGCACCGAGTTCCAGGGATTCCTGCCCGAACAGGCCTGGCGGGCTGTCTCGCTGGCCCTTGACAGCGGCTACCGGGCGTTCGACGGTGCCCGTGCCTACGGTACCGAGCGCATTGTGGGTGCGCTCCTCGGCCAGCGCTTCGCCAGCGGCGAACTGACGCGCGACGAGCTCTTTATCACCACCAAGCTCGCGCACCCCGCGGCGCCGCCGCACGTCAACATCTCGCACCGCCGCACCTGGGACGCAGACAAGGTCGAGGACATCGCCCAGAAGGTCCGCGATGACATGGTCGATACCCTGGACGACCTGGGCCTCGGCTATGTGGATCTGCTTCTGATGCACTGGCCCGGCGGCTTCGAACAGCACAGCAGCAGCGACCCCGACTTCCCGCGCAAGGCCCGCGCCACCATCTGGCGCGCCTTCTGCGGGCTCGCCGACAAGGGCGCCGCGCGCGCCATCGGTGTGTCCAACTTCACCATCACCCACTTGCGTCAGCTCATGGAGGACATCCCCGACCCGGAGTGTCGGCCCACAGTCAATCAGGTGGAGATCCATCCCTACTGCCGGGACCCCGAGCTGGAAGCCTTCTGCCGCGACCAGGGCATCGTAGTCACCGCATACGCTCCGTTCGCCAGCGGCGCCTTCGGGATGTTGCAGGACCCCGCGCTCGCCAATATCGCCGAACGCCATGGCAAGACCCCGGGGCAGGTGGTACTGCGCTGGCACGTGCAGAGCGGGCGCACCGCCCTGCCGAAGACCTCGAAGGCGATGCGCATGGCGGAGAACCGCGACATCTACGACTTCGAGCTCAGTGACGACGAGATGCGGACCATCGACGCGCTCGGTGCCGGAGAGGCTCGCCGCACCTGCCCGGACCCTTCGACTGTCGCCTAGTGGGCCATGCGGGAAGTTCTGTAACACTCAGAGCGCCGCCGCTTCGGCAAAACTGAGGCGGTTTGGCTTGAATCTGACAATGCACTCCTCGACCAGCTGAAATTCCGCATTGGTGCCGCCGCAACACTCCTATGCAAAGCGGCTGTTGTGCTGAATTTCTCGTAATTTCAGCGGTACCCTGCGGATAGCGGAGTAGAACAAGCGGGCCGCCATGACTGCGGCCATGATCGAACCAAAGAACTCCACCACGTTGATGCAGCCCGCAAGCGACACCAGGCCGAAAAACACAATGAACAAAAACCCGCAGGTCGCCCATTTGCACGCAATTTCCGTTTTTTGTTCCATCTTGAACGCTCCCTTGACAGCCTATCCAAGGTTTACCGATGCGTCGTACTCACGCTACCGAGTCGCTCCGCGACTGCAGGATCGCGATTCCCTCGGCGATAGTTTGTAGGCTCCTTCCTCCCTCCTGCACGCACAGGATCGACCCTTTCGCGGCGCGATAACAGTGGCAAACGATCAGAACTCGATTCCTATCTCATTTCGCATGGCTGGAGGGATGCGATTGACTTTTCGTATGGAAAGACATCTCGAAGGAGCGCAAAATATTCAAAGCGCTCCAATATCCTCTGGTCCCCGCCGACGCCCCACGTTGCGATCCATGCCTGTGCCGCATCGCGTGTTTGCTCCGACAAGGGTGGATCTACGCGATAAGCGAACCTGAATCGGTCAGCTGCAGTTTCCAGATCAACGGACTCCGGATCTGCGTTCAGCGCACACGAGAGGCGCCGCGCGTCCGCTGCTGCTTCCCTGCCCTGCTGGTCCGTGTTCAGGTAGACGTGATCAAAGGACGTCCACCCGGAAGCGCTGAACCTGCCCGAGTTTTTCACGGAGAACGCCTGCAGTCCCGCCTCCGAAGGCTCGGATGCCTCCGCCACGTCTTTGAACCAACCGCATGACCAGCGTCATCGAGAAGCATACCGAATGACGTCGACCGCGTGACCTGAGGCTGCGGCAGGTGGGTGCCAGCAGGCTTCTGGTAGACTGTTGGATACGGTATCTCTTGATAACGCACCTCACAGCTACCGTGTGTTGGGGTCATCCGGCAACTCGGCTGGCCGAGAAAAGGCAGCTGCGGTCAATGTCAATGTTGCGCACCAACAGCGCACTTATACTTCACCGGTCTTTCTCAACGCCAGGCTGGTGAAAATTCTTGCTCTCTGGGAGGTATTCCAATGAAAAGGTCCACTCTGTGCGTCATCGGCTTGTGCAGCGGCCTCCTGGTCACGACCGCGGTTTCTGGAGACAGCGGGGCCAAGACCGCGCTCGGCAGCGCGGTCGGTGGTGCCGCTGGAGCCGCCGTAGGGAAACATATCGGTGGAGACACTGGCGCAGTAGTCGGTGGGGCCGTCGGTGGTGGAGCGGGAGCGGCGGTCACTACCAAGGGTGGTGGAAAGACCGGAGCTGTCGTCGGTGGCGCGGCGGGTGGTGCGGCCGGCGCCGCAGTAGGCGGCACCGGCGGTGCCGCAGTGGGTGCTGGCGGTGGTGGTGCGTTGGGACGCGCGCTGGCCAAATAATCGATGCCATTGCGTGTCTGAGCCGTCGCGAGCAGTGCTCATCGAAAACCCGGTGACGCCGATCACAGGTGTCACCAGGTTCGTTCACCAGGACTTGTAAGGTAGGAATTTTCCGTTGAGGGTGGCCACCACGCGGTCTCCCTTGGGATCTTCCTGTTTGTCGATGTCCAGAGTGAAGTCGATAGCGCTCATGATGCCGTCGCCAAACTTCTCGTGAATGATCTCCTTGATGGTCTCGCCGTAGACACCCACGATCTCATACCAGCGGTAGATGACAGGGTCGGTCGGGATCGTCTGGTCCCAGCTCTTGTTCGGGAACTGCTGCAGTGCATCGGACAGCTCGCCGCCAAGGCCCAGCACCTCGGCCACCGCATCGGCTTCTTTCTGCTCGAGGTGATTCATGCCCAGGCAGGCGGAGCAGGTGTACTCGGTCGAGAGATCGGCGGCGTCGCCGATCTGCTCCCAACTCAGACCTTTTTCGGTCTTTGCGTCCAGGATCGCTTGTTTCATTTCAATCTTGTTCATTGGCGTTCTCTTCGTTTGCGCAATGCGGCTTTGGAATACTCAGGACTGCAAGACGGATGCCAGCACCTTGGCTTTGCGCGCACCCGATGCCGCGCTGCCGAAGGCCGACCGGAGCGGGTCACGCCAGCTGTCCGAGAGCGGCTGAAATGTCAGACATTGTCATCAATGTCGTCCAGATCCGCGGCCAAACGGACGTGAAACGCGATTGATTGCAGCGTGCTCACGGATGGCACGATGTCTGCAGCCTCTGCGGTAACGAGACAGGCGAGGCCCCGGACATGACCGACAGCATCCGTACCGATTTCATCAGCCACACCTTCAAGGGCCAGACCGTCCCGACCCTGCAGGACATCGACGTGACCATCAAGGCCGGCGAGCAGGTGGCGCTGATCGGTCGCAGTGGCTGCGGTAAATCCACGCTGCTGCACATGCTGGCCGGCCTGCTTATGCCAAGCGAGGGCTGCGTCAGGATCCACGGTCGCCAGGTCACCCGGCCGAGTGCGAAGTGGAACATGATGTTCCAGAAACCCTCGCTCTACCCATGGATGACGGTCGCCGATAACGTCGGTCTGGGTCTGGCCTTTGCCGGCAGGAAAGAGCCCGAGCGTGTTGCAAAGCTACTCGGGATGATCGGGCTCAGCGACAAGGCGGATGCCAATCCGCAGAGCCTGTCGGGCGGTCAGCAACAACGCGTGGCGCTGGCCCGCTCGCTCGCCACCTCACCTGAGACACTCCTGCTCGACGAACCGTTCTCCGCACTCGATGCCTTCACCCGATCCGCGCTGCAGGACGAAGTCTCGCGCATCGCCCGCCAGGAAGGCTTGAGCATGGTCATGGTGACACATGACATCGAAGAGGCCGTGGCGATGGCCGATCGGGTGCTGATCATGGCCGCTACGCCGGGGCGCATCGTCGGTGAACTGCGGGTCGAGCTGCCGTTCCCGCGCATCCGCGCGACACCCGAGTTCAGCCGTCAGCGCGAGCTGCTGATGACCCGATTTGAACAGCTGGTAGGTGGTGACACCGAGCCCGAGGCCAAACCGGCCCCCGAGGCCGAGCAGAGCAAAGACCGCGAGGCCGCCTGACAGCCCATAGCCCATAGCCCAGACACGCACGATAGGATCGATACCATGAGCAACTATGACGAAGAACTGAAGTACCTCGAAGAGCACGAGATGAGCCGTCGTGATTTCATGATGGACATCATGGCGGCCGGCGGTCTCCTGGGCGCGGGCATGGCCCTCCCCGGGGCGGGCATGGCCAGTGTCGCCCCGCCGGACGACGAGGTCGTGCGCATCGGTTACCTGCCGATCACGGATGCCACGGCGCTGCTGGTGGCCCACGGTATGGGGTTCTTCGAAGAAGAGGGC
>Ga0316191_10002066_pt1 | contig 14492 bp, 14 predicted proteins | sample Eddworburr2cm_MG_FD_204928 | JGI IMG/M metagenome (GOLD analysis project Ga0316191, IMG submission 204928) | Coastal sediment microbial communities from Maine, United States - Eddy worm burrow 2 cm | ecosystem: Environmental > Aquatic > Marine > Coastal > Sediment | place: USA: Maine...
TATACCCGGTCTTTGTGCTGGACGGCGAAGGACGCAGCGAACCTGTCCCATCGATGCCCGGCATCAGCCGCAAGAGTGTCGACGGCTTGCTCCCAGAGCTTACCGAAGCATACCGGCTCGGCATACCGGCCGTCGCCCTGTTCCCGGTAATCGATGCCCGGCACAAGACCCTGGACGGATCTGAGTGCGCGAATCCCGATGGTCTTGTGCAGCGCACAGTGCGCGCCATCAAGGACGAGCTGCCTGAACTGGCCGTAATGACGGACGTGGCGCTCGATCCGTACACGACCCACGGCCAGGACGGCATCATCGATGAGAACGGCTATGTACAGAACGACGTGACCGTTGCCATGCTGGTTCGACAGACGCTGTCACATGCCGAAGCCGGAGCCGATATGGTCGCGCCTTCCGACATGATGGACGGACGCGTAGGCGCCATGCGCGGCGCGCTCGAGAAGAACGGCTTTGTCAACACACTGATTCTCGCCTATGCCGCCAAGTTCGCCTCTGCTTTTTACGGCCCGTTCCGCGACGCCGTGGCTTCGGCGGCAAATCTTGGCAGTGGCGATAAATCCACGTACCAGGTGGCGCCGTCCAATAGCGATGAGGCTGTGCGCGAGGTAGCACTGGACCTCCAGGAAGGCGCCGACCTTGTCATGGTCAAGCCGGCGATGCCGTACCTGGATATCATTCGTCGCGTCAAAGACGTGTATGGGGTGCCGACCTTCGCCTATCAGGTCAGCGGCGAGTACGCGATGCTCAAAGCGGCGGCTGACAATGGCTGGCTCGACGAGCGTTCCACGGTACTCGAGTCATTGCTGGGTATAAAACGCGCCGGCGCCAATGCCATTCTCACCTACTTCGCCATCGACGCAGCGCGCTGGCTCAGGGAGGAGCAATAGTGTCTATCGATCGCTATGGCGTGATGGGTTACCCGGTCTCGCATAGCCGATCCCCCATAATACATCGCCTGTTTGCCCTGCAGACCGACCAGGACCTGCAGTACGAATTGCTACAGGTTTCACCCGAAAAACTGGAGCCCGCCGTGCGGCAGTTTCAGCGAACCGGCGGTAAGGGCCTCAACATTACGGTACCGCATAAGAGCGAGGTTACCCGACTGGTCGACCAGTTGAGCGAGCGCGCCAGTACTGCCGGCGCGGTCAACACGCTCACATTCAGGGAGGGCGAGATTTTCGGCGACAACACCGATGGCTTCGGGCTGCTGCGCGACCTCGTCGTAAACCTGGACCTGACGCTGGAGGGCTCGAATATCCTGGTGCTCGGCGCCGGCGGCGCAACCCGGGGCATCATCGGTCCGCTGCTCGAAATGGGGCCGGCTTCATTGCGGATTGCAAACCGAACACTGAACAAAGCCCAGGCGCTTGCCGATCATTTTTCCCGATCAGGACCTGTGACGGCCTGTCGCTTTAACGTGGTCCCCGTGACCGATCAGTACGACCTGATCATTAACGCGACGTCTGCGGGACTTCATGGCGAGGCGCCCCCCTATCCTTCTGCCGCCATATCCGAGAAAACCATTTGCTACGACCTGTCCTATGGGCTGCACGCGACGCCATTTAGTGCCTGGGCGCGTGAGCACGGTGCGGCGCAGGCGGTCATGGGCTGGGGCATGCTGGTTGAACAGGCGGCCGAGTCGTTTCGTATCTGGCGCGACGTGCGTCCAAATACGGCCGAAGTCCTGAAGCACATGAAGATTACCGCATAGTCACGAGTTCTTCAGCGCTGGTCGGATGGATCGCAACGGTGTCGTCAAAGTCTGCCTTGGTCGCCCCCATTCGCAGCGCAACCGCAAATCCCTGCATCATCTCGTCCGCGCCTTCGCCAATGGCGTGACAACCAATAACACGCTCTTCTTCGCCGGTCGTGATCAGCTTCATCGAGGAACGCTGCTTGTCCTCACCCAGGGCGTAGTACATCCCCGTAAACCCGGATGTATAAACCTTGACGTCATCCCCATACTCAGCACGCGCTTCGTCTTCTGTCATGCCAACCGTGCCGATGGTCGGGTGGCTGAAAATGACCGTTGGAATCAGGCGATAGTCGAGATGTCGTCCATCCATGCCGCCGTACAGGCGATCCGCGAGTCGCCGGCCCGCCGCGATTGCCACGGGCGTCAGTGCTTCTCGTCCCGTCACATCGCCCAGCGCGAAAATATTCTCGACGTTAGTCCGCTGATACTCATCCGTCGGTATGAATCCCCGATCGTCCATCTGCACACCCGCTTCAGCTGCATCAAGCGTGTCGGTATTCGGGGCGCGCCCCACGGCCCAGAGAAGCGTATCGACGGGACCGAAAGAACGTCCGTCTTTGGCATGCAACACGATGCCGTCAGCCGTTTGCCGGACCGACTCAGGGATAACGCCGGTGTCCAGGGCGATGCCGCTTTTTTGCATCGCCTCCATCAGCTCGGCGCTCAGCATCTTATCGAAGTCGCGCAACACGCCTTCTTTGCGCACGATCACATGCGTCTCACTGCCCAGCGCATTAAAGACACCGGCCAGCTCCACCGACACGTAGCCGCTTCCGGCAAGCAGTACCCGCTGCGGTCGCTCCTCGAGCTCGAAAAATCCGTCTGAGGTAATGCCGAGTTCGGCACCCGGAATGTCCGGCACGATCGGTCGGCCACCGGTCGCGATGACGATACGCTCGGCCTGGTACTCGCGGCCAGCCACTTCAACCGTACTTGCATCAACGAAGCGTGCGCCACCCTCGATATGGGTTACACCACGCTTGTCGAGGTTGCCGGCGTAGATGCCATTCAGCCGCTTTATGTACGCGTCCCGACGCGACTTAAGGGCGCCCCAGTCATGACCTTTTACGTCCATATCGAAGCCGTAGTCATGCGCATGGTGAAACTGATGCGCATGGTGCGCCGCATACCACATGACCTTCTTTGGCACACAACCAACGTTGACGCAGGTGCCGCCCAACGGGCCGTATTCGACAACCGCCGCCTTCGCCCCATACTCCGCCGCGCGTTGTGCATGCGCGAGCCCACCGCTGCCACCACCGATCACCAGGAGGTCGAATTTATTCCTCACACTTTTCTCCGTTTTTAAGTCAAACCGGGTACATGGCGCCGTGATCAGCGCGTGCTAATATTGGCCGCCGCCCGAATCATATAAACGCACTTTATGAACAACCCTCTGCTCGACACCACATCGTTGCCCCGTTTCGGTGAAATCATGCCGGAGCACGTCATGCCCGCAATCGAAACGGTCATTGCTGACCATCGTGCACAGCTGGATGCATTGCTCGACAGCAACGGTGAGCCGGATATCGATTCTCTCGTCTCTCCGGTCGAACAAATGGAGCACATGCTGGGGCGAATCTGGTCCCCCGTTAGTCATCTGCAAAGTGTACTGGGATCACCGGGCTGGCGTGAGGCTTATAAACAAGCGCTTCCGTTACTGACCGAGCATGGTACCGAAATATCACAGAACGAACGACTACAGCGTGCTTATGCAAAAGTGGGCAAGAACCTGCCCGTCGACGCCAGCCCGGCGAGCCGCAGTGCCGTCGACCATGCACTGCGCGACTTTCATTTGGCCGGCGTTGACCTCGAGAAAAAAACCAAAGAGCGCTTTAAGGCCATCATGCAGGAGCTCGCGGCCACTCAGGCGAGCTTCGAGCACAAGGTTCAGGATGCTTCGGATGCCTGGTCATTGCACATCGGCGACGCCAGTCAGCTCGACGGGCTGCCAAAGCAGGCGATAGCGCGGGCGGCCGACGACGCGGCCCGCAAGCAGCTCGATGGCTGGCTGCTGTCACTCGATTACCCGACATTTCATAGCATCATGACGCACGCCGTCAGCCGGGATTTGCGGGAAACGATGTACCGCGCGTGGGTGACACGCGGATCAGACAAGGGTGAAAGCAAGGAATGGGATAACAGCGACAACATTGCGAAGATTCTTGCACTGCGCCACGAAGCTGCAAGCCTCGTCGGCTTCGCAACATACGCAGAGTACTCGCTGGCGACGAAAATGGCCGATTCGCCGGCGCAGGTTATTTCGTTCCTTCGTGAATTGGCCGCACACTCTCGCAGCACTGCCGAGCAGGAGTATGCCGACCTTTCGGCATTTGCCGGCATTGAACTCGAGCCCTGGGACGTCACGTTCTGGCTGGAGAAGTACAAGCAGTCGACATTTTCGATCTCCAACGAGGAGCTCAAACAGTACTTTCCTGCCAACACCGTGATTGATGGTTTGTTTGCGTTGGCGGCGAGACTCTACGACGTTGAGTTGTCCCTGGATGACACGGTTTCGACCTGGCATGAGGATGTGCGATATTTCAACGTGCGGGAGTCGCACGGCAAGCCGCTCGGCGGCTTTTATACCGACCTTTTCGCGCGCAACGGCAAGCGCACGGGCGCGTGGATCGACGAGTGCATCGGCCGGAAGCAATTGAATGGCACGCTTGAACTGCCGGTAGGCTACCTCGTGTGCAATTTTCCCCCGCCCGATGGAAACGGCGTCTCGCTGCTGACACATGACGACGTGGTGACACTGTTCCACGAGTTCGGCCACATGTTGCATCACCTGCTCACACAGATCGGTTTTCCGAGCATCTCCGGTATCAACGGAGTGCCCTGGGACGCGGTGGAGCTGCCCAGCCAGTTCATGGAGAACTTCGCATGGAGCTACGACGTTTTGACCCACTGTTCCGCACACGCAGAAAGTGGCGAACCACTGCCTCGCGAACTGTTCGACAAGCTGAACAATAGCCGTCACGCCGGTGCGGCGGTCGCGATGATGCGACAAATCGAACTCGGCCTGTACGACTTCAGGTTACATGCGGAATACGACCCGGATAAGCCGCCGCGCGTTCTGGAAACCCTGGCTGAAGTGCGCGAAGAGGTGGCATTGATTCGACACCCGGATTACAACCGCCTGCCGCACGCGTTCTCTCATATCTTCGCGGGCGGCTACGCGGCCGGGTATTACAGTTACAAATGGGCCGAGGTACTGGCCGCCGACGCGTTTGACGCCTTTGAAGAAGCCGGGATATTCGATCAGGCAACGGCAAAGCGGTTCCGCCGCGAGATTCTCGAGATCGGCGGAAGTCGCGACATCATGAAGGCCTACGTTGCCTTTAGAGGTCGAGAGCCATCGATCGACGCCCTGCTTCGGCAGAACGGAATACAGCCTTCGTGAAAATCGCGACCTGGAACGTCAACTCTATGAACGTGCGGCAAGGACAGGTCATTGAGTGGCTGCAGTCCAGGGAGCCGGATGTCCTGGTCCTCCAGGAGATAAAGCAGCCGACCGAGAAGTTCCCATCGGACACACTTCGCGACATTGGCTACCACTCGATCGCGAGCGGGCAGAAGACCTACAACGGCGTTGCGGTAATTAGCAAGATCGAGCCAACGAGGACGGTGACAGACCTCCCTGGACTCGAGGACCCCCAACGGCGGGTTCTCGCTGCTACTACGGGAGATGTCCGCGTCATCGACCTGTATGTACCCAATGGATCGGAAGTTGGTTCCGATAAATACCAGTACAAGCTCGGCTGGCTGGCATCGCTAAAGGAATTCCTGCAAGCAGAGATGCGGGAGCATGAGAACGTCGTCGTGCTCGGAGATTTCAACATTGCACCGGCTGATGAAGATGTACACGATCCGGAAAAGTGGGGTGATGCCATTCTCTGCAGCCCGCTCGAACGCCAGGCACTCTCTGCGCTACTGGACCTCGGCCTTATCGATGTATTTCGCAAATTCGACCAGCCCGAAAAAACATTTAGCTGGTGGGACTATCGGGCGGCAGGTTTTCGTCGCAACGCCGGTCTTCGCATCGACCTGATTCTTTCCAGCGAGTCGATGGCAGAACGTTGCACCGCAAGCTACGTAGACAAGGAACCACGCAGCTGGGAGCGGCCGTCGGATCACGCGCCGGTTATTGCAGAATTCACTTTCTGACAAAACGTAAAGAAAACCGACACGACATATTCCTGATTTTGTGACTGTGTGCGCTTGGGCCGCCGTGTATCATTGTCGGATAAAAGGTGGGACACATTTATGTCTCAAGATCGCCGCAACGATTACGACGTTACCGATACCGTGCAGGTTAGCAATCCTGCCGCGGTAAGAGACGCTGTACACGAATTATTTTCCCGGACGTTTCCAGGGGCTTCCTTCGACAAGCTTTGGCTTGCGTTCTACGATTTCGAGCGCCTTTTTACCGGCCGCTTTCCGGGCTACAAAGGTTGTGACACGACCTACCATGACCTGCAGCACACGCTCGATATGACGCTGGCGCTCGCTCGCCTCGTTGCAGGTTATGAGCGCAGCGCAGAGCCACCTGACAAACTCGGCTCGGCCCGCGCACAAATGGCGATTATCACCTCGCTGTTCCACGATTCCGGCTACATACGGCACAAAGAGCGCGACAAGGGCTTTTCCAACGGCGCCGAGTTCACGCTCTATCACGTTTCGCGCAGCGCGGATTTCTTGCGCCGGTACCTGCCGGAACTCGGGCTGATGCGCGATGTGGCCGTTAGTAGCATGATCGTGCACTTCACCGGCTATGAGTTGGACCTCGACGATATCGAGCTCGACGATCCGCGAGACATTATATGTGGGCACCTTATTGGCACCGCAGATCTGATTGCACAAATGGCCGACCGCTGCTATCTCGAAAAATGCCGTGATCGCCTTTACAAGGAATTCGTTGTTGGCGGTGTCGCTGTCGAAAAGGCCGGACCCGGCGAATACATGGTGCGATACAAATCTGGCAAGGACCTCCTGGAGAAGACGCCGATGTTCTACCAGCAGGTCATGCGCGAACGGCTAAATAAGAAGTTCAACCGGGCCTATCGCTACATCGAAGTGCTGTATGACGGCCGTAACCCGTACATCGATGCAATTCGCAGCAATATTACGCACCTCGTGCACATACTCGAGAGTGGGGACTGGTCACTTCTGCGCCGGGAACCGGCTTTCTACCTGGGCATAGCCAACGCTGTTCAGGAAATCGAGCAGCTCGTGACACGGCAACTGGCGTCGTTTCAAGGCACCAGTATTCCCAGCAACAATCCGCTAGTGATGCCCGTCTGATTTCGCACGCAATAGGCGTAACGCATAGTACTGCGATCGCGTCAGTCGCCGGTTCGAAAAGAAGGCCGCAAGTCCGGCAGCCAGCACCGCATAAAAGCCGTCTGCCGCTGTCAGCACCTCGTCAAAAAAAACCGGCCACGTCATACTTGTAACGGACCGCAGGACCTGTAGCGTGCTGGTGTCGAAAATCTCCGAGGTGTAGGAGGCTGCTACTACAATATTCGCGAGCAACGCGCCCGATAGCGTCAGTAATGCTGCCAGGACCGGGAACCGCCAGTCGACGCCACGGCCTGCCTGCCTTATCGAAAAGCCCAGCATGGCACCGAGCAATACCGTCATCCAGGGAAAGACCCGGTCAAGCAGTGATGAAAGCTCAACCCAGAGCACGCAGAAAATTACGATGGTAATCAGCCCTGCGACAAGCGCATTGCGCAGCGACTGCGCTCGGACCAGGCGCTCTCCATCCTCTGCGCTGATGTCACGGCGCCTTCCGGAACCATGCTTCTTTCGCAGTCTAAGAGGTTGTTGGGCCGGGGCTTTTGACATGCATTAGAGTCTGTAAGGCGCGTAGCTGGCAATGCTAGACTGCCTGTAAATGAAAATGCCCGCAAATACCAAATCGTTCGTGCTCGTTTTTCGGCGGAGCATGCGGCGCCGGGCGAAAAATCGCTGACCGATATCTTTCGCAGGGTGACAAGAAATTTTTAGAGGGGGCTATCGTAAATGCGCGCAGCTTGGTTTGAAGAATTTGGCACAGCGAAGGACGTGTTACACATCGGTGAATTCGATAAGCCGGTGACATGTCCGGGCGAGGTTCTCGTAAAATTGGCGACAAGCGCGGTAAACCCATCGGATGTCAAGAAGCGGGCAGGCGCTTTTCCAGGCCTGCTTGATGGCGGCCCTGTTATCCCCAACAGCGATGGCGCCGGCGTGATCGAGGCAGTCGGCGACGACGTCTATGCCGGTCGTGTTGGCGAGCGCGTATGGATCTACCAGGCCCAGTTCGCGCGTCGTCTCGGAACAGCGGCAGAGTATGTGGCCATCGACGCCGGTCGAGCGCCAAAGTTGCCCGATGCCGCCAGTTTCGAGGTCGGTGCCTGTTTGGGAATTCCCGTGATGACGGCGCACCGCTGCGTGTTCGCCGACGGTGACGTGGCCGGCCAGACCATCCTTGTTACAGGTGGCGCGGGTCGTGTCGGCTATTATGCGGTGCAATGGGCCAGCCAGGCGGGCGCGAATGTCATTGCCACGGCAAGCAATGACGCGGACAAGGCAGCCTGCGAGCAAGCTGGCGCCCTGCATGTTGTCAATCATCGCGGCGGCGATGTAATCGGCGAGATCATGGCCGCAACGGGTGGCGCGCCGGTGGACCGTATAGTCGACGTCGAGTTTGGTGCGAACCTGCCGATATCGGTCGAAGTGCTGCGCGTTGGCGGGACGATCGCAACGTACTCATCAACGCAAGTGAGCGAACCAAGGCTGCCGTTCTACCAGATGATGTACAAGGACATTACAGTTCGCATGGTGATCGTTTACGCGATGCCCGAATCGGCAAAGGCACACGCGGTCGCCGACATCGGTCAGGCACTGACAAACAATCGCCTGCAACATCGAATCGCCTGCTCGATGCCGCTCGACGACATCGTCAGGGCCAACGAAATGGTGGAACAAGGTTCGATCCGTGGTGCGGTCGTTCTGACTTCCGACTAATTGGCGGCGACGCAAATTTGCCTGCCGACCCCATCCAAATAATGCATTACCACTGCAGCTGAAAGCTCAGGCCGTAAACGATCTCGCTTTCCCTTACGATGGGCCCAGGCTGCATGGACTGATCTCGCGGAATCGCATAGCTAAAGGGTCGGACCTGCAAGCTTGTTTCTCGCCCAAACATCTTGTCGACCCCCTGATTGAGCGAGCCCAAGGGATCGGTAAGCACCCATATCCATTTGTCCCTGGTGATTCGATAGCCGAGCTCCGCGTCCCGCTGGCGAATGTCAGCGCGAACCTGCATGAAATAATGCCCGAGCAGAGAGCCCAAGGTCGGCGTGATAATCAGATCCTGTATGGATGGGTTCTCGAATAACGCCTCGGCACCAAATTCGTAGATTGCGGACAATAACGCGGAGTACCAGAACGAAGCACTGGTGCCATAGCCGCGCTCCTGTGCACGTACGAAATAGGACGCACCCCAGTACGGATGCAGCAGATAGTTGATGTAGAAATCATCGGTGTCGATTTGTGGATGCGCGGCATTGTCCAGCCAGTAGGACATGTCATATCCCTCTTTCTGTTCCTCCGTCCAGCTGCTGACACTCTCCGGCGCCACGTAGAGAAGACCGATAGTCACCCATTGATAGGCAAGAAAATATGCGGTGTCTCGTTTCAACCCAGCTGAGTCACGACCATCGGTATCAATGCCTTGTGGCAGGCTGAAGTCGAGATCGTCCAGTTCGCCGCCGTGCACACTGCTTGTCGACAAAGCGAGAAAGACAATGATCGGCACGAGCGGCATGAACAGTTTGACTTGCACGCCACCCTACCTTCCGCCTGTTCTTCGGATCGAAAAATGCAATGCAAAATCCGGGGTCGCATTTGCCACCAGATCTTCGACGATGGCTAAAGACAGCGACAATCCTCGTCCGGGCAGGCGGTAGGCGCCGCCTACCGCAAATTGTACCGAAGCGCCGCCCAGCTCCTCCAGGTCACTGTCGAAGTACGCCCCCTGGGCGTAGATCTGCGTCGTAATCCGCAGGTTTTCCGTCGCGTGCCACGTGGCCGCCATCCCCCCGTACGGCAGCGCACTACGCTGAATATTGGCCAGCACATCTCCGTCGCCCAACAGGACTGCGCCAACAAAGCCGGAAACATCAAGGCCCCGTTCCCAGAGAATGCGCGTGTCGGACGCGTAGAGACCCAGCGAGAAATCCACGGCGCCACTTCCTCGCAACTCGTCTGCAGCACCGGTAGGGAGCTTGATGCTGGACCTCAACGCGACAGACCGGCTGCTGGCATCGCCGGCCTTCCTGAGCGGCATTGCAGCTGTCAGCTGAATGTCGCCGATACCGAAAGTCGGAGAGCTTAACTCGTACTGCGTGTTGCTCGCGTTAACGTACCGAAAACCGAGCTGATTGCTTACGCCATCGCGCTTGCTGTTCGAGAGACCAAAAGTATCGTGCCAACCTTCGATCGCATTATCCAGAAAGCCTTCCGCGTGGGCGACGAGCGGTAAATCAATGCCCAGTTCCAGGCGCTGCGTCATGCCGCGCCGAAGTGACAGCGTTAGAAAATAGCTTTCCCCATCGACAGCAAAATCCTCAAGCGCATTGTCACCGTCGTCAGCATGATTGACGAGGTCGAAGCTCAGGTCATAATTCGTCGTTCCCTCTCGAGCCAGGATCGCCGATTGAAAGGGCGGAAGTCCGAAGATCTGCAGGAACGGATTCTGGTTACGCAGGGCGAATCCGTGGGCAGTGGCCTGCTCGGAATGGGCGGTCAATGGCCAAACGAGTAGACTGATGACGAGCAGCGCACTCAGACTCGCCCAAATGAGGAATTGCCGGGAAAGAACGGCCAAATCTCCCCTCCAGGTCCAGGATAAGAACTTATTGTCGCTATTCTGGTCTGGATGCCTATACACAAATATACGTAAGGCCATGCCCAGTAACGCTCGTTTTCTACGCCAGTTGCGGATAACCGCCACAGCCGCCGCCTTTGTGGCGCTCGTCGTCCCATATGCTGACGCGCATGCCGATATGCCCGTATTTGAGGCAAGCTATGAGGTCCATTACGGGATACTGCACGGCACGATGACTCTCGAACTTGAACGCCAGGCTGCAGAATATACGTATCGCACCTCGCTGCGGCCGCGCGGCATTGCATCCTGGCTGCGACGCGGCGAAATAGAGGAAACAAGCAGGTTGGTGTCCGTCGATGGTCAGATCCGGCCCGTGGACTACATCAGCATGGACACGATCGCGAGACCGACGCGCCGAGCTAACTACATTTTTGATCAGCCGATCGGCCGGGTTACCGGGGAATACAAATCGCAAAGGGTCGACGTACCGATGCGGGCAGATGGCCAGAACCGTATTTCGGCGCAGGTTGCGATAATCCGCGCGTTACAGTCCAGCACCGAACTTGACGAGTTTGCCGTATTCGATCGTGGCCGCTGGCGGGACTTCCAGTTCGAAGTCTTGCGTGGTCAGTCTGTGGACACTCCTTCCGGCCACTTTGACACCGTGGAAGTCCGTTACACGTCGGGCGACAGCCAGAAAATCTGGTCACTCCATTGCGCCGAGACTCTCAACTATCTGCCCGTAGTAATTCTCTTTAGTGAAGACGGCAAGGTGAAATCTCGCGCGGAACTAACGAAATTCCGGATTCCTGACAAGGTCCCGTCGAACTAGCCGTCCGCACATCCCATGGTCTGTACATGACCTTAGGTGTCAACAAAGTGGCGCAGAAGAGAGCCCTGAAGATGGGTGAATCTATAATAGCCGCTTTGCCGGTCTCGATCTTGCCTGGGACGGCGCTAAAGGTGATTCTTGCAGAGACCAACACCGCGTCGTAGGCTGATTGTCGGGTGTACCAGATCGTAAAGTATTCCCAGCGGAGTGAATCATGTGCAGGAATATCAAAACCCTATATAACTTCGATCCTCCCGCAACGGACGAGGAGATACGTGCCGCGTCAGTTCAATTTGTACGAAAAATCAGTGGTTCAACGAAACCCTCGAAGGCCAACGAAGAGGCGTTCGAACGTGCCGTACATGCGGTGTCGATGGCAAGTCACGCGTTGCTGGCGACTCTGGTGACATCGGCGGCCACGAAAAATCGCAATGCGGAAGCGGCAAAATCGCGGGCCAGAACCGCCCGGGGTTTCGGCGGCGCGTGAAGCGCCTTTTGACAAGCCAATGAATATGTCGGCCGACACCCTGATTCGCGCTTTCGACAAAGCCCGGCATCTGAAGGGCGTGCGCGAGTGCTTGATTGAACTGCAGGACTTCGAACGCCGCATCGACCCTCGAATGCCGCCGGGTGCGAACATCGTTGATGCCTATATCTCCGAAATGTTCGATCGATGCAAGCACTGTGGCGGCCGGGTCCTGGTAGCAGATGTCGACGGCGAGGTTGCCGGTTACGCGACTATTATTCCCAAGGTCAGGAGTGAACAACTCGAAGACGGTGATCTGGAGTATGGGTTGATATCGGATTTGGTGGTAACGGAAAAGTTCCGCGGCCTGGGACTCGGTCAGAAGTTGCTTGAAGCGGCAGAATTGTACGCGCGGGCATGCGATGTTAAATACCTCCGGATCGGCGTGCTTGCAGGCAACCAGGTTGCAGAAAATCTTTATGCTTCTGCGGGCTTTTTGCCGCTGTATGCCGAACTTGAAAAGGAGCTGACCAGGTCGTAATGTCGTTGGAAATCAAAAACATCATTTTGGATGCCTGGTAGATACGCCATGTTGCACGCGTCATGTCATTGCGGGGCCGTCACGATAGAGGTTTTCGACAAGCCTGCATCTGTTACACAGTGCACGTGCTCGATTTGTCACCGCTACGGCGCACGATGGGCGTACTGCACCAGGAGCACCGCCTCGGTTTCATGTAATCCAGGCGACATCGCTGCGTATAGCTGGGGAGACAAGTCGCTCGAGTTCTATCATTGCAAGCATTGCGGTTGCCTGACGCATTACGAAAGCGTCGAGAAACTCGACAATAGCCGTATTGCGGTGAATGCCAGAATGATGTCACCGGGGGATATCGCGGACGTACCGGTCCGGACATTTGATGGCGCAAAAACCTGGAAGTACCTGGATGATTGAGAGTGCTCTGATCGGGGTCATCGTCTCGTTGAAAAATAGCTGGGTCCTGGCGTGGATCTGAACCAGGTTACTCTGCCCTGCACCGATTACGACGAGTCTGTTCGCTTCTATAAGTTGCTCGGGCTTACGCAAATTGTCGATAGCCCACCGCGCTACGCCCGATTCGAAACCAGTTCCGGATCAACGCTGTCGATCCATGCCTCGGCGCCCATTAAGGACGGGCCTGAGGTTGTCGTCTACTTCGAGGTTCCGAATGTCGACCTTGAAGTTCGAAGGCTGAAGAACCTGGGCGTCGTCTTTGAGGCCGAACCTGCTGATCAGGATTGGCTGTGGCGAGAGTCCTATCTACGAGACCCTGCCGGGAACCGGCTCTGTATCTATCGCGCGGGCGATAATCGCCGCTTTCCGCCATGGAGAATTGGCGAAGACAGTGTCTAGCAATCGCTGTCGATTTTGGAAATAAAAAGCTTGTGCCAGATACTGGATGAAGGACCGCCGTTAATCCATTGAGGCGTATTTCGATCTCGGCGCACGACAGGATATCCGACATGACAGAACTCGAAGACCGTTCGATTTATTGTCCCTATTGTGGGGAATCAATCAATGTCTTGATCGACCACTCTGTTCCGCAACAGAACTACATAGAAGACTGCCAGGTCTGTTGCCGTCCCATAAATTTCAGTGTGTCGGTAGAGCCCGACGGTGAGATCCAGCTATGCGCGACGAGTGATAGCGAATAGTCACTGCCGCTCAAGCGTGGTCAGATACGAATACACTGTATGAGCGTGGTCGATGGAATGCGCTAGCGCTTACAGTGTCCCCACCGTCAGATATTGGATGCCCAGCTCTCTGGCAAGGTCGTTGAGCTGTTTAAGATCTTCATCATGCAGGCGACGGAGCTCCTCTTTGCTCTGCTGATACAGGACCGACAATTCGCTACTGACCTCACGCATACCCTGCGTCGGTGGGCCGTTATGATCGAGCGCCGTGCGATATAGCCAGCCGTAACGAGAATACAGTTTGGCGCCGCCATCCCGACCCGCCAGGATGTCGTAGTTTACTTTCGCGTTCGGGTTGTACAGCAGCTTCTCGATTTTGACGATGTTCTCGAGCGCCAATTCGCCCAGCGCTATCAAGCGGGCGGCACGGGGGTCATCAGACAACACGTTGTGGCGCGACTCCAGTTGTTCGCGTACGGCGCGAAGGTGCTCGGCGTCCGCGGTAATCGACGAAATACGATCGCGAATCTCGACAAGGAACTGCGTCTGCGATCTTAAGCCGGCGATTGTTGCATGCGATCTCGGATCAGGAAGCACCGTCAATGGCTGTTCGACGCTATCGCCGGCAACCGTCAGCCGCAGTCGATAATCGCCGGGAACGACCAGCGGCCCGATGTTGACGTCACCTGCATCATTGGTGGAGCCGGGAATTCGTCGGGCGCCTTCGAATGCCAAATCCCAGGCGCCCCGATTCATGCCTTCGACGGCTTCCAAAGCGGCTTTGCGTTCTTCATCGGGGTTCGCATCCGGATGCTCGGGCGCGAGGTAAGGCGGTTCGGGTTCACTGCTGAGCCTGCGAACGATTTTGCCG
>Ga0316191_10002067_pt1 | contig 14489 bp, 14 predicted proteins | sample Eddworburr2cm_MG_FD_204928 | JGI IMG/M metagenome (GOLD analysis project Ga0316191, IMG submission 204928) | Coastal sediment microbial communities from Maine, United States - Eddy worm burrow 2 cm | ecosystem: Environmental > Aquatic > Marine > Coastal > Sediment | place: USA: Maine...
TCCGGACATGGTCCAAAAGTCGTTGTACCAGTCGATCGTTGATGACATCGACGAAGGCGCCCTGCTGCTTTTTGCCCACGGATTTGCAGTCCACTACGGACAGGTCGAACCGCGCGAGGACCTCGATGTTGCGTTGATCGCGCCGAAAGGCCCCGGTGGTCTTGTGCGCCGCCAGTATGAAGAAGGACACGGCGTGCCCTGCCTCGTAGCGGTTCACCGGGATGCCACCGGAAGCGCACTCAAGAAGGCCCTCGCCTACTCCGCCGGCATCGGTGGCGCTCGCGCCGGCGTGATTGAAACGACCTTTGCCGAAGAAACCGAGACGGACCTGTTCGGGGAACAGGCAGTCCTGTGTGGTGGCGCAACCGAGCTCATCGTTGCTGGCTTCGAAACGCTGGTCGAGGCCGGCTATCAACCCGAGGTCGCGTACTACGAAGTCATGCACGAGCTGAAGCTCATCGTCGACCTTCTACACGAAGGCGGCCTTGCGAAGATGCACAAGTTCATCAGCGACACAGCCGCCTGGGGCGATATGGTCTCGGGTCCACGTGTAGTCGACGAGTCGTCACGCGCCGCAATGAAGGCCGTCCTCACGGACATCCAGGACGGGACATTTGCCCGCAACTGGATTGCCGAGAACGAAAACGGAATGCCGGAATTCAAGCGCATGATGAAAGCTGATCTCGAGCATCCAATAGAAAAGACGGGCAAGGATTTGCGCGGCCGGATGGATTGGCTGGAAGAGTAAGCACCTAGCGAGAAAACAGCGGAGTCAGGGCGATGTCAGACAACAGGATACAAATCTTCGACACAACTTTGCGCGACGGGGAGCAGGCCCCGGGATGCAGCATGACGCTCGGCGAAAAGCTGCGAGTCGCAAAGGCGCTGTCTGATCTCAGGGTCGACATCATCGAAGCCGGGTTTCCGGCCGCGTCGCCCGGAGACTTCGAGTCGGTCAAGGCCATCGCGGACAGCAATTTCGGACCCACGATTTGCGGCCTGGCACGCTGCAATGCGGCGGATATCGAAAAGGTCTACGAGGCCGTCAAAGGTGCCAGGAAACATCGTATCCACGTGTTCGTTGCAACCAGCGCAATTCATCGCGAGCACAAGCTCAAGATGGCCAAGGAAGAGATCATCAAGAGCGCTGTTGGCGCAGTGAAAATGGCGCGAGAACTCGTGGATGACGTCGAGTTCTCGCCGGAGGATGCGTCGCGTACCGAACTCGGCTACCTGGCCGAGGTGGTCACCGCCGCGATCGAGGCTGGCGCCACGACCGTCAATATTCCAGATACGGTGGGCTATACGGTGCCGGCCGAATTTGATCGCCTGTTCCGTTACCTGAGGGACAACGTACCCAACATCGACGATATTACGCTCAGCGTACACTGTCATAACGATCTCGGCATGGCCGTTGCCAATAGTCTCGCTGCCGTTGCCGCCGGCGCACGCCAGATTGAGTGCACCATCAACGGAATCGGTGAGCGTGCGGGCAACTGCAGCCTGGAAGAAGCCGTCATGGCGCTGAAAACGCGCGAAGAGTTTTTCGGCCTCCAGACAGGTATTGATACAACACGTCTCTACCCGACGTCACGTCTCGTGTCGAGTATTACGGGCATGCACCCGCCGCGCAACAAGGCCATCGTCGGCGAGAATGCGTTCGCGCACGAAGCTGGTATTCACCAGCACGGCATGCTGCAGCACGCATCGACCTATGAAATCATGCGCCCGGAAGACGTCGGCTTGTCGAAGTCAAACCTGGTACTGGGTAAACACAGCGGGCGCCATGCTTTCCGCGACAGGCTCGTAGACCTTGGTTTCGAACTGGACGATTTTGAAACCAATCGCGCGTTCCAGGAATTCAAGAAACTCGCCGACAAAAAGAAAGACATCTACGACGGCGACCTGGAGTCCATCGTGATGACTGCTGGCGGCGCTTCATCGGGCCCCTGGATCCTCAAGTCGCTCGAGGTGCAGACACATACCGATCAACCGGCGACGTCGGCGGTCACCCTGGTCAGCGAGGACGGCAAAGAGGTCAGTGAGTCCGCACACGGCGACGGACCGGTTGCCGCGGCGTTTACAGCCCTTGAACAGGCTACGGGGGTCGAACTGGTACTGCGTAATTTTGAGCTGCACAGTGCGTCCATCGGCGAGGATGCGCAGGGCGAGGTAACTGTGGCAGTCGAACACGAAGGTCGAAGCTACCGCGGTCACGGCGCGAGCGTCGACATCGTCGAGGCGGGGTGCCGTGCGTGTCTCGAAGTCATGAACCGCATCCTGCGTCGCAGACAACGCGGTGCAGCCGGCCCGGTCGAAACCGATTCAACGCGCGCAACCATCTAGACACGGAAGCAATCCATTGAGCACAGCAACGACCTTGTTCGAGAAGGTATGGGCGGATCATGTTGTCGTCGAAGAAACGGCTGACACGCCGGCCGTCCTGTACATCGATCTGCACATCATCCACGAAGTCACAACGCCGCAGGCGTTTTCGGTCTTGCGTGAGAGCGGGCTCCCGGTGCACAGGCCGGACCTCACCCTGGCAACCATGGATCATTCCACGCCGACGACACCCGTCAGCACATTCAAGGATCTGCTGGTCGCCGGAGAAAGTGCCGCCAACCAGGTTCGTCAAATGGAGCAGAACTGCAAGGATTTCGGTATCGACCTGCTGGGCTACGGTAGCGGCAAGCGCGGCATCGTGCATGTCATTGGTCCCGAGCTTGGCGCAACACAGCCGGGAAAGACGATCGTGTGCGGCGACAGCCACACGAGCACGCACGGTGCATTTGGCGCCCTCGCCTTCGGCATCGGTACGACCGAGGTGGGCCACGTATTGGCGACGCAGTGCTTGTTGCAGCGCAAGCCAAAGACATTGGCCATCAATATCGAAGGCAGATTGCCGCAAGGCGTCACCGCGAAGGACCTGATTCTGGCCGTTATCGGCAAGATTGGTGTCGACGGCGGCACGGGGCACGTCATTGAGTACCGTGGCGAGGCGATTAGAGCACTCGATATGGAACAGCGAATGACGATTTGCAACATGTCTATCGAAGCCGGCGCCCGCGCGGGCATGATTGCTCCGGATGACAAGACGGTGGAGTACATGCGAGGCCGGCCACGGGCGCCACAGGGCGCTGCCTGGGACGCAGCCGTGGCGCGCTGGGAGACACTCCACACCGATGCCGATGCGACCTTTGACAAGGAAGTGACGCTGGATGCAGGCGAACTGACGCCGATGGTCACGTTTGGCACCAACCCGGGCATGGTTGTCGGGATCAATGAACCGGTGCCCGAGAGTGGCGACGCCAGCTTCCGCAAAGCACTCGCGTACATGCAGGTCGAGCCAGGCAAACCGATGAGCGAGAACAAGGTGGACGTCGTGTTCATCGGCAGCTGCACCAACGGTCGCGTATCGGATATCGAAGAAGCTGCGCGAATCCTCGAAGGGCACAAGGTCGCCGAGGGGGTGCGCATGCTCGTTGTCCCCGGTTCCGAGCAGGTGAAGGCTGAAGCCGAAGCGCGAGGCCTCGACAAGATCTTTATGGAAGCCGGCGCCGAATGGCGTGAAGCCGGCTGCTCGATGTGTCTGGGTATGAACGGTGATATTGCACAACCCGGGCAGCTTACTGTCAGCACGAGTAACCGCAATTTTGAAGGACGTCAGGGAGTTGGCGCGAGGACCGTACTGGCCAGTCCGGCCACTGCTGCTGCCTCGGCGATCGCTGGACGCGTTGCAGACGCAAGGAGCTTGTCATGAAGCCCGTCGCGTGCATACAGTCCCGCACGGTCGTGCTGCCGAACAAGGACATCGACACGGACCAGATCATCCCTGCTCGTTTCCTGACGACGACGTCACGCGAGGGACTCGGCAAAGCCGCATTTCATGATCTGCGTTACAACGACGACGGCAGCGAAGACACTGCATTCCCCTTGAATCAGACTGATGCCGCTGACTATTCGGTCCTGGTGGCAGGAAACAACTTCGGATGCGGCTCATCGCGCGAGCACGCCCCCTGGGCCCTGCTCGACTACGGCCTGAAGGCAGTCATATCAACCGAGATCGCAGACATTTTCAGAAGTAATTCGCTGAAGAACGGGTTCATTCCGGTCATCGTCGATGCGGACACTCATACCTGGCTACTCGCAAACCCGGGTGCCCACGTGACGATTGATATTGAAACAACGACGCTGACTTTACCCGATGAGCGCGTCATCGAATTTCCGATCGATGGCTTCGCTCGCCATTGCCTGCTCGAGGGTATCGACCAGCTCGGATTCCTGCAGAAACACACGGACCAGATCAGTAATTTCGAAGAGACACGCTCATGGAAGCCGTAATCACACTCCTGCCCGGCGACGGCGTCGGACCCGACGTCACGGCAGCTGCAAAACAGGTTCTGGACGCAGTTGCGGACAAACGCGGGCACGCGTTCGAATATCACGAAGAACTGATGGGCGGCGCGGCGATAGACGCTGCCGGCGACCCGCTCCCCCGGGCAACAATAGAGCGATGCGAGGCATCCGATGCCGTTCTGCTTGGGGCCGTCGGTGGACCGAAATGGTCCGATCCGAATGCAAAGATTCGCCCTGAGCAAGGCCTGTTGAAGCTCCGCTCGGTACTCGGCGTGTACGCGAATATTCGTCCGGTGAAGATCTACGACGAACTTGCAGGGGCATCGCCGCTCAAGGCCGAGATTCTGAAAGGCGTTGACATGCTCGTTATTCGTGAGCTCACAGGTGGCATCTATTTCGGCAAAAAAACGCGAACGGCAACATCCGCCAGTGACCTGTGCGAATACACGGTCCCGGAAATCGAGCGTATTGTCCGGGTCGCGGCAAAGCTCGCGGCCGGCAGACGCCGCCGATTGTGTTCCGTGGACAAAGCGAACGTCCTGGAAACCTCTCGCCTGTGGCGAGACGTCACAAATCGCGTCATGGGCGAAGAATTTCCGCAGATCGAAGTCGAGACGCTACTCGTTGACGCGGCCGCCATGCACCTGCTCAGTCGCCCATCGAGCTTTGACGTCATTGTTACCGAGAACATGTTTGGCGACATTCTGACGGATGAGGCCTCGATGCTCGCCGGCTCGCTGGGTATGTTGCCCTCTGCGTCTCTTGGTGACTCGACCGTCGGCCTGTACGAACCGATTCACGGCTCAGCGCCCGATATTGCCGGTATGGGTATCGCCAACCCCTGCGCGACCATCGCCAGTGCCGCCATGCTGTTGCGGCACAGCCTCGGGCTCGACAGCGAGGCGGCTGCAGTGGAACAGGCGATCGCTGATGCAATCGCCGGTGGCGCGAGGACAGCTGACATCGCCGCTGCTGGCGAGACTCGAGTCTCGACGCAGGAAATGACCTCTGAAGTTATTCGCTGCCTGCGCTGACGACGCGCAGCCTTGCCGCGGCGATGTCTGCCTGAAGGTGGCCTGACGCGTTCAGCAAAAGCTCAACGGGCCGCCCCGGCAACCGCTTCCAGCGTGGGGCTTCTACTCGCGGCATCGAGGGCAGCAACCAGGTCCGCAACGAGGTCCTCAGCACTTTCGAGGCCAACGGACAAACGAATCAGAGTCGGTGTGATCCCAGCCGCAGCCTTGCGTTCTTCGGATACAGGTGCGTGCGTCATCGACGCGGGGTGACATACGAGGCTCTCGACCCCGCCCAGGGACTCGGCCAGTGAGAAGTATTCCAGGTTCTCGACGAATGCGCGCACTGCCGCTTCGCCACCGTCGATCTCAAAGCTGACCATGCCGCCAAAGCCACGCTGCTGTTTTTTCGCGAGTTCGTGGCCCGGGTGATCTGCGAGTCCCGGGTAGAAGACCTGTGCAACGTTGTCGTGTTCGCACAGTACGTTGGCAATCAGTGTCGCGCTTTCTTCGTGCTGCCGGATGCGCGGATACAGGGTGCGAATCCCGCGTAATGTCATGAAGCTATCGAAAGGCGCACCCGTTATGCCAATGACATTCGCCCAGTAGGCACACTCCTGCGCAAGTTCCTCTGTTGCCGCAACCACCGCCCCTCCGACCACGTCGCTGTGGCCGTTGATGTACTTCGTTGTCGAGTGAATGACGAGATCAGCCCCGAACTCGATCGGATTCTGTAGCGCCGGCGACAGAAAAGTGTTGTCAACTGCAAAGAGCGCGCCGCATGCGGTAGCAATTTCGCGTATCGCTGCCAGGTCAGAAATACGCAGCAGCGGGTTCGACGGCGACTCGGTCAGAATGATCTTTGGCTTAACTTCGGCGCAAACGGCGCGCAGCGTCTCTATTTCCGTCTGGTTCACGAATTCGACCTCGAACAGGCCTTTCTTCGATTGCTGGTCGAGCAGCCGATACGTGCCGCCGTAGCAGTCGTGCGGCGCAATGATCGTGTCGCCGGGCGACAGGAACTGTGTCAGGACTGTCAACGCACCCATCCCCGAGGCCGTCACAACAGCGCCTGCGCCGCCTTCCAATTCGGCAAGCGCCTGTCCCAGTGCATCACGCGTCGGATTGCCTGAGCGCGTGTAATCGTATTGCCGCGGCTCACCCAGTGCGGCAAACGCGTAATTCGACGAGAGGTGCAATGGCGGCACTACAGCACCGTGCTGGGTATCGGATTCGATAGCCGCACGTACAGCTTGGGTGGCTTTACTTACTGGGGATGTCATGGTCGGTCTCCGCGTAACAGTTCCAATTACTTCTCATCGGAACCCTGCGAAGCCCGCAAGGGAGGGGTTGTACTGCCCTTCACCACCCGGGTGCTGCAGTTACCCTCATCTTTCGATGTCTTAAGACATCGCAGGAGTTGGCACCTTTTCGGAATGGTTAGTTCCGCTGGTTGCCCCGGCGTCGTCGGGCCTATCCCTCGACCGGTCTCGATGAGTTTCGCAAAGTGTAGGGTTGATTCACGAGCCGAGTCAAGGCACCGGTGCAGCTATATTTGATGCAGTTGAAACTATGCACATTGGGGCTTGTATCTGAAAGGGCTTTGTAATAGTGTACTAACGCGTTAATACACTGATACAGCCATGAAGCCTAATCGAAACGAAACAGAACGCCAGCAGGCACGCGCCGAAGATGCCCTTTGCGAAGCTATCAGCAGCCTCGAGACTATCGATGAATGTCGCAGTTTCCTTAAGGACCTGTGCACGCCGGCCGAACTCCAGGCGCTGGTCGATCGCTGGCAAGTCGTCGAATTCCTGGAACAAGGCCTTCCCTACCGCAAGATTCATGACCTCACGGGCGTGAGTGTAACCACCATCGGGCGTGTTGCCCGCTTCCTTACCGACGGTTTTGGCGGCTATCAGACCGCAATCGAACGTACCGACCCCTCTCACTAAGGACACCCACATGGAACCCTCCGAGCAGCGCATAAAAATTGCGGTGCAAAAGACCGGTCGTCTGACCGATCACTCGATCGACCTGCTTGAACGCTGCGGCCTCAAGGTCACGAAGAGCAAGGATCAGCTCATCTGCTATGGCGAAAACATGCCAATAGACCTGCTATTGGTGCGAGACGATGACATACCCGGACTTGTCAGCGAGGATGTCTGCGATCTCGGCATCGTGGGCCTCAATGTGGTCGAGGAAAAGCGCCTCACGCGCGAAGCTGAAGGCAGGCCCGCACAATTCAAACAGGTGTTCGAGCTCGACTTCGGTCATTGCCGGCTATCTCTGGCTGGTCCCGAGGGCGGGCTATTCACCGGCCCGGAGTCACTCGAAAATACCCGTATTGCAACAAGTTACGTCGGACTTCTAAATAAGTACTTGAAGATTAATAACGTCAACGCCGAGGCCGTTTTCTTTTCCGGAGCCGTCGAGATTGCCCCGAAACTGGGTCGCGCCGAGTACATCTGCGACATCGTCTCCTCCGGCGGCACACTGAAGGCCAACGGGCTTGCCGAAGTCGAGGTCCTTCTCGAGAGCGAGGCCGTCGTCATTCAGACACAGAAACCGCTTGGAGAGGAAAGGCAGGCACTCGTTGACAAGATTCTGCAGCGCCTCGATGGCGTCCTGCAGGTACGCGAAAGCAAGTACATCATGCTGCACGCTCCGAAGTCGGCACTGGCCGAGATACGCGACCTCCTCCCGGGGTCTGAGGCGCCGACGATCCTGAAGCTCGACGGCAACGATGACAAGGTCGCCGTACACGCGGTGTGTCGCGAAAACGTGTTCTGGGAAACCCTCGAGAACCTGAAAGCCGCCGGTGCGAGCTCGCTGCTCGTACTGCCGGTCGAGAAGATGCTGGCCTGATGACGATCCAAATTCGAAACTGGTCCGAGCTTGACGTTGCACAGCGCAGTGCATTACTACAGCGACCGGCTGTCGCTGACGACGCGAGTATTCGGACGGGAACTGAGGCGATCATAGATGACGTTCGCCAGAACGGCGATGCGGCCCTGCGCAGGCTCACGCGGCGCTATGACGGCGTCGATATCAGCGAACTGCGGGTCTCAGTCGATGAGTTTGCACACGCCGAGGCAGCCCTGAGCAGTGAGCAAATAGCTGCCATTGATCTTGCGATCGCCAACGTCCGCAAGTTCCACGAGGCGCAATTACCGACCGATCTTCGTGTCGAGACGATGCCCGGCGTGCTCTGTGAACGGGTTAGCCATCCCATTGACGCAGTGGGCCTCTACGTTCCGGCCGGGACCGCGCCCTTGCCCTCCGCCGCGATCATGCTTGCTGTACCGGCGGGGATCGCGGGCTGTCCTACGCGTATCCTGGCAACGCCACCTCGACCCGACGGCAATGCCGACCCGGCAGTGCTCGTCGCCGCGTCCCGTGCCGGTGTCCGCGAGATTTACAAAGTCGGCGGGGCCCAGGCTATTGCCGCCATGGCATATGGCACGGCAACGGTGCCAAAAGTCTGCAAGATATTTGGCCCGGGCAACGCCTGGGTCACCTGTGCCAAGACGCTCGTGAGCAGTGACCCGGCCGGCGCGGCAATCGACATGCCCGCAGGCCCGTCGGAAGTTCTGGTGATAGCGGATGCGGATGCGTCGGCGGAGTTTGTCGCATCAGACCTCCTCGCCCAGGCCGAACACGGCGTTGACTCACAGGTCATACTGGTCACTACGTCAGCCGACCTTGGCGCGCGAGTTGCCGTAGAGATTGAAAGCCAGCTGCAGCAACTGACGCGCGCCGGTATCGCACGTGGCGCACTCGAGCATTCGCGCATCATAGTGGTCGACGATATCAGCACCGCGATCGCGGTCAGCAACCAGTACGCCCCCGAACACCTGATTCTGCAGATCGCAGAGCCGCGTAATATCCTGGCGCAGCTGCGCAACGCCGGCTCTATTTTTGTCGGGCCCTGGACCCCTGAGTCCGTCGGTGACTACTGCAGCGGGACTAATCACGTGCTGCCCACTTACGGCTTTGCGCAGGCCTACAGCGGCCTGGGCGTTGATCAGTTCATGCGCCAGATGACCGTGCAGGAGCTGTCACGTGAGGGACTTGAAAGTCTTGGCGCGGCCGTCGTCAGTCTTGCGGGCCTTGAAGGACTTGATGCGCACGCAGCGGCGGTAACCAGGCGCCTGGCGGTCTCGTCATGAGCATCGTCAAGCTGGTGCGTCCCGAGATTCAGACCCTCCACGCGTATGAAGCTGCGGAACAGGTGGACGACACGATTCGGCTGAACGCCAACGAGTCGCCTCGACGCAGCACTGTCGGGAATTTCCGGCGCCCTTTGAATCGCTACCCGGAGGTACGTCCGCAGAATCTGCAGCGCGCCCTCGCGAAACGCTTCGGCTGTGCGCCCGAGCAACTACTTGTAACGCGCGGCTCGAGTGAAGCCATCGACCTGGTCGTACGTAGCTTTTGCCGAGCAGGTATCGACAGCGTGCTTATGACATCTCCGTCGTTCTCGATGTACCGCCACTACGCTGAAGTCCAGGGCGCCAACGTCATTGAAGTACGAATGCGCGCTGACCAGGACTTCGCCATCGATGTGGATGCAATTCTCGCTGCCTGTGACGAGACCACGCGTCTTATTTTTGTGTGTTCACCCAACAACCCCACGGGGGCGACACTTCCGCGAGCCGAATTGGAACGACTCCTCGAAGTGCGCGGTGAGGCGTCGGCGATTGTCATTGATGAGGCCTATGTCGAGTTTGGTGACAAGGCTTCTGCCTGCGAATTGCTGCAACGCTACGACAACCTTCTGGTGCTGCGTACGCTTTCCAAGGCGCTGGGATTCGCCGGCGCGCGCTGTGGTGCGGTAGCAGGCCCTGTGCCCGTGATTCGCCTGCTCGGCGCTGTACAGGCACCTTACGCGCTCGCGACGCCTGTGGTCGAGTGCGTTGAAGATGCTCTCGAGGCGGACCAACTCGAGCTGGCGCGTGAGACGATTGGCATCATTGTCGGCGAGCGCGAACGTCTGGCCCAGGCTCTGGTCGGCTATGAATTTGTAACAAAGGTCTGGCCGAGTGACGCGAATTTTCTGTTGATCCGCGTCGCCGACGCTGCGCGCGTCATGCAGCGCTGCATGGAAGAAAAGGTCCTCCTCCGCCACTTCGGCGGAGACCTTGATGACTGCATTCGAATCTCGATCGGCAGCCCGGAAGAAAACACCAGACTCCTGCGTGCCCTTGACACGTTGAAGGAAAATAGCGATGGCTAAGAAAGTCTTGTTCATCGATCGCGATGGTACTTTGATCAACGAGCCGGAAGATTTCCAGGTAGACGCACTCGACAAGGTTCGCCTGGTCAACGATGTCATACCATCGCTACTCGAACTGGCGAATCATGGTTATCGCTTCATCATGATCAGCAACCAGGACGGGCTGGGTACGGACTCGTTTCCACAGGAGCATTTCGAGGGGCCGCATGCTTTGACGATGAGCCTGTTCGAGTCCCAGGGTATTACTTTTGATGAAGTCTTCATTTGCCCGCATCTCCCGGACGACAATTGTGAATGCCGCAAGCCACGAACAGGCCTGCTGACGAAGTACCTTGCGGCCAACAACATCGACCTTGCCGCTTCTGCCGTGATTGGTGACAGGCACACCGACATGGAACTGGCTGAACGTATTGGCGTCGCGGGGATCCTGGTCAACTGTGACGATCAGGCTGTCCATGCGTGGCCCCAGATCGTGGAGCGGCTGTGTTACTCCGACCGCGTAGCAAACGTCGAACGGCACACTAACGAAACACGGATCCAAACGACGGTAAACCTCGACACAACAGGTGATGTTTCAATCTCAACCGGCATCGGCTTTTACGATCACATGCTCGAACAGATTGCGAAGCATGGCGGCTTCAGCCTGACACTGCAGTGCGATGGAGACCTGAATGTGGATGAGCACCACACGGTCGAAGACACCGCAATTGCACTTGGCACTGCGCTGCGCAAAGCGCTCGGCAATAAATACGGTATCGGCCGCTATGGTTTCTTGCTGCCTATGGATGAAAGCGAAGCAAAAGTTGCGCTCGACCTTTCCGGTCGCGCGGCCTTTGAATTCTCGGGCCAGTTTCCGCGCGACAGTGTTGGCGAACTCTCGACCGAGATGGTCGAGCACTTCTTTCGGTCATTTGCCGAGTCGCTCGGTGCTGCCCTGCACATTGAAATAAGCGGCAAGAACACGCACCACATGGTTGAAGCCTGCTTCAAGGCCGTAGGCCGCGCATTGCGCCAGGCTATTCAACGGACGGGAACAGACCTGCCATCGACCAAGGGCACACTATGAGGCAGGTCATGATCATCGACAGTGGCGGCGCAAACATCGCATCGCTCCTGTACGCCTTCGAACGCCTTGGTGCCTTGGCTGAGCTCACGACAGATGCCGACCGGATTCGTAACGCCGAGCGCGTGGTTTTGCCTGGCGTCGGAGCTGCAAGAGACGCGATGCGCCGCTTGCGAGATGCCGGGCTGATCGACGTCATCAGGGGCCTCGAACAGCCCGTGCTTGGAATTTGCCTTGGCATGCAGCTGTTGTGCGACGCCTCCGAAGAAGATGACGTCGACTGCCTGGGAATCGTCCCCGGCGTCGCAAAAAGGCTTCCTGTTGAGGACACACACCCTGTGCCTAACATGGGCTGGTGCGCGACGCAGTCGTCAGCTGGGCACCAACTCCTGGACGGTATCGACAACGGCAGCTATTTCTACTATCTCCACAGCTATGCGGTACCTGTTTCGGAAAACACGTTGGCCACCGCTCGGCACGCGAGTGAATTCTCGGCGGTCATCGGCAAGGACAACTTTGTTGCTGCGCAGTTTCACCCCGAGCGCTCGTCAGATGCCGGTGCACGTCTGCTAAGAAACTTCCTGGAGCTTGCCGCGTGAGAATAATCCCCGCAATCGACCTCAAGGACGGCAAGTGTGTACGGCTCTTCAAGGGAGACTTCGAACAAACCACTGAGTATTCGTCTAATCCCGCCGAGGTCGGCGAACGCTTTTCTGCTCTCGATGTCGAGGACCTGCACATTGTCGACCTCGATGGTGCCCGTACGGGTGCGCAGCAGAACCACCAAATCGTCGCCGAGATTGCAGGGCGATCCGGACTCGCAGTGCAGCTTGGCGGTGGCATACGCACTCGTGACGACGTTGCCGCATGGCTATTGAACGGCGTAACCCGCTGTGTCGTTGGCAGCGTCGCGATCAACGAGCCGAAGACCGTGTCGACCTGGTTCAGAGAATTCGGTCCCGATAAGATCGTTCTGGCACTCGACGTCAAGCTGGATGATGAGGGCACACCGATGTTGACCACCCAGGGCTGGACCGAGGAGTCCGGCACAACGCTTTGGGACTGCATTGATGCCTACGCCGATGCGGGTGTGAGGCATGTCCTGTGTACAGATGTGGCGCGCGACGGTGCAATGACCGGGCCAAATTTTGAACTTTACGTCGAGATCCTCAATCGATACCCGACGTTGAACCTGCAGGCTTCAGGCGGCGTGCGCGATATTGATGACCTCGAGCTGTTGCGCGAGCTCGGCGTACCCGCAGCCATAACCGGCCGTGCGTTGCTCGATGGGGAAATTACAGAAGCGGAGGTGGCGACATTCCGGCGAAGCGAATAATTCCCTGTCTCGATGTCCGCGACGGCGCTGTCGTCAAGGGCGTGCAGTTCCGGAATCATCGCGTTGTCGGCGATATTCTCGAGCTGGCCACGCGCTATTGTGATGAAGGTGCAGACGAACTGGTTTTTTACGACATCACTGCAAGCCCCGATGCGCGCACCGTCGATCGTAACTGGGTCAGCAACGTCGCAAGAGTTTTGGATATCCCCTTCTGCGTGGCGGGTGGCATCAAGTCAGTTGCCGATGCCGAGGATGTGCTGAACAAGGGAGCCGACAAGATCTCGATTAACTCCCCTGCCCTGGCCAATCCCGACTTGATTACTGAACTCGCACAGCGTTTCGGTTCGCAATGCGTGGTGATAGGCATCGACAGCCGCGAGGAAGCAGGCGACTGGTTTGTTTACCAGTACACGGGCGACCCGGATAAGACGACGGCAGCACAACGCCGGACACTGGACTGGGTGCGCGAAGTGCAGGAGCGCGGCGCAGGCGAAATCGTACTCAACTGCATGAACCAGGATGGCGTACGCCAGGGATACGACTGCAAGCAGTTGGCCGCTGTGCGTGCTTCCAGTGGTGTGCCGTTGATCGCATCAGGCGGCGCGGGAACCATGGGACACTTCCGGGAGGTATTCGAGGTCGCCCGCGTGGATGGGGCGCTCGCCGCGAGCGTTTTCCATAGCGCCGAAATACCAATACCCGCCCTGAAACGCTATCTTGCCGACAACAACATCGACATTCGAATTTGAGGGCCGACCGTGACCACACCTGACATCAATTTCATCGCCGAGCTCGAAGCAATCGTCAAAGGGCGACTGGCCGCAGGCAGCGAAGAGAGCTATACGGCGCGACTTGCAGCCGCCGGAACCCGGCGTATCGCCCAGAAAGTCGGCGAAGAAGGCGTCGAACTAGCGCTCGCGGCGACCTCGGGTAGTCAGCAGGAGACCATCGATGAAGCAGCCGACCTCGTCTACCACCTTATCGTCCTGCTCGCCGACAGAGGCCTCAGTCTCGAAGATATTGCCGAGCGCCTGAAAGCCCGTCACAGCGCCTGAGCGAGTCACGCAAACTACGTATTGCAGCACCTGGTGACTCGCAGGATAGTCTCCCGAAATGTCGTGCTTGGAGACTCCCAATGAATTCTTACCACTGGCTGCGTGCTTTCCTGATTCTGCTGGCAACCTGCGCCATCGTGATCCTCCTTTCCTCACCCGCCTCTGCTGAATGCAAAGGTGAATGCAAACACCACAAGCATCAGATGCCCAGCTACACCGAACTCGACGCGAATGAAGACAACGCCGTTACGTCCGAAGAGTTTTACGCGTTCCGCGGCAAACGGATGGCCGAGCGAGCCGAGGCTGGTGGCAAGATGAAGAACGCGAAAAATGCGCCTGCGTTTGAAGACCTCGATCTCGACGGTGACGGCAATCTGTCAGCGGACGAGTTTGCCGAGCACCAGGCCCAATGCCCGATGAAGCA
>Ga0316191_10002070_pt1 | contig 14478 bp, 17 predicted proteins | sample Eddworburr2cm_MG_FD_204928 | JGI IMG/M metagenome (GOLD analysis project Ga0316191, IMG submission 204928) | Coastal sediment microbial communities from Maine, United States - Eddy worm burrow 2 cm | ecosystem: Environmental > Aquatic > Marine > Coastal > Sediment | place: USA: Maine...
AAGCAAAAGCAACAAGCGTTAGCGCTTGAGGAGTTGCATCAATGGTTGATCTGAGAGCTTACGTTTTTCTTGATTCCCTGCAGCCGCAGTTCGCGTCTTACCAGGCGACGATCTCGAAGGGCTACCTGCCCACGGTGGGGCAAGCGAGCCTGTTCGTGGAAATCGCACCCGGTATGGCGATCAACCACATTCTCGACGTGGCGTTAAAGTCGACCGACGTGACAGCCGGCATGCAGATCGTCGAGCGCCACTACGGCATGCTCGAATTGCATTCCGACAGCCAGGCCGATGTGCGCCAGGCCGGGCAGGCCATCCTTGATGAACTGGGTCTCGAGGAGAAGGACCGGCATAAACCGCGTGTCGTCGCCAACCAGGTGGTGCGCCATCTCGAAGCCACCCAGACGATGCTGATCAACCGTTTTCGCTACGGCAACATGATTCTCGCCGGTCAGACCCTGTTTGTACTCGAGGTCGAGCCCGCAGGGTATGCAGCGCTGGCAGCAAACGAAGCGGAGAAAGCGGCGGATATCAATATTCTAGATGTACGGGCGGTGGGTAGCTATGGCCGCGTCTATATCGGTGGCGAGGAGCGCGATGTTGTCGTCGCGCAAGAAGCAGCGACACAAGCTATCAAGGAAGTCACCGGTAAGGTGACGAAGAAATAATTTTCTAGTTCAAACCGGGTTCGAAGGCCCGATTCGCGAGGAGCAAGGCGATGTCAGAAGCATTAGGAATGATCGAGTGCCGGAGTTTCCCGGCCATGGTGGAGGCGGCCGATGCAATGGTCAAAGCAGCAAAGGTCGAGCTCGTAAGTTACGAGAAGACGGGTGGCGGCTACACGACTGCTGTCGTGCGCGGCGATGTTGCCGCCGTGCGAGCGGCCTGTGACGCAGGGCGAACGGCGGGAGCCCGTGTCGGCGACGTCGTCGCAGTGCACGTGATCGCGCGTCCGCACTCTGGCGTCGATGCCGCAATTCCACTGGGTCGCGAACCCGGCCCGGCCAAGAAGTAATGGCCGCGCGCAGGGCACTGCAATGAAACTCGCCAAAGTACTCGGCACAGTCGTCGCGACTGAAAAGGACGCCAAGCTCCTCGGCCTCAGGTTTCTGATGCTCGGTCTCTGGGGTCATGACAATAAGCCGGCGGGCGGATCGGTGGTTGCGGTAGACGCTGTCGGCGCGGGCGTCGGCGAAATGGTGCTCTTTGCGGCCGGATCGTCAGCGCGTCAGACAGAACGCACCGACAACAAGCCTGTCGATGCAGTTGTCATGGCAATTGTTGACAGCTGGGAAATCGAGGGCGACGAAAAGTACCGCAAGGGGGAGAGTGACGCATGAGCCGTCCGGGCGGAAACGCCGGCCTTCTCAGCGATCGGCAGGTCGATATCATCGCCACACGCCTTGCCGAAAGAGTGTCGGCGTCACCAGTCACCTGGCCGGCGACCAGGCCCGCGGCAGCTGCGCCACGCCGCGCCCCGGTCAGTGCTCCTCGCGAAGCGCTTGGTGACGGAATATTTGCGACGGTCGATGACGCGGTCGATGCGGCCGCCACAGCGTTCCGCGAGCTCGACGGTATGTCGCTCGAGCGGCGGCAGACGATCATCGCGTCCATCCGCGAGTCGATGCACGAGAACGCCGAGGAACTTGCACGCCTCGCGCACGCGGAAACCGGCCTGGGGCGTGTCGCGGACAAGGTAGTGAAAAACCGCCTGGTAACGCGCAAGACCTCGGGCACCGAGGTGCTGACCCCTCAGGCGGTAACCGGCGACAACGGTTTGACACTGACTGAATACGCTCCATACGGTGTCATAGGAGCGATCACACCGACGACGAATCCAACTTCCACCATTATCTGCAACACCATCGCCATGGTGTCGGCCGGCAACAGCATCGTTTTTAACGTGCATCCGAATGCCAGGGAATGCTCCATGGCCAACGTGCGCCTGTTGCATCACGCGATCATCCGCGCCGGTGGCCCCGCCAATCTGGTTACAGCAGTGGCGAAGCCGACTATTGAGTCCGCACAGGAACTCATGGGCCACGAGGACGTCCGCATCCTTGCAGTAACCGGAGGCAGCGGTGTGGTGCGCCAGGCGATGACCAGCGGCAAGCGTGCGATTTGCGCCGGGCCCGGAAATCCGCCGGTGGTGGTCGATGCAACCGCCGACCTCGAGCATGCCGCGCGCAACATCATTGCCGGGGCTTCCTTCGACAACAACATCGTGTGCGTCGATGAAAAAGAAGTGATCGCGGTCGAAAGTATCGTGGATAGATTGTTGCAACACATGAGTCAGCATGGTGCCCGCGTGCTGACCGAGCGCGAGCTGCACAAAGTTACGAGCGTTATCTTCACCGAATACCCGGGTCGAGGGCAGCGGGCGACACTCGAGAAAGACCTGATCGGCAAGAACGCGAGTGAGATCCTTGCGCGCGCAGGCATTGCGTCACACGGTGATCCGAGATTGCTGGTCGTGCGCGTCACCAACGGACATCCCCTCATCTGGACCGAACAGATGATGCCGGTCCTGCCGGTGACCGCGGTGCCCGACGTTGATCGGGCCATCGAGCTCGCCAAGGAGGCCGAGCACGGCTTCGGGCACTCGGCAGGCATGTACTCGCGTGACATCGACGCGCTGAGCCGCATGGCGCGCACCATCAACACCAGTATCTTCACGAAGAACGGACCATTCTTCGCCGGGCTTGGCGAAGGGGGCGAAGGTCACACAAGTTTCACCATCGCAAGCCCGACCGGAGAAGGCCTCACCGGGCCGGTTGCTTTCAGCCGCTTGCGACGCTGCGTCATGGTCGATCACTTCCGCATCGTCTGAGATTCGTGGTGCCCAACAAAAAGCGACACGGAGCGATCGCACTGCTGGAGTTCGAGACCGTTGCTGCCGGCATCCTGGCGAGCGATTCCATGGTCAAGCGCTCGCCCGTTGCAATGTTGCGCTGCGGCACCATACATCCAGGCCGTTTCCTCATTCTCGTCGGTGGCAGTGTCGCCAGCACCGAAGAGGCCTATGCGGCCGGCTTGCAGGTGGGCGAGAGCCAGCGTGCGCTGCACGGCAAGGTTTTCCTCGGTGATGTACACCCGTCTCTGCACGATGCCGTGCTCGGTATTCGCCGCAACCTGGAGGGCGACTCGCTGGCAGTCGTCGAAACGCGTTCTTCGCCCGCATTGCTCGCCGCCGTAGACGCCGCCGTCAAAAGTACGCCCGTCGTGCTTTCGGAAGTGCGCCTTGGCGATGACCTTGGCGGTCACGCCCTGGCATTGATGAGCGGCGATTTGTTTGACGTCGAAGCAGCGCTGGAAATATGCAGCGAGCGCGCCGGCGGACAGCTTCTGGCCCGCACTTTAATGCCACGACTCGATGCTGACCTGCGCTCGCTACTTGACCAGGGTACTCGTTTCGAAACCTGCGCCGCGTGGGAGCCATCAGGCGCCGAATATCCGGAGGAGGTCGCATGCTCCTGGGACGCGTGATCGGTACGGTCGTGCCGGCAATGCTCGTGGACGAGCTGTCCGCGACACCGTTGCTCTGGGTACAGCCGCTCGACAAGAAAGGCGAACCCGACGGCGAGCCGCTGGTGTGTGCGGACGGCACGCGCATGGCGGGGCCCGGCCAGATAATCTACTGGGTGGCCAGCCGGGAAGCAGCGCTCGCACTCGATCCGTGGTTCGTTCCGGTTGATGACGCCATTGTCGGCCTCGTTGACGAGGTCCACCTCTATTCGAAGCAGGAACTGGACTGATGATCCTTGGCCGCATAACGGGCAACGTCGTGTCGACCATTCATCATCCAGTCGTTGATGGTCGCAAGCTGCTACTTGCTGAGCGCCTTGATCAAGATGGCAAACCCACGGGCGCTTATATCATCGCCCTGGACGGTATCGGGGCGGGCAGGGGCGAAACTGTTCTGATTCTCGATGAGGGCAGTGGCGCGCGCCAGATTCTCGATGATGCCAGCGCGCCGGTGCGATCCATCGTCGTCGGTATCGTTGACGAGGTAAACCTGGGCTCGGGATAACAAACGCCCGCCCCGGGAGCTCGGGTTCGTCAGCGAGATTTGAAATCGTCGAGCAGGCCAGGTTCGATGCGGGCACCCAGCTGCTGAATGACTTTGGTCGCGCAGTACGTTCCGTACTCGGCGCAGCGGCTCAGGGGAAGGTCATTGGCCCAGCCGTACAGGAATCCGGCGCAATAGGCGTCACCAGCACCGGTTGTATCGATAATCTCTGTCACGCCCGCTGCGGCCTGCACGATTTTTTCATCACCGTGGACGATTACCGAGCCTTTTGCAGACCGCGTGATGGCGAACAGGTTGTCATAGTCGTCAAGCGCACGAAGCGTATCCTCGAAATTGCCGGATCCAACGAGCGCATTTACCTCGTCTTCATCGGCAACGACGATATCAACACCGTCGCGCACGAATTCCTCGAACGAGTCACGGTGCCGCTCGACGCAGAACGAATCAGATAGCGAGAGCGCAACCGCAGTGCCGTTCCTTCTGGCGATTTCGACGGCTTTGCGCGCGAGGGCCGGGCCTTCCGCGATGTCCCACACGTAGCCTTCGAGCAGAATCGCCTTGGGTGAGCCGAGTGTGTCTTCGGTGATGTCTGCAAGACCGAGTTCGAGGCAGGCGCCGAGGTAGGTCTGCATCGTGCGCTGACCATCATCGGTAATGAGTACGTGGCTACGTGCTGTGGGGGCGCCATCTGCCGATTTCTGCAAACGGATATCGACGCCAAGCGATTTCATGTCGTGATTGAAGATGCGGCCCAGCTGGTCGTCCCGGACTTTACCGATGTACGCCGTTGAACCACCCAGGTTAGCGAAACCGGCCACCGTGTTGGCGACCGAGCCGCCGGACATCTCGGTAGCGGGCCCCATCTGGTTATAGATCTCGTGTGCGCGATCCTTGTCGATCAGTGTCATTGAGCCCGGCTCTGCGCCTATTGTGTTCAGGAAGTCGCCATCTACGTGTGCGAGCACATCGACGATTGCGTTGCTGATACCGAGAAGCTGTACCGAATCTGTCATGAGATTTGATCTGCAGGGAGAAAAACGCCGAATAGACTAACATTACGCGAAGGCCAATTGATATGGCCAACCGGGGCATTAGCCGGTATCTTGTTGCACGTCGCGCAAGCAGCCAGATTTAAGAAGGGGCAGGTTTTGGACCTGGATAAGATCAAGAGGCTCAGGGAGAAGTACGCGGACGCCAAAGGGGGTGATATTTTTGACCCCGGTTTCCGCAAGGTCGCTGATCTGCTGTTCAGCGACTCAGGCAATCGCTCATTACCCTATGGCGGTATCCCCACGCTGCTTGACGCCAAATACTCAGAAAACCTCGATGAGGTAGACATCGGGCTAATCGGGGTGCCGATGGATCTCGGGGTGACGAATCGGAACGGAGCGCGTTTCGGACCAAGAGCTGTGCGCACGATGGAACGCATCGGTCCCTACCATCACGTGCACAAAGTCGTTCCGTCCGCAGACCGGCGCGTGGCGGACCTGGGGGATGTCCCGTTTCGCAGTCGCTTTGATCTTGCGACCTGCATGGAGGACGTGGAGAGTCATTACCGAAAGCTGCGTGACGCAAAGGTGCGGCCGCTATCCGTTGGCGGCGATCACTCGATTACGTACCCGATCCTCAAGGCACTCGGCGCCAACGAGCCGCTTGCTTGCGTGCACATTGACGCGCATTGCGATACGAGCGGTGAATACGATCAATCGAAGTTTCATCATGGTGGGCCGTTCCGACTTGCCGTACTCGATGGCGTGCTCGACCCTGATCGCACCATTCAGATCGGCATTCGCGGCAATGCCGAATTCTTGTGGGAGTTTTCCTACGAGGCCGGCATGACGGTCGTGCATATCGAGGAGTTTCAGGCGATGGGCGTTGCGGCGGTCATCGAGAAAGCTCGTGAAGTGGTCGGTGACGGACCCGTGTACGTCAGCTTTGATGTTGATGGTATCGATCCGGGCTACGCGCCTGGGACAGGTACTCCCGAGGTTGGCGGGCTGACGCCGCGCGAGGCGCAGGCATTACTGCAAGGTCTCGCCGGATTGAACGTTGTTGGTGGTGATGTTGTTGAAATAGCACCACAATACGACGCAACAACAAATACGGTGCAAGTCGGGGCGCAAATGATTTTTGAGATCCTGGCGCTAATGACCCTCAACGAGAACTGGCAAGGCGGAGAGTAACGCGATGCGACGATCGGCAAGCCTGATGATTCCGCTGACACTAATCGTGTCGTACTACGCATTCTGGCTTGTGGCCACCGTGCTCTTCCTGAAGCGCTTTCCTGCGCTTGCCGAGTACCTGCCGCTGGATGGCCTGGGTGAACTCGCAAGCTCCAACGTAGAGACGTTTGAGCCGGTTTACACGATGGTTGAACGAAACTTGTTTGCGTCGACCGGGCCCGTGCGTCTGCTGCTCGCATCGATCGGGTCCTGTATTCTGACCGTGCCGATTTCGTGGGTTTACTTCATCACAAGCCGCGCGCGCCGCATTGACCAGTCCTTCCTGCAGACAATTATTATCCTGCCGATCGTCGTGACCGGAATTGCGATGATCGTGGTCAACAGTCTCGCGCTGGCCTTCAGTCTTGCCGGTGTGGTCGCAGCTGTGCGCTTCAGGTTCACGCTGAACCAACCCTCCGATGCGATGTATATTTTCGTCGCAATCGGAATAGGCCTGGGCTCGGGTATCGGTGCGCTTGGCGTGTCAACGGTTATCTCATTTACGTTCGTGCTGGCAACGCTGTTCATATGGAAGCTGGAATACGGTAAAACGCTTTCCGGTCCGTTCCTGACAATGATGACCCGGCGTGATGCTGGCGAGGACGACTACTGAGGAAGCACGACCAAGCAATGACGGAAGAACAACAAAAAAGTTTTCTGCTCGTCCACGGACGGGACTTCAAGCCCGCAGCGGAGACCCATCTGGAGCTGTCCGTTGCGGCGCTACGTGCGGGGCTTGCGCGGGACTTTCCCGACTGTGCCGTGTGCTTCGACCAACTGTCGAAAGATCTCGCCTGGTACGGCGACCTTAATGCTGCTGTTCTTGAGAAGAAAGGCAAGACCTATGATGAAGAGCTGGACATAGGCGATCGGCGAAATGTCTTGCAGTCGCTCAGCGAAATCACGCCCCGCAAGAAATTCGGTATACGCCTTTACGACCAGTTACCCGGCAAATCCGCACTACCTGAGTTTTTTATGGGCATCGGTGCGCCGCTTTTGGGTGCAGTCGGGTTTCGCATGCCGGTCCTCGGTAAGATCGCGAAAGATTTTGCGGCGTATCTGGACGATCCAGACTTTGCAGCCGAGGCTCGCAATCGAGTTCGGGAAAAGATCTGTGCACTCATGGACCGAGGCGACAAGATCATGCTGATTACGCATGGGACCGGTAGCGTGGTCGCCTACGACGTGCTGTGGGAATTGTCGAACGATACCGAGACCTATCCGGAATACGGACAGTACAAGGTTGATCAGTGGCTGACGCTGGGTTCACCGCTGGGTGATCGACCTGTACAGAAGCGCCTGTTGGGTGCAAAAGAGAGGGACGAGAGCAAATTCCCGAGCAATGTGATTTCGTGGCATAACCTCTCGGCGGAGGACGACTACGCCTGCCACGATACGACGCTTGCCGACGACTTCAAGAAGATGATGGTGCAGCGGCGTGTCAGCGCTGTGCACGACTATCGAGTCTTCAATCTTGCCGTTCGCTACGGTAAATCGAATCCGCACAGCTCGCTCGGTTACTACATTCACCCGCGTGTCTCGAAGATCATCGCCGACTGGCTGAGCTGATCTAGCCGCTGGAGTGACTTACTTCAGGCACTTGTCGACCAGCTGGCGCTGAACGTGCTTGGGGGAGTCGATAGTCTTGTAAAAGTCGTCCAGATACCGGGCAATCTTTCTGATGCTTGAGTTCTTCAGGTCTGGAACAGATTTCAAGAGATCGTAAATCGCCTGCCGTTTGTCGCGGAATAGCTGCAGTGTCGAGTCCAGGTGTGAGTTATTGGCGCAGCGTCCGCGGTACAGTCGTTGCTCGATATTGCGCAGGCCGAACCGCGGGTTTGGCGCTGCGTGGGGCGCGGAAACAATGCCGGTATTGTCGAAGTCATAGGGGATTGACAACATCTTGCGTTCGTCATGGCGCATCAGAACGTAGTTATGACAACAAGGTTCCCCGGGAGGGGCCTTGATCGGCGAAAAGTCGGTGTTGCCAATGAGGTATTGAAAAACAGAGCTGATATTGGTGTGGCGGCTGTCCAGCGCGCTGACAACCGTGGTTTCGGCTTTAGATACTTCCATACCGATGCGCTTGGCGAGCTGGTTGCGATGTTCGATCAGAATGGCGTAGTTGGTATCAACGACTTTTCTGGTTGTATTTTCGATGTAATTTACGTGCAGTAGACGCACCCGGAAACTCTGGTCGGTCAGCGTATTCAAGATTCGGTAAGCAATGTATTCCTTGAGTAACGCCTGGGTGTAAGGGGGCGCGCCGGAGCGGCAGTGCGTTACGAGCTTAAGCTTTTTCGACTTTGCGAACACCGTGCCCTTGGTCTTGCTGAAATTGAGGCGCAGTGGTGCAAACGGACAAATTTCGGCCTGGCGGCGGAACCGTCCGCGCGTCCGTATGCCGATATCAAGCGTCGTTTCCCCGGCCTCGGGATCCTGGAAAGTCAGCGTGCCTGGCATATCTTCCGTATCCGAGCGTTCGCGCATGATCTGCTTGAACGGCGCGCTTATTGTGACTTCGAGAACGTCATTGCTCGCGAACAGTGGTGCGGTCTTGCCGCCGCCTTCGATTTCAGCGCCAGATGCCGCTGTGTATGCCAGTGCAGCAAGCAGAAATATCGATCGTAGCCGCGTCATTTTTATTTATCGCTCCTCCGCGCAGGTGGTCAAAGTCTAGCATAGTCACTAAACTCAGCCGCTTGCGACGAACAGGAACGAAACTTTGCTCCGAATGCCGAAGAACCTGATTGCCAGCCTGTTCCTGGCTGTTCTCGTTAGCACGCCGGTGCTTGCCAGTGACTGGCAGGTTGACGGTGTGGAGCGGGTCGTAGCCATTGCGGATGTACATGGTGCATACGAGGCGATGGTCGAAACGCTGCGCAATGTCGACATCGTGGACGACAACCTCGCCTGGTCGGGCGGTAATTCGCATCTCGTAATCGTCGGCGACATACTCGATCGCGGACCGCGCTCCCGCGATGCGATGGATCTCCTGATGCGCCTTGAGGGTGAGGCGCAGGCAGCGGGCGGTCATGTCCACGTGCTTATCGGCAATCACGAGTCGATGAACATGACGGGCGACCTGCGCTACGTCAGCAAAGCCGAATATGCGGCGTTCGCCAGCGACGAGACACAGGAAATGCGTGATCGCTGGCTGCAGGCGTGGGCTGAACGTAATGACGGTGATGCAGAGACCCTGCGTTCGCGGTTCGACAGCACTTTCCCTGCCGGCTATTTTGCGTTGCGCAAGGCGTTTGGCGCGGATGGGCATTACGGCAAGTGGCTGCTCAGCAAGAACGTCGTTGCCGTAATCAACGGCACGGCCTTTGTACACGGTGGGTTACCGCCCGAGGTGGCGGACATAGGCCTCGCCGGTATTAACGAAGGCCTCAAGCAGGAAATGACCGACTACGTGCGCGCCGTGGACACGCTCATGGAGGCTGAAGTCCTGTTGCCAACAGACAGTTACTACGACCATGAGTCGATCGTAAGCAGTTACATGCCATCGTTAAGTGCATCGCAAGAGGTCATTAGCGCCGTGGCAACGGTCAAGAAGCTGGTTCAGGCCAGTTTATTTACGCCCGCTGGCCCGCTCTGGTACCGCGGTAATGTCGCCTGCAGTGGCATCATCGAGGAGCATCGACTCGATGCTGCGTTGCAAGCGATCGGCGCCGACCGCGTTGTCGTTGGTCACACGCCGACTCCCAACCGGCAGGTCCTGCAGCGTTTCAATGGTCGCATCGTTGAGGTCGACACGGGCATGCTCAATGCCTACTACAAGGGCAGCGGCAATGCACTTGTTATGGAAGGTGGGGAGCTGCAGGTCTTCAACCAGTCTGGCTCCGAACCTTACGCACCGATTGCGCATCCGCGCAGCGTTGGCAGACGGCCGGGGAACCTGTCGGCCGACGCATTGCAGCTACTGCTGGAAACGGGCGAAATAGTCTCGGAGACTGAAGACGAAGCGACGGGTCGCGCGCTGGTCCGTGTGTCGGATGGTACGCAAACGGTCACCGCGATTTTCAACAAGCGCCGCAGCCGCGGGTTCTACCCCAATGTCGCCGCCTATCGACTGGATCGCCTGCTCGATCTCGACATGGTGCCGGTCACAGCGATGCGCACTGTGGGCAAGACCGAGGGGTCATTGCAGTTTCTGCCCGACCAGACCAGTGACGAAGGGCAGCGCTCCGCGTCAGGTCGTGGCTCCGGCGCCTCGTGTGCGTTGCCCAGTCAGTGGGGCGCCATGTATGTCTTCGATGTATTGATCTACAACGAGGGCCGCAGCCTGCAGCGCATGCTCTACGAGCCGTCCAGGTGGAACCTGATCCTCATCGAACACGAGCGCGCATTCAAGAGTGCAAAGGGCCGCCCGCCGCACCTGGCATCCGCGCCGATCAAGGTGAGCGCCGGGTGGCGCAAGGCGCTGACGGAACTGGACGATGCGGTTCTCGCCGAGAACTTTGCAGACGTTCTCGACAAAAAGCGCCTCAGTTCGCTGGGTGTTCGGAGAGACCAGCTCCTCGCCGAGTAACGCCGCTACTTAACGACAGCGATACATTCGATCTCGACGCGGGCGCCGAGGGCCAGCCCACTCGCGCCCAGCGCGCTGCGCGCCGGCGGATTAGGGAAGTAGGTCTTGTAGACGCCGTTCATCGCACCCCACTCGGACATGTCGGCGAGAAACACGGTGCATTTCACGACCTCGTCCAGCGATGAGCCAAATTGCTCCAGCACGCGCTTGATGTTCTCCATGGTCTGCCGCGTTTCACCCTCGATGCCGCCTTCGGCCAGTTCGATCGAGCCCGGGATGTTGCCGAGATTGCCCGACAGGTACAACGTGTTGTCGACGCGCACTGCAGACGAGAACGGCAGGTCCATGTCCTCCATGCCGGGCATAAGGAGGTATTCAACGTCGGGATCCTGATCGACATTTGCTTCGCATCCGAGCAAAACAAGCAATGGAAGTAACAAGGCAAAACGTTTCATCGCAAAGTCTCCAGTCTAGATTTCGTTGGCTTTGGCTGCCGCAGCAATATGCTCGGCGGCGCGGAAGGCAAGTGCCATGATGGTCATGGTTGGTTGTCCACGTCCCGAGGTCACGAAGCTGCTGCCATCGCAGATAAACAGGTTCGGCACGTCATGGCTGCGATGATGCCGGTCGATGACCGACGTCGTTGGATCGTCGCCCATGCGGGCAGTACCAAGCAGGTGTTCGCCGCCGGTCGACAGCCCGACATCATGCGCCCAGAACTTCTCTGCGCCTGCGGCGTCCATGAGTTCCTGGGACCGCTCGGAAAGGAAGCGGGCGATCGCAACGTCATCATCGTGGTCGTGGTAGGTCGCGCGGATGGCCGGCCGACCCCACTGGTCCGTGTTGTTCGGGTCCAGCGTGATGTTGTTGCGGTCCATCGCCAGTGATGTCGTGCCGCAGGCAAGGGTCATTTGCCGCGTGAAGTTGTGTGCGATCTCGTCCTTCCACGCGGCGCCCCAGCTCGGCACATCGTGTGGCATGCCCAACATCGCGTGGAATATCGGCGTTGCTGACCACAAGGGACGCGCATCTATGCCGCCGCCGCCGTAGAAGCCGCGGGCCTCGTCTGTTTCGTAAAAGTCATGAATGACTTTCGACACCTGCACGCTCTTGTAGTCGTTCAGTTGATGCTTGAACACACCATCGACCGCGGCGTGCGCGTTGAACATCAGGTTGCGGCCAACGAAGCCCGATGAATTCGCGAGGCCATCGGGGTGCTGCTCGCTGGCAGACAAAAGCAACAGTCGCGATGTTTCCGCGCCGTTTGCCGAGACGATAACGGCCTTGGCCATCTGCGCCTGTTCATTGCCGTCCTTGTCGTAGTAGAGCACTTCGCTGGCGCGACCGTTGGCATCGGTCTCGATGCGAAAAACGGCCGAGCGGTCGCGGATTTCACAACGGCCACTGGCTTCGGCGAGGGGGATCATCGCCGCCAACGACGACGACTTGGCGCCGACTTCACAGCCGAAGAACATGCAGTGGCCGCACTTGATGCAGCCGGAGCGGCCGTTGAAGGGCTGCGACAGAATGGCATGCGGCTGTGCCTGCGCATGCAACCCGAGTTTGTTCGCCCCTTTTTCCAACAGCACGCCGGATGACTTGACGGGCAACGGCGGCATCGGGAATGGCTTTGAGCGGAAGGAGTCGAACGGCCCCGGGGCTCCCGACACACCGACCTCCCATTCCACGCGCGTGTAGTAGGGCTCGATTTCCTCGTAAGTGATCGGCCAGTCGGCAAAGTTAGTATCGCTGATCGGGCCGAGCATACTGCGTTCCTTGAAATCGCTTTCGCGGAAACGCCAGAAATTGGCGGAGAAGTGTACGCTGCTGCCACCAACGGTTTGCGCGTAACGGATGGGCTGCACCTCCGGACTCGTCGCAACTTCATGTTCATCGTGGCGGAAAGTCTGGCCGCTGAGATGCGGGCCACCGCCGAGTAACTCACCCTGGAACAACACCGAGTATTCGTCGTGGGTGAAGTCTTCTGCCCTGCGATAGGGGCCCTGCTCGAACACCACCACATTGAAGCCGGCGGTCGAGAGTTCCCTGGCGATGATGCCGCCGGCTGCGCCGGAGCCGATAATCGCAAAATCGACCGGTGTGCGCTGATCGAAAGTCACATCATTCGCCACTGGACTGCTCCTTTGCATACTCGGCATCGTAGTAGCCGAAAGGAGCTTCCCAGCCGCCGTGGTGACCTTCAAAGCCGACCAGGTCCCAGCTCAGGTGGTCCTTGTTGCCGCCATGCTTCGCCATGGCAAAAAAACCATAGATCGTCGTAATTCGCAGCAGCTCAAAACGTCCATCGTGTTCGTTGGCCTTCAGTGCCGCGTCTTGCTCAGCTTCGGCAAGCGTCGCAAAACGCGCGCCGAGCCCACCGTTGATGGTCTGCAGGAATCCGCGCATGACGTCCAGAAACCGGCTCAGCTCGTCGCCCCAGGCGCGATCGAAGAAATAGATGACACCGGCTTCGGTCGCGCCGGGCGTATCGGTCGTCGGGATCAGCCGGGCTGCAATGGCAGCAAAATCTGCCGCCTCCTCCGTGCCGAGAGTCCGGAATGTCGCACCTTCGTCCCGAGCCGTACATGCCGCCTGTGTCAATGCAGCAAACGAGGGGGCACCGATCCTGAACAGCGATGCACCTGTCAGCGCACCCGTGGATTTCAGGAACCGGCGCCGCGATATATCGCTGTTGTTCTTCATTGTTGAGCGCCCTGTTATTGTTGTGCCGCACAAACTACCACAGGCAGAAAGCCCGCGCAGTCTCGTCCACGTCGTATAATCACGGAATAATGCGCTCTCAAAACAAGGGGTCAGGATGGGCCGGCTAACAACGCATATTCTCGATACGGCACACGGCGGGCCTGCGTCGAACGTGGACATTCGCCTCTTTTCCATGGGTGAATCGCGCGCACGTGTTGCGAGCGCCACGACAGATGATGACGGGCGTACGCCATATCCCTTGCTCGAAGGCGATCTCATGACGTCGGGCACGTACGAGCTCGAATTCGACATCGGAGCCTATTTCCGGAAACGAGGCGTCGAGCTGGCTGACCCCGCGTTCCTCGATACCGTGGTCATTCGCTTCTCGGTGAATGGCAATGAGGACTACCATGTGCCGCTGCTGGCTTCTCCCTGGTCTTACTCAACCTATCGGGGCAGCTAGTTCATATGTCTTCAGCGACTATCCGTTTCATTCTCAACGGCGAGGTCATCGAGACCGAGGTCGTCGACCCGACGCGTACCGTGCTGCAGTTTCTCCGTGAGGACATGCGCCTGACCGGTACGAAAGAGGGATGTGCCGAAGGCGACTGTGGTGCGTGTACAGTCGTTGTCGTCGAGATCGACCGCAGCGGCGAGGGTATCGAGCTCAACACCGTCAATTCCTGCATACAGTTTCTGCCGACTATCGACGGCAAGGAGCTGATCACGGTCGAAGGCCTGTGTGGCAAGAACGGTGGCTTACATCCCGTACAACAGGCCATGGTCGAGCAGCACGGTTCGCAATGTGGTTTCTGCACACCGGGATTTGTCATGTCCCTCTATGCGCTGTACCGCTCGAACGACAACCCGTCGCGGCAGGAGATCGACGATGCGCTGGCCGGCAATCTCTGCCGCTGCACCGGCTACCGGCCGATTATCGCGGCCGCGCAATCGATGCATGAGCAGAGCGACGACTGGCAGCCAAAAGACCA
>Ga0316191_10002075_pt1 | contig 14458 bp, 18 predicted proteins | sample Eddworburr2cm_MG_FD_204928 | JGI IMG/M metagenome (GOLD analysis project Ga0316191, IMG submission 204928) | Coastal sediment microbial communities from Maine, United States - Eddy worm burrow 2 cm | ecosystem: Environmental > Aquatic > Marine > Coastal > Sediment | place: USA: Maine...
ACGTGCAGCCAGGCACGAAAGTGCAGATCCCGATCCTGACGGATGCCGATAACACCTGATGGAAGCGCGCCACAAATACCTTGTTGTGCGCTTTCTGCCCGTTCTCCTGCTGGCGGTAGCCGCGGCATACTGGTTTGCCGATGTGCAGGAAGGCGGTCCCTGGCTGCTGCGCAACCTCCTCCCGATCGCGGTCCTGCTTGGCCTGTCGTTGCTGACTCTATACCGGGGTGGTGGGCGCTGGTCCGGAGCGGGCATGCGTATGCCACTTGGTACCCTGGGATTTGCGATTCCTGCCCTGGGGTTGAACGCGTACCTGCACTATGCGTATTCAGTGAACCTTAACGACATGTTCAGCGACGCGGAGTTTCCGGACCGGGTTTTTCGCTACCTGCCGGCCTATACGCTGGTTGCCGGCGGCATCGGTTTCGCGATTGGCTGGATTGCTGGCCGCAACGTGTAGTGTGAATTGGGCCTTTTTTCCGACGCCGGAGTTTTGCTAGGCTTGCAGCCATGAAACCTCTTGCGGTGGCATTGATAGCTCTACTTCTGCCAGGTCTGATGCAGGCCAGCGAGTTCCCTGTGGCTGAGCGCGTCGTCATCGAGAAAGGGGCGCGCAAGCTGCACCTGATTCAGGATGGCAAGGCGTTTCGGACCTATAAGATCGCCCTGGGCATTCGTCCCGTCGGGGACAAGAAGCGGGAAGGTGATTTCAAGACACCCGAAGGCAAGTACTATCTCGACGCACGCAATCCGAACAGTGATTATTTCCTGTCGATTCATATTTCCTATCCCGATCGGAAGGATCGACGCGAGGCGGGCGAGATGGGTGTTGATCCTGGCGGAGCAATCATGATTCATGGGCAGCCCAATGACCCGACCCGGTCGGAGACCTACTACCGCACCCAGGACTGGACTAATGGCTGTATCGCCGTATCCAACTCTGACATGATCGATATCTGGCTCATGACTGGCGAGAATACGCCCATCGAAATTCGGCCCTGAATGTTTGGCGAATTCATTGACGCCGAGGTCTGGCCTGAGGGCAGCCTCGAAGTTCTTTCGCAATTTGAAGCGGATCAGCTGCAGAGCAGCGGGTCGGGTGGACTGTACCCGCTCTTGCGCCGTTGCATGCTGGCCGTCCTGAATTCCGACAGCAACACAGACGATGCGCGGGCGCTGTTGAGGACGTATCGCGATTTCGAAGTTGGCTTCATTCGCCAGGATCGCGGACTCAAGGTGTCGCTCAAAAATGCCCCGGCCGACGCCTTTGTCGACGGCACGATGATCCGTGGTACGCGAGAGCTGCTGTCTGCCGTGCTCAGGGACATCGTTTTCACCCGCAACGAGATTATCGACAGTGGTCGTTTCGACCTGTCCACGTCGGGCGGCATAACCAACGCGGTATTCCATATTGTTCGCAATGCTCGACTATTGATGCTCCCGGCGAGTGTGAACCTGGCAGTCTGCTGGGGGGGGCATGCGATCAGCCGGGAGGAATACGACTACTCCAAGCAGGTCGGGTATGAGCTTGGCTTACGTGGCCTCAATGTCTGTACGGGCTGTGGACCGGGCGCAATGAAAGGCCCGATGAAAGGCGCCACGATTGGCCATGCGAAGCAGCGCATTCGGGGCAGCCGCTACGTGGGTATCACCGAGCCCGGTATCATCGCCGCGGAGTCGCCGAACCCGATTGTGAATTCGCTGGTCATCATGCCCGACATGGAAAAACGACTTGAAGCGTTCGTGCGTGTAGGACACGGCATCATCGTGTTTCCAGGTGGAGTCGGTACGGCCGAGGAGATCCTGTATTTACTCGGTGTGCTTTTGCATCCGGAGAACAAGAATCAGCCGTTCCCGATGATCATGACAGGACCGGCGTCGGCAGAACCTTATTTCAGGCAAATTGATGAATTCGTTGGAGCCACGCTTGGCGCCGAGGCACAACGCCGTTACCAGGTAATCATCGACGACCCGCGTGAGGTTGCTCGCCAGATGAAACAAGGTCTCAAGGAGGTGCTGGATTTTCGCACCCGGCACGGGGACGCTTACTACTTCAATTGGCGCCTGACGATCGACGATGATTTCCAGCATCCATTTGTCGCCACGCATAAAGCGATGCGGGACCTGGACATAAATGAAGGGCTGCCCCCCCACAAACTTGCTGCAAACCTGCGCAGAGCATTTTCAGGCATCGTTTCGGGCAACGTGCGTGAAGACACAGCCGATATCATCGAGCGAGAAGGGCCGTTCGAAATCAATGGTTCGGCACGAATCATGGGGCTGATGGATGAATTGCTGAGTGGCTTCGTTGCCCAGCATCGTATGAAGATTTCGAGCGGAGATTACGATCCGTGCTACGTGATTAAGTAAAAACGTAGGTTAACCTATTGTTTTAAAAGAAAAAAGAAGGATCTGTCTCTGTGATGCAGTTCCTGTGATTTGCCTGGCTCCACACTTAACATTTGCTCATAGGGAATCACTGAGCAAGCCAATGCCAGAAAGCAAACACTTGAAGTGGGACCAGGGATTCGGCACGGATGCCGAACAGGACCCCAAGGCCAAAGACACCACGGTCGCCGCCAACGAGCCTGCAGCCAATGATGCAGACGGCTGGCAGCAATATCGCCGCTGGATATCGAAAGCGCCAGCGCCCCGTGATCGTCGCTCGAGTATCGACCCGTCATTGTATTCATGGAAAGGCTATCGAGACTGGACGGACCAGGTGCGTCGCAATTGGTCGAAAGATTCGAATGATGAAAAAGACTGATGACCCTCTGAATTCTCGTCAAAAAAAACGCCGGCAATCGCCGGCGTTTTTGTTTTCAGGCTTACGCAAATTCATGGTCAGGAAATTGTGATCCGGGTCGCCAATAAAGGTGGAACTGTGTCTGATTTTCAGGCATTTTCTGCATCCGCCGGATATCGGTTGAGCAAGCTGTGACCTGCCTCACGGCTCAGGCCAAATTGCGGTCCTATAGTCGCAATTACTGAATACCTACAACGCCTCAAGAGTATGTCAAACAAATACGAGAAAACGGATTTTCCGAGCGAGACATTCAAGAACGATGCTGTGCGTCAGCGTTGGGAACTCTTTCACCGTGCAATCGCATATGCCAAAGAGTCGAACAATGCCGCCCTGCATGAAGCCGACGCAGCAAACGGCGAAACTGAAAGCACCGGCCCCTTTCTCACCATCGTGAGGTAACAGGCGACATGGAATTCCTGCTTCAGTACCTCGATGACCTTGACGACCTCTACGGTGCGTTCTGCCTGGTATGGGAGAAGCTGCGCAGGTTTCTTCTCAGGGTCGTTTCCACTGCCATGATCTTGGCCGTTGCAGCTGCTGCGATCGGCCTTGCGCTATTACACCCGCCGATTGCGCTGGCAACCTCTACGATGCTCTTCGTGATCCTGTTGTACCGGTCCGTAACTGTTCCCTCCAAAAAATGGGCATCCGTCGCCTGAACCGCTGAATCCGGCCCGATGCCGGACTTGAAATTACCCACCCAGGCCATATGGTGTCTGCCTTTGGTCAGGAGATTTTCGGCGTGGGCGACAAGCGCGAAACATTAGGGTTTCAAACCGAGGTGCGTCAGCTGTTGAAGCTGATGATTCACTCCCTCTACAGCAACAAGGAAATATTCCTTCGTGAACTGATCTCGAATGCTTCAGATGCGGCAGACAAACTTCGTTTTGAAGCGTTGGCGCAGCCTGAGTTACTCGGCGACGACGAGCTGGAAATTCGTATCGAGGTCGACAAGGAAAAACGCCAGCTGTCCGTCACGGACAATGGTATCGGCATGTCTCGCGAGGAGTTGATCGACAATCTCGGAACAATCGCCCGTTCGGGTACGGCAGAATTCCTCGAACAGATGACAGGTGACCAGAAGCACGACGCGCAGCTGATCGGCCAGTTCGGTGTCGGGTTTTATTCCGCATTCATCGTCGCGGACAAGGTAACAGTGGACACTCGCCGTGCCGGTGCGGACCAGGCAATTCGCTGGGAGTCGGATGGCGAGGGCGAATTTACAATTGAGGACATCGAGCGTGCGGAGCGTGGTACGCGCGTGACCTTGCATTTGAAAGACGACGAGACAGATTTCGCCGAGCCATTTCGAATTGAATCGCTTATTCGAAAGTACTCTGACCACATCGGCTTCAAGGTTTCCCTCCATTCTGAGGGCGAAGAGGAGACCAAGGTCGTAAATTCGGCGACGGCGCTATGGACGCGCTCGCGGACTGACGTGTCGGAGGATGAATACAAGGAATTCTACAAGTACCTCACCCATGACTTTGCCGACCCGCTGACGTGGAGCCATAACAGGGTAGAGGGCAAGCGCGAGTACACGAGCCTGCTTTATATACCGTCAGCGGCACCGTTCGATCTCTGGAATCGCGAGGCGCCCCGTGGCTTGAAACTATACGTGCAGCGCGTCTTCATCATGGACGATGCGGAGCAGTTTCTGCCGCTGTACCTGCGATTTGTAAAGGGCGTCGTTGATTCCTCGGACTTGCCGCTGAATGTTTCCCGAGAACTGTTGCAGCAAAATCCTGAGCTCTCGGCAATGCGCGGTGCGCTGACAAAGCGCGTGCTCGATATGTTGGGCAAACTGGCGAAAGGCGATGAGTATGACAAGTTCTGGGGCGAATTCGGACAGGTCCTCAAAGAAGGCGTCATCGAGGACTTCGCAAACAAGGACAAGCTCGCAAAACTGCTGCGATTTGCATCGACCCATTTGGGCAGCGAATCGCAGGACCAGTCGCTCGACGACTACATCGGCCGGGCAAAGGACGACCAGGACAAGATTTACTACATTCTTGCCGAAAACTACGCTACGGCCATAGCGAGCCCGCATCTCGAGCAATTGCGTGAGCGTGGTATCGAGGTGCTGTTGTTGACCGATCGCATTGACCCATGGCTTGTCGATGGGCTTGGCGAGTACGAAGGCAAGGCACTTGTCGACGTAGGGCGCTCAGCACTCGATCTGCCTGACGGCGACGGTTCTGTCAGTCAGGACGTGATGAACGAGGAGCACAAGGCATTACTCAAAAAGGTCAAACGCGCTCTGCGTGACCGTGTTGAAGCTGTCAACGTCAGTCGGCGCCTGGTTGACTCGCCTGCATGCGTGGTTGCAGGGGACAATGATCTGAATCCGCAGCTGCGCCGTATGCTGGAAGCCAGTGGCCAGGAGATTCCGGAATCGAAGCCGATCCTGGAAATCAATGTGGACCATCCGCTGGTCGGCCGCTTGTCGGTCGAGTCTGACGACACCCGTTTCGGCGAGTTATCGCAAATCCTGCTTGATCATGCGCTACTTGCTGAAGGCTCCCAGCTGGAGAACCCTGCAGAATACGTGCATCGAATGAACAAGCTGTTGCTCGCAATCGAATCTGGCGCCGCAGATGAGTAGTCCCGACGACAAGGATCTGCGTGACCGGCTGAGTCCGGAGCAATACCAGATCACGCAATGCTCGGCGACGGAACGACCGTTTACCGGCAAGTTTGTCGATCACAAAGCCGATGGCACCTATCGATGCATTTGCTGCGATGCGGCACTGTTCAGCTCGGAGAACAAGTACGACTCGGGTTCGGGTTGGCCCAGTTTCTGGTTACCGTTGGCTGGCGATTCCGTGCGGACGAAAACAGACGAGTCGCATGGCATGGCGAGAGTCGAGGTCGTGTGCGCTGCCTGCGACGCACACCTGGGCCACGTTTTCGAAGATGGTCCGCAACCAACCGGTCTGCGATACTGCATCAACTCAGCGTCACTGGATTTCGAGGATAAGTAAAAATGATGAACGGCAAACTTTTTCTGGTACTGGGCACCGCAGTTCTTGTCGCCGCATGCGGCCAGGGTGAGCAGTCTGCCGTCGACGAGCCCGCGACGACTGCGGGCGGCGCCGCGTGCCCACAACCTGGTGCAGGTGGAGTCATTGAAATTCAGGATGGCCTGACAGCAACGGTTGTTAAGTCAGGCTATGGCCGCGCTGCGATGAGCAGGGATTATGCGGATGTGCACACTACGCTCTGGTTGTACGATGAAACCGCAGACGGAGGACGTGGCCAGCAGATCTGGTCGTCGGGTGGTGTAAATCCGTTCCAGTTCCAGATCGATGCCGGCCAGGTGATCCGTGGTTGGGATCTCGGCGTCACCTGCATGCTTGTTGGCGAAAAACGCGAATTGAAAATTCCGCCCGAACTTGGCTATGGCGCTCGCGGCAAGCCACCTGTGCCGCCCAATGCGACGCTACTGTTTGAGATCGAGCTCGTCAAACTGACGTCGCCCGAGTAGGGAACAGGGTCTTTTGACGAAAGGCGAATTTCGATTCGCCGATTCAGCGAGCGACCGTAGCGCGTAGCGTTGTCCGCGACGGGCAGCGATGAGCCGGCGCCGATAACGACGAGTCGTTCCCTGTCGATCCCGCGATCACCCAGGTAACGGGCTACGGTCTCGGCACGGGCGTGGCTCAGCTGCCTGTTCCATTCTTCGTTTCCGGACGAGTCCGTATGGCCCGTGATTGACACTGTCGAGTCGCGACAGGCATCAGCCAGCGCAATAATTCGATCGAGCGCAGGAAAAGCCGATTCGCGCAGGTCAGTACCAGATTCCTCGAACTTCACCGCTCCGGGGTCGATCGTGGCGAACTGGCGCTCGCACAATGCGCGAGCAGTCACACCTGCCTGAGGTTCAAGAAAGCGGATATCGAAGTCAGCCGTATCGGGCAAGGCCTGCCGTAAAGAATTCAGACCTGGCTCCATTGGCGAGTCGTGCATGACGACGCCACGAATTCGCACGGAGCTGCCATGGATCTTTCCGCCTGGCGAGTCCACCTCGGCGAGTGCCGTGATCAATTCAGTGGTTGCGTTTTCCCACCAGTCGGGCGCCACGCCCAGTGGTCTGAATGCGAACTGGACGCTATGGTCGGGGAAGCTCTCCGAAACAACGCGCTTCAGACGCTTTTCGTGTCGTGCTGATTGTGTGTGCGCGGTGAGGGTCACGGTTCCGCGCCGTGCCAGGATCTCGAATTCGGGCGCGACGGATGCCGAGTAAGCGGGTTTTTCATCCAGGAATTCGCTTGAGCCTGTTGGCAGGGCCAGTGACCAGGCGACCCCGGCGACGAGCGTCAGGAACAAGGTCGAGGTGCCTGGCTTGCGGGCCAAGGATCAGGCGTTCGCTGCCTGGTCGAGCAAGTCTCGTGCTTGCCCGATCCAGTCTTCGCGGTAGATGCGGCTGTGAAATCCCCTGAGGCGTTTTGCAACACGATCGATATCGTACTCACTCATGTCGGCGATTTGCTCAAAGCGGAAAATGCCGATTTCATTGAGCGTTTTCTCGATTGCCGGCCCAACGCCCTTGATCATTTTCAGGTCGTCACGAGATACATGTGCGCCGGTATCGGCGGCGACTTCAGAATCCGGCTCTGGGTCAGGCTCAGGCTCAGGCTCGGATTCGCTTTTCGCCTTCGGCAAACTTTCGGCTTCGGATGCCGGCGTGTTCGCGTCTTCCATTTCCTGTTCGGCAACCGGCTCATCGTCCTCCAGGGCGTCTGTCTCGAAATCGGGGGTCTCTTCATCGAAGCTATCGGCCGGGTCGTTCGACGCGTCGAGGCCGTCGGTCAGTTGCTCGGGATCACTAACCGGCTCGATACGGGTCTGACCGACAGATTCCCTTTCGATTTCGAGCACACGAATGCGATCTTCCGCAATTTTGAGCTCTGTCTCGAGGCGCTCAGCCTGTTCATTGCGCTCCCGAAACCGCTCAATCAGGGGCGGCAGGCGGTTTTGCCAATTCTCGAGTTCCCGAGTGAGTTTCGCGATTCGCTCGTCCTTCTTGCGCAGGATGTCCTCGTTTCCGCCACGTGTCGCCGCATCAGACTGAAGCTGGTCGCGCTCCGTTACGGCGACTTCGAGATTGCTGCGAATGTCCTTGAGTTCACGTTGCAGTTCGTCACGACGCTCGAAGGCTTCCTGGACGGCCAGCGACAATTCCTTGGCACGATTTTTTGCATCATGGTGCGACGCCTGGAACTGGCTAACCTGTTCCATGAGGCCCTTGTTCTGATCGACGAGGCGCTCATGCTCTTTTCTTTGTGCCTCAATCTGCTCCTGCCAGAGCAGGTGGATTGCGGCTTTTTCTTCCTGGGAGCGGTTTCCGCGAATGACCCAGCCGACCACCGCGCCAATGGCCGTGGTAATGGCCAGTAGTACGACATGTATAACGCTCATTTCGGGCATGCGATGCTTCCCTTGTCCTGGACGAAAACGCCTTCGCCGCATGTCAGTGCAACAGGCAGCGCATTGCAATTGTGTGCACAATACTGTGCTGTGAGCCCCATGAATTTGCTCATCGCGCTTCCGCAGGTTACATAAGCTAATAATTTTACAGTAGTAATCACGAATCTATCCACCCCGGCAATCAGAATGTCCAAACACCCCATTACTGAAAAGCTTTTTATCGACGGCCCGGTCGGCCGCCTGGAGGCGGTTGTCGACAGGCCTGGTGAGGGTGCATTGCATGGCTGCGCGGTTGTATGTCACCCCCATCCGCAACACGGCGGCACAATGCATAACAAGGTTGCGCATATGCTGGCGAGAGCTTTTGCTCGCTCGGGGTTCGAAGCATTGCGTTTCAATTTCCGAGGTACCGAACAAAGCGAGGGGCGATATGACAATGGGGTGGGCGAACTCGATGATGCCCTCGCCGCAATTGAGTGGATGCGCGCGCGCCACGGATCCTACCCCTTGTGGCTCGCAGGTTTTTCGTTTGGCGCAGCAATTGCGGTCAAAGCTGCCGTCGCGACGCATGTGGACGGCCTCATCAGTGTCGCCCCGGCGATCAGTCGTTTCGCCACCGGCCTTGAATTGCAGCCGGACTGTCCCTGGCTGATCATCCTGGGGGATGAGGACGAGCTTGTAGACGTCGATGAAATGGTCGATTGGGTAAACAGCCTGGAGCCGGGACCGGAATTGCTTATCGTCCGGGGTGGCGAGCATTTTTTCCATGGCCGGCTGACGGAGCTCAGGCAGGCTGTGATGACCTTTGTTGCCGAAGAAAGCTAGGCGCTGTCGCTGAACAAAAAAAAGCCGGGCATAGCCCGGCTTTTTGTTGGTTCATCGGAAGTTCCGATTACACCATGTCTTTGAGACCCTTCAGAGCCGAAACCTTGACAACCTTCGTCGCAGGTTTTGCCTTGAACATCATCTCTTCACCCGTGAACGGGTTTACACCCTTGCGGGCTTTGCGAGCCGGCTTCTTCACGACACGCATTTTTAAAAGTCCGGGAACGGTAAACATACCCGGTGCGCCACGGCCACCAAGATTCTTTTTGATCTGGCCGTTGAGTGATTCGAAAACTGCCGCTACGTCTTTGCGCGTGAGACCTGTGTCGTCAACGATCTTTGCATAGATCTCGGATTTGGTCGGTGGCTTTTTGGTGTTCGCTGCCATGAAAAACTGACTCCTAGAAAATAACGAAACGGGCATACGCCCGCTATGAAAGCGGAGCGACGATAACACTTTTTGGGATGCTGTGTAACTGTAAAAAGACCTTTTTTTGTAGGTATTTTTGCGGAATTGCGCCGCAGAAAAAAACGGGCGCAAAAGCGCCCGTTGTGTTTCGTTCAATTAGTGAACTATTGTCTAGGGGTCAACGTAGAACTGGCGTGTAAATCGAACCTCGAAAAGCCCGTCATCGCCCTCTGGTTTCACGCCGATATCGAAGATCAGAGTCTCGAGATTGGAAACGGCGGTTTCACCAACATAGTAGATCGCAGCGGTTTCGCCAGGTTCTTCTATTTTTCGCATTGTCACGTTCTTTAGTTGCCCAGTCAGATTGGTGGCTTTGACCGTAACCGCAGCGACGACGGGCGTGTTGTCGGATTTTCTGATGATTGACACATTGAGCATCGCGCGATTCTTGCTGCGTACGATGTTGTATGCGCGGGCAACCTCAGGCGGTAACTGGTCTGTTGACTGAGCGTTGAAATGTACGACGTAGTCACCGATATCGGCGGAGGTAGCCGCCGCCGGTTGCGCTTCCGGGACATTTGCGGAATCGCCCGGTCCACCGCAGGCAACAAGCAGTGCTAGCAGCGAAAAAGTAGAAACAGTCCTGGCAATTATCATGAAACCACCCCCCTTCATAATCGATGACTATAAACCATTGGCGCTATTCTTGACGAGGACGCGCCTGTTGTGATCGGACCCATAACGCAGCAGCTCGATAGTCAGGGCGCGGACCTCGTGAAGCGATAGGACTGAACCTGCGTCATGCGACCATCGATGGAAGAGTAGGTCTCTGCGATCCAGGAGGAAGAATCCAGCGAGCGAATTTCGACCCTGACGGACGTTCGCGGCACGCCCGTTTTGAAAGTGGAATCGGTGCTGCCGAACATGTAGAAAACGTACTTGCCGGTGTCTGCCTGGTACTGTCCCGAGAACCTCAATACTTCATCGGAGTGGCTGAAGGTACTGACCAGCAGGAAGCCTTTGCCTGCCTCATACGAGAGGAGAATCTGTCCACCGCCAGATGCCGCCGGAAACGCAGCTGACTCGAACGCCGTTATCATGATTCGGGTTCCGTCGTCTCCTTCAGTCGACCCTGTTGCGAAACCGTTCCCTTCGAGCCTGCTGCCATCTTCTGCGAGCGACCACATTTCGAGCTGCCAGTTGCCGATAAAGTTTCTCAGCCCGACTCTACCCATCTCCGCCCCCCCGGGTCGCGCCGGGCCGGGAGTAACGGCCGCACCCAGCGCCGCTCCTGCCAGGGCGCCCGTCGGTGCAGGCGACTGGGCAGGCGAACCTCCCGGGATTGGGGCGCTTCCGGTTTCGGATACCGTCTTGAACTTGGGTCTGCCAACGGGCCAGCCCCAGAGAATTTCACCCTCGACGGTGTAGGTCTTGCCCGCTTCTACATTGATGGTCACAAAATCCTGACCGTCCAATGACGGTGCAGTCACCGAGAACACGTAACTTCCGGGATCCAGCGGCCTCTCGATGGTGGTTCCGGCCAGCAGTTGTCCTATCGGCACGCCGTCCTGAGATACATTGAAGCGGACCGCTTTACCTTTCATTTTATCTTGGCGGTACAAGACCACCAGGCCCTGACCAGGCCCTGCCTCGACAGCGAGAGCCGTTGGCGCGAACCACGGCGTGACAGCCGCCAGGGAGGCAAGTAGCAAAACAAGTACGCTTCTGTGATTTGTCGACGTTGCCAAATCATTCTCCTTCCCATGAGGGACTGGGTACGGCCTGTCAAACAGATAGTGGTTTAAGTCCCGCAACGATGATGGTCAGGGCCATAATCAGGATGATTGCAAAAATCGGCGAGATGTCGAGCCCCCCCATCGGCGGGATGATACGGCGGAACGGCGCAAGGATACGATCCGTCATCATTTGTATCAGCGCTATACCAGGGTTGTAACCAGGAGGCGCGAACCAGCTAAGTATCACGCGGATGATGATTGCGAAGACGAATAGTTTGAGCGACAGCAAGACGAGATTCACAAGCGTCGTAATCGCAATCTGGGCAAAACTGGCGTTCCGTCCCAGGATCATCAGGATAACAAGAATGGTGATGTACTGAATGATGAACGCGACGAGTACCGTGGCTGTGTCGAGCCGGCCTACGGGTGGCACGATGCGTCGAATCGGCACGACAACGGGTGACGTCAGTTTCAGTATCGCCTGCGCGATGGGATTGCGAAAATCTGCACCGAGCCACGGTAGCCATAACCGCAACAACAGCACGAACAGGTACAACTGTGCCAGTGAGTTGACGATGAATACGATGGCGGAAGCAATGTTCGAGGGCATGAATCAGTCCTGGCCGGCTTCGTGAGCCTGGTCGGCAAGATGGATAGCTCGGTCGCGAGCAGCGACGACGGCTTTGCTGAAGATATCACGGAAGTCGGTTTCGTCGAGGAAGTCGAACGCTGCTGCAGTGGTGCCGCCTGGCGAGCGCACACGCGCGATGAGCGAGTCCATGGTTTCGCCGGATTGTTCCGCCATTTCGCCTGCCCCGCGGGCAGTCTCGAGTACGAGCGCAAGCGCATCGTCATAACTGAGACCCAGGTCGACAGCGACTTTCACTAGCATGTCGGTGAGCAGGTAGAAATAGGCCGGTCCCGTACCGGAAACGGCCGTTACGGTATCGATGTCCTCTTCGGAACCAACCTTGATAACCGGCCCGGTCGTCGAAATGATGTTCGTCGCCGCGCGCAATTGCCGCTCCGAGGTGTGCTCGTTGGCAAACAGGCCGGAGATGCCGAGCCGCAGCAGGGCGGGCTGATTCGGCATGACGCGCACCACGGGGAGCTGGCCGCCAAGCCAATGTTCGATATCGCCGGCGCGCACACCCGCCGCAATCGAAATAATCAGCGGTTTGTTCTCTTGCACAATCGCGGCCAGCGGCTTGCAGACATCGCAGAGAATTTGCGGCTTCACGGCGAGTAAGACGCACTCGGCGTCACGCACGGCGTCTTCGTTGTTCTCAAAGATCACGACTCCCGGCAATTCCTTACCGAGCTTGTCGCGGTGCTCCTCGAGGGGCTCCGAAATCAGGATGTGGCTCGGCTCGTAGCCGGCGGACAGCATGCCGCCGGCCAGCGCCCGCGTCATATTGCCACCGCCTACATACGCTACTTTTCCATAGTCCATCTATCGCTCTCCGAACAGCGCCGTACCGATGCGAACGATCGTCGCACCCTCGAGAATGGCAGCCCGAAAGTCTGCCGTCATGCCCATCGACAGCGTATCCGTATCGACTCCGTCTGTCCGCAATTTCTCCGCGAGTTCGCGCAAGGCAGCGAACGGCATGCGTTGCGCGTCCGGTTCTTCACGGATTGCCGGCACGCACATGAGACCGCGCAGCCGGATATTTGGCAGTTTCGCGCAAGCCGCGGCGAGGTCGGGCAGGGCTTCGGGTGTAACGCCGGACTTGGATTCCTCATCGTCGACGTTGACCTGCAGGCACACGTTTAGCGGTGGCAAGCCATCAGGCCTCTGTTCGGATAAACGGCGTGCTGTCTTAAGTTTGTCGATAGTGTGCACCCAGTCAAAGTTTTCGGCGACCACACGTGTTTTATTGCTCTGCAGGTGGCCGATGAAGTGCCAGGTGATGTCTTTCTTGTCCATGGCCGCGATCTTCTCGACCCCCTCCTGGACGAAGTTTTCGCCGAATTCGCGTTGCCCGGCAGCATAGGCCTCGCGGATCTTTTCCAGGGGCTGCTTCTTGCTCACGGCGAGCAGTCGCACGCCAGCCGGGTCGCGGTTGGCTTCGATTGCCGCAACGTGCAGCAAATCGCGGATTTTTCGCAAGTTTTCCGTGACTCCAATCACGTTTTAGTCCGGTTGCTTCGTTATACTAGGCTCAATTCTGTCCGGGTTATGGTAAGTCCGGATGTCACAAATGAGGGAAAAATATGGCCGTCGACGTTGCCCAGCTTTTGTCGTTCACGGTAAAGAACAACGCTTCTGACCTGCACTTGTCCGGCGGCGTGCCGCCCATGATTCGTGTTGACGGCGACATCAAGCGCGTCAATATGCCGGCGCTGACCCACAAAGACGTCAATAGCATGGTGTACGACATCATGAATGACAAGCAGCGCAAGGACTATGAAGAGTTCCTCGAGACTGACTTTTCCTTCGAGATTCCAAACCTTGCCCGTTTTCGTGTCAACGCATTCAACCAGAACCGTGGTTCGGCCGCGGTTTTTCGTACCATCCCCTCTGAAATCCTGACGCTTGATGATTTGGGCGCACCGCCCATTTTCAAGGACATCTCGATGCACCCGCGCGGCATAGTGCTCGTTACGGGACCGACGGGATCTGGCAAGTCGACAACGCTGGCGGCGATGGTCGACTACATTAACGAGAACAAGCCGGACCACATCCTGACGATCGAGGACCCTATTGAGTTCGTCCACGAGTCCAAAAAGTCCCTGATCAACCAGCGCGAAGTGCATCGTGACACGCTCGGCTTCAACGAAGCCCTGCGTTCGGCACTGCGCGAAGATCCCGACGTTATCCTCGTTGGTGAGCTGCGCGACCTGGAGACCATTCGCCTGGCATTGACCGCAGCTGAAACCGGTCACCTTGTTTTCGGCACTCTGCATACGAGTTCGGCCGCCAAGACGATCGATCGTATTGTCGATGTCTTCCCGGCTGCTGAGAAAGAAATGGTGCGCGCCATGTTGTCCGAGTCACTGCGCGCAGTCATCTCGCAAACGCTGCTGAAGAAGATCGGTGGTGGGCGTGTTGCGGCCCACGAAATCATGATTGGTACGCCTGCCATTCGAAACCTGATTCGTGAAGGCAAGATTGCACAGATGTACTCGGCTATCCAGACGGGGCAGGGCTCCGGTATGCACACGCTCGATCAGAATCTCGCCGAACTCATGATGAAGGGCCTGATCAATAAGGAAGAGGCGCGCTTCAGGGCCATCAACAAGGAAAAT
>Ga0316191_10002076_pt1 | contig 14457 bp, 11 predicted proteins | sample Eddworburr2cm_MG_FD_204928 | JGI IMG/M metagenome (GOLD analysis project Ga0316191, IMG submission 204928) | Coastal sediment microbial communities from Maine, United States - Eddy worm burrow 2 cm | ecosystem: Environmental > Aquatic > Marine > Coastal > Sediment | place: USA: Maine...
GCGGTGGAAGCCGATGCGCGGATACTCGTGGTCTGTTGACAACACGATCCAGGGGTAGGATTTGTCATCGCGCAGCAGGATGTTATAGCGCGGCCCCAGCGATTTGATCCACTCATTTTCCAGCAGCAGCGCCTCGCCTTCCGTTCGTGTCAGGCTGACCTCGATTGTCTGGATCCTGGCAACCATCCGCATGATGCGTTCGATTTTGGGACGCGCGTCGAAGTAGCTGCCGACGCGCTTGCGCAGATTCCGTGCCTTGCCCACGTACAGCGGTTCGCCGGCCCCATCACGCATCAGGTAGACGCCGGGCCGCGTTGGCAGCTGGGCTGCGTAGCACTTGCCGTCGAATGGTGTTGTCTTTTTGCTGCCCAAGATGTCGGAGCGATTACGTTGTGCGGGCGAAATACTTACGTACCCGCCGCAGATCTTCCGGCGTGTCGACGCCCGCGGGAATGAACTCGGTGGCTTTCGCCATGATGATGCGGTGACCGGACTCCAGGAACCGCAACTGTTCGAGTTTCTCGATTTGCTCCAGCGGGGTGGCTGGCATCGAAGTGAACGCCCGCAGCGCGCCGGCGCGGTAGGCATACAGCCCGATGTGGCGTTTCCAGCAGGAGTCGGGTTGCGCGGAGCAGTCTGGCTGTGCCAGACCGCGCGGGTGCGGAATGACGGACCGGCTGAAATACAAGGCCGCACCGTCCCCCGCAGTGACGACTTTCACCACGTTGGGGTCTTCGCTCTCGGTCATGCTGTCGATCGGCCAGTACAGGCTTGCCGCGGAGGCCGACGTCTCGTGGGCCAGCAATTCCGCGGCCTGGTCCAGGCAGGCCGGTGGCATGAGGGGTTCGTCGCCTTGCAGATTAACGACCAGGGTGTCGTCGCTCCAACCAAGCGCATCGACGCACTCGGCGATCCGGTCGCTGCCGCTCGTGTGCCCGGTCGAGGTCAGAATGGTGGCGGCGCCGAACTCACGCGCCGTGCGTTCTATCTCCGCGTCGTCGGTCGCGATGATGACGCTGCGTGCCCGGGCCAGGCAGGCTCTTTCATGGACGCGCTCGATCAGGGGCTTGCCGCCGACATCGAGCAGCGGCTTGCCAGGCAACCGCTGCGAAGCCATCCGCGCGGGAATGACGATGTGGTATTGCGCGCTCATCGCCGGCCTCCCGTCTGTTTCAGGAGGCGCCGCACTTCGCTCAGCAAAGCGTCCTCCCATTCCGTGGGCAGCTGCGCCTCGACCGAGAGGAACCAGGCATTCTCGAGGCCCAGCTTGCGGCATTTGACCGCGTCTTTTTCGGTCATCAGGATGGGCAAATTGTCGGCCATGTCCTTGAAATCCTCGATGCTGAAGGCATGGTGATCGGGAAAGCTGTGCTCGATCACCTTGATGCGCGCCTGCCGCAGCAGATCATAGAAGCGCTGCGGGTTGCCGATCCCCGCCACGGCATTGACGCTGCAACCGCCGAACTGCGCCAGCCGCCAATTCTGACCACCCTGCAGGGGGCGCAGCAAGCCGCCTGCCAGCGTCATGTGAACACACTCCAACCCGGCAGCATCGAGGCGGGACAGTGACTCGCTGCCCTCCCCGTTGATCACGATGTGATCCACCGATTCGAGGCGTCGCAGCGGCTCGCGCAGGGGTCCCGCCGGCAGCAGGTGCCCATTGCCGAAGCCACGGCTGCCATCGATCACGCAAATCTCGATGTCACGGGGCAGGCGATAATGTTGCAGCCCATCGTCCGAAATGATGATACGGATACCTTTTGCAAGCAGGGCGCGCGCCGCCGCGCAGCGGTCCGGCGAAACGATGACCGGTACCCCGGCCTGCTGCGCAATCAACAGCGGCTCATCACCGACCAGGCTGGGGTCCGACGCCGGGCTTACCAGGCGCATCTGTTTCTCGCTGCGGCCGTAGCCGCGGCTGATCACGCCGGCCTGCAGCCCGGCCTCACGAAACAGGCGGCACAGGCGTATGACCAGGGGCGTCTTGCCGCTTCCGCCCACGGTGATGTTGCCCACCACGATGACAAGGCCCGGGCCGAGGTCCGCCGGCTGCCGCCGATGGCTCCACCACTGATCCAGACGTTGGCCAAATCGATAGACCGGTTCGAGCCCCCTTAACCAGAGCGGCACGGATTTCCGCCCGTACCAGATCTCCGTCATTTTGCTTTCAGTATCGGCGCGCATGGTCGTCGCGGGCTCCGTCAGACGGGATTCACCGGCGGGCTGTCACCCTCGCGGTCGTGACCGAACTGCGTGTGATAAAGCCTGGCGTAACTGCCCTCGCGAGCCAGCAGTTCATCGTGGGTGCCGGCTTCCGTAACCCTGCCCTGCTCCAACACGATGACCTGGTCGGCATTTTCGATGGTGGAAAGCCGGTGCGCGATGACCAGTGTCGTGCGGTCTTGCATCACCACGGCCAGCGCTTCCTGGATGGCTCGCTCCGACTCACTGTCGAGAGCCGACGTCGCTTCGTCGAGAATGAGAATCGGCGCATCCTTGAGCAGGGCCCGCGCGATCGCAAGCCGCTGACGCTGGCCGCCGGACAGCAGGGTGCCGTTTTCGCCGACCAGTGTATCGAGCCCATCCGGCAGATGCTCGATGAATTCCATGGCGTGGGCGTCTGTTGCGGCCTTGATGATGGCTTCCCGGGCCGTGCCGGCGAGGGCCCCGTAAGCAATGTTGCCGGCCACCGTGTCGTTGAACAGCACCACGTTCTGGCTGACCAGGGCAATGTGGCTGCGTAAATTATCCAGCCGGTAATCCGACAGCTCCCGGCCATCGAGCAGTATGTGTCCTTCATAGTCCGTGTAGAAGCGCGGCAGCAAGCCTGCCAGCGTGGTCTTGCCGCTGCCGGAGTGTCCCACGAGGGCGGTGATGCTGCCTGCCGGAATGTTGATGCTGACATCCTGCAGCACGGGCCTCCCTTCCGACTGGTAGCGGAAACTGACGTCTTTGAATTCGACCGCGCCTGCCACCCGGTCTACGGCGTAGTCCCCCGTATCCTGCTCGGCCGGCGTATCGAGCACCTGGAATATGCTGTCCGCCGCGGCAATGCCCTTCTGGACCTGCGATTGAACCGTGGTCAGTCGCTTCAATGGCGGAATGGTTGCGACCATGGCGGTGAATACTGCGGTGAAGGTACCCGCTGAGATCTCGTTGAGCATCGAGGGCCGGGTTGCGATGTACATTAAAAGAACCATGGCCACGCCGGCGGCGACTTGCACCAGTGAGGAACTGGCCAGATGCGTGGCGGTCATGCGCAAATGCAGCCGGCGTGTCTTGTCGTTGACGGCGCCAAACCGTGCTTTTTCCGCCTCCTGGCCGCGAAATACCTTGACCACCTGGTGACCGACCACGGCTTCCTCGGTGACGTGTGACACGTTGCCCATCATGTCCTGGATGCGATGACTGATCTTGCGGAAGCGCCTGCTGATGACGGTGACCAACAGGCCGATCATCGGCACCAGCAGCAGCATGACAAGCGTCAACTGGACGTTGGTGGTCAGCATGACACCCAGCAGGAAGATGACGAGCAGGACATCGCGAAACGCGGAGACTACTGACGTGGTTGCGGCGCTGGCCACTTGCTCACTGTTGTAGGCGAGTTTGGAGATGAGCTGCCCGGAACTGTAATGATCGAAGAAAGTAGCGGGCAAAGAAACGTAACGATTGAACAACTCCTGCCGGAGATCGGCGATCACCTTGCGACCTACCCACTCCATGCCATAGACGCCGGTGAAATTGCCGAGCATGCGCGTGACGCTGACCAGGAAAATGATGCCGGCCAGCCACAAGCCGAATTCCGAATCCTTGCCGACAAAGACGCGGTCGATCAGCGGTTCCATGAACTTAATGAAAGCCGCCTGCATGCTGGCGTCTATGCTGACCCCGATCACGCCGAGGACGAACATCCAGATGTAGCGCCGGGTGTAACTCCAGAGACGCTTGTATATGGCCAGCGGTTCGCTAACCGATGCAGTCATTCTGCCGTTCCATCAGTGCGGTCCGTGGCTATGGAGAGATTGCGGAACCCCAGTTGGGCAGCGACGTCCATCGCGGTCACCACGTGATGATGCGGGGTCAGGCGGTCCGCTCGCAGAATCAGCGGCAGATCGCGGTTGTCGCCGGCCGCCTGCTCAATGGCGGCGCGGATGGTAGCTACCTCGCTGTCGACCAGGCGCATGTCATTCAGGTACATACGCCCCTCGCTGTCGATCACGAGTTCGAGATACTCAGGCGTCTCGGCGCGGTCCTCGACTTCGCTGGCCTCGGGCAGATCGACTTTCATGAGCGCCTGTCTTTCGAACGTCGTGCTGACCATGAAAAAGATCAGCAGCAGGAAAACCACGTCGATCAGCGACGTCAGGTCGACGGTAGGCTCTTCGAGCGTGTGATGCTGGAGTTTCATGATTGCCCCGGACCCTAACCTCCGGGCACCCCGGATCGTAATTGGGCCACGCTGCCGCGATCGATCGCTTCGATCAGGTTGATCGCCTCCTCTTCCATCGAAACCACGTAGGCGCCTACGCGACCCTTGAAATAACGGTAGAAAAAGAAACTCGGAATGGCCACGGTGAGCCCCGCCGCGGTGGTGATCAGGGCCTCGGAGATGCCGCCTGCCAGCTGGTTGGCATTGCCGACGCCGTGGGCCATGATCGCCGAAAACACCTTGATCATGCCGATGACCGTTCCCAGCAGCCCGAGCAATGGAGAAATGCCCGCAATGGTGCCGAGCGTATTCAGAAACCGCTCCAGCTGGTGCACCACGTGCCGTCCGGTGTCTTCCACCGCCTCCTTGATCCGGTCGCGTGAACGATGGCGGTTGGCCAGCGCGGCGGCCAGCACCCGGCCCATGGCTGAACCCGAACGCAACTGGTCGATGTGCCGCTGGTCCAGCTCGTGCCGTGCTGCCCAGTCCTCTACTTGCTGACCGACTCCGGGCGGGATCACGTTGCTAAGGCGCAGAGCCCAGAAACGCTCGGCGATGATGGCCAGGGACAGCACTGAGCACAGGATGATGGGGGCCATCAGCCAACCACCGGCATAAATGATTTCAAGCACGCTCTATCACTCCATTGATCGCGAGATGTCCGAAAGGTGTGCAAATGATACCCAAAAATCGCGTTCGCAGCGCGCTTTGCTTGGCCTGACACGAGGCGCGGCGGGAATCAAAGCGCCCCTTTTGCGGGGCAGCGCCGACCGGACGGCCAGCGCCAGATGGCCGGTCGCTCCAGGCGTGCACTGGCCACGGTCAGCTGGCCGTCGTCGCCCAGCTGCAGGTGCAGTGCGCCGCATTCTCCGGTCGACCAGAACAGCACCCCGGCGCGGTCATAGCGTCGGCGAACTTCCTCCCTGGGAAAGCCGAAACGGTTGCCCAGGCTGGCGGTGGCCACCGCCACCCGGGGTTGTAGGGTTGCAATGAACGCCGGGCTGGACGAGGTCAGGCTGCCGTGATGTGGTACCACGAGCACGTCGCTTTGCTGCAGGCCCTCGAGCAGCAGACGCGCCTCCACGACCGCGCTGATATCACCGCTCAGCAGGATGCGGCCACCCGGCCGCCTCACCTCGACCACGCAGGAGCTGTCGTTGCCCCGGTAAGGCAGGGCGGCGGAAGGATGCAACACTTCGAATTCCGTCTCACCCCAGCGCCAACGGAACGGCGCATGGCACGCGCCCAGACCGGGCTGATGCTGCGTCAGATTGAGATTGGCCAGTATTGGAGCCTGAGGGTAACGCGCCTGCAACGACCACAGGCCGCCCGCGTGATCCTGGTCGCCGTGACTGATGATGACCCGGTCCGGCGCGCGGTTGAGCGCCGGGACGATGACAGTGGATACGCGGTCGCGGCCGGCGCCATCGCCGGGGCCGGAGTCGTACAGCAAGGTCTTCCCGGCTGCCCGCAACAGCACGGCGGTGCCCTGCCCCACGTCGAGAATCTCCAATTCCATGCCATCCGCGGCGGTCCGCGAAGTGGGCGGAAGGAACAAGGGGCAGAGCAGAAACAGGCCGCACCAGCGGACCGGGAGGCCGCGCGGCAGCAGGAGCAGTCCCGCTCCCAGCAAGGCCAGCACGATGGCGGCTGGGCTCGAAGCGGCTACCGGTGTCATTTCGCCCTGGAGCCGGGCGAACAACTCCAGCAGGGTCAACAGTACTCCGGAGAGGTCGCCCGCAAGCGACCACAACAGGCCGGCCAGTTGTCCGTGCGCGGCGCCGGCGACGACTCCTGCCAAAACCAGCGGAACGATCGTGAGGCTGACCAGGGGAATCGCCACCAGGTTGGCGGCAAAGCTGACCAGGCTGACCGCCTGGAACCAGGCCGCGCTGACCGGTAACAAAGCCAGGGTCACCGCGGCCTGGGCCAGCAACAGCGAGCGCCACCAGCTGCGGCGGTCGTTGCGTGGCACAAACGTCAACAACAGCGCGGCGACCGCCATGAATGAAAACCAGAACCCGGCTCGCAGCGATGCGAATGGATCAATCAATACCACAGCGGCCAACGCCAGCAGCCAGGCGCGCGCCGGATGGATTTGACGCGAAAAGGAAATTGCAGTCATTGCAGCCAACAGCATCAGCAGCGCGCGGACCGTCGGGATCCCGAATCCGGCCAGCGCCGCATACAAACCGGCCGCCAGAGCGCCACCGAGCAGGCTGCAGAGGTGGTACCCGCGGCCCAGTGCCGCAATCGGCAGGAACCAGCCGAGTCCGCGCGCCAGCAGCATGCCGCCGGCTGCCGCCAGGCCGATATGCAGGCCCGATATCGCCAGCAAATGTGATGTTCCTGTCAGCGCCAATAACTGGCGTACACCGGGTTGCATGCCGGAGCGGTCCCCAACTGCCAGCGCCTGGATCACCGCGGCTTCCCGAGCGTCTGGCAAGCGTTGGCCAATCTCCGTAAAAATGGCTGCGCGCAACGATGTCAATTGCCGATCGCTAAATCCCGGAGGTGACAGAAGCAGGCCGCTGCGCACCGTGGCAACCGCCCCGATGCCGCTGGCGAACAGCCATTTCTCCCGGTCCGCACCCTGGAAATTGACAGCGCCCCACGGGGGTTTCAACAGGACTTCCAGGGACCAATGCTGTCCTGCAGCGAGAGGCGGATACTCCTCGTACCAACGCACCAGGATCGTATGGGGCAGCCGCACGGCAGTCTGCCTGTCCTCGGCGCGCTGCTGGGGCTCGAAGCGGAAGCTCAGGCGGTCATCGTCCGCTTGAGGAATGGACGAGACGACGCCGGTCACGGCCAGAACCTGGCCGCTGAGTTCGGGTACCAGGCGGTCGTCCAGTCGAGCCTGGAAATTCCACAGGGCCCAACAGCAGGCCAACAGGCCGGCGCCGAGCCAGCGGACGGGCGCCAGCAGCAAGGCCAGCAGGCCGATAGCTGACACGGTGCATAACAGCCAGCCCGGCGGGACGCTGTTGAACAGCGGCGCCGTCAGCGAACCCATGGCCAGGGCGGATGGCAGCAGCCAGGTTCCGCCACTGGCCGAGGACATCAGCCTGGATCGCGCAGGCGCCCCAGGTGCAGTTCCAGGCGGCGGTCCATGCGGGCCGCCAATTTGCGGTCGTGCGTCACCAGCAGCAGACTGGTGCCCAGTTCCCTGTTCAGCTCGAGCATCAGGTCATAGACCTGCTGCGCAGTGCGCTCGTCCAGGTTTCCGGTGGGCTCATCGCCGAGCACCACGCGTGGATTGCCAACCAGGGCACGGGCCACCGCGGCCCGCTGGCGCTCACCCCCGGACAATTCGCCTGGCTTGTGAGTGAGTCGCTCACCCAACCCCACACGCTCCAGGATTGCGCTGGCGCGGTCGCGCGCGACAGCGGTTTTCTCGCCACGGATCAACAGCGGCATGGCCACGTTTTCCAGCGCGCTGAATTCGGCCAACAGGTGGTGAAACTGGTAAACGAAGCCGAGCGACCGATTGCGCAGGCGGCTGCGCTCGCCGGGCGCAAGCGACCACAGCGCGGCGCCGTTCACGAGCACCTCGCCCTTGTCCGGCTGATCCAGTCCCCCGAGAATGTGCAGCAAGGTGCTTTTGCCTGCCCCGGAGGCCCCCACAACTGCAAGCGATTCGCCGGCTGCGAGACTGACATCGACCCCTTCGAGCACACGAACTTCCCGCGGCCCCTGGTGGAAGGACTTGTGGACGCCGCGCGCTTCCAACACCGGCGCGGATTCCGTGTTGCTTCCCGAGACGCCGCGAGTTGAGCCCTCACTCATAGCTCAAAGCCTCGGCCGGGTGGGTGCGTGCGGCGCGCCACGACGGGTAGATCGTGGACAACAAGGACATGGCGAGAGACATCAGGGCGAACTTGATGACGTCGGAGCCGCGCAAGTCTGAAGGCAACTCGGTGATGTAGTAGATGTCGGACGGGAACAGGCTGAATCCGAAAAGTTGTTCGAGAAACGGGACGACCGAGCCAATATTGTTGGCCAGCAGGATACCGCCGATCACGCCCAAAACCGTGCCGACCAGCCCGATCACGCTGCCCTGGATGACGAACACGCGCATCACCGTACCCGGCCTCGCGCCCATGGTTTTCAGGATGGCGATGTCCGCCTGCTTGTCGGTGACGACCATCACCAACATGGAAATGATGTTGAAGGCTGCTACGGCGATGATCAACGACAGAATCACCCACATGACTGTTTTCTCGGTGCGCACGGCCTGAAACAGGTTGCCTCGTTCCTGGGTCCAGTCGCGCACCATGTAGTAGGTCGGTGAGCCACTGGCCCCCACACCCTGGCGTGTCAGGTCGCTGGAGATATCCCGCGCCACGCTCCAGGCCCGGTAGAGATCGCGCAAATGCAGGCGCACGCCGCCGGCGGAGCCGGCCGGCATGCGCAACAGGCGCGCCGCGTCTTCCATGTGAATCAGCGCCAGTCCCGAATCATTTTCAAACTCGCCGAACTCAAAAATCCCCACCACGGTAAAGCGCCGCATCAGCGGGCTGGCGCCCACGGGCGTGGCCTTGAGGCGCGGGGCGAGGACCGTCACCCGGTCGCCCGGACCGACGCGCAAGCGCGAGGCGAGGCCGATCCCGAGGACAATGCCGTATTGGCCCGGTTCGAGATCCGCCAGGCTACCGGAAAGCATTTTCTGATCGACTTCAGATACCTGCACTTCGTAGGCCGGATCGATACCGCGGATAAAGGCGCCTGCTGATTCCTGGCCTTGCAGCCACACCCCTTCCTCAATGTAAGGCGCGGCACCATCGACCTCGGGGTGCCGGGCGACCTGGCCGATGACGTTGCGCCACTCCACGAGGGCGCCGTCGACCGGCTGTATCGTGGCGTGGGCGATCGCCCCGAGAATTCGGGCCCGCAGTTCCTTTTCGAATCCGTTCATCACCGAGATCACGGTGATCAGCGTCGTCACGCCGAGCGCAATGCCCAGCATGGAAATCATGGAAATAAAGGAAATGAAATGATTCCGCCGCTTGGCGCGCACGTAGCGCAGGCCGATGAAGGCTTCGAGTGGCGTGTACATGGCGCGAATTAGATCACAGGGCAAGGCGCATCACCAGCGCCAACGGGCACGGCGAGCGGTAGGAAATGTCCCCGTGTCAACCCCATCATCAAGGTTCACCGTTCGAGGCGGTCCAGCACCTCGCGCAGGCTGTCGGGGAGCGGCGCGTCGAATTCGAGATCGTCGCCGCCAGGCCCGGTCAGGCCCAGTCGATGCGCGTGCAGGAACAGACGGTTGAGCCCACGTCTTTTCCAGCGCTTTACAGACTCGCGGTCCGCATATTTGCTGTCGCCCGCCAACGGCAGCCCGACGTGCCGGGCATGGGCCCGGATCTGGTGGGTCCGGCCCGTCAGCAATTCCGCCTCGACGTATGAGCAATCGCCAAAGCGCTGCAACAGCCGGAATCGGGTCAACGAGGGTTTGCCGCTCTCGTGGGCTTCCACCGGAGCGCCGGAATCCGTGTCCGCCCTGACCAGCGGCGCATCGACCTCGACCAGATCCTCGGGCAGGCGCCCGTCCATCAGGCACAGGTAAAACTTCCGCACGGATCCTTGCCGGAATTGGGCCGAGAGGTGCTTGAGCGCCGCGCCGGTGCGGGCCAGCACCAGGCAGCCACTGGTCTCCCGGTCGAGACGATGGGCCAACTCGAAATACTCCTCCGGCCGGTCCTGCCGCAGCGCGTCGATCAGCCCCCAGGGCAGTCCGCTGCCGGCGTGTACGGCCATGCCGGCCGGCTTATTGACGACCAGCAAGTCGGGGTCCTCGTGCAGAATCGCAGCCCGCACCTGCCGCCGCACCTCCTCGGAAACGACAGCATGGTGCCGTTCGCGCGTTCGCGCAGGCGGAACACGCACTTCGTCACCTTGTTCCAGGCGGTTGGCCGGCTTGGCCCGGCCTCCGTTGATGCGCACCTGGCCGGTGCGAATCATCCGGTAGACCGCCGCCTTCGGCACTCCCTTGAGCAACGCGGCCAGAAAGTTGTCCAGCCGCTGGCCCTGGTGGTCCGCATCCACGCGAACCAGGCGCACCTTGTTGTGCTTGTCATTTCCTGACATGGATTGGCAACTCATTGATAGGACGTAAATTCGCTGTTATATTACAGGGTTCCGGCATTCCGCGCGCCGCAATCTGATGCTGCGCGGAAATCGTTCCTCGGTCCGCTTGACGCCAAAGGGCGTTCGCAGCCGCACACATTGTTCAGCACGTCTACTTTCAGAACGTTGCCCACACATGTCTGCCAGGGCGAAACAAGCGACCGGGAGCGGCGCGACAACCAAACAGGAAACAGCGCCCGGCCGGGAAAATGGATTATCGCAATAGCCATGGAGGCTGTTGCCACGGGACGGCAAATCCGCCGGCCGGTGTAACGAAACAGAACACGGCAAACCTGGCCTGCCCCGTAACAGCAAGCCGGGAACACGGAACGCGTAAGAGCGGAGCTCGAAGCTCTGCCTGCATTTCGTGTTCAGGCCAGGAAGCCTGAGGACAACACAATGAAAAGAATGCTGATCAACGCGACTCAGCCAGAAGAGTTGCGCGTGGCCGTTGCTGACGGCCAGGTACTGATTGATCTGGATATCGAGGTTCCCTCCCAGGAACAGAAAAAAGCCAACGTCTACAAGGGCCGCATCACGCGGATCGAACCCTCGCTCGAGGCCTGTTTTGTCGATTTCGGATCGACGCGGCACGGGTTTCTCCCGTTCAAGGAAATCTCCCCGAATGCCTATCACCCTTCCGCCAGGAGCAAGGAAGGCAAATTGGCCATTCGCGATGCCGTGAAGGAAGGCCAGGAGCTCATCATCCAGGTCGAAAAAGAGGAGCGCGGCAACAAGGGCGCCGCCCTGACCACCTATATTTCGCTAGCCGGTCGATACCTCGTGCTGATGCCGACCAACCCGAAGGCCGGCGGCGTGTCCAGGCGCATCAGCGGAGAAGATCGCCAGGAACTGCGTGAACAACTCCAAAACGTCATCGCGCCGGACAATGTCGGCATCATCGTGCGCACGGCGGGCGTCGGCCGCGAGGCCGAGGAATTGCAGTGGGACCTGGACTACCTGCTGCAGTTGTGGGGCGCGATCGAGAAAGCCGCTGAGGAGAACACGGCGCCGTTCCTGATATACCAGGAAAGCAACCTGTTCATTCGCGCGCTGCGCGATCATTTGCGCAACGACATCGGCGAAATCCTGATCGACAACCCCAAGGTTTTCGAAGACGCTCGTGATTTCGTGCAGCAGGTCATGCCGCACAACACACGCAAGCTGAAGCTCTACAGCGATTCGGTACCGTTGTTCAACCGCTTCCAGATCGAAAGCCAGATCGAGTCCGCCTTCGCCCGCACGGTGCATTTGCCTTCCGGTGGCTCGGTGGTAATCGATCACACCGAGGCGCTGCTCTCCATTGACATCAACTCGGCGCGCTCCACCAAGGGCTCCGATATCGAGGATACGGCTTACCGCACCAACCTGGAGGCCGCCGACGAGATTGCCCGCCAGCTGCGTTTGCGCGACCTCGGCGGGCTTATCGTCATCGATTTCATCGACATGATGGATCGCAAGCACCAGCGCAGCGTGGAAGAGCGCTTGCGTCAAGCCCTGCAAATCGACAAGGCGCGCGTGCAGACGGGGCGCATCTCGCGTTTCGGCTTGCTGGAAATGTCACGGCAGCGGCTGCGTCCTTCGCTCGGCGAATCCAGCCAGGAATCCTGTCCCCGCTGTGACGGCCATGGCCGCATTCGCAGCGTCGAATCACTCGCCTTGTCCATACTGCGACTGGTCGAAGAAGAATCGATGAAGGAACACACCGGGCAGGTTCTGGTGCAAGCGCCGACAACCGTGGCCAACTTCCTGCTGAATGAGAAGCGCAAGGCGTTGGCCGAAATCGAGTCGCGCCATGCACTCCCGATTTTCATTCTTTCCAACGAATACATGGAGCGCCCGAAATTTGAAATCCACCGGGTGAGGAAGTCGGAAGTGACCGACGATCCCAGCTACAGCCGGGTCGAAGAGCCCACGGCGGAGCTGGTGGCGAACGCTCGTACGCAGGCCTCCGCGCCCGGTGTTGGACCGGTGCCCGCAGTGAGCCGCGTGACGCCGACGCGACCGATTCCAAAGCGCGAAGAGGTTTCCGAAGAGCCGACCACGACCGCCAAGCCCAAGCAAGGCTTTTTTGGCCAGCTCTTCACCAAGCTCTTTGCAAGCGGTGGACAGGCCGCGGAATCTCAGGCCAGCAAGCCAACGCCCCCCAAGCCGGCGGCCCAGGAGACGACCGCGCCGGCCTCACGGTCCGGTCAGGCTAGCCGCAAACCGGAAGACACCGAAGGCGCTGCCAAGCGTGGTGGTCCGAAGAAGGACGGCGAGTCTCGCTCAAGGGGCGGACGCCGTCGGAGCAAGAAGAAGCAAACCCGCTCGACCGATGCCCGTGGCAAGCCTGAGGGCCAGAAAAAGACCAAGCGCAAACCCCGCAAAAAGACGGCGCGCAAGAAAGTCAGCGCCAGCGGCCAGGACGCCGGTGCCGGCAAGCCGTCAGCATCAGACACCGACAACGACAAAGGTACGCCAGCTGCCGCAGCGACCAAAGACACGTCAACGACGACCAATGACGCGGCCGGAGCGGAGCAGAAGGCCGATGGTTCCGATCGCAAAGGCCGCCGCCGACGCTCACCGTATCAGACTTCAGGCACCAAGCAGCGGGCTGAGCAGGGCCCCGACAAGGATGATCGGCAGGCCAAACCAAGTGCTGCTGACACAGGCGCAAAACAACCCGCCACGGGTTCGCCTGATTCTGCTGAAAAAGGCAAGGCAACTGGTGGCGAGCAGCCTGCCCTGCCCAAGAGCGAGCCCGATCGAAGTTCCGGCTCACTGGTCGAGGTGGTCAAGGACAACAAGGGCATCTATACCTTGAAGTCGGGTGCGCCGGAGCAATCGAAGAAGGAGGACGAGCCGAAAAGCAGCCCCCCCAAATCACCGGACAGCGCCGAATCGACCGCCACGAAACCGGCCGAACGGGCATAAAACCGTATTCGATCTCGCCGCCCGGCCAGCGGGCGGCTGAGCTCGAGCGCTCAGGTCGAAGCCACCACCCCGTAACGCACGGCCATGCGCGCCATGTCGACGTCGCCGCGTGCGTCCAGCTTCTCAAAAATCCGGTATTTGTACGTCGCCACCGTCTTCGGGCTCAGATGCAGGACTTCCGCGATGTCGGCGATCTTGCGTCCGTCGGCCAGCATCAGCATGACCTCCATTTCCCGGGCGGAGAGCTCCTCGAACGGTGAAGCGTGACCGCCCGGCAGCAGGTTGAGCGCCATCTGTTGTGCAATGCGCGAACCGATGTGCCGTCCGCCGCCCACCACGGTGTGGATGGCCTGCACCAGTTCCGAGGCGGGACAGCCCTTGGTCAGGTAAGCCGAGGCGCCGGCTTCCAGAAGTTGGGCCGGGTATGGGGCCTGCTCGTGCACCGTCAGGATGATGATGCCCAGGCCGGGACTGGCCTGCTTGAGGCGCGTTGTCACCTCGAAACCCGACATGCCGGGCAAACAGACGTCGAGCAACACGACATCCGGCCGCAATTCCCGATTCATGCGCAATGCGGACTCGCCGTCCACAGCTTCGCCAGCCACTTGAATCGCTGGATAGTCAGCCAGCATGTGTCGCAAGCCGATCCGGACGAGTTCATGGTCGTCCACGACCAGTACTCTGATCATGTTTCCCCCTTGTTTGTGATGTTCCCCTTGGCCCCGGAAGGCGCTTTCATCTTACTGAGCGGAACTGCCGAGGTCGAGCGCCGCGGGGCAATTCGGCGAACAACGGGGGATTTTCCTACAAGGAGTTTGGCGGAGAGGGTGGGATTACTCGGCCCCTCCCTGGGCCTCGCCCTGCGGGCCGCGCTGTGCGCGTTCGGCAGCGCTCCCGGCGCTGCTCATCGAACCCACGTCGCTGCGCGAAGTGGCTTCTCACCCAGCCGGTCCAACAGCCAACAAAAAACCGCCACAACG
>Ga0316191_10002077_pt1 | contig 14446 bp, 12 predicted proteins | sample Eddworburr2cm_MG_FD_204928 | JGI IMG/M metagenome (GOLD analysis project Ga0316191, IMG submission 204928) | Coastal sediment microbial communities from Maine, United States - Eddy worm burrow 2 cm | ecosystem: Environmental > Aquatic > Marine > Coastal > Sediment | place: USA: Maine...
CTGTTCGTCCTTGATTCGAGCCTGTTCGTCGCAACAGCGCTCAGACCGGGCCAATCCTGATTCGACCATCGTCGGGTTGAGCCACCAACGGATTACCATACAATGCGGACAATAGGGCGGCCATGACTGGCCAGGCGAGTCTCATGCTCGCCTCCAGGGATTGAATGCTCGGCCAATTATAGCCCCGTGCCCGATATGCCTGACCGTCCGCAGATGATCAGGAGCAATGTACGATGGATCAGCCGTCGTTAGAATGGCGGCATCAACCAACCACCAAGAAGGTCACGAAATGAGCACTACTTACCCGGTTCCCGCAGCATTTCAAGCAAAAGCACACGTAGACACCAAGGAATATGAGCGAGTTTACGCAGCGTCGGTCGAAAACAACGAAGCGTTCTGGTCAGATGTTGCCAAGCGGCTGGACTGGATCCGTTTTCCCACGCGGATCAAAGATGTCTCGTTCGATCGCTCGGACTTGCACATTCGCTGGTACGAAGACGGTGTTCTGAACGCCTGTTACAACTGCATCGATCGTCACCTGGAAACGCGCGGCGATCAAACCGCAATCCTGTGGGAGGGCGACGACCCGCAGCGCGACGAAACCATCAGCTACCGGCAACTTCACAAGCGCGTGTGCCACATGGCCAATGTGCTGAAGAAACTCGGTGTGAAAAAGGGCGACCGGGTCACGATTTACATGCCCATGATTCCTGAGGCCGCCACAGCCATGTTGGCCTGCGCCCGAATCGGAGCCGTCCATTCGGTCGTATTCGGGGGCTTTTCGCCGGACGCACTGGCCGGCCGAATCATCGACTGCGAATCGAACGTGGTCATTACCGCCGACGAAGGCCTGCGCGGCGGCCGCAAAGTGCCGTTGAAAAACAACGTAGATGCTGCCTGCAATCTACCGGGTGTGATGGACTGTCTCGAGGCGGTACTGGTTGTGCGCAATACCGGTGGTGATGTCGAATGGCACGAAGGGCGCGATTTCTGGTTCCAAGACGAGGCTGAAAGCGTGCCGGATGATTGCCCCATTGAGGAGATGAACGCCGAAGACCCGCTGTTCATCCTCTACACTTCCGGCTCGACGGGTAAACCCAAGGGTGTGCTGCATACCACCGGCGGCTACCTGGTCTACGCTTCCTACACCCACGAAATCGTATTTGACTATCATGACGGCGACATTTACTGGTGTACCGCGGACGTCGGTTGGGTCACCGGTCACAGCTACATCGTATACGGACCACTGGCCAACGGCGCGATCACGATGATGTTCGAGGGCGTGCCCAATTACCCCAGCCCCAGTCGTTTCTGGGAGGTATGCGACAAGCACCAGGTCAACATCTGCTACACGGCGCCCACCGCCATTCGCGCCCTGATGCGCGAGGGTAATGGGCCGGTCGAGTCGACCTCGCGCAAGTCCCTCAAGCTGCTCGGCACAGTGGGCGAGCCCATCAACCCGGAAGCCTGGGACTGGTACTACAACGTGGTTGGCGAGGGTCGCTGCCCGATCGTCGACACGTGGTGGCAGACCGAGACGGGCGGAATCCTGATCAGCCCCCTGCCCGGCGCAACCGCGCTCAAACCGGGGTCCGCGACCAAGCCGCTGCCAGGCATCAAACCCGCCCTGTTCGACGAGAAGGGCAACCCGCTGGCGACAGAAGGCGCTGCCTCGGGCCTGCTGGTCATAACGGACAGCTGGCCGGGCCAGATGCGCACCGTGTACGGCGATCACCAGCGCTTCGTCGACACCTATTTCTCGACCATCCCCGGCAATTACTTCACCGGCGACGGTTCACGGCGCGATGAGGACGGCTACTACTGGATCACCGGCCGCGTCGATGACGTGCTCAACGTATCAGGCCACCGGCTTGGCACAGCCGAGATCGAGAGCGCCCTGGTCGCGCATGAGGCGGTGTCGGAAGCTGCCGTGGTCGGCTTTCCTCACGACATCAAGGGCGAGGGCATTTACGCCTACGTCACCCTGGTCGTGGGCCGTGAACCCAGCGACGAACTGCGCGCCGAGTTGCGTCAATGGGTGCGTAAAGAGATCGGCCCGATCGCCACCCCGGACATGCTGCAGTGGGCCCCCGGCCTGCCCAAGACGCGGTCCGGCAAGATCATGCGCCGCATCCTGCGCAAGATCGCCGCCAACGACTACGCCAACCTGGGCGACACCTCTACCCTGGCCGAACCCGCAGTGGTCGAGCAGCTGATCGAGAATCGAATGAATCGTTAGCGCAGCGCGGCACAACGGACTGCTCCGTCGTTCCCTGTATAATTCCGTCAAACCAACAGGAGAACGACATGGGGATTTTTGATTCGATCAAGAGCGCTCTGGGCAAGGGAGAGGCTGAACCTGACGTCACGGTGGCGCCAAGCCAGCTATTGCGCGAAGCGGGCCTCGACCCGAGCGGGTTGAAGTTCGGTTTCGCCACCGGTTCGATTACTGTTTCCGGCCAAATCGCGGACGAAACCGAGCGACAAGAGATTGTGCGCGTGCTTTCGGCTATCCCGGGCATCGAAGCCGTGGTGGATCAACTTGTTATTGCCGCCGGTAGCGATGCGGAGACGCAGCACGCGACGCAGGCAGCCACGGAGGTTTCGGAACCCGAACAATCTGCCGGACCTGCTGATCCGGCAGAATCCGACGCGCCCGGCGAACCTGCTGAGGCCGAACCAAGAACCTACACCGTAGCTTCAGGCGACACCTTGTGGAAGATTGCCGAACGCTTCTATGGCAACGGCTCTCACTACACAAAGATCTTCGAAGCGAATACCGGTGTCCTGGATGATCCGGATCGTATTTTTCCGGGTCAAAAGCTGGTGATCCCGGAATAGCAAGACCACTTTCTTTGGGGGGATGGACCGGGTCGCCTGGCGGCCCAGTCCATATCTCTACAACGTGCCATGCTCCAGAGGCCGCTCACGGTGCATCAATAGCCATTCGGCGCCCTCGTCCAGCGCGGCCTCGCCCACGGCCTTGAGCACACTCCGCTGGAATTCGAGATCCGCGTTGGCATTCAGCAAGCTGTTGGCCTTGGCAAACACCCGGCCCATGAAGGCGTACTGCTTGATCAGTTCTTTCTCGGCACGTTTGTGGGAATAGGCATCCCAGATGCCGGCGATAAGCGGCAACGCGCCCATCGGGATCAGCAGCAGCTGCCGAGTACCTGCGTGCCCATCACCGCCCATCAGCAAGAGCAACAGCGCGAAGCCGATACCCGCCCAAAGGGACAGGTTGCCGAGACGGCTGGTGCGCCGGTACCGTCTCGTATTCTCGAGTTCCTTGCTCGAGTAGTAGGCCCACTGTCCTTGCCCGGCTACCGGGTCGCCAACCCACTGGTCAATGACCCAGGGAACCCAGCGCTCGTCCGGCTCTTCGCCACGAATTCGGTGCAGGCTGGCGCGGCGCATGACGTGGCGTATCCAGCCCAGATCCACGTCCTGTTGCTGGAGGAAACTGTCGTAGGCGAACTGCGCGGAAAATGAATTGACCACACCGGCCAGGTTCCAGTAGAGCTGAACACGCAGACCTTCAGCCAGCGCCCGGTAGTCCAGGTACTTGCGATGCCATTCGCGACGCTCACCAATGAGATGCACAACAACACCCGCGAGGAACAGGGCCAGAAACAGCAGGATCATGTAGCCGGGACCATCGAACTCAGAATATGCAATGAACTCCAGCCCCATCAACACCGCCAGCAGGTATATCGCCCTGAGGCTGTTGTGAACGCGTTTCTGATAGTGCACGGCGAGCCCGTCCGCAGCCCGGAACAACCGATCCGTAAGCGGGCAGCCACTTGGAAGGGACAGATCCGGCGCGTTCTGCAACAAGCTGGCGCTGGCCGATTCAATGGTCGCCTCCTTGTCACGCCAGTCCACGGAAAACTGTTCCAGGCGGCTCAACAGTGTCCGGTAATCCGCTGGAAGAGCAGCACTGCGAGCGCCGTCATCCCGGCTGCTGAACCAGGCGGCATCGAGCGCTTGCAACCCCGCTGCCGCATCTCCGTCCGGCCGGTCCCTGGAACACACGATGTGATGAACCAGGTCGTTTTCGTTGTCTGCCAGAAGGCTGCCCGGGGAGGTATCGGCGTGGAAACCCGGCATCACCGCGGTCAGGTGGTATTGGACGACCTGGGCCGTGCCGCCCAGCCTGCTGCCCGCTTTGCCGTCCCATAGCGCCAGCAAAACCTGGCAGTGATTCGACAGGAACACGCCCAGCTGAGCGTATTGAACCTGCCTGTGTCGCTCTCCAAAGGGTTCAGTAGTTTCCGCGGATATCCTTGGCAGGCACAGCACCTCTTCCGCTTTGTTCAGCAGCGCCCGAAAGTCGGCCAGTGTCGTGGCGTCGTCGAAGTCCTTCTCGTATTCGCCCAGCTCCATCGGGAGCACGGCGAGAAAAGGCAAACCCATTCGATGGGCCACCCGTGCCGCCAATTGGTCGCCGCCGGACGCCAGCGGCGTCAACAGGGTCAAGGGCAGCTCCGGAAAGCCCGACATCAGCTCGCGAAAGCATGCCTCGACGCGAGCTTCGATGGCCGGCACTTCGTCTTTGAGCAGGTCGCGATGTGCCGTTACCGCCACGCAGAGCCGAAGCCGGTCTGCTGGCTCTCCGGTCACCGCAGCCACCCGGGCCCGTCCGCGAGTGCTTGGCTAGTTACCCCCGTTCCTGATTCTCGGGTCGGAATCAATTTCCCCACCCCCGTTCACGGGAGCCGCATACAGTCTGTAATGGGTTTCGCATACATTCCGGTTGTTGTCCCGAATCTGCACTCGCTTGCCGTTGGCGACTATTTGAGCCGAGGAGGCCTCTCCGGAAGCCCTGTCCGCCGCCGTAAGGTTGAAGTCTTCAACCGTACAGTCTCGCAAGGGGTAACCGGCCTCACCCCAATGGGTGCCATCCGGACTCATCTGCAGGCGTGTGAATTTCCACTGCCCGGCAAGATTGCCCGTCAACTCCCAGCTGATCACCGGTTGGGTACCTCGGTCAGCGAAGACACAACCTCTTTCGCTCGGAGCATCCGAGCATTCCGAATTATTGAAAACCAATTTGAACGCGCCGCCCGATGGCACCACCGAAACGTCAATGTGCTTATCCTGTGCCAGCACGCTGCCGCAATAGATGATGGCTGCGATCGCCAAAACCATGCGGCCCGTCCAGCCAATATGATTGGAAATGGTTATCATGTCGATTCTCCCTGGTGTGTAATTGTTGTCGTTGGTTTTCCCGGCATGTTCAGCCATCGCTGGCTGCGGCACCGCTCGGACACAGCTGATACCGGTTGCACAGGCGCACGAAGCGCGGTTCGAAATAGCCGCTTCCCAACAGGTCTGTGGCGAGGCTGCGCGCGGTGCCGCTGTCGCCAATCAGTATAGCCTGTCTCACGCGGTTGGCGCGGGTGTTGCAGGCCCGGTCCGCTGCATCGAGGTCTATTTCGACCCCTTCGAAACCGCGTTCGGCCAATAGATCCTTGCCTTGCTGCTGCCACAACTGAAAACGGGCTCTGACCAGCATATCCATGAAGGGACGCGCACTGCTGTCTGATCGCAGCATCTGTTCGATCAGCTTATTGGCCTCAGAAAGATCTGCCTGCGCCATGGACGAATCACCGCTGCGCCAGGCCATATCCGACCGCGCAAGCAAATACTCGACCCAGGTGACGTTGCGCCGCAAATTGGTGTAGTTCTCGCTTTCCAAGATTTCACGCAGGCCCTGCCTGATCTGATCCATGCGGGTGACGGCTTCCGGCAACCGGTCGGTTTCCGACAGATACTCTGCTACGAGCAGCTCTCGCGACAGGCGCTCGAAGCGGAGATCGAAATTGCCGGGATCCATGCGCGACTGTTGCTCCAACATGTCCGCTGCGTCACCCAGATTTTCGACCGCCTGCCCCGCCAGGCCGACCTGCCATTCTACGGTTGCCAGGCCTGTCAGCGAAAAAGCGAAGCGGTTCCGGTAATTGTTGTTGCCCGGTGCTTCGTCCATCAACTGCCGAGCGATCCTGACGTTTTCCTGTCGTGATTTGAGCGCACCCCCGAGGTCGCAAGTCATCAGTTGAGTATCGGCCAGCCACGCCATCACTTCGCCATACTCGCTGCGGTAATTCGAGTTGCCCGGGGCCAAATCGAGCGCCTGGCGGTTGAAGTCACCGGCCTGACGGATATGGACCAGCGCCTGTTCGACCTCGCCATTGCCCCTGGTGTTGATCAGCGCCGCAATGTTGCCGTGTGCGTAGGACTGCTCCATCAACCACTCCGGATTGCCGGGCTCGAGTGCACTCAACCGATACGCCCACCCCAGGTAGTCATTGAGCGCCTTTTCGGCCTCGTCGAACTCGCCTGTCTCCAGGTGAACGTAGCCCACCCAGAATTCGGCATTGCCCAGTTCATAAACGAACTCGGTCTCGGCCGGGTTGCGCCGGTGTAATTCCAGGAGGATATCGCGCGAAGCGCTGAATGCCGCCAGCGCGCCGGCCAGATCGGCCTGGTCCATGCTGACTTCCCCGAGCTGCCGCCACACGCGGGCCTGCTGGGTCAGCGACTCGTCCGTTACTTCCCCGGGATCGAGGGTCTCGAGATACTCGCTGACCTGCCCGCCCATGCCCTCGAGGATGTCCAGGCGGCCCACTTCGTCCAGCTTGCTCTTGAGATCACCGACCATGTAGCCGACGAGGTTTTCCGCGTGTTCCCGGCGATTTTCTGCCGCATGGCGCGCGTTGATCGCCACCAGGGCCAGCACGGTCATGGCAACGGCTATCGTCATGGCGCCGCCCATGGACAGCATCCACAAACGCTGGCGGCGCTGCATGTCGCGGCGTCGCAGGTCATCCAGGCCGATACCGAGGATTCCGGCGATGAGCTTCAGCTTTGCCAGCAGCTTACCGTCTGCCCATTTACGTGCATCAGCCGCCAACGGTTCGCGCTCGGTGCCGTCGGCAGCGACGGTCAAGCCCCGCGGGAAGCACAACTGTGACGGTTCTGCAGCCTGTGGGTCACCATCGACGATCAGGGCGAAGATGCGATCCTCGCGGCCGAGTTTGCGAAAGTATCTGATTTCCTCGCTGACCCAGCCGGAACGGACCGCCGTGGGTGAGCAGACGACGATCAAAGCCTCGGATGACTGCAGCGCCTCCTTGACCTTGGCGCTGAGATCGGAAGCCGATGACAGATCTTCACGGTCGCGGAAAACGGGCGCCAGCCGCGCCGGAATCGCGCCGTATGCCCCTTCGGTTCCCACCAGCCGCTTCGGGACACGGTAGCCCTCCAGCGAGCCCTGCAGCCATTTCGCCCACTTCTGATCCCGGTGGCTGTAGCTGATGAACGCCTTGTAGCGGAAGTTTTCCACGGCGTAAGGATAGCCGAATCTCCCGGCTCAGCAGAGCGTTATACTGTTTTGCATTCGAGTTGAGGGAGCGGCCTCATGGTGCTTTGCAAGGTCTACCGATCCGGCAAAAAGGCAGAAACCTACCTGTACCTGGCGCAGGACGGGGTGTTCGATGACCTCCCCGCTGAGCTGCGCCAGGCGTTCGGCGAACCGGTTTTCGTGATGCAACTGAAGCTCCATAGTGAGCGGCGACTGGCGCGCGTCGATGTCGAGCAGGTGCTGCAACGCCTCGAAGTACAAGGCTATTACCTGCAACTACCCCCCGAATTGCCAGTTGAGGAAGAAATCGCGCAACGATTTCCCTGAGGCGCATCAGGCGACAACGTTCAGGGGCCGTCCCGCCGCAAAACCACTGATCACCGCGGCCAATTGGTCGAGGGCAGCCTGCCGGGCCGTGCGGCTGGCCCAGGCGTTATGCGGTGTAATCAGCAGGTTGGGGATATCGTCGGCGAGCAGGGGGTGGCCCAGGGGTGGTGGTTCCTCCTCCAGCGTATCCACGCCGGCCCCACCGATGTCGCCGGCACGAAGGCCTTCAACAAGATCCCGCTCGTTCACGATGCCGCCACGGGCCGTGTTGATCAGGATCGCATCCGGTTTCATCCGGCGTAACTCTTCACGGCCAATCAGGTTTCGCGTTTGGTCGTTGAGTGGACAATGGATACTCAGCACATCGGCGCGTTGCAGCACCTGCTCGAACGGCAGGCGTCCGGGCCGCGGGGCGCGGCCCCTGCGCTCGGCGATAAGCGGTTTCATGCCCAGCACTCGCGCCTTCTCAGCGGCGGCCCGTCCCAGGCTACCGTGCCCGATGACGCCGAAGTGCAGACCGCTGGCCTCTCGAATGGGACGCCCCAACAGGCAAAACTGCCGCGACTCGTGCCACTCGCCCGAGCGCACCCGGTCACGGTACCAGGGTTGACCGGTCAGCAGGTTCAACATCAGGGTGACGACGTGCTGCGCCACCGCTTCGCTGCAGTAGTCACGGATGTTGCAGACCGTGACGCCCAGCTCGCTGGCCGCTGCCAAATCGACCGTATTCGTCCCGGTCGCGGCGACCGCCACCAGTTGCAGTTCGCTCGCTCCGGACAGAACATCCCGGCCGAGGGGGCACTTGTTGCTGACCACGACTTGGGCATTGCCAATGCGGCTGGGAATATCGGCAACTTTGGAGTACGCATGCCAGTCCCAGCCCGACAGGCTCGCGGCCAGGCTGCTGCGATCGACATCACCACGATCGATGGTTTCGAGGTCGAGGAATACGCCTTTGGTCAATGCCATGGTTCAAGGCGTGGCGGTCGCCACGTTGATCGATTCGATGCCCACCGAGCGGGCGGCATCCAGGACCGCGACCAGCACTTCCGTGGCGCCTTGAGGGTGGGCCGCGACGATCAGCGGCGCCGTCGGCTTTTCCGCTTTTTCCCGCTCCAGGTTCGCCTCCAGGGCACGCAGCTCCAAAGGGCGGCCTCGGATGCTGATCATGCCGCTGCTGTCGATCCTGACCACGATCGGGCCCTTGTCGTGCTGCACCGCGGGGGGCGGGGTGGTATTGGGTTGCGTGACCTCGAGGCCCGTCTCCCGCACAAAGGACGTCGTGACAATGAAGAAAATCAACATGATGAAAACGATGTCGAGCATCGGCGTGATATTGATCTCGGCTTCGTCTTGCGGGCGGTATCTTCGCTTCATGGTTATTTCCGAAGGAATTCGGTCTCACAGCCTGTGGGAGCGAACTTGTTCGCGATTCTTTTCCCGAATAAATTCGGTCCTACTCGACAGTAACCGATTTGGCCAGGTTGCGGGGCTGGTCCACGTCGGTTCCCCGCAACACCGCGACGTGGTATGCCAGCAGCTGCAGCGGGATCGTCAGGACAACCGGCGCGAGCAGCGGCCCGCCCGTTTCCAGCGCGATCACCAGGCCATGATGCTCCTTGAAACTGGCGAGAACCTCGGCGTCAGCGATCACGAACATCTCCCCGCCGCGCGCCCTGACTTCTTCGATGTTGCTGACGAGTTTTTCGAGCAGCCGGTTGTTCGGCGCCACGGCAACGACCGGCATGTCGTGGTCCACCAGCGCCAGGGGGCCATGCTTCAACTCACCGGCGGCATAGGCTTCGGCATGAATGTACGAAATCTCCTTCAGCTTTAACGCACCCTCCAGGGCAATGGGATAGTGGCTGCCCCGCCCCAGGAACAAGGCATGGTGCTTCTCGACGAAATGTTCGGCCAGCTGCGCGATGCGCGCGTCAAGATTCAATGCCTGCTCAATCCGCTCGGGTAGCCGGTTCAGATCCCGAATCCAGGCGGCCAGTTGGTCCATGTCAGCCGAGCCCTTCAGCTGCACCAACTCCAGCACCAGTAATTGCAGGGCCACCAGCTGAGTCGTGAACGCCTTGGTGGACGCCACACCGATCTCGAGGCCGGCGCGTGTCATCAGCACCAGCTCGGCTTCGCGCACAATGGAGCTCTCCGGAACATTGCAAATGGCCAACGTCGCCAGGTAACCGGATTCCTTGGCATGGCGCAGGGCGGCCAATGTGTCGGCCGTTTCACCCGACTGTGAAATAGCTACGAACAAGGTGCCCGGCGGCACCACGGGGTTGCGGTAGCGGTACTCGCTGGCCACCTCGGCGGTGCAGGCGATACCGGCCAGGTCCTCCATCTGGTACCGCGCCACCAGGCCGGCATGGTAACTGGTGCCGCAGGCCACGATGTGGACCTGCTCGACCTTCCGCAGCAGATCGTCAGCACCCACGCCGAAAATATTAGGCAAAATGCGGTCTGCCCCGATGCGGCCTTCGAGGGTCTCTGCGACCGCCCTCGGCTGTTCGAATATTTCCTTCTGCATGTAATGCCGATAGGCGCCCCGCTGCACGGCATCGGCCGCCAGGTCCGCCTCGGCCACGGTCCGCTGCACGGGCTGATCGTCCCGGTCGCGGATTTCATAGCCGACGGTATCCAGCCGCACCACGTCGCCTTCGTCCAGGTAAACAAAGCGGTTGGTGACAGTAAGCAGGGGGTGGATATCCGATGCCAGGAAATGTTCGTCGAAGCCGAGGCCCAGGACCAGCGGGCTGCCCGACCGTGCTCCGACGACGACGCCGGGTTCGCCAGCGCACACGACGGCGATGGCAAAAGCTCCACGCAATCGCCTCACGGCCAGGCGAACGGCGGCGAACAGGTCATTGCCGTCCGTCACCAATCGGTGCACCAGGTGCACCATGACCTCGGTGTCTGTATCGGAATCGAATACGTAACCGGCAGCCTGCAGTTCCTGGCGCAGGGCATCGTGGTTCTCGATAATTCCGTTGTGCACCAGCGCGATGGATTCGCCCGACAGGTGCGGGTGAGCGTTGGCCGTGTTGGGCACGCCATGCGTCGCCCAGCGGGTGTGCGCGATTCCACAGTGACCCGACAGGGGCGATTGCTCGAGCAGCGCTTCGAGATCCCGTACCTTGCCCTGGGTGCGCAGGCGCTGGATCGATCCGTCGACCTGTAGCGCAATTCCGGCCGAATCGTAACCCCGATACTCCAGGGTTTGCAGCCCGGCGATCAGGATCTGGCTGACATCGCGCTCAGCCGATGCCGCGACTATTCCGCACATCTCAGGCCTCCCCCCTGGCTTTCTTGATCGGTCTTTTCCAGCCTTTGATGGTAGCCTGCCGCGCCCGGCTCACCGTGAGGCTGTCGGGCGGGGCGTCCTTGGAAACTGTCGAGCCGGCGCCGATGGTGGCGCCCCGGTGGATCTTCACCGGCGCCACCAGGGCGGTGTTGGATCCGACAAAAACTTCGTCCTCGATGATCGTCCGATGCTTGTTGGCGCCGTCATAATTGCAGGTGATGGTACCCGCGCCGATGTTGACGTTGCGGCCGATCTCGGTATCGCCCAGGTAGGTCAGGTGGCTGGCTTTGCTGCCTTGCCCGAGACGGGCGTTCTTGGCTTCGACGAAATTGCCGATTCGGCAGCCACCTGCCAGCACGGTACCCGGGCGCAAACGCGCAAAGGGCCCGATATCACAGGCGCCGGTGGTCGTCACGCCTTCGAGGACGCTGTGGGCGTGGACAACGGTCCCGGCTGCCAACTGGCAGTCCCTCAGCACGCAACCCGGCCCGAGAAGAACGCCCTCGCCGAGGCGGATTTCACCTTCCAGCACCACGTTGACGTCAATGCAAACATCAGGCGCGGCCTCAACCCGTCCGCGCACATCAACGCGACAGGGGTCAATGATCTGTACGCCGGCGGCCATCAACTCGGCGGCCCGGCGGCTGCGGTAGCGGCTCTCCAGAACGGCCAGCTGGTTGCGGTCGTTGACGCCTTGCAAGTCGCGCGGATCGCGTGCCAATACGCCACGAATACGGGCCCGTTCGCCATGTGCCATCGCAAAAATATCGGTCAGGTAATACTCCTGTTTTGCGTTGTCGCAGCCGAGTCCGTTCAGCCAGGCTCGCAAGCGGGCGGCATCGGCCAGCATGATGCCCGTGTTGACTTCCCGGAATTGCCGCTGCTGCGGGGTCGCGTCGCGGTCCTCGACGACCGCCATGATTTCGCCGTCGTGGTCACGCACGACACGCCCGTATCCGGTCGGATCGTCCGGCTCGATCGTCAGCACCGACAGTGGCGCCGACGCATCATCGATCATCTCCCGCAGCACCGCCCCGGGAGTCAGGGGATGATCACCCAGCAGGATCAGAATAGATGCATCATCAGGAATGGCCGGCATGGCCTGCATGACCGCGTGGCCCGTTCCGCGGCGTTGCTGCTGTAAAACCCAGTCAACGTCGTGCTCGGCGCAGGCTGCGCGGACCTGCTCCTCCCCATTGCCCACCACCACGTGGACCGCAGCGGGCTGCAGCGCCGCTGCGGTCTCCAGCAGGTGCAGCAGCATGGGCCGGCCGCCGATGCTATGCAATACCTTGGGGAGACCCGACTTCATTCGTGTGCCTTCGCCGGCAGCCAGAATGACGATATGCAGGGGTTTGCTCATGACACAGAGGTTCCAAGCGGCTGTTCAGCAGAACAGTATAGCTCCATAGCCCTTCCCGCTCTATCAGGGCCTGGAGAGACAGCGAGTCTCGCTTCCTTCGGCAATTGCTCCTGCATTGCCCTACTACCGTCCATGGCCCAGGCCAGCTTCTCGACCGGTTTCCGGTCTCACCTTCTCCCTGGACATATGCTCCCGCCTTCGGCGGAAGACGGCTGCGCTAGGGAGTATCCCCGTCTTCGTCCTGCAGCGCCCCGCTCTTGATATGAATGTCGCGCTGTGGAAACGGTATGTGGATGCCCTCCTCGGCAAACCGCCGCTCGATTTCCATCAGGATCTCGTGCTGGACCAATCCACGCTGCTCCGGCAACCGAATCCACGCCAGCAGTTCGAAATTGACCGAGCTGTCGGCAAAGGCCCGCATCCGGGCTCGCGGCGCAGGCTGTTTTACCGTCAGCTCGTTTGCGTTGGCGATCTGCTCCAGCACCTCGACAACCTTGGCCGGCTTGGTGCCATAGGCAACACCGACCGGAATACGAATTCGGTGCTCCACAGCGGGCCCACCGCTTTCATTGGTGATCTTGGCATTGCCCATTACTGCGTTGGGGATGGATATCTCGACATCGTCGCGGGTCAAAAGCCGGGTCGAGCGCATACCGAGCTCGGTCACGACGCCTCGCTCACCGGTATCCAGCACGATGTAATCACCGATCTTGTAGGGTGCATCGGCAATGATGGAGACTCCCGAGATGAGGTTGGCCAGCGTATCCTTGGCCGCAAAGCCCACCGCGATGCCGATCACGCCCGCAGAAGCCAGCCAGGCCGTGCCATCGATATCCCAAAGCGCCATGAACAGCCAGATGAATACCGTCAGCAGAACCAGCTTTACGCCCATTTCGAACAGGGGGCGGGTGCGTGGCTGGAAGGCCGGGAATCGCCGCGCGTCGCGCGCCATGATGCTGATGACCAGCGTGACGGCGTGGAACCAGGCACGGCCCCACAAGAACAGCAGCCCGCTGAACAGGACGCGAATCATGAAACGGTCACTGGATTCGTCAAAACCGAATGACTTTACGGCTGCCACCAGTGCAAGGATGACGGTCGTCTGCACGACTGGCTTGGTCAGGTAGCGGATCAGGCGATCGTCCAAATCCGATTTCGTGCGCTTGGTGATCCGCTCGAGCAGGTGTCGCAAGGCCCACTGCAACCCTTTGCCCAGCGCGTAGCCCAGAGCGGCCAGGATCAGAACGAGCAACAGGGGATGGTCCTGCAGGAAGGCCCAAAATGGCTGCAGACTTTCCGGCAGCCAGGGACCGATGTCCACGTCCAAATCGATCAGCAGCTCCTCGACCGGTTGCTGCTCCGTGGCCGTGTTTTCGGCAGCGCCGTTGCCTGGGGACGGTTCCTGCACCGATGCCACTCGCTAAAACTCCACGTCCAGCTTGGCTCGCGCCACGACAATGCCGTTGGCGTCTGCGTAGAGGTACTGTCCCGGCTCCATCTGCGCACCGCCAAACCGCAGCGCTACATTAATCTGGCCCTCGCCTCTCTTGTCCGTCTTGACCGGGCAGGCAGCCAGTGCCTTGACGCCGAGATCGAGGGTTTCGAGAATCTCGACATCCCGCACGCAGCCATTGATGACCAGGCCCTGCCAGCCATTCTTCACCGCCGCCGCCGCCAGGATGTCGCCCAGCAGGGCGCGGCGCAGCGAACCGCCACCGTCAACCACGATGACTCGTCCGCGGCCCTCCGTACGAACGGTTTCCCCCACCAGAGAGTTGTCCTCGAAGCAGCGGATGGTGAGGATCTCACCGCAGAATCTGCGCTTGCCGCCAAAATCACGAAACACCGGATCAAATACGACAATCTCGTCGAAGAACCGGTCACAAATGTCAGGCACGGATAGGGTCATGTGAATAGTCCGGCGGAATCTGCCTTGGGCCAGCCGCCATTATATCGCCCTCGACCGCGCTGCGCGGACTCCGGCACACAGGAAGCCTCGATGACGGTGATATGGGCGCACATTCAGCATGTTCAGGGTGAATTCATGTTCAAGGACCAGGTCGTTTGGATCACGGGCGCC
>Ga0316191_10002079_pt1 | contig 14442 bp, 9 predicted proteins | sample Eddworburr2cm_MG_FD_204928 | JGI IMG/M metagenome (GOLD analysis project Ga0316191, IMG submission 204928) | Coastal sediment microbial communities from Maine, United States - Eddy worm burrow 2 cm | ecosystem: Environmental > Aquatic > Marine > Coastal > Sediment | place: USA: Maine | collected...
CTTTCGCAAGGCTATTAGAATCAGTCCCCGATTCGTTTCTAACTTTGGTGGGTGAGGGGCCTGAAAAAGAAAAGTGGGAAATTTTATCAATTAAACTCGGCATCGAAAAAAAAATTGATTGGGTACCTTGGATTGATCATAGAGAATTACAAAATTTTTACCGCCAGAATAACGTTTTTTTATTTCCGAGCTTACATGATTCAGGTGGCCAAGTCGTTTTGGAGGCCATGGCCCAGGGATTACCAGTTGTGTGTTTGGCTGTAGGCGGCCCTATGAAAATTGTAAATAAAACATGTGGGTTTAAAGTACCAGTTCACGGTATTAAAGCTGAACAAATAATAGAACTGATTGCTAATGCTTTAATTAAAATTGCCAAGGATCGATCATTGCTCTTTAAATTGAGCTCTGGGGCTCTGGATCGGGCTAAAGATTTCACATGGGCATCGACAATCAAAGAAGTTTATGGGAACGAACTCATTGAATCATACGATACACTTTCGTAATATATTAATTTTAATTGTAGTTTCATTATATCTGATTCTTAACTATGGATTTATGCAGGTAAGAATTCCACCCATAGAGGGTGGCGGAATCCCTATAGGAGAATTAACTTTACTTATAAGTCTGGCAACTACTAATGTGTTTATTGTCTTATTGCGTTTCTCGAAAGTCATTGTTCTGGCACCATTCATTGTTTGGTGGATTTTAGGATTTTTCCACGCATATTGGGGTATTTTAAATCACGGTATGTGGGCGTTAAGAGATGCAACCCACTTAATTGAGTCTCTCTTCTTATTGATAGGTTTCGCCTTTGCGGGGCGTCCGGAGGCAATAGAAACTTTTTTTCGATGGTTACCAAAAATTTTAGTGGTTGGTTCAATTTATGCGATAGGATATCCATTTTCAGAGCTGTTAAAGTCAATTTCGCCTACAATTTTAACAGGGTCCGGACAATTTGTGCCTGTTTTTTTTAACTATACTAATACTTCAGTAGTTTTATTAGCTTCTGTCTCGTATGTAATGTTAATTACATCCTGGAATCCTATATTCAAAATTCGGTACTTATTTACTGCAGCCTTTCTTTTAGGATTTACAGCTTTTTTATTTCAAGCCCGAACGATTTATCTACAAGTTCTTGCACTTCTGTTATTTTTCTCTTTTTTTCGTTATAAAGTAAATAAAAGATTTATCTACATAATCGTCGCTACACTAATTTTGTTGTTTATTATTGCAGAATTAGATTTAGAAATTGAAGGACGTCTCGGACAAAGGGTATCTGCGATATTCATAAAGAACCATTTTCTTGCTCTTTTCGGTGTTGAATCCGAGGGAGTTGTCTCCGCAGCAAAAGGTGTTACACAACGAATAGAATGGTGGAGTGACTTGCTTAACTTTTGGTCTGAACAAGTAGGCTCGATCCTTTTTGGATTAGGGTATGGCCTACCTTTAATTGATTTTAAAATTCAAAATAATGTTGTTGTCAGAGAGCCGCATAATTCATACATTTCTATATTAACCAGACTTGGTGTCATTGGAGCGGTAGTTTGGGTTTGGATACATATTCTTTTAATTAATGTCTGGCGCAAAGCGTTTTACCTATGTAAGGAAAATCGCTGGAGATTAGGTGAAAATCGTTTACTTTTTTTGATGGTTTATTTTATCTTGATTTGGGTCCTTGCAATAGGTGAAGATGCATTCGAAAAGCCTTTTAATGCTATACCATATTATTTTTTTTGGGGTATAGTTCTTCGCTTTTATAGTTATTTGAAAAATAGCGTAATTTACAAAAAACACTTATCCTATTAGGACATTGATGTTGATTTATCATTCCGAACTGGCTGTTGTTGAGTATTAACTCGTTTTTAATGAATGCTATCTATTCCAATTATAAAGTAGGAATCTAAATCTATTAATAGCAGTAAAATAGTTTTCTTAAGTAGGCAAACTCAAAAACCGTAAAAGAAATAACTTTTAGTCAACAAATCCTGCAGGGCAGCAACCAACTCTCAACAGGCGTAAAAAATCCTGCCACTTGCTGACCGGCGCGCTTGACACAGAAGAACGCGAAATAATCCTGTGACCTCATTGCTATAACTTTGTTTATCAGCTTAGCTCTTTTTTTTTAAATTTTGTTCCGGATTTTAAAAAAGCCGGAAGATAAATTACAGAATATGCGTATTAAAGAAACCTGCAAGGATAGGTATAATACTGTAAAGCTGTTTTTCGAACTTAAGTTTGAATTATGAATATTATTGTGGTTCACAATTATTATCAACAGCCAGGTGGTGAAGATCAAGTTTTCACGTCTGAGTCAAAGCTGTTGGAAAGCCAGGGCCATAAGGTATTCCGATATACGATGCATAATGACCATATAGCAAATATGAATGCTTTTAAGCTTGCATTTAATACCCTTTGGAACCAAAGAGCATTGAATTCATTAAAACATTTGGTACGACGTCATAGACCTCAAGTTATCCATTTCCACAATACATTTCCGCTCATTTCACCTGGAAGCTATTATGCTAAAAGCAAAACTGGGCCGGTAGTGATCCAAACCCTGCACAATTATCGCTTACTTTGCCCTGGAGCGCTATTTTTAAAAAACGGAAATGCCTGCGAAATATGTCTTTTTAAATCTTTTCCGTGGCCAGGGGCAATTAAGTCATGCTACCGAAATTTTTTTTTAGCATCTGTTGTTACTGTTGCTATGATAACACTTCATCGGTTGCTCGGAACTTGGAAAAAAAAAGTAGACCGGTTCATCGTCCTCACGGAATTTGCTAAGGGAAAATTTATAGAAGGGGGGATTCCGCCCGAAAAAATTGTGGTAAAACCTAATTTTGTCTTTCCTGATCCTGGATCTAACCGGCGTAAAGATTGTTATGCTCTTTTTGTTGGACGGCTTACAAATGAAAAGGGCATAATTACCTTGCTTAATGCCTGGAAGCAAATGGGCTCAATTTCACTAAAAATAGTTGGTTATGGGCCATTGGAACAAAAAGTAAAAGAAATTGTAACCAAAGAAAAATTTAATACAGTTAAAATATTAGGGCAACTTTATAAAAATGATATTATTAATTTAATGAAAGGAGCGAATTTTCTCTTATTTCCTTCTAAATGGTACGAGGGATTCCCAAATACTCTGGTAGAAGCCTTCGGTTGTGGATTGCCTGTAATTGCTTCAAAACTAGGGAGCATGGCCGAGATCGTTGAGGATGGCGTCACAGGGCTCCATTTTGAAGCTGGAAACGCAGTTGACTTGGCAGCCAAAATTAAATGGTTAATCGAACATCCGGATAAATGCCGCCATATGGGAAAGAATGCACGAAAGGTATTTTTAGAAAAATATACAGCTGAAAAAAACTATGAAACCCTAATAGACATTTATCAGAAAGCGATTAATGATTATAGATAGCTTATTTACAACGCTCTAACTTATCGCATATTACTTTAACCCGAAAAAATTAAAAACAAGTATGAATTTCAACTCTTTTCGTTCAGCTCGACTTTCACCTCTTCATTCCCCCAAAACCTGCCATTTCTTGCCAATTCGTGTTGACAACACGAACTATGACGATGCTACCAATCGAATATTGAACTGGGCCTTATCTGGAGAGAAAAGGTATGTATGTGTTGCCAATGTCCATATGGTAATGGAGGCGCATAAAAACGAGTGCTTTCGTAAAATAGTTAACAAGTCCGATCTTGTGACACCAGATGGAATGCCTTTAGTTTGGACAATGCGCATGTTGGGATTCAACAATCAGACCCGAGTTTACGGTCCAACGCTTGCCCTTCGGGTATGTGAAGCTGCTTCAACGTCTGGTTTGCCTGTGGGATTTTACGGAGGTTGTCCTGCAACTATAAGGTATTTGGTACAAAATTTTTCTTATCGGTTTCCCTCTCTTCGAATTGGCTTCGAATGCAGCCCCCCTTTTAGATCGCTTAAGGCAGAAGAGGACAAAGCAGCGATTCAGAGTATAAATAATTCAAGAATAAAAATTTTATTTGTCGGTTTAGGATGCCCCAAACAGGAGCATTGGATGTTCAATCATCTGGGGAAGATTAATGCAGTTATGATAGGAGTTGGAGCAGCTTTCGATTATAATGCAGGTCTTAAAAAGCAGGCACCAGGTTGGATGATGAGAATAGGGCTTGAGTGGCTGTTCAGGCTTTCTCATGAGCCAAAACGTCTGTGGAGAAGGTACTTGTTTAATAATCCGCGATTTTTGTATTTAGTTGGCAGACAAATATTAAGAGAAAGACAACTGAGGAATTGAGGACAATGAAGGATTCTTTTGCAAATGGCGGTGTGCTTCAGGAAAGCGGTGAGATGACTCGGTTTCAATTAAAGGAAGTCTCAATTGGAAGGCAAAACGGGGTTAATAAATACCATTTTTTGGCGACTATCCTATACACAGTGGCTGATTTTTTTACTATTTTCCTTTCAATTTTATTTTCCTATAAATTATATCGTTGGCTTGGGATAGGTCAGAAAGCAGTTTATCAAGGACCGGATATAATCTCGACTACCCTCACTGCCACTTTGTCCGGCATACTGATTTTATATTTATTTGGATCGTATAAAAAAGAGTCCAGCGTTCTCAATGTTGAGGAAATTAAAAATGTCATTCAAGGTTTTACAATTACATTTGTTCTGTTTGTTGCCATAACCCTTTTTACTAAATTGCCGGTATCACGATATATGATGATCTTTGCATATGCTTTTTCTCTCCTCGCACTCGTTATTGAAAGAACTATCTTATACCATATTTTCAGTTTTACCGAACTATTCAGACCTTTCGGCAAAAAAGTTTTGATTTACGGGGCTGGTGAACTTGGCATCGCGGTATACCGATCGCTGATAAATTCACCTAAACTCGGAATTGTTCCGGTAGGGTTTGTTGATGACAGCTGTAATAAGACAGGCAGTATGTGTTACCCGAGCGGGTTCAATTGTGAAAATGGGGTCTCGGTTTTAGGTACCGGGAAAGAGATAATCAAATTGAGAGAAAAAATTCATTTTGACGAAGTCATTGTCGCCATACCTAGTATAGATAATGAACCCTTGCTGGAAATTTTGGCATCTCTTAAAAGGAACCAAATTAGAATGTCCTTTGTTCCCAATCTTTGCCAGGTCTTTTTTAATAAAATCAATATGCAAAAAATTGGCAACATACCGATTTTTAGCGAAAGTGATGAAGACCCAAATGGGACTTATCTAAAAATTAAACAGAGCATCGATTTTTTCGTCAGCGTGTTGTTACTAATCATGTTTTCGCCTTTTTTCATTGTTTTCGTTTTGCTGATAAAAATTGACTCCAAAGGGCCGGTTTTTTTCAAACAGGATCGGATAGGAAAGGATGGAAAAATATTTACGATCTACAAGTTTCGGAGCATGGTCAGCGGTGCCGAACCCTACGAAATCAATCCGCTGGATCACAAAGATGCCCGAGTAACAAAGTTCGGAAGGTTTTTACGCAAAACCAGCCTTGATGAAATTCCTCAGCTAATAAATGTTTTAAAAGGAGAAATGTCACTGGTCGGGCCGAGACCGGAAATGCCGTTTATTGCCTCAACATACACTGATTTCCATCGGGAAAGGCTGAAAATCCTACCGGGCATCACCGGCCTGTGGCAATTGAGTGGTGACCGCAGAAAAGCCATTCACGAGAACATGGAATATGACTTGTATTATACAAATAACATGTCTTTTTTCCTTGATCTGGCTATTTTGCTTGAAACCTTAATCTTTGCATTTCGGGGTATCTAAATTGTGTTTAATCCGGAGTATTCGGCAATGAGATTGATACATCAAACAAAGAAATCTATCTAGTATTTGCGCGAATGGCCATCACCCAAATAATGATTCTCTTTATACTGGGAACAGCCCCCATTTTATTTGCTGCCGTCCAGCCCTGGGTGTGGTCCGTTTACGGTATTTGCATGATTGTCGCGTTTTTAGTTTTTCTATGGCAGGATCGTAACCACCTCTCAATCGTGCCGGGTGTGAGCATCATTCTAACGGCGGTGCTATTTTTTGCTGTAACCCTGTTTCTCTGCCTACCACTGCCCACCTACGTTTTATCGTATTTGAGTCCGGTCAGGTATCAAACGCTTATGACCGCCCAAGATTTGCTAAACAGTCCGATTTCATGGCAGACGCTAAGTTACATTCCTCGACTTGCGCTTTCATGGTGGGTGTTTTTGATTTGTCTTTGCCTGCTTTTCGTTACAGTGCGGCGTCTCTGTGCCGATTCTAAAATTTTGAAGCGCATTGTCTTGGTCATGATGTGCGTAGCCTTGCTTGAGGCTGTTTACGGCCTGATTCAGGCACTGGTACCCACTATGGGGGTCCTGTGGGTGAACTACGTTCAAGCATATATGGGCAGGGCCCGCGGTACTTTTATTAATCGCAATCATTTTGCCGGATTTATAGAAATGATGTGGCCCTTAGCCTTGGGCTTCACTATGGCCCAAGGAGGCTGGCGACAAGGTTATACCCTAAAAAAAATTCTGGCTTCCGAGAGATTGAATCGGCAAGCATTGCTGGCATTGGGTGTCGTCGTGCTTCTACTGGCATTGCTTTTTTCCCGATCACGTGCCGGAATTGCCGGCGCTTTGATGGGCTTATTGACCTTTATCTTAATGACTCGCTCAGGTCGCAAAGGCATATCTCGATACTCCTGGCTGATGCTGGCAGGAATCGTTGGGATGTTGGTCGTTTATAGCATGGCAATTGGAATCGGACCGATAACAGAGCGGTTTTTTTCACTAAGCAGTGGTGATTCGCGTTTGGATTACTGGCGAGACAGCCTGCCAATAATAAAAGACCATCCCCTCGGAATCGGTTTGAGAAACTATGATAATGTCATTCCACTTTACAATGTTTCTATGCTGGCGGATAAACGGCTCGAGTATGCTCACAACGACTATCTGCAGCTTTTAATCGAGGCCGGCTGGATCGGGTTTATTGCAGTGTTAACAGGGTTCTTAATATTTATGTGGAAAAATGCATACAGAATCAGGCACATGAACCCTCAAAAAGATCCAATGCGGTTTTTTCTAGCCGTCGGCGCTTTCAGCGGCCTGATATCCCTGGCGTTTCACAGCTTTTTTGATTTCAATCTCCAGATACCAGCCAATTGCGTTTATTTTGTGACGTTGATGGCGATCCTGTGCGCATGTTGTGGTCGCGAAGCGCAAACTAAGGCTCAAAGGCACAAGGCTGAAGGATTAAAGGCTAAAACAAATTGACTCGAAACTCAAAGCCAAAGTCTAAGAAGGGAAAGAGAGGGTGTGTTTAGCGCAATTTTTAATCATTATTATTTCCCTTGATCGTTGATCTTTCAGCTTCTAAATATGATAGATTTGCATTGCCATATTTTGCCCGGGGTGGACGACGGGCCAAAAAATTTAAATGAAAGCCTGGAAATGGCCCGGATTTTTATAAAGGCCGGTTATCGTCAGGTAGTGGCGACTCCGCATCATGTGCCCGGAACCACCTGGATGCTATCGATTGAAGACATTCGAAATAAACTCGCCGAATTGAATCATGCCATAAAAATTGAGGGTATCGAATTCGATGTGCTGCCGGGAATGGAAATTTCCTTCGATCCCTTAATCCCTGACCTTTTGGAAAAAGGTCAATTGCTGACGCTTGGTGAAACATCCTGTGTATTGATTGAGACGCCGTTTCAGCAGTTTCCTCTGGGTTGGGAACAAGTGGTTTTTGCCATATTAGCCAAAGGGTATTTTATTCTCCTGGCCCACCCAGAGCGCTGCGCACAGTTGGCGGCCAGTCCGCGGCTGGTGGAGCGGCTGCTTGAGTCGGGAGTCTACTTGCAGGTCAACTGGGACAGTTTTCTCGGTTATCACGGCCGGGCTGCTTTACGGATGGCTCGCTATCTGGCAGACAACGGCCACATTCACTGCTTGGCCACCGACAGCCACAACCCGCAAGAACGCCATGCTGCCCACGTACGCCTCGCTGCTGCCAAGATTGAAAAACTTATCGGAAGCGAAAACCTGCAGCGCATCGCTACGGAAAACCCGCTGAGAATATTGCGAAACATCCATCCATTGCCAGTGATGAAGCCGGGTCTAAAAACACAGGTGGAAAAAAAATCCAAGTGGCGTTTTTGGTAATCGTTCACGGCAGAGACGCAAAGAACACAAAGGAAAGATGAATTTTCCTTATCTGTATAAGGGCATCAACCTGGATTGCGGTTACAGGCTTGATATAGTTGTTTAAGACAAAATCATATTTTCAAAATTTGCCCTCAGCGTCCTTCGCGTCTCTGCGGTGAACTATCCGGATTGGTTGTTGGTGAGAAAAACAATGCAGACGAAGAAACCCGGCAGGGTTTTATTCAGACTATTAATTACGATCGTCCTTATGACCATGGGCGGCTGGCTGTTCTATTTTAACTGGTTGCAGCGGCCTATCCATTACCGGACCTATGATTTTTCAATTGAAGAGGCGCAACGCCTACGTCCCTTTGCCCGCGCACAGTATGCGCAAGGTCTGCATGCATGGTTTCAAAACGATCCGGAAGCAGCCGCCGGATTTTTCAGGCAAGCTGTCATTCAAGACCCCTTTTTCATGGATGCCTGGCTCAAACTGGCGGAAGCCGAAGCGACCATGGGTCATGCCCCAATATCGCGTGATATCCTGATGTTTACCAGCGGACTTACGGAAGGCGTTTTTCGCTGGAAGTGGCCGCAAATATTACTTGCCCGCGAACTGGGTATGGATGATATTTTATATCGCAACACAAATTATTTATTATCCCATCGGTTATTGGCGCAAGATGCCCTGCAATTGCTGCACATCCAATTTGGCGGCGATGAGACGGCTGTCATGACTGTCCTTGATCCTGATAATTTAGTTATGTATCTGGATTGGCTGATGCGTTGGGGAATGACTGATAACACTTTGGCGGTTTGGCAAAAAATTCGCAAAAACGGAAAACCTGATCCTGAAGTCGGATTGCGATATGCCCATTTTCTGCTGAGTAAAAAGCGTGTTGCGGAGTCAATTTCCATTTGGCAGGAATACCTGAGTCTCAATGCAATCACCAATGCCGGCTTTGAAAACGAAATAACCCAGCGCGGCTTTGATTGGCGTCATTGGAACGATGAGGACGGAAACTGGACCATCGAGCGGGTAACCGGTGGGGCCCAAGAAGGCAAATATGCCCTTCGGATCTCCTTTGCCGGTCGACAGAATATTGCGTTTCAGAATCTATACCAGATCGTTCCGGTGACCTCGCTGGAACGACTGCGATTGAGCTATTTTTGGAAAAGCCAGGGCATCACCACTGATCAAGGCCCGTTTATTGAAATTGTGGGCTATGATCAGAAGGGACTCTCCCAAACCGGGCCGATGATCACAGGGACCCATAAGTGGCGGGAGGACGCCATCGAATTTCGACCCCCTGCCGGGTGCCGAGCGGTTTTGGTGCGGGTGCGCCGTCGGCCGAGTCACCGATTCGACTCGAAGATCAAAGGCTCATTTTGGCTTGATGGTTTTCACCTGGAGATCTTAGATTCTGAAAAGAAGCAGGGTCTATCGGATAAATTCCTTTGATGAGGTAGCATCATGACAAACGATCACATAATAGACGGTGGAAGTCGGAAATCAGCAAGATTGCCGGTATCTTTCAATGACCATCTTCCCGCCACCGAGATTCAAAAGCGTTTTTACACATGGCAGGAAAAAGAAGAGATTAATCTCCATGATTACCTGGATGTGATTGTCCGCCGAAAGTGGCTGATTATTATGTTTCTCGTGCTCGTTTTCCTTTCCACCTTCATCTTTACGCTGACCTCCACCAAAATTTACAAGGCCATGGCCGTGGTTGAGGTGAACCAGGCATCTCCTCAGGTAACCAAATTTGAAGAGGTGCTCGGCTCGGAAGTGATGGCTAGAGATTTTTATGAAACCCAGGTAGAATTAATCGGCAGCAAAACATTGATTGGTCGGATCATCGATAAACTGAATCTGATCGAACATCCGGTCTTGGTTCAAACCCTTTATGGTGATGGTACGTCGGCTGCAATCCAACACATTAAAAAAATTATCAAACCCCTTTTGCCGGGATATAAAGATAAGGACGGTGATTCAGTTTTTTCCGAAGAAATATTGAAGCAACAGAAAATGGTCGATTATCTGGAGGAAAATCTGGATGCGTCACCCAGCAAAAAATCAATGCTGATTTACGTTTCTTTCAGCTCGCCGGATCCGGAACTGTCTCAGGCTGTGGCAAATACGCTTGTGGATGAATTCATCAGCAGGAAAATGGAACAAAAGCTTGAGGCTTCCAGTATCGCACGGGACTTTCTTGTGATGCAAATCGACAGGGCTAAGATTAACCTGGAAAAAGCAGAGGAAGAACTAAACCAATTTGGCAAGCTGGCGGGTATCGTTTCCCTGGACGCTAAAGTAAACAGTATTTACCGTCAGCTGGAGGATTTGAATTTAGCCTACACCGCGGCAGAATCAGACATGATCACTAAAAAAGTAGAATACCTGCAGGCCTCCAGGGACGGACACGCCAATCTGCCGCGGGTGTTGGAAAGTGAGCTGATTGCCAAGTTGAAAGAAAACTATGCCCAGTTACGTTCCGAGTACGAAGATTTGAAAACGACCTTTCATGATGATTATCCGGTGGTCAGGAATTTGAAGGCACGTATGGTCAGTATTGCCGGGCGCATTAAACAGGAAGAAGGAAGAATATTTTCCGCCATAAAAAATGAATACCTGGCCGCCCGCAAGAAGACTGCCGCCATGCAAGAGCGGATCGAACTGCAGAAGAAGTTCGTTTTGGACTTGAACGAACGTGCCACCCAGTATTCGATTATGGCACGCGAAGTCGAAACCAACCAGGCCATCTATCAGAGCCTGCTTGAGCGTGCCAAAGAAATCGAATCCATGGCAGGCGTATCTGCCAGCAATATCCAGATTGTCGATCGGGCCTCGTTGCCGATTTTGGCGACGAAACCAAATGTCAAGCTAAATCTGTTGCTTGCCATCGCGGTCGGTCTTCTCGGAGGTATTGGATGCGCCTTTCTATGCGAATATTTCGCCGATACCATCACGAACCCGGAAGAAATATCAGAACGATTTCAGATACCCATATTGGGCATCATTCCCCAAGTGAAAACAGATGGAGACAGCGTAGAAAATACGTTTCTCCGCCACCCTCGGGCACCTTTTTCTGAGGCCATCCGTTCTTCCCGGGTATCCATACAGCTTTCAGGGGCCGACACCCGCTCAAAAAGCTTCCTGATTACAAGCGGTTTGCCCAATGAGGGCAAAACTACCATTGCGGTTAATTTGGCACTCAGCTTTGCAGCTGCCGGCGAGAGAGTTATCCTTATCGATGTCGATTTCCGAAAACCAAGCCTCCAGGAGGTCTTCACCCTTTCAAAATCGGTCAACGGTCATGGATTGTCAGGATACCTGGCCGCGATGACCGACAAGGTTTGCGCTTATAATAGATACCATCGAAACTTAAATGTTGTTGCCTGCGGCCCTGTTCCGCCAAATCCTGTTGAGTTGCTGGCATCCAAGCGGTTCCGACGCCTCTTGAAAAATCTGACATCCAAATACGATCGGGTTATTCTGGATGCACCGCCCTATATCGGATTCGCCGATGTCCTGGTGTTATCCCAGAGGGTCGGCGGGATTGTTCTGGTGAGCAGTATCGGCGAAGCCAGCCGCGAAACGATTGGGCAATTTAAAAAAACAATTTCCAATATCCGCGGTACCATCTTGGGCTGTATCGTCAATAAGGTCGACCTGGATAAAAAATATGGATATGGTTCATACCACAAGTATTATCAAGCCTACAGACACTATTATGGCCAGGATTATAAGGCAGCCGAAAAACAACTACCTGCTGCCGGATAAACCGGAAAATTGGCCACCAAGGCACAAAGACACAAAGAAAAACTGTCTATTCTAATTTAACTTCGTGTCTGGTGCCTGGTGGCGAAAATATTTGGTTAGATAAAGCCTTCGCATATATGATGCGATTTCAATATATAGGCACTAATTTCAGGGCTCCTGGCCTCAATTGGAAAAACTTCTCGGGAGGCCCTGATATCTAAAGAACCTACAAAATTTGTAGTGAAAATAAGCGTAAATTCAAGATGCAACAGAGTTTATCAAAAATAAATGGAACGATAATTTAGAAAAAGGTAATATCGACGCCTTTTATTTTGGTTTTAGAACCGAAATAAAAAATTAAATTCAGAACAATTTGCCCAAATTCAGTTTTATTGACGCGATTTCTGAAATTTTTGTTGCATCCGATTTTACGACACATCAGTGGTTCTGAATTTAGTTACCATATCTTTTTTCGTCTTCTGTAGACAATGAACTCGAAACGGTCGGCAACAAAATACTCCTCTGAATATAGTAATGGTATATTGCCGGTATTCGTATCCGTTTGTTCAAGGAGCAGCAGGAGATCTCCTTGCTTAACCTCCAACCGGCGCGCAATGGAGCTTGGTGCTTTGATTGGCTGAATCATGAGCATGCTGTTGGTGAGTTCAATGCCGAGTTTATCTTCCATATAAAGGTAAAGAGAATCGCCTTTAAAATCTTCTGAAAATGTCTTTGGAACTGCACCCAGGGGGACAAAGTCAATGGTATGCGCCACCGGGATCTCATTGGCCGTTCGAACACGGGTTATGGATATGACGGGTTCGCCGGGGCTTAAATCGAGTTTACCGGCCAGCTTTTTACCAGCTTTAATTTTTTCGATCTTGGTATTCTTTGAACCCGGCGTCATTCCCTTGCCGATGATCATCTCCGAAACCGATTCATTGATATCCAGGGTGCTGCGGATAAGATTTTTAGTGTCGCAAATCAGCGTGCCGATACCCTGCTTGCGCCGGATCACCCCTTCCTCCTCAAGCACGCGCATGGCTTCCCGCAGGGTTCCCCGGCTAATTCCGAGCTGGCTGACGAAATGGCTCTCCGGAGGCAGTAACGTACCGATTTTTAGAGCGTTATCGTGGATATAGCCAAGAATTTCATCTTTTACGAGCAGGTAAAGCTGAGGTGATTTGACTTTTTTCATGGACACTTCCTTGAAGATCCCTACGATGAAATGTCAATTATGGGGGAAATAACTTGACATCAAACATATAGACGTCTAACTTATAGGCATTAAATTTTTTGGGTGTCAACCATTTTTTATATCTTTTCATGTCGCGCAAAAATGAGGGAAAAATCAACAATGACACAACTGAAGTACGATCCTACCAAAATGGCGCAGCTAAAGCAGTTAATCGATTCCGAATCCAGGGGTGAAACATTTGAGAAGATTACGCTTGAAAAAGTCGCAATAGGGAAGCGTATAATTGAGCAACTTCCAGAAATAATGGAAGAAATATCTTCTTTTAAGCCTAATTCAGTGTTAATTGTGACCGATGAAGCGCCCATTAAGCGGGGAGCGGCAGTGCTTAAGAACGAGATTGCGGGTGTTTTTCAAAAAAAAGGAATTCAGGCCGAAATCCTTACCTTAACTGCAGATAATACCAATCTTTTGCATGCTGATATGCCGGCAGTCACAAAAGTTCAGACTGACATAAAGAAAGGGATGGGCATTATCGGGATTGGCGGCGGTACCATCACAGACATTTGCAAATATGCGTCCATCCGATCCCAAAAAGAACATCCGGATATGGCTGAAATACCCTTAATAATATGTCAAACAGCCACTTCCGGGAGTGCTTTTGGTGCCAACCAGGCCGTTATATTTAAAGACGGCGTTAAACGAACACTAAAGGCGCGATACCCCGGTGTCGTTGCAGTTGATCTGGATGTCATCGCGTCTGCTCCCCGAAACCTCAATATCGCCGGATTCGGGGACATGTCGGGCATCCTTATTTCGTCTGTTGACTGGTACGTCAGCAATATGCTTGGCATGTCGGATGGGTACAGTGAACTGGTCGTCAATATTATGCAAGACGCCGGCCGGGCGCTATTAGAAGTAGATCGCGCAGTCCATGATATGTCCCCTGAGGGGATCGAAATGTTGGCTAAAATTTTAATCATGATGGGCATCGTTTCGTCCATGGGATTCGGCACCGCACCGATATCCGGATTCGATCACATGATTTCACACGCACTTGATTTTGAGGGGTTGGCGACCAACCGGAGGCTATCGTTGCATGGCGCCCAGGTCGGCCTGGGTGCGACGTATGCGTCGGTGGCATATAATTTTTTTGTGAGCGAATTTTCACCGGAAAACATAGACATAGACCGCTGTTATCCTACGGAAGAAGAAGCCTTTAAAGAGTTGGAAAACCAATTCCGACACCTGAATGCTGACGGCAAATCCATGGACGAAATATGGCTGCATTACAACGAGAAGTTAATTCAATGGAAGGAAAATAGGCCGTTATTTGAAAATTTTTTAAAGG
>Ga0316191_10002081_pt1 | contig 14439 bp, 10 predicted proteins | sample Eddworburr2cm_MG_FD_204928 | JGI IMG/M metagenome (GOLD analysis project Ga0316191, IMG submission 204928) | Coastal sediment microbial communities from Maine, United States - Eddy worm burrow 2 cm | ecosystem: Environmental > Aquatic > Marine > Coastal > Sediment | place: USA: Maine...
CGCCCTTTTTGCGCAGATTGAATGAAGCCGCTACGATTTAATTTTTGATTTTTTTTGGAGAAGTTGCATGAAGATCTTAATATTAGGGCGTGGAAAGACCGGAACCACAGCCATCTTGTTTAAGGTAGCCGGTGGACTCCCGAATTGCAAAGCTTTTTCCGGGGGCGATATCGGTAAACATTTGGGTGACTATGACAATGCTGTCTACAAGCAGACCTACAGTGAACGCAAAGGTAGAACCTTGGACGCTTACAGGGAACATGCGACTGAGATAGATTACGATCGCAAGATTTGGATGGCCCGCGATCCTCGCGATGCTGCAGTGAGTCGGATGCTCTTCAGATGGCACAAGGGCAACTGGGGACAGAGGAAGCAATACCAAAAACACCTTGAGCTGGTCCAGAAAAAAGAACAGGATCCAAGATCCATCCCCTTTCACGTCCTTTTCAGTTATATCGGCCAAGATAGCCGGCCCATGACTACAGATGAATTGGTAGCAATGGAAAGAGTGCGGTATCAGCAAATGAGCGATTTTGCTGAATCCCTGACAAGCGACTGGTTCACTTTTAAATATGAAGACATGATCGAGAAAAACTACGACGGTTTGAATGAATATCTCGGATTCGAAATAAAGGATGACGCTGAAATTCCGACGACCACCAAGAAGTCTAAGGTGGTTCGAAAGAAAGCTTACGGTGATTGGCGTCACTGGTATACGCAGGAGGATGTGGATCTTTTCAAGCCTGCTTACTTGCCTTATATGAAAACTATGGGCTACGATTGCGACGATTGGGCTCTTAGTGCCAATCCGGTAATCGAGCCCGAATTCTCATCCCTATACATGAAGGGACTAGTTCAAAAGCATAATCGGCATACCATCCGCAGTGTCAAGGATTTTGTGCTAAGGCCTTTTGTAAAATCTAGCTAAATGACGAGGTTTTAGAAAGGAAGGACTTGCGATCGCGTAGTTTACCTAATAACTAATTTTCATTCAAATCTAACACTTTCCCTCCGCACCAGCGAATATATTTCGCTGGTCTCCTTCTCAATTGTATCTACCTCATGCTCCGTTAATGTCTTCTCCGTCGAAAGAAGGCTATTCAAAGTTCCTTGGTCTTTCACTTTGAAGCTCGCATTTGCTTTTACTGGAAATTTATTGAATGTAGGTGTTAATAGAATATCATCAAACTCAATGCCGAGAAATTCTGCCAAAAAGCGCATGGCCGCCTCAGTTTTCCTGATAAGATCTTCAAACTTAATAATGCAAACACAACCCCCATATTTCTCCTTGTTCCAGAGCATCGCTTGGGCGCTCTTATTCCATTCACCGGCAGCCCGCCCAACATCTGTATAGCTTCCGGGCCAACGTTTTTTGGCAGATGGAAACCAGCTATTAGGGTCCCTAACAATAAAAATAAGTCGGCCGTCGGGATAAATCTCAAAGAAGGATTCCATATTGTCCTTTGCCGTTGCTAGTCTCATCGTATGAGCTGTAACGAACTTCTTTGGCCCGTAATAGTTTTGATTGCTGAGCCAGGCACCGAAGTAAGAAGTCATGTAGGCGTCGAACACATCGCGCAGTGTTATCGATTGAACTGAATCAATATAGTTCAGAAAAATCTCTCTTTGGAGAGCAGGAATAAAAATGAAGGGGAAAGATTCTTTGTTCTCTTTCTCCATTTTGTACCCTTCCCTATTGTATCTGCTGACAATATCCTCAAAAAGAACTTCAAACCATTTCTCAGGACCATCGCTGAGATCTATTCTCGGCCAGTTGTGTTTTTCCGGATGTCCAATCAATAACTCATGAGGATGGACATGAAGCTCAGGATGTCCATCAAAGAGCTGGCTCAGAAGTGTTCCCCCAGAGCCTTGAATCTGAGAAATCAATGCAAGTGGCGAAGTTACAGGTAAAACATTCTCTGAGCATATGCGAGAGAAGTCTTGAAGATTTAATTCACTTTCATTATCTTCCTTTCTTAACATCCATATCTTGTATCTGACCTTGGCGTATTGACCTATAAAATAGCTTATGACTCTTTCACTAAGCCTTTGTTTTATATCTTTTTCTTTTTCCCGGTGTTGAGAATTCACCCCAACAGTCCTTTTTAGTGAACCGAACAGTTCGTAAGGAACTGAACGTAGTCTCCCAGTACGTCCCTTTTCTTTCGCCCGCCGTATACGACTTCTGATAGAAATCTATTCACATTCTCATCCCCATAGGGCACATCCATGCTGTTTTTTCGTAATGACTGTAATGCCTGCTCTAACTCAGCTTCGTTATGGATTGTCCAACACGCCCCACACTCTTCGAATAACATTGTATTTGCATGGAGATACTTGAGGTAGAGAACAGGCTTTTTTTGCATAAGTGCCTCGGTAATGACGCTCGAACCGATGACCAGGACAACGTCGGCCCACTCACAGAGTTCCGGGGTGAGAATGTCTGAAGCGCTGGGCAATGTCAAATTGGCAAAAAGGCGATTATTCATACCGGTTCGCGTGTGAGGCTTAATCATCACCTCAATTTCGCCAAAATTAGACAACAGGTCGAATGTATTCAACATCCTCTCGATGTCGATCCTGCAATGAGGCTTCGAGACCATAAAAACCACCTTTAATCTCTCACTTTGGCTATTTGATTCAATCATTCTTGGCAGTATTTTCCTGTTTTGTGCTATCCATGCGCCACAGAATCTAGCACTACCCAATACAACGATTTTTTCACGAGTGAGGCCGGAGCGGACGAGCACATCTTTCCTTAAATGGTTTTGGACAACGACGTAATCGAATCGATTAAACTTATGAAATCTCTGCCTTGATGACGTTCCAGCTTTATAGGATTCATTGGTATATAAGTAGACGCCGTGAGGGAGTGCCAGGGTTGGTATAGACTTCTCTTTAGCCGCCTCCAACAGCACGCTCACGACATATCTACTCGGAAATATATGGTCGAAACACAAAAGTTGTACTTCTCTTTCTTTCAGAAAGTGATGAGCCCAACTTTTTCTATAAAAACTAATTCGTGTCAGTTCATATAAAACACGACCGATACTCTGCGCTGCTAATTCGCTCAGGCGAGATAAAAGCAAAGGTTTTTCACGACGATGAGAACTGTATTTGTTGCCTTTGGCGTAAAACCATTGAAAAAGACAATGCATGGTCTTATGGAGACCATTCGTTTCCTGCTCAAAAGCATCATAAATTAATTTTACTGTAACCCCTTGTTCTTTCAAAAACTTGAGACGGTAATCATTTTCAATGTCGTATTGTGGATTTATACAATAAACGGCAACTGGATAATTGTCATGCTTCATCCTCCACACTACCGGGGTAATATGATCCACGTCATTAAAGTGCCTGATGCAAAACAAGTACATAACTCAGATTCCTACTTTGTCTTTTTCTGTCTATGTTCGATAGACATCACATTTGGGATATTAAACACAGAGGAAGCGGCAATAACAGGGTAAATTATATGAGCGAAAAATTAAGCATCTATTAGACGAATTCTAATCGAACTGAATAGCTAAACTTAGTACTTGCCCATACAACTCCTCAGACATACTCTGGATAAAGTCTAACTCCTCCCGGGTGAGTGTCTTGTATCTTTCAAGCGTGCTCTTGATAATACCGTTTTTCTCTGCTTCAAAACTGGTGTTAGCTCTTATTGGATATTTGTTAAAAGTTGGTTCCAGCAAGATATCCTCAAATTTTATTTCTAGGAATTCAGCCAGATAGCGCATGACTGACTTGGTCCTGGTGATCAAGTCTTCAAATGTCAGGATACAAACACGATCTCCATATCTTTCTTTGTTCCGTAACATTGCTCGGGCATTCTTTTTCCACAGGTCTACTCCATCCCGAATACCCCTGCAGATTTTAGGTTTGTGTCTGATCGCGGAAGGATACCAGTTCTTCGGATCCCTAATAATTGAGATCAATCTGCCGTCTGGATATATTTCGAAAAAAGATTGCATGTTCTCATTACGCATCGCCAGCCTTGCTGTAAAAGCCGTAATGAATCTCTTCTGGCCGGAGCTGTTTTGATTGTTTAGCCAGGCACCAAAATAAGAGGTCATATAACCGTCGAATACATCTCTGAGTGTTAGCGGATCGATTGAACCCACGTAATCCAAAAATATTTCTCTTTGCACAGAGGGCAAAAATAGAAAGAGAAAAGCGTCGTCTCGCTTTTTTTCCTTCTTATAGCCTTTTTTGAAATGACTGAGGACGCTGGTCTCGAAGAGGGTTTCCAGCCAACGGTTCGAGGCATCTTTCAGGTTCAGTTTCGGCCAGGTATATTTCGTCGGATACCCAATCTTCAGTTCGTGGGGATGAGCATGAAGTTCTGAATGCCCGTCAAAAAGTTGGCTCAGCAGAGTTCCGCCGGAACGTTGTATCTGAGAAATCAAACCAAGCGGAGAAGTCACAGGCCGAGTATGTTCTAGACACGCCTGGTAAAGGGTCTCTAAATGGATTCTACTTTGTCTAAACTCCTTATTTAGCTTCTTTATGCGCGAAATGGCCACTATATTCCCTGCATAAGGTTCAATTAGACCCTAGTCAATTTCGCGCCTAACCTAACTTCTTCCCCCGATTTTGTCAATGGCAAGATACTGTTTGGATTAGCGGACTCAAGCTTCACTTTTTGGCCGTCACTCCAAGGACAATCGCGATAGTAGAGAGAGCCAAAACCAAGAGATTACCTGCTTGACAGAAAATCTTTCTTCAGGCTAGTATTCCATCTCGCTTAAAGGACAAATCAGGCCGCAACAAAGCTGCTGACGTTTTACCTAGAATAGTTTAAATCTCACTTCTCAAACTGCATCCTGAGAGAATCGTTGCCTGCAGGCTAGTGGGAGGTCGGGCGAAAAGGTGTACCCAGTCAAAGCCACACTACTAATGCCAGTTGAGAATCAGGTACGCGAACTTGATTCCAAGCTCTTGCTCGCCTGTATCGCCGCTCGGCGCGGCTTCTCCTCACTAATCGGTTCTCGCAGGGAGATACACTTTCACATCTCTTCTTTTCCACCGGGCATTTACCTCTCCAAGAGCATGACGGCTGCCAGTGAGGTCATGTTCCAGATTATGAGAAAGCTAGGCCATCAAATCGTGGCTTGGGATGAAGAAGCACTTGTCCACTTGCCGCCTGAAACCTATTTCTCTCGCCGGCTATCTCCCATTGCGATGGAGTATGTATCCCATATGTTCGCCTGGGGCCAAGATAATGCTGAGATGTGGTGGCAGTATCCCCAGTTGCCAAACGGGGCAGAGATCCATGTTACCGGAAACCCTCGTAATGACTTGCTGCGGCCCGAAATAAGCCGCTATTACGTCGAAACGGTGGAAAAGTTGCGAGACAGATACGGGGATTTCATTCTCGTCAACACCAACTTCAACCACGTGAATGCCTTTTATCCGGGGCTAAATCTATTCGCACCGCCGGACAAACCGGGAGAAAAGCCCGAGTATGGTCGGGCTGCAAAGGGTATGACCCGGGAATATGCTGAAGGTCTGCGGGAACACAAACAGGCCATATTTAATAAATTCCAAGAACTTATCCCTGCTCTCGAAAAGGAGTTTCCGAAATACAACATTGTTGTCCGGCCGCATCCCACAGAAAATCAAGAGATTTATCGCCAGATCTCTGTACGGTGCAAGCAGGTGAAGGTAACCAATGAAGGCAACGTGGTTCCCTGGCTTATGGCCGCAAAGGCACTCATACATAACGGCTGCACCACAGGATTGGAAGCCTATGTGATGGGCGTCCCGGCCATCTCCTATAGGGCGACAGTAAATGATTTTTACGACTTAGGCTTTTATCGTTTACCCAACCTGCTCAGTCACCAGTGCTTCGACTTTGAGGAGTTGCGGCTGACCTTGGGGAAGATTCTGGCCGGTGAACTGGGAGTTGCAGGTGGAGACGAACGTAAAACCCTTGTTGACCGGCATCTGGCGGCACTGGACGGTCCCTTGGCCTGCGAGCGCATCGTGGACGTCTGCGAACATATAACAGATAGGCAGTCCGAAATATCAAAACCAGCTTTGCGCCATCGGTTGAAGGGCTACTGCATGGCAAATGTGCGTACCCTAAAAAGACGGATCAAAGCACGCCTTCCCCGTGCGCGCAACAAACCCGAATTTCACCGCCACCGCTATCCCGAGGTCTCACTTGAGGATGTCCGGGAGCGGATTTCGCGGTTTCAGCAGGTGCTAGGTGATAGCAGGGCACTGCAGGTGGAAAGGTTCTCCGATCAGTTCTTTCGGATAAACGGCGACCAGCACTCTTGACACATGATATTCAATCAGGCTAAGATCCGCCTCTACTTAACAGATGCTTCTATCAGTTTCATATTTTGCCGGCGACCGCCGTCGAAAAGTGTAGGCGGAAACGCGTGGTCCGAGGGGGCTACCATTTGTGGATTATGAGACCCATTAGAGGTCTACCAGGAAGATGATGGCAACAAAGGCTACGCTTCTCATTCCAGTGGAGAACCAGGTACGCGAACTTGACCCCAAGCTACTGCTCGCTGTTATTGCAGCCAGGCGCGGCTTTTGCACGGTGATTGGCTCACACCGGGAGTTAGACTTTCGCATTGCCTCATTTCCCAGAAGTCTATATCTCTGCAAAAGTTTTACGGTTCGCAACCTCAAGATGTTCCGCATTATGGCAAAGATTGGACATGAAATCTTGTCTTGGGACGAAGAAGCTCTTGTCCACCTGCCGCCTGAGATGTATTTTTCACGCCGCCTTTCTCCCTTAACATTGAAATATATAGCCCATCTATTCGCATGGGGTGAAGACAACGCCGAGCTATGGAGGCAGTATCCAGAATTGCCACCAGGATTGCCGATCCATTTAACCGGCAATCCTCGCAACGACATGTTGCGACCTGAAATGCGTGCTTTTTATGACAATGAAGTTAAAGCACTCCGTAAAGCCCACGGTGATTTCATCCTCATTAATACAAATTTCAATCACGTAAATGCCTTTTTCCCCGCCCAAAACCTGTTGCAGCCGGTGCAAGATCCTAAAGAAGAACCTAAGTTCGGTAAAGCCGGGAGAGGGATGACCCGTGAGTACGCTGAAGGGTTAAGAGATCACAAACAGGCCGTCTTGGAAGACTTTCAGCGGCTCATCCCGGACCTCGAAGAGGCCTTTCCGCATTACACAATTGTTGTCCGGCCTCACCCAACCGAGAGTCAAGAAATTTACCAAAGAATCGCTGGCCAGTGCGAGCGGGTAAGGGTGACCAACGAGGGCAACGTGGTTCCCTGGATGATGGCCACAAGGGCGCTCATTCACAATGGCTGCACCACTGGAGTGGAGGCCTTCGTGATGGGCGTTCCGGCCTTATCATACAGGGCGACGGTCAATGACTACTACGACTACGGCTTTTACCGCTTACCCAATCTGCTCAGTCACCAGTGCTTTGACTTCAAGGAGTTGCGGATTACTCTCGGAAAGATCCTCGCCGGCGAACTCGGTGCTGCCAATGGAACTGAACGGGAAGCGCTCATCGACCATTACTTAACAGAACCGGACGGCCGGATGGCCTGCGAGCGGATCATAGATGTATTAGAAGAGATAATGGAAGGCCGCTCAGAACTGCCCAAGCCAGCCTTACCCGATCGGGTTCGCGGCTGGTGCGTGGCAAACGGCCGTCGCTTGATCAAACGGGCCAAGGCATACCTCCCTGGTTCGCATGCCCCACCTGAGTTCCATCGCCATCGTTATCCCGGGATTTCACTTGAAGAACTGCGTACACGCTTGAGAAAATTCCAGCAGATCCTGGGCAGCGAGGGAGAACTGAGAGTGGAACCGTTATTCCATCATATTTTTCGGATTAGTGCGTGAGGTGCGACATGGCAGTTTCCGTCTCGCCTTGTACCTGAGTCCTTTGGCTAATTACGCGGGAGCAGAGATTGCTCAACCGGGACAGGCGTAAGGATGTGGATATAAATGCTCAATAGCCTGACAAAGTCAGGCGGGGGGTTTGGGTCGGAAGAACTGCTCAATGCTCCTTTTTATCGCTAGAGAGGGATGCGCATGAAGATCTTAATATTTGGGACTGGTAAGTCCGGGACTACAGCTCTCGTATACAAAGTTGCTGGAGGGCTACCGAACTGCAAGGCTTTTTCCGGAGGTCGACCCGGGAAATACATCGGTGACTACGAAAACGCTGTTTACAAACACACTTATCATGAGGGTAAAGGCAAAAGCTTTAATCTATATGAAGAACATCTAGAGAAAGAAAATTATGACCGCAAGATTTGGATCGCCCGAGATCCTCGGGATGCGGCTGTCAGCCGAATGCTGTACAGGTGGCACCGTGGTTATGCTGAGAACAAAAATCAATACGAGACTCACCTTGAGATGATAAGAAAAAAGGAGCGGGATCCTAAATCCGTTCCCTTCCACGTCATCTGCCGATATGCTGGGCACAATGGTTGGCCAATTACCACAGAGCAAGTGGTGGAAGAGGAGCGGGTCCGCTATCAAAATATGAGTGACTTTGTCAAAACCTTAGGTGAAGATTGGTATCTTTTCACTTACGAGAACATGGTCGGCAAGAACTTTGACGGCTTGAATGAGTATCTCGGATTGGAAGTGGAGGCGGATGCTGAGGTCCCCAAGTCGACTGGCAAAGTGAAAGTGGTCAGAAAAAAGGCGGTGGGCGACTGGCGCCATTGGTTTACCGAAGAGGACGTGAAGCTTTTCAAGCCCGCTTACCTGGCTTACATGGAACTTGTCGGATACGACGGCGATGATTGGGCCCTCAGCCCGAATCCGGTCATAGAGTCCAAGTACTCTTCAGAGTATATGAAAGGTTTGCTCCGAAGGAGACCCTTGGAATCCTTGCGAAAGCTAAAAGATCGATTGGCGCGCAGTTTCAGGAAAAACAATTAGACTCACGTGTGTCTCATAGTCAAACATTTGTGACAAAACTCAAAGTTTTCATTGCCTCAATGCGAGCCGAAGAAATCAATTCATGGAATTTCACCATGATACATGACTCGCAAAAAACCCTCCAATCCGTACCCCCAAAAGCGTGTTTCATGTACTAGAATGTGGCGGCTTGATTTAATACCATTTCATATTCATTGCTCGTCAGTGTATCGATAATATTCAAGTCTTCTTCGCTCAGCGTCTTATATCTGGAAAGTGGACTATTCATAACGCCATGCTGTCTTGACTCAAAGCTGGTATTCGCTCTTATCGGAATTTGATTAAAAGTTGGCGTCAGCAAAGCGTCATCAAATTGTATCCCCAGAAACTCTGCCAAATAGCGCATAACTGATTCGGTCTTGGTAATCAGATCCTCAAATTTGATAATACAGACGCGATCTCCATATTTCTCTTTGTTCCGTAACATCGCTTGGGTGTTTTTTATCCATAGGTTTAAAGCTATTCTAATGTCTTCATACTTCCTCTTCTGAGTTTTATGTTTAAGTGCAGACGGATACCAGTTTTTGGGATCTCTGACAATAGATATGAGTCGACCATCGGGATATATCTGAAAAAAAGAATCTATACTATCCTCTACTATGGCCAACCTTGGAGTGAAAGCCGTGACAAATTTCTTGTCACCATAATGGTTCTGGTAGTTAAGCCAGGCCCCGAAATACGAAGTCATATATGCATCGTAGATATCACGTAGAGTTATCGACGAAAATGAATTTATGTAATGCAAAAAAATTTTTTTTTGCATATACGGTAGAAAAAAGAAAGAAAAAGTCTCATCCGCTTTCGGCCCCTTCTTATATCCTTCCCTAAAATGTTTAATGACAATATCTTCGAAAAGTATTTCAAGCCATCGCTCCGGATTGTCCTTGATATCTATTTTCGGCCATATATATTTCTTTGGCTTTCCTATCGTCAGTTCATATGGATGAGCGTGCACCTCTGGATGACTGTCAAATAACTGAGCGAGTAAAGATCCCCCGGAACGTTGGATCTGGGAGATTAGCGCAACCGGTGATGTTATAGGATAAACATACTTCAAATATGCACTGCACAAGTGCGTCAAATGTGATTTGCTCTCCTTAAATTCCTTCTTGAGCATTTTTATTCGCGATCTACTCTTACGAAACTTCTTAAAACGTCTTTTGCTGTCCTTATCTACTACAGACTTTAGTAATAATCTGCTTAGTTGCAACATTGTGATTCTGTCAGTTATAAAATTATCGGTCACCTTATAATCCCTCCCAAAAGGTGCCAAATCTACATCTTATTCTTAATCAGTAGAAATTATTCGATCCTTTTTTTAATCAAAAAACATTATCCATTAGATGTTTTTCATGTCTACTACATACTAAATTTATATATATCTACGTAATGAAACGATACTGAAGCCTGCTCATATTAACCACGACTATATTTATATGGAAATACATTAAAAGACACCAGCTACATTCAATATCATTTGATATTCTTCTTTGGTAATTGTATCTATAAGCTCTAATTCATCTTTGCTTAATGTCCTGTGCCTACTAAGCGTACTTTTCATAATACCATGTTCTTCTGACTCGAAACTAGTATTAGCTCTGATAGGGAATCTATTAAAGGTTGGCGTCAACAGAGTGTTAGCAAATTCTATATCTAAGAAATCCGCCAAATATCGCATTACTGCTTCAGTCTTGCCGATCAGGTCCTCAAACCTGATAATGCAGACTCGCTCTCCATAAGTTTTTTGATTCCATAGTGTCGCCACGGCACTTTCCCGCCATTGATTTAAGGCAAGCTTCATATCTGCATATTTATCTCTCTTGATATACTCGTTGTGCCTAAAAGCGGATGGGAACCAGTTCTTGGGGTCTCTAATGACAGATATCAATCTCCCATCCGGATACACCTCGAAAAATGATTCCATATTATTCTTGTCCATCGCCAATCGTGCGGTGAAAGCCGAGATATATTTTTTCTGGCCGTAAGAGTTCTGGTAATTCAACCAGGCACCAAAATAAGAAGTCATATATGCGTCAAAAACATCACGTAGACTTAACGATTCGACCGAATCAAGATAATTCAGAAATATTTTCTTTTGAAGAGAGGGTAGGAAAATAAAGGAGAAGGTCTCATCTTGTTTTCTCTCTTTCCGGTATCCTCCTTTGAAGTGTTCGATGGTATCGTCCTCGAAAAGGATTTGAAACCACCGCTCAGCACCATCATTTAGATCTATTTTGGGCCATATATATTTCTTGGGTTTCCCAATCTTCAATTCATGCGGGTGGGCGTGGATCTCCGGATGACCGTCAAAGAGCTGCGCAAGCAGTGATCCCCCTGAACGCTGAATCTGGGAGATTAGTGCAAGCGGCGAGGTCACAGCAGAAACACCCTGCAGACATACCTTAAACAAGTCTTCCAGGCATGATTTACTCTCTTTGAATTCCCTGTTGAGCATTCTGGTACGGGCCTTCGCCTTGCGATGCTTCTTCCACCTTCTCTTACTTTCCTGGTCTACAAGAGACTTCATTATAATTTTAGCCAACTCTGCATTATTAAGGACCTCTGGCATTTCCTGATCGGTCACTGTGGTCAGACCTTTCTGCTAACCTTCCCTGCCTTGATTGTATGATTGTCTTGCCACCAATTGTACAAAATTCTTCAGGGATGTTGGCACCTTTAAATGAACCACTCTCAATTTCGCGCCTAACCTAACTTTTCCCCTCCATTTTGTCAATAGTGACGTCTTGTTCGACTAAGTAGGTTCAAGCTTCCCATTTTGGCCTCACTCCAAGGGCAGTCAAGGCAGCACTGAGAGCAAAATGCTCGGGTAATGGATGCTTGACAGCAAATCTTGCTTCAGGCTAGTATTCCATCTCGCTCATTGGAAAATTACGCCGCAACAAAGTAACATTATATTTTACCTCAAATCATCAACAATTACCTCCCACGAGGTGTGCACTGAGCAGACTTGATCTGCACGCTAATGGGAGACCACGGGAGAGTATGAAGCCAGGGAAAGCGACACTGCTCATGCCAGTTGAGAATCAGGTGCGCGAACTCGATTCCAAGCTCCTGCTTGCCTGTATTGCAGCAAGGCGAGGGTTTTCCTCGGTGATTGGACCCCGCCGCGAAATGCATATTCAGATAACCGCTTTTCCCAGGTCCATCTACCTCGCCAAAAGCGTGCCAGTCCATCGCAACATTATATTCCAGATTATGCGCAAGCTTGGCCATGAAATTGTGGCGTGGGATGAAGAAGCACTAGTCCACCCGCAAGCCGAGACCTACTACAGACGTCGAGTCTGTCCTCTGGGGATAAAATATGTGTCCCATCTCTTTGCTTGGGGTGAAGATAACGCCGAGTTGTGGCGACACTATCCCGAGCTACCTATGGGAACTCCGATTCACGTCACTGGTAATCCCCGTGGTGACCTGCTGCGACATGAAATGCGCGATATTTACCAGGGGGATGTCACACAGCTTCGCAGTACCTACGGCGATTTCATTCTCGTGAATACTAATTTTAATCACGTAAATGCCTTTTCCCCAGACCTGAATCTCTTTCGACCAGCCAAGAAGCCAGGAGAGGAGCCCAAGTTCGGCCGAGCTGCCAAGGGCATGAGTCGGGAGTATGCTGAAGGGCTGCGAGACCATAAACAGGATATTTTTGATAAATTCCAGCAGCTTATACCTGCTCTGGAACAGGCGTTTCCGCACTACAACATCGTTGTCCGACCTCATCCCACAGAAAATCAGGAGATTTATCGTACTGTTGCATCACAGTGCGAGCGGGTCAGGGTAACTAACGAAGGTAATGTTGTCCCATGGATTCTGGCCTCCCAGGCGGCCATACACAACGGCTGTACCACTGGGGTGGAGGCGTATGTTATGGGGGTGGCTGCCATTTCCTATAGGCCAACAGTAAATGATTATTATGACTTAGGCTTTTATCGTTTACCAAACCTGCTTAGTTATCAGTGCTTCGATTTAGAAGAGTTGCGGGCAACGCTTGGAGATATTCTTGCCGGCAGGCTCGGACCTCCAGATGGCGATGAGCGTGAAAACCTTATAAACGAATACCTGGAAGCATTGGACGGCCCTCTGGCCAGTGAGCGCATGGTCGATGTGCTCGAAGGAGTGCTTGACGGCAGATCCGAATTACCAAAGACCTCATTACGCGATCGTTTGGAAGGCTGGTCCATGTCAACCATTCGCACCCTGATAAAACGAGCCAAGGAACGTCTTCCCGGTTCACACAACCGACCGGAGTTCCAACGCCATCGTTACCCAGAGGTTTCCCTTGAAGAAATTCGCGCACGGCTGTCGTGGTTCCAGCAGGTGTTAGGTGACAGCAAAGAACTGAAGGTTGAGCAGATATCCCAGCAGTTCTTTGAGATCAGTGGTTAACGCGAGTTTACACACCTACAGCGCTCTCCCTCCCAAACTCTAATTTTGCTCAGGCCCTCCAGTCTCCCCTTGACACTGGTCCCGGATTGTCATAACAAAAGGAACTGAAGACTAATCCCTTCACAGACGGCTGGGCCAATATACCTTTTTCCTCAACCTCCGACCTCTCGTCCCACTGACGTGCCACGTACAGATCTACCGGCTGATCTCTCAACACGGGCTCATAGACAGAGTTTAAATGGTCCAACAAAGAAGGCATGTTATAGCCGTCAAGGTAGTTTTGCTGATAGCCATAGCCCCGGTGCATAGGCCAGAGTTGGTGCCACATGGACGGGCACTGCGAAGAGTTCTGGTTGATCACCAGCTCATCTATAATTCCTCGCTTTACCCAATCGCGCCACGCAAGCGTGGTGTTGCCTAAAGGCGGACCGAGGACATCACCCCTGGCCACACCCACGGCTAATCGCACCCCCGTATGTGTGAGGGCTTCGCGCAATTCAGATAGAAATATGGTGAGATACTCGCCGAGCAGGTCACGCCATTTTTGCAGGTTGAAATCTTCCGGGCAGATATCCCGCCCATACCGAGTAAGGTAATCTTGCCGCACAGGTTCATTGAAGCCGTACTGATCAGCGAAGTCAGCAGGACGTGATTGGGAACGCAAACAGACGAAAAGACCATCGAATTCTGTGTTTTGTAAGAGATTCATGAAACGACTGCAAAAATGGCTGCGCACTTCAGGATGAGCCAGACAGAGCACTCCCCATTGCCGATGCTGGCCACTGCGATCAGTAAGGGCATATCCAGGGTTTTCTCGGCTGAATTTACTTTGCCAGCTGGTATGCTGGAAATGCATGGCATTATGGTAACTCACTTCGCGGATTCTTTTTGGAGATAGTGGCCAACCTTCATCAAAGAGGGAGACATAAAGATATGCCTTCATTCCAAAACTATGGGCGAGATGGGGAACAACCTGAAAAAAGTTCCAGCCAAGATTGCGGTCCTGGTCTCGCAGTGGATGCTTCCGCCCTCTGGCCGTGTAATAATAACCTTTAATGTGGGTTCGGGTTATTCTCCAG
>Ga0316191_10002084_pt1 | contig 14428 bp, 10 predicted proteins | sample Eddworburr2cm_MG_FD_204928 | JGI IMG/M metagenome (GOLD analysis project Ga0316191, IMG submission 204928) | Coastal sediment microbial communities from Maine, United States - Eddy worm burrow 2 cm | ecosystem: Environmental > Aquatic > Marine > Coastal > Sediment | place: USA: Maine...
CGAGGTAGAGGAAGTCAGTGAAGCACCGTCCATGGCAGAGGCGGCTGACGCCCAGGCAGGGCCGATATTGAATACCGATCAACTGGCGGCGGTCGAGGCGATTCGAAGCTCGCCGGGTTTCCAGGTCAGTTTGCTGGACGGCGTAACGGGGAGCGGTAAGACTGAGGTGTACCTGACCCTGATGAAAGATGTCATCGCCGCGGGCAAGCAGGTATTGATCCTCGTGCCGGAAATAGGACTGACACCACAACTGGTATCCCGCCTTGCTTCACGTCTCGGTGAGGAGCCGGCGGTGCTGCATTCGGCACTGACTGACACTGTCCGACTGGCGGCCTGGAGCGCAGCACGCTCGGGTACAGCCAAAGTCATTCTCGGCACACGCTCCGCGGTGTTTGTACCGCTGAAAAATCCCGGTTTAATTATTGTCGATGAAGAACACGATAACTCGCTGAAGCAACAGGAAGGATTTCGTTATTCGGCGCGCGACCTTGCTATTGCCAGGGGCAAGCATCTGGATGTCCCTGTGATTCTGGGCACGGCGACACCATCGCTGGAAACATTGCAGCGATGCAAAGACGGTGCCTACCAGCATTTACGCTTGCCAACACGAGCAGGCGCAGCGGCACCGCCGCTCCTGCGCCTGGTTGATCTGACGATTCATCCGTCTGCCGACGGCATCAGCGATCCCGCAATTACCGCCATCAGCAAAAACCTGCAGGAGGGCGGCCAGACGCTCGTATTTCTGAATCGCAGGGGGTTTGCGCCGACCTTGATCTGCGGCGGCTGCGGCCGCATGGCGGAGTGTGATCGCTGCGACGCGCGTATGACGGTGCATGCCTCCAGCAACGAACTTCGCTGCCACCATTGCGGCGCCTCTCGGCGAATTGATGACGACTGCATCGAGTGCGGCGGGAATTTTCGGCCTTTGGGCCACGGTACCGAGCGGTTGGAACAGGCGCTGAAAGGGCGCTTTCCCGATCACAGCATTGCGCGCATCGATAGCGACACGGTTCGTCTCAAGGGCACGATGAACAGGGCACTTTCCATGGCCACCACCGGCGAGACACGAATTTTGATCGGCACCCAGATGCTGTCCAAGGGACACCATTTTCCCGACCTGACACTGGTGGTGGTCATAAACGCCGATCAGGGTCTGTTCAGCACGGATTTTCGTGGCAGCGAAAAGCTGGCGCAAAGCCTGGTTCAGGTGGCGGGACGTGCCGGTCGTGTAAAACGCCAGGGACAGGTCCTAATCCAGACAGGCTATCCGACACACCCGTTCTGGGGCGAGTTATTCAGCGGCGGCTATGAAAAGGTTGCGCTGAGCGCCCTGGAAGAACGATCGAACACCGCATGGCCCCCGTTTTCAAGACTTGCCCTGATTCGAGCATCCGCTCATAAACTCGAGGATGCCAAAGCGTTCCTCGAGACGGCACTGCAATTGATCGCACCGGCGAATGCCGGCAACATCCGGGTGCTTGGACCCGTCAGCGCGCCGATGGAACGAAGGGCCGGTCGCTACCGGGCACAGCTGCTGCTGCAGAGCGTTAATCGGCAGGCACTGCAACGATTGCTGCAAACTCTGCGCGTACAACTCGAGAATGATCGCGGTTCACGCAAGGTCCGTTGGTCAATCGACGTCGATCCTGTCGAGCTCTTTTAGCGCAAAAATACAGCCGCAAACAAATAAATAGGGTTAAAATCGCCTGCTGCATATCGGGCGTACAGGGCGATCGCCTCGCCAAACAGCACAGAGTAATGTCTTGAAGAACAGCATCGCACAATTGATAGCGCGGGCGGTCGATGACCTGCCTGAAATCACGGATGTGCCGGAATTGGCATCTATTGCCGTTTCGGTAGAGCGTACCCGTGATGCGCGCCACGGAGATTTCGCGAGCAACATCGCGATGCGACTGGCCAAGTCCGCGGGCAGGAATCCCCGCGAGCTGGCGCAACTGATCATCGACAAACTGCCGCCGTCGACTCTGGTCGACAAAGTGGACATCGCCGGTCCCGGCTTCATCAATTTTTTTGTAGGTAAAGCAGCCTTCCACCAGGCGATTGCCGGCCTTCTGGATGCCGGTGAAAACTATGGGCGCCGTGAAAGCAAAGCCGAGCCGCGTTACCTGCTGGAGTTTATCTCGGCAAATCCGACCGGGCCGCTGCATGTCGGCCACGGCCGCCATGCGTCTTTTGGTGCGACGCTCGGCAACCTGCTGGAAGCCGCGGGCTGCTCGGTCGATCGTGAGTACTACGTTAATGACGCCGGTCGCCAGATGGATATTCTTGGCGTCAGCGTCTGGTTACGCATGCTGGAAGCCAACGGCATCGAGTTTTCGTTTCCGGATGCCGGTTACAAAGGCGGCTACATTCGCGACGTCGCCGCCTCGATTACGTCCGTCGACCTGCCCACTGTGACCGCGGAACAATTGCTCGCCGACCTGCCGGAAGACGCACCCGGCGGCGACAAGGAAGCACACATCGGAGCATTGATCGAGCGCGCTGGCCAGCTCATCGGCGAGGACACCTTCGGCTCGATCCGTCAGCAGTCACTCGAATCCATTCGTGATGAAATTGAGGAAGACTTGCGAGAGTTCGGGGTTGAATTCGATCGCTGGTTTTCGGAGCAGAGTCTTACGGTCGATGGACGAGTTGACGAAGCACTGGCCGTGCTCGACGAACGCAATATGTTATACAAGAAAGAGGGTGCCACCTGGTTTCGTGCCACCGATTATGGCGATGAAAAAGATCGGGTCGTTATCCGCGAGAACGGCGTCAAAACGTATTTCGCGTCCGACATCGCTTACCACTTCGACAAGCGAAAAAGAGGTTACGACCAATTGATCGACGTTCTTGGCGCCGATCACCATGGCTATGTCGCACGCGTTCGTGCAGGGCTCGAGGCGATGGGTTACGCCGGCGACAGTCTCGAAGTCTCGCTGGTGCAGTTTGTATCGCTTTATCGCGGCGGCGAAAAGCAGTCCATGTCCACACGCTCCGGCGAATTCATAACTTTGCGTCAATTGCGCGAAGAGGTGGGTAACGACGCTGCGCGATTCTTTTACGTCATGCGTTCCAATGACCAGCCACTGGACTTCGATCTGGAGCTCGCGAAAAGCAGCTCCAACGACAACCCTGTTTATTATATTCAATACGCACACGCTCGCGTTGCAAGCGTTTTTCGCCAGCTTGCTGAAAAGTCGTTGAAGTGGGATGCAGACAACGGCAAGGCAGCCCTCGATCGACTCACGGAAGATCATGAAGCTGCGCTAATGAGCATGCTCGACCGATTCCCGGAAGTGATCGACCTGGCAGCAAATAACCGTGCGCCGCAGCATCTCGTGCATTACCTTCGCGACCTTGCGAACGGGTTCCACTCCTACTACAACGCACACTCGTTTATTGTTGATGATGCGGATTTACGTGACGCTCGACTGACGCTCATAACTGCCGTACAAACGGTGATCGCAAATGGCCTCAAGATCATCGGTGTGTCCGCTCCGGATGCGATGTAGTTATGGCAAAGAAGCGACGTAAGAAATCAAATTCGGATCTCCCGGGGTAGTTATGGCGAAGAAGCGACGTAAGAAATCAAATTCGGATCTCCCGGGGTAGTTATGGCAAAGAAACGACGTAAGAAATCAAATTCGGATCTCCCGGCTTGGCTCTGGATGATCTTCGGGCTGTCTATCGGTCTGTCAGTTGCGGGCGCGATCTACGTCAATGACCGCACGCCCGGCAGAACGTCACGCGTACCCGTTGAAGAACCGGCCAGCATGAGCGTAGCTGCTGAAGCCACCGTGGACAGCAATGGCGAAAACGCAACAGCAAGCGTTGCAGAAGAAGAGGAGCCGCGCTTTACCTTCTACAGTATGCTGCCGAATTTTGAGGTTGTTATTCCGGAAAGCGAAGCCGACGTCGTCGCCGATCAGGCTCCCCAGGCGATCGTCGACCCAGGTATCTATGTATTACAGGCGGGATCCTTTTCTGCGTTTGAAGATGCTGATCGACGCCGGGCAACGCTGGCCATGCAAGGCATAGAGTCAAGAATCCAGCGGGTGTCGATTGACGACAAGACATTTCATCGCGTGCGCATCGGTCCGATCGACGATCTGAATGAACTGAATATGCTGCGATCACGACTGCGTACTGCAAATATCGATGTATTAAGGATCCGTCTCGGAGATTAGTCCACTGGGAAAATCAATCGTATCTGCTTGTCTGGTGCTGGCCCTTGTCGCGGGCTGCGGTACGCAGGCGAACAAAACAGATGGTTCCGTTGATGAGCCTGTTTCGGCGAACAATACTGAGGCAACTGAGACAATAATTCCGACCACTGCTACCGCGGCCGTTTCGCCGCCACCCCGGGAAAAGCAGTTACTCACAGTCGCCACGGTTGGCGATATCATGCTCGGCACTGACTATCCTGAGAACCACCTGCCCGACGATGACGGCATCAGCTTCCTGGCGGACGTAACACCCTTCTTACGCGCGGCCGACATTACCGTAGGCAATCTCGAGGGCGTCCTGATGGACGGTGGCGAGCCGCGAAAGCAATGCAAGAATCCACAGGCCTGTTACCTGTTCAGAACGCCAGCACGTTATGCCGAATATTTCGTGGATGCCGGATTCGATGTCATGAGCCTTGCCAATAATCACGCGCGAGATTTCGGAGAAGAGGGGAGAACGGCCAGCATGCAGAATCTCGCAGATGCCGGGATCCTGCATACCGGTCGTGAGGGAGATTTCGCCGAGCTGGAGGTCAATGGCCTGAGGGTTGCCGTACTCGGCTATGCCGTGACGCTGAATTCCAACCTGTTACTGGACTATGACATCGCCGCGGAGACGGTGCGCGGGTTTGCAGCGTCCCATGACATCGTCGTGATTACATTCCACGGTGGCGCAGAAGGCAAAGACGTAACGCGTATACCGTTCGCCGAAGAAGAGTATTTCGGCGAAATGCGCGGTGACGTTGTGAAGTTCTCACGACTCATGGTTGATTCGGGCGCAGACCTGGTCGTTGGTCACGGGCCACATGTCGTGCGAGGCATGCAAATTTACAAAGACCGACTCATCGCCTACAGCCTGGGCAACTTCGCCACCTATTACGGCATCAGCGTCGAAGGTATCAAGGGTATCGCACCGGTCCTCGTCGCAACGCTGGATCAGGATGGCCGGTTTGTTGAGGGCCGAATCCACTCAACGCATCAACTCCGCCCGGCCGGCCCCACACCCGATCCGGACCAGCAGGTACTGAAATTGATGCGCAACCTGAGCATGCAGGATTTCGTTTCGTCGGGCATTACCTTCCTGGAAGACGGCCGCTTGTACCCCGAAGAGTAATTCGGTAATTCCGGTAATTCCGGGGACAGTTTACTTATCTCTCAGAAGAGATAAGTAAACTGTCCCCGGAATTACCCGGAATTACTGTACCCCGAACCATAAAAAGGGGTCTGACTCCTTTTCTAGTCTTCCGTCGTACTTACCGACCGAAAATCAACGCCCAGGCTCCTCAGCTTGCGGTACAGGTGCGTTCGTTCCATGCCCACTCGTTTCGCGAGTTTGCCTACTTTCCCGTCGCACAACACCAATTGCTGCTGTAAATACGCGCGCTCGAACTGTTCGCGCGCTTCTCTTAACGGCAATGACAACAGGTCCTGCTTAACCAGCGGCTCGCCGGTCTCGGCGCTGCTGCTGACTTCCTGCTCTATTTCACTGAGAGAAATCTCCTCGTCGGAGCCGGTCAGGAGCAGACGTCGAACAAGGTTCTTCAGCTCACGCACGTTGTCCGGCCACGGATAGTTTCTCAAACGGTTTTGTGCGGCGACACTGAATCGGCGGAATGGAATGTTTTCGGCATCAACCAGTTTGTCGACGTAGTAGGTGAGAAGCTCGGGCACATCCTCGGCGTACTCCCGCAGTGGCGGCACGCGAGCAGTAAGAACACCGAGATTGGAGATAAGCTCGCGACGCAGTTGGCCGCTCTCAATGGCCGATTCGTAGTCGGTACCAACAGTTGCAAGAATACGGGCACGAAGGCGAATGGGCGCATGACCGCCGGAGCGAATGAACTGACCCTGCTCAATCACGCTGATGATCAGCTTCTGTGCCTGTTCGTTGAGATCCAGCAGTTCGTCGATGATGAGAGTGCCGTTCTCGGCGCGCTCAAAATAACCGCTATGAACATCACCGCCAGACTCACTGCCGAGCAATTGTTCTTCGGCATTACTGTCCGTTAATGACGCGGCCAGAAGATTGATAAGAGGCGCATCAGAGCGACTGCTCAAACCGACGATGTAACGTGCGAATGCGCCGCGACCGGTTCCCGGTTCACCAACCAGCAATACAGATGATTCGTGATCGGCGAACTGCTGCACTTTGTCCCGCAAGTCCTGCATCATGCGGCTCTTTCCTACCGGCGCCATAAGCGATGGCAGCATTCGGCGCGAACCGACACCGTGTTTCCTGGCGTTCTCAAGTGCCTTTTCGACGGTACGGAGCAACTTGGCGAGCGACAGCGGTTTTTCGACGAAGTCGGACGCGCCAAGGCGCGTTGCTTCAACTGCCGTATCGACGGTGCCGTGACCGGATATCATGACAACCGGACAATCGAGGTTGCCCTGCTCCGACCACTCCCGTAGCAGCGTAATACCGTCTGTATCCGGCATCCAGATATCCAGCAGTATCAGGTCGAACTTGCTGGCGTCCTTTGCAGCACGCGCAGCCGCAGCGTTTTCCGCTACCGTTACGTCGTACCCTTCTTCTGACAATATTTCGTCGATCAGTGCGCGGATGTCGTCTTCGTCATCTACGACAAGCACATGTGGCGTGCTCATGCTCTCTCCCTCCGTTGCTCTACTCTTCCTGGCAACATTGCTGTCATTGCTTCTCGTGCCGCTTCATTCACCGGCAGTTTGATTCGGATAATGGCGCCACCCTCGTCGCGATTTTCCGCGTCAATAGTGCCTGCGTGTTCCTCGACAAGTTTCTTGACGATTGCCAGCCCCAACCCTGTGCCTTTTGGTTTTGTTGTGACATAGGGGTCGAACACCTGGCTGACAGATCCGGTTTGAAAACCGGGCCCATTGTCAGCCACAACTATTTGTATTGCCTCGACCTCCAGCACTTCGGTGCTGCCGATCTTGACTTCGATCACGCCATTGGTTTCGTTTTCCAGCGCCTCGATCGCGTTTCGTATCAGGTTGTGCAAAATCTGTCGAACACGACCCGCATCCGCCTCCAGCTCCGGCAGGTTCGCGTCAATTTTCAATACGATCGATACGTCGCTTTCCTGTGCCCTATACAAATCGACAACTTCATGTGCGAGCGCCTCGAGACTGAACCGGTCGATATCCATGTCGGGCGCACGCGCATAATCGCTGAACGCATTTACCATTTCCTTCATCGCTTCGACCTGTTGCACGATCGTATGTGTCGCACGATCGAGAACCTCTGCCTCGCCCGCTTCAAGCGTGTGCAGGTACCTGCGGCGCAATCGTTCCGCGGAAAGCTGGATTGGCGTCAGCGGGTTCTTGATTTCGTGCGCGAGGCGTCGGGCCACCTCGCCCCAGGCTGCATCGCGCTGAGCCTGCAACAATGCAGTGATGTCGTCGAATACCACGACAAATCCACTTTCGGTTTCTTCGTCGCCCGGCAGCGCGGTACACGCACAGGTCAAAACCCGTCTTCCGACTTCACCGCGCAGGACGATCTGTTCGCGCCACTCCGTTTCGCCATCTTGCAGGTGCACTCGTGCGACATCGACGAATTGTTCCAGCAGTGGCTCACCTACTGAAATATCCGGCAGCGATTGCCCGACCTTGTTTTCCAGGTCCACGTTCAGTATCGCGCTGGCGGCCGGGTTTGCGGTTCGAATTGTCAGGTCCGACTCCAGCGATACAACGCCTGTCGAGAGTCGCGCAAGGATAACTTCGAGATTCGCGCGCTCTGCCTCGACCAGCGACTGACTCAGAGTTGCCTGGCGGCTGGCTGTCGACAGTCTTTGTGTCATGTCGTTAAACGAGTTAACCAGGAAGCCGAGTTCGTCACGCGAGGGCGCCGACAAACGCGTATCGAAATTTCCCCTGGCAACTGCCCTTGTACCGGCCACAAGGTCCTCGATCGGTGCGACCAATCTGCGTGATAGCACCAGCGCACCGTAAATTGAACCAAGTAGCGACAGCAGCAAAACGACGGTCAAAGTCAGTGAAAACAGTCGCTTCAACGAATCGCGATAATACAAAGCTGTTTTATAATCATTAAATGATGACGAAACGCTGTCTGCCATGGCACTGATGCGCTCCGAGATTGGAAAATGCGCCTGCACGACGCCAATGATTTCCCGGTTCGTGCGGCTGGCGAACGGAACAGCTGTTCGAATTTCACTTTCGAGCTCATCGAAACTGACGAACAAGCGGTTTTGCCGAACCTGCAGTAACACCTCATCTTTTAATTCGCTCGGCAAACTGCTTGCTGCACGGTCTGAACTTGTCGCGATGATTCGGCTGTTACGACCGAAGATCGTAATTTCGCTTGCGCCGCTTTCGCGCCGCATCATGCTCAACTCGAATATGAGCCTGCGTGGTACAACATCGGTCAACCGATCGGCGATCTTGACGGTCATGGCGAGGTCGTTGCGCTTTCGTGTTTCCATCGCTGCGCGACTGAGCGCAATTGCGTCATCGAGGCCCTTTTCAACCTCAACGCTAAACCAGTTGTCAATTCCACTATTGATAAACTTGACGGAAAAATAAAAAACGATCACCAGTGGCACGACGGCTAGCCCGACGAACATTCCAACCATTCGGGCCTTTAATCTTGCGCCGGGTTGGCGATTACGAAACTCTCCCAGCAAACGCCACAAGTTACCAACGGTTAGTGCAAGCAAAGCCAGTACGCCGACAATGTTGACGAACAATATATTTATGTACTGACTTTCGAGATCGGCGGTTCGGTCCGTCGTTTCACCGAGTAAATACAGAGCAAACAGCGCCAGCGCGACGCCGAGAGCGCCGAGGACGCCGTAAAAAAGCCGCTTTATCGTTCGAGAGGCCATTCGTGCCACTCACTTTTCAGATCCCACTCGTCACGCCAGAAGAACAGGAAGCGGAACGGTGCGGAATATTGTCGGGTGCTGAGCGATGCTCGCAAACGAATGCGATAGTCACTGTCCGCTTTAAGGACGGCATCGTCGATAACCGGCAGGGATTCGACCCGGCCGAGATTGTTCAGTGCGGAGTAAAGCGTTGCAAAGGAGTCCCTGTCGCCGGAGTTGAGACTACGAACAATGTATCGCTGGCTTATCGGCAGAAACTCAAGTTCGTAAGTCAGACTGAGTTCGGCCTCGCCGTCATCCGGCAAGAATCGCTTCACCCGGATTACCTCCAGGGTGAATTCGACGGTCAGAATAACGCCGCTATTGAGTGCTTTGAGCGCCTCTGCGCTCAGGATGAGCTGCAGTCTCGCGTCGAGTTCCTGTACACCGTCGACCAGCGTCAGCGACGCCGAGCGAACCTCGAACGAGCCGGCCCGATTGGAATTGTCCTGGGACCACGCCAGCATTGCTGGCAACAAGACCAGTGACGCAGCTACAAGCAATGTCGCTATTTTCTTCATTGATTGATGAACATGTCTCAGTCAGGGCGTTTTCCCGAGGCAGGCGAAGTAGAATCCATCGACACCTTCTGTGCCGGGCAGAATCTGGAAACCGCATTTCCTATCATGTATTAGATCGCGGATGTTGTTATTTGGCAACGCTTTATCTTCAGCCGCGTCGCCAGTTTGTTGTAAAAAGTCCCCCACCACAGCCTCGTTTTCCTGTGCCAGCACCGAACACGTGACGTACAAAAGCCGGCCACCCGGCGCCAGCAATGACCACAAAGCCTGTAACAGCCGGCCCTGCAGCCGCGCGAGCTCGGCAATATCGGTCTTGCGTCGCAACACCTTTATGTCCGGATGGCGGCGAATAACACCGCTGGCGGAACACGGCGCATCAAGCAAAATTCGATCAAATTCACCCCATGCCTCTGGTTTGGATGCATCCGCGTGCAAAAGCGTTGCGTTCAGGCCGAGGCGGGCCAGATTTTCGCTGACTCGCTGCAATCGTTCCTTGTCCGAATCGACAGCCGTTAGAGCCGAAAGAGGGCCCGCCAGTTCCAGCAAATGTCCGGTTTTTCCGCCAGGAGCGGCGCAAGCATCAAGAATCCTCAGATTGTCATGACCATCCTTCAGCAACCACTGGGCGGCAAGCTGCGCCGCCGCATCCTGTACCGAGGAATCGCCGTCATCGAACCCCGGCAACTCGCTGACTGCCATAGGCGACGCCAGTCGGATGGCCGAGTCGATACCCGGCAACAACGCGTGCGTCTCTCCGGTCACTGACTTCAGTTGTTGCAGATATTCGGCGTTGGTGTTGTTACGTTGATTCACTCGCAACCACATCGGCGCGCGCTCATTGTTTGCCTCGAGAATCTGCTGCCAGTCGTCAGGCCAGTCACCTTTAACTTGGTCGATGAACCACTGCGGATGCGAGTAGCGCGCCTCGTCATCCGGCGGCTCGGATTCGCTTAAGTTCTTGCGACGAAAGTTTCTTAAGACCGCATTGACGAGCGAGGCGAACTTCGGTTGTCGCAACAACCGGGCTGCCTCGACGGTCATCGAAACGGCTGCGTGATCGGGCACGCGCATATCGCTAAGCTGATATAGACCGACGCATAACAATGACTCGATTACACTGTCGCGCGCACGCAGACGTCTTTCCAGCAACGCGTCCAGCCAAGCGTGTAGTTGCCAATGATAACGCAGCGTGCCGTAACAAAGATTGCGCAACAACGCGCGGTCTGCGGGGTTGCTGAATTCTTCTGCTGCTGCAAGCGCGGCATCAAGAGAGCGACCGTTTCTGGTTACTGCATCAACAACTTTCGCTGCCTCCGCCCGTATCCTGCCGCCGGTCTTGCTTGGGTTTCTTTTATTATCGGCCATTCAGACGAACACCGCCTGATCAAGATTGAGCTGACGTTCAAACTCCGCCGCGGAAACAACGGTTTTGCCTGGTCGCTGCAATTCGGTTAGGCGCAGCGAACCTTCTCCACAGGCGACAACAATGCCCTCGGGCGACGTCGACACAATGCTTCCAGGCGCGTCGCCTTCTTCGCTGGAGACCGTTGCCTGCCAGCATTTCAGCCTTTCCCCATTGAGTGTCGTCCAGGCGCCGGGTACGGGATTATAGGCTCGCACACGACGCTGTAATTCGTCTGCCGGGAGAGTCCAGTCCAGTCGTGCATCTTCGGTCCGAATTTTTCCGGCGTAGGTTGCATCATTGTCATCTTGTGCTACCGGCAGAAGATCGCCAGTCGCAATATCGTCAAGATACTGAACAAGCATTTCACCACCGAGTGTCGCAAGCCGGTCGTGCAATTCTCCCGCCGTCTCGCTCGCGCCAATATCCAGCGACTCGCTTACGTAAACCGGACCCGTATCCAGGCCGGCTTCCATTTGCATCAGGCAAATCCCGGTTCGTTTATCACCGGCGAGAATAGCCGCCTGGATCGGCGCAGCGCCGCGCCAGCGCGGCAGCAACGAACCGTGCACGTTGACGCAGGCAGCGCTCGGCACGTCGAGAACGGGTTGCGGCAACAACAGTCCGTAGGCAGCGACAACGAACAGGTCAGCATGCAGCGCCTTGAGTTCCGCAAGAATGCCTGGCCCCTTTAGCGAGTCCGGCTGCATCAGGTTCAGGTCGTGTGCCATCGCATACTGTTTGACGGCGCTCTCGCGCAGTTTTTTACCGCGGCCGGCCGGCCGATCAGGTTGCGTTAATACGGCAACAGGCCGAACGCCGGACTCAACGAGCGCCCTGAGAGATTCACATGCGAATTCCGGCGTGCCGGCAAATACAACGCGGTTCATATTGCAATGGCGCCAGGGGTTATTGCGTCACACACCAACTGCTTGCTGCCGGCGCTCTTTTTCCAGTCGCTTGCGGATACGTTGTCGCTTGGCTTCAGACAAGTAATCGACGAATAGCTTGCCATCGAGATGATCGATCTCATGTTGTACGCAGACGGCCAGCATGCCTTCGAATTCGCTCTCAACTTCTTCGCCATCACGATTGCGATAGCGGACCTGGATATGTTCGGCGCGTTCGACCTCTTCATAAAAGCCGGGAACGGAAAGACAACCCTCTTCAGTGACCGCCAGGCCGTCTTTCGCGAGAATGACCGGGTCAATCAGTACATGAGGATCGGTTCCTTCGCCGCTGACATCAGCGACCAGCAGGCGGCGATGGATGTCGACCTGGGTAGCCGCCAGGCCGATGCCGGGAGCGTCATACATTGTCTCGAACATATCGTCGATCAATTTCCGCAATGCATCGTCCACATGGCCCACAGGCCGGGCTTTTGTGCGCAATTTGGGGTCCGGGAACTCAAGAATTCTCAACTTGGCCATTTTCTCGCTCTTTCGGTACTGGTAGGGGTTTCTATGACATTCACCTAAATTTTTGACTTTATTGAATAAGATAGCGGACAATGCCGCCTAAATAACGGCCAACCAGCGCCTGTTTTTGGGCTGGAATTGTGACGCGTTTGGCAGCCTGAACGGCGTCGACACGACATATTATAGCAACGCTTGCCAATGGGCAGGTCTGGATCACTATGATGGAGCACACGTCGATCATGTTCCCTGCAAATATTTGCTCAAACAACAGTCTGAGACTGACCGTTATCGCGCTGTCCGCCCTGCTGGCCAGCTGCTCCATGAACGATGAAGTGCCCGCGCCAGTTGCGAAAACCACAACAGCGCCAAGCGGCTCGTCTTCTCTGGACCCGGCCAACAGTGGATCGTCCACTTACTCCCAGCCCGTGATGGAACGCATCAGCGAGCCGGTACCCCTCGCGGATGGTCATCCCAACCAGTACACGGTTCAGGAAGGCGACACGCTGTGGGATATCGCATCCGTTTTCTTGCGTGATCCCTGGTATTGGCCCGAAGTCTGGTATGTCAATCCGCAGGTTGAAAACCCGCATCTCATTTACCCCGGCGATATATTGTCGCTGGTGTCTATGGACGGCCGGCAACGTATCGTAAATCGTCCGGTCTCAGCCTATCGACTGTCACCTCAGGCACGCGTTACGCCGCTGGATCAGGCGATCGACAGCATCCCGTACGAACAGATTTCCTCGTTTTTGTCACGGGGCATCGTCCTCGAGAAAGGTCAGGCGGAGCAGTTACCGCACTTACTGGCTGTCCGTGGCGAGCACATGGTGGCGGCAGCAGGCAACCAGATATATGTACGCGGCGGCGAGGCAGCTCCCATCGGCACGCGTTATAGCGTCGTAACTCTTGGGGACAAGCTGGTCGACCCGGACGATGGCAACGTCATCGGATATCAGGGCATTTATGTTGGTGAGGGCGCTCTCGCCCGCGGCGGCGACCCTGCGACGATTGCGTTGACGGAAACGAATCGTGAAGCGAAAGAAGGCGATCGCCTGATTCCCGAGACTGTGGACATTCCGCTGAACTTTTTCCCGAAAGCGCCGGATATCGATGTGGAAGGCCGAATTATTTCGGTGGTAGACGGTGTATCACTTATCGGACAATATCAGGTCGTCGTGCTGAATCGCGGCGCGCGCAACGGGCTCGCTCCGGGTGACGTGCTAACCGTATTCCAGGACGGCGCAGTGGTTCGCGATCGTTACGCCAAGAGCGCGTTCGTCAGTGAGAAAAGCCTGTTCGCAGGCGAGAAAGTGAAGCTGCCGGACGAGGAAGCGGGCACAGTTATGGTATTCAAGGTATACGACCGCATCGGCTATGGCCTGGTGATGGAAGCTACCGACGCCATTCGCGTACACGATACAGTTCGCAACCCGCTGTAAGAGAAGCTTGTAAGAACCGGCGCTCTCTTTGCGGGGGCGCCGGTTTTTTTGTGCATGGATGTACAGGAGCGACGATCAATTGTGCAAGCAGCGAGGTTGAGCGAAATCATCAAACAATGGCTGTTACTCGCGAACTCCCGAATGTCGGGATCTCAAGTCGTCGAGCTAATCGAACGCTTTGAGTCGGCGGACGCCGTGTTGCAGGCGGGAGAAGCGAAACTTCAAAAAGCAGGTGTTACACCTGCAGCGGCCGAACGCCTGGCAAAGCCCGACATGGCCGCGATCGAAAAAGCGCTTCAATGGCTAGACGAACCACAACACCACATCGTGCATTACGCGTCACCCGACTATCCTGCTTTGCTGCGGCAAATTGCCGACGCGCCGGCGTTGATCTACGTAAATGGCAATCCCGATTCGTTGCATTTGCCGGCGCTGGCAATTGTTGGCAGCCGCAACCCAACTCGCGGCGGCGTGCAAAACGCACACGACTTCGCCGCGCATCTCGGTCAGGCCGGGTTCACGATCCTGAGTGGCCTCGCCCAAGGCATCGACGC
>Ga0316191_10002085_pt1 | contig 14426 bp, 14 predicted proteins | sample Eddworburr2cm_MG_FD_204928 | JGI IMG/M metagenome (GOLD analysis project Ga0316191, IMG submission 204928) | Coastal sediment microbial communities from Maine, United States - Eddy worm burrow 2 cm | ecosystem: Environmental > Aquatic > Marine > Coastal > Sediment | place: USA: Maine...
CCGATTATTCGTTTAAAGCTTTGTTTTTATTATATTTGTTACCAGAACGGGATAGCGGAGAGATGCAATGATCCATCCTGCGACAGGATAAGGCGCGCGCAGAAGCGGACGTTCTTGTGAAAGCCTATGAAATCAAACCGCTCTCGTCAGACGATTTTTGCCGAATCGTCCGCAATTGTCAGTCGGCGAGTGGATCTGCAGTCTGAACTGGGCGGCTTTTCCCACCTTCCGGTTGGTTCTCAAACGTCAAAAAGAATTCTTTGCGCAAGGCGACGTCTACATCATGAAGAGTGACAGGCAATCCAAGGTCTACAAGACTGGTGACACCGTGCTGGGAAATGCCGCAGGGCACGATCCCGTCAAAATGTGACAAATCGGGTTCAACATTAATCGACAGGCCGTGAAAACTGACCCATTTTCGCAATCGAATTCCAATCGCTGCAATCTTGTCTTCGGCAACCTTGCCAGAGGCTTGTAGCGGCTTGTCAGGCCGTTCTACCCAAACGCCTACGCGCCCTTCGCGAATGTGGCCGGTGACATTGAAATGCGCCAAGGTTGCGATAACCCAGTTTTCCAGTTGTTGCACAAAAACACGCACGTCGCGCCCCCGTGCACCAACATCAAGCAAAACATAGGCCACGCGCTGTCCGGGGCCGTGATAGGTGTACTGACCGCCTCTTTTCGTTTCATAGACCGCGAATCTGTCCGGTTCTGTCAGATCTTCGGGCTTGGCGCTGGTCCCCGCTGTATAGAGAGGCGGGTGTTCGACAAGCCAGATGCATTCATCGCTATGGCCCGATGCGATCTCGGCCGCGCGTGCCTCCATCCACCGTTCGGCCATACGATAGTCCGTAAGCCCTTTTGATACGATCCATTCAACCATTCCAATGCTCTAACCCAGCTTGCGCGCCGCGCCTAGTGTTTGCGCAACACGAGTGGGAACGGTTTTTGAAAAATGGCCCTTCACAAGCTTGTTCCGTCGCGCTAAAGACCGCGTACCATAAACGTGCGGATGTGGCGGAATGGTAGACGCGCAGCGTTGAGGTCGCTGTGGGGTAACACCCGTGGAAGTTCGAGTCTTCTCATCCGCACCACTTTTCCCAAGATATCAATGATTCAACCATATTCCGGGTAACGGTCGGGCAGGTCGTAAGCGGTGCATGCGATTGCCCCGAAAAGCTGTTTGCGCGCTTTCCGGCTGCTATGTTGACTTCGCACGGTCTGTATTGCCTTGATTTACCAAGAGCGATCTATGTACCCGCGGCTCGGGGTGTCAGGCTGACGTCTCGACGGCCAAGACCGCAAGGCAGTCTCCCATGCTGACAAGCCCGGGGTGATGACGCGCAACCAACAGACCGTCGCGTTGCGCCCGCACCTGAGCGGGTGCTGCGCCGACCCGTCGGTGATCCCAGATACGGGCAACCACGTCCCCTTGATTTACGGTGCTTCCCAGCTCAGATGTAAACTCGACCAGCCCTTCGGTTTCGGCGAAATGAAAGCAGGCATCGTCGGGTTGCGTCAGGTACCGTGTCGGTGCTTTTTCAGGTTCTGCGTCAAGAATGCCGGCATGGATCAGAAGGTTGCGCGCGCCTTTCTTTGCGATAGCGACCGTTTCGGGGCGCGCGGTTCCACCGCCGGACAGCTCAGTTGTCACAAAGGTTTTGCCCATGCTCTCTGCGGCATGGTCATACATGCCCAAGGCATCGATTTCGCGCATTTCGATGCTGAAGGGGGCGTTGAAAGCGTCTCGTGCTGCCCGGCAGCGGTCTTCTTGCCCGCGATCGTCCAGCACGTGTGACGCCGCGAACGGCAAAAAATCCAGCGTTTTACCACCAGAGTGGAAGTCGAGAACGATATCCGCCATGGGCAGCAAGATACGCTGAAAGTAGTCGGCAATTTTCTCGGTTGGCCCGCCATCCGGCCGTCCGGGAAAGCTGCGGTTCATATTCCCGCCATCCAGAGGTGAGACACGTGTAGAGGTCAAAAATGCGGGGTGGTTCATGGAAGGGACCAAAATCACGGTACCCTGTATGTCATCCGGTGCCAGCCGACGCGCCAGATCATGCAGGGCAATCGGCCCTTCGTATTCATCTCCGTGATTGCCGCCTGTGAACAGCGCACAAGGACCTTTCCCGTTCCGCAGGACGCAAATAGGAATAAGGATCGCGCCCCACGCGCTGTCGTTATGGCTGTAGGGCAGGCGGAGGTGACCAAAATGCGCACCATCGCGGTCAAATTCAACTGTGCATGAAATGGGGTTCTGGCGCATTGTCATTCCTTGACCACCAGTGCACGCGGTGTTTCGCACAGGCATTCGACGCCGGTTTGTGTGATTGCGATAGGCTCTGTTATCTCAAGCCCGCCGTCATCAAGCCAAAGTGCTGGCATAAAATGAAAGGTCATTCCGGGCTCAAGGACAGTTGTATCCCCTGCGCGGAAAGACATTGTGCGTTCGCCCCAATCGGGGGGATAGGAAAGCCCGATCGCATAGCCGCAGCGGCTGTCTTTTTCAAATCCAAGCCTGTTGAGCGTGCCATTGAACGCATTGGCAATATCCTGGCACATGTTGCCGGGTTTGGCTTGTTCCAGACCTGCGTCGACGGCTTCGAGGACAGCCTTTTCCGCGTCGAGATATTTCTGTGGCGGTTTGCCCAGAAAAAGCGTGCGCGATTGTGGGCATTGGTAGCGCTTGTGCGCGCCTGCGATCTCGAAGAATGTGCTTTCACCTGGGCGGAGCGGACTGTCATCCCATGTCAGGTGCGGGGCCGTGGCGTCCATGCCCGACGGGGCCATCGGCACAATAGCGGGATAGTCGCCCCAATGCCCGTCCGCGCCGCTGAGCGCTGTGTGGTAGATGTCTGCGATCAGATCGTTTTTGCGCATGCCGGGTTCAGCGCGGTCCCGGATGACGGCATGCATCTGCTCTACGATCCGAGCGGCACGGCGCATGTAGGTCAACTCTGTTTCTGATTTTACCGCGCGTTGCCAGTTCACAAGCCCCGTTGCATCTGTGAAATCCGCTTGGGGCAGGCCTTTTTGCAGGGCGGCGTAGGCGGACGCGGTAAAGTAATAGTTGTCCATTTCCACGCCAATCCGCGCGGCGTGCAATTCTTGCGATGCCATCAGTTGTGACAGGTCTGTCATCGGGTGTTTTTCGGGGTTCTGCACGAAGGTGTCATCGTATCCGTGAATATTGTCTGCAGAGAGATAGGTGGTCAGGCCCGCGCCGACGGCATCCATCGCGCGCCCCCACCAGATCGGTTGACCTTCCAAGCCCAGGAGCACGCCCTGGTGCACATAAAAAGACCATCCGTCATATCCGGTCAGCCACGCCATGTTGGACGGGTCGGTGATAAAAACGGCGTCTAGGCCACGTTCTGACATCCGGGCGCGGGTCTTGGAAAGGCGCGCGTCGTATTCGGACTGGGCAAAGGGTAGTTCCGGCATGGTGCCTCCGTTGTGCTGTTAAGAGAACGTACCACGGGATTGTCTGCTCACAAGGTTGGATTGCGCCACCCACAGGTCGTATCCAGCCATTGACCCGCGGGTATATTGGCGTAGCAATGTCACATGGATATCCTCAAAAACCCTTACCGTTCTGTTGGTCTGGACCACCCGGACCTTTTAGAAATGCCTTGGACGGCGGCGGATGCGGCACCACCGCAGGCGCTTGTCGCCAAATGTCCCCGCGCCACCATAACGCCGTTGATTGATGCGAAGGCCTTCGCATCCGAGTTGGGCGTGGGCGCGCTGCACATCAAGGACGAGCGGGACCGCATGGGGTTGGGCAGCTTCAAGGCCCTTGGTGCCGCCTATGTCATTGCCTGTGATGCAGCAGCGGGCCGGGCCGCGGGGCAAACCTATGTCACGGCCAGTGCGGGTAACCACGGTCTGTCTGTTGCTGCCGGCGCGCAGGCTTTTGGCGCGCAGGCGCAGGTCTATATTGCGGAAACCGTGCCCGAGGCCTTTGCGGAACGGTTGCGCAGCCATGGGGCAGAAGTTGTACGCAAAGGTAGCGTCTACGAAGACAGCATGGCCGCAGCTGCGCAAGCTGCCGACGACGAAGGCTTGATCTTGCTGTCCGACAGTTCCTGGCCCGGCTATTTTGAGAGACCGCACAGATTAATGGAAGGCTATCTCATTTTGATGGCCGAGGCCGTGAGCCAGATGCCAGAGCCACCGACGCATATTTTTCTGCAAGCCGGTGTGGGTGGCCTAGCGGGGGCCTGTGCAGCCCACGCGCGACTGGTGTGGAAAGATCGCCCGCAGATCATCGTGGTCGAGCCCGAGACCGCGCCGGCTTTGGCCGCGTCTATTGGTGCGGGCGCGCCCGTTGTGGCATCGGGTCCTGTGTCGACGATGGGGCGTCTGGATTGCAAAGAGCCTTCTTTGATTGCCCTCAAGAGCCTCGCGCGGGATGCCGATGTGTTTATGACCATCTCCGAGCAGGAAGGTTTGGCGGGTGCTGCGCGGGCGCAGGCGGCGGGTTTTGCTTCTACGCCGTCAGGAGCGGCAGGAATAGCCGGGCTTTGTTGTGGGGCGCAAGAACTGGGACTGACAGATCAGGCGCGGGTGCTTGTTGTCTTGAGCGAGGCTGCGTAGCAGGTATGGCGCCTGGCTTTCCTTCTGACGCCTACAAGTCGCGCGTTGAACAAATGCAAGCGCGCATGGCGCAGACCGGCATGTCGGCCCTGCTGCTGACGACAGAGGCGGATGTGCGATATTTCACGGGATATCTGACCCGCTTTTGGGAAAGCCCGACGCGTCCTTGGTATCTGGTTGTACCGGCGAGCGGTGATCCGATTGCAGTTATTCCATCCATCGGGGCTGCGCTGATGCAAACCACCTGGATTGCTGACATCCGCACATGGCGCGCGCCGGACTATGGCGATGACGGCGTAACACTGCTGGCGGATACGCTGACCGAGATCACGTCAAAGACTGGAAAAATTGCCGTGCCCAGTGGCAACGGAACATCATTGCGGATGCCGCTATCCGACTGGGGCCGTTTGAAGGGGCTCGTGCCAGACCGATGTTTTGCCGATGACCAAGGGATCATGTGCGCGCAACGTATGGTAAAATCAGAAGCCGAGATCGAAAAGATTGCGTCCTCGTGCAGGGTTGCATCCCGCGCGTTTGCACGCGTGCCTGAGATCGCGCGCAGCGGTACGCCGCTGTCAGAGGTCTTTCGCCGGTTCCAGATGCTGTGTCTGGAAGAAGGCGCTGACTGGGTTCCCTATCTGGCAGGTGGCGCAGGGCAGGGCGGCTATGCCGATGTCATCTCGCCTGCGTCTGATACGCCTCTGGCCTCAGGGGACGTTCTGATGTTGGACACGGGATTGGTATGCGACGGCTATTTCTGTGACTTTGACAGGAACTATTCAGTCGGGCCACCGTCACGCGATACCAGAAAGGCCCATGCGAAACTGATCAAAGCGACGCATGCCGCCTTTGAGATTGCAAGTCCGGGCGCGCGGGCATCTGATTTGTTCCAAGCGATGGACCAAGTCGTTACCGGCGGTCGCGGTGGATCAGATGCAGGGCGTCTGGGCCATGGGCTTGGCATGCAGTTGACGGAACCTCCGTCTTTGATCTCAACTGATGATACGGTGCTTGAGCCGGGGATGGTACTGACACTGGAACCGGGCATCGACACGGGGCAGGGGCGCATCATGGTACACGAGGAAAACATCGTTATTCGCGACACGGGTGCGGAATGGCTATCAGCGCCCTCGGGGCCGGATATGATGGAGTTAAACTGATGGGCGGACAGGTTTTCCCCTTCGACGTTGTTTCCTTGACCGAGCCCCGTTTGGGTCTGATTGCTTTGCAGTCTGACGAAACGATTGAGCGGGACATGCGGTTCATGTTGCCTGATGTCGCAACGCTTTTTGTCAGCCGTGTTCCTTCGGACGTCGAAGTCACTTCTGCCACGTTATCGGCAATGGAAAACCATCTGTCTGCATCTGCATCGCTTTTTCCCCTTGGGGCATCCCTGGACGCGGTTGGGTATGGCTGCACGTCGGGAACGGCGCAGATCGGGGTTGAGAACGTTGCCAGCAAGGTGCGCGCGGCCGCTGCGGTGGCAAACGTGACGCAACCGCTGACCAGCCTGATCGAGGCCTGCGGCGCAATGGGGCTTTCGCGCATTGCTCTGCTATCGCCCTATGTGGCTCAGGTTTCGAAGCGGTTGCAGGATGCACTGGCCCAAGCAGGCATTTCCACGCCTGTCTTTGGCAGCTTTGAGGCGTCAACCGAGGCAACCGTTGTCAGAATTTCACCCGCTTCGATAACGGATGCAGCCGTCTCGTTGATGTCAGGGGCTAACGTTGATGCGCTATTCATTTCATGCACGAACCTGCGCACAATGGACGTTATTGAACCTCTGGAAGCGCGGTTGGGAAAGCCGGTGCTGACCAGCAATCAGGTGCTTGCATGGCATATGATGCGTCTGGCGGGCACGCAGCCGTCTGATCGTGCGCCGGGGCGGCTCTTTCGTGGTTAGACACCGCCCAACAGGGTGAGCCAGACCCAAACAGTCAGGATTGACCCGAGGGTGGCCAGCAATACCGAAGAAGCGGCTACGCGCCGCGCCCGACCGTACATATCCGCAAAGATATAGGCGTTAAAACCGGGGGCCATTGCGGCGGTCAGCACCGCCGAGCGGAACGCGTCGGGTGGCAGCGACAGGCTGGCCCCGATCCCCCAGACCAATGCGGGATGCAGTAGGAGTGCGATTGCGCAGACCATGCCGATGGTACGCAGGTCACCTTCGGGTTTGTATTGGAACAAGACCCCGCCCAACGCAAAAAGCGCTGCAGGCAATGCTGCACGAATGATGAGAGACAAGGCCTCGTTCACAACGCCGGGGATTGGCATATTGCTGATGTTGACAATAAACCCCAGCACGATTGCGATGACCAATGCGTTGCGGAACATCGCGGTTGCCACACCGCGTGCCATCATCAAGGGAGACTTGCCGCGATTGCGGGTGATTTCCATCGCGGTGATGCCCAAGCCGTAACAAAAAGGCGAGTGAATGGCGATAATGGCATAGTTGCCAGTGAGCGCGTCTGCGCCATACGCGCGTTCAGTGATGGGCAGGCCCAACAGCAGCGAGTTGGAGAAAAGGCAACAAAAGCCGATTGCAATGCAGTCCTCCCAGTCGCGTTTGAACAGGATGCGTGCACCGAAAATGCCTGCGAAAAAGCACAAGGTCGCGCCTGTATAGAAACTGACGAGCAATCGCGGGTCAAACGAGGCGCCAAGGTCAAGTTCCGCAATCGCTTTGAACAGCAGACAAGGAATAGCGAACCCTTGTGCAAACCGCATGATACCGTCGATCCCCGAGACAGGGAACAGACCTCTCCAGACAGACACATATCCAAAACCGATGACCAGAAAGACCGGCAAGATAACGTCAAGGAGCGTTTGCATGTGAACCTTTGCACGCGCAAGCAGCGTTCCTGCGCGAGGGAGTGAGTATTAATGTCAGCTTACGGGGCAGGAAAGCTCAAACGCAAGCCGTCATAGGCGGGCTGAATATGGTCGGCAGTCTCTGCCAGAACGGTGTCGTAATCCAGATCGATATGCATGTTCGTCAAAACAGCCATCTTAGGGGCAACTTTTCCAATCCAGTCAAGTGTCTGGGCAAGATGTGAATGGGTCGGGTGGGGATCGCGGCGCAGGGCATCGATGATCCAGCATTCCAGATCACGTAACTTGGGCCAGACATCTTCAGGTATCGATGCCACATCCGGCAAGTAAGCCACGTCACCGATCCGGAAACCCAAGGCATTCATCCCGCCGTGCGGGACTTCAAATGGCGAAAAGGTAATCGGCCCGCCCGCCCCGTCGATGGTCACGTCGCCGTCGATCAGGTTCATGTCGAGGATGGGCGGATATGTCGATCCTTCGGGCTGGACAAAGACATAGCTGAACCGGTTGAGCAGGGCGTCACGGGTCGGCGGATCAGCCCAGACGGGCAGGCGCGCCCGCATGTTGAAAACGACCATGCGCAAATCATCGATGCCATGCACATGATCGGCATGGCTGTGCGTATAGATCACCCCGTCAAGGCGGCCGACCTGAGTGGACAAAAGCTGTTCTCGGAGATCGGGCGAGGTGTCGATCAAAACCGTTGTTGTTCCGGCGGGTCCTTTGCGCTCTACCAGCAATGAGCAACGTCTGCGGCGGTTTTTGGGGTTGTCGGGGTCGCAGTCCCCCCAGTGCCCGCCAAGGCGTGGTACGCCACCTGACGACCCGCAACCCAGAATGGTAAAGTGCAGTTGTGACATCAGACGCCCTTGTTCCATGTGGCCGCTTTTGAGAACAGGCGTTCGAAATTTGCCTCTGTCTGCGCTGCGAAGTCGGGGTAGGTCATGCCAAAGGTTTCTGCACCGCGACGGGCGGTAAATGCCGAATACGCGGGTTCGTTGCGCTTGCCACGATGGGGCGGCGGGGCCAGATAGGGCGCATCGGTTTCCACCAAAATCCGGTTAATGGGTGCTGCAGCAAAGATATCCCGCAGCTCCTGACTTTTGGGAAAGGCCGTGATGCCCGACATCGACAGATAAAAGCCCAGATCAAGGGCGGCCTGCGCCAACCTTGCAGATGAGGAAAAGCAGTGCATCACGCATGAATAGGCACCGCGCGCATGCTCTTGCGCCAGTATTTCCGCCATATCGTCATCCGCATCGCGTGCGTGGATAATAAGCGGCAGATCTGTCTCTCGTGCCGCTTCAATGTGCAGGCGCAGTGACGTCTTCTGCGCCTCGGCACTTTCCGCGGTATAGTGGTAATCCAGCCCTGTCTCGCCAATCCCCACGCATTTGGGGTGCTGTGCTACCGCAATCAACGCGTCGACCGTCGCCATCGGTTCGCTTGCGACGCTCATGGGGTGGGTGCCTGCTGCATAAAACACCGGGTCATGGGCGTCGGCTATCGCGCGCACTGCCGGTTCGTTCTTGAGCTTGGTGCAGATTGTCACCATGCGGTGGACGCCCGCGTCGGCGGCCGATGAAATCACCTCGTTTAACCGGCCCTCAAAGTCGGGAAAGTCGAGATGACAATGACTGTCTGTGATGTGTGGTTCTGTGCTCATGCCTGCCTGCCAATGCGGTTTTCCCCGCGCCTCAGGCCGTGCGGGTCTGACTGATCTTGATGAGGGTATCTAGGACGAGAGCGGCGGGGTCAAGGTTCACCGCAAGCCCATGCCGCGCGCGGGCTGCCGTCTCTTGTGCGATTTCCGCCCAAGCCCGTCCTGACGCGGCTGTGGGGGCCAGACGGAGCAGTGTTTCAGCCTCATTCGGGGCGGCTTCGATGTGCGGCGGCGCGCCGGTGGCGCCAGTACGGGCAAGCCGCGCCATGAGAAGATCCAGCAGTAGGAACAACAGATCACGTTTTTCTTCGCCACCCCGGGCCGCGGCGGCTTCGGCCAGTTTCAGGGCGCGCGCGCGGTCAAATTGGGGAAGGCTGCCGATGAGCCGCACCAGTTCTGCGTAAGTTTGCAACCCTCCAAGCACTGAAAGGCGTACTGCCGCGCCAACCGATCCACCGGACAATTCGGCAAGAGCGGCGGTATCTGCGACGGTTTCTGTACCTGCCTGCGCCAGTGCATGTGCCATGTCCTGTGATCCCAAGGTTGCCAGTCGCAGAACGCGGCACCGGGAGCGTATGGTCGGCAAAAGCCCGGAAGGCTGATGGCTGATAAGTAAGAGCGTTGCCCTTTCGGGTGGTTCTTCAAGCATTTTCAAGAGGGCGTTCGCGGCCTGGGGGTTCATATCGTCGGCCGCATCCACGATCACCACACGCCGCCCGCCATCTGCCGCAGACAGCTGGAAAAAGCCTGCCAACCCGCGAATATCCTCAACCGAAATCACATCCCGTAAACGGCCTGTCTTTTCATTCTCGGTACGGGTTATTGCTTTCAAACCCGGCTCTGCGCTGGCGGCAATGCGCCGCGCGACTGGGTGTTCAGGATCAATTGCAAGCGTCTTAGGCGGCTCGGGGGCACCGAATAACCCGTCGTCTTCCATCGGAGGGGTGGCCAGAAGGAAGCGGGCGATGGACCAGGCAAAAGTCGCCTTGCCGATCCCGCGCGGTCCCGTCAGCATCCATGCATGATGCAAACGCCCGGTGGCATACGCCTCTAAAAAGTCCTGTTGAGCCGTGTCCTGTCCGAAAAGCTGGGGCGTGTCACGCGGGTGCGGCGCGCCTTCGATCTGATCGGGCGATATCATGACAGCGCCTTACGAACGACGTGTCGAATGTCAGCGGCCACATCATCTGGATCCTGGGCGCCATCGATGCAGTGGAACCTGTCTGGAAATTCCTGTGCAAGCGCAATAAACCCTGCGCGCATTTTGGCCTGCAAATCCTCTCCGAAGGCTTCAAAACGTTCGTCCGCGGTTTGGCGTGACAAAGCACGCGCCAACCCAGTGGCCGGATCCATATCGATCAGGATTGTCAGGTCAGGTTCCCGCCCGATCATCAGGCGATGCAACGTATCAACAACACCGCGTAAATCGCCGCGCGATAAACCCTGATACATCCGCGTGCTATCAGCGAAACGGTCACAGATCACGATTTTACCATCACGTAGCGCGGGCTCAATCAGACGTTCCATGTGGTCGCGTCGTGCTGCGGTAAAAAGCAAAATCTCGGTTTCGGCTGACCACCGGTCGGGATCGCCTTGCAGGACCAACGCCCTTATTTCTTCGGCGCCGCGCGACCCGCCTGGTTCGCGCGTCTCGACGACATCATACCCGCTATCGCGCAAAAAAGCGGCCAGCTTTTTGGATTGAGTCGATTTGCCCGATCCGTCAATGCCTTCAAAGCTTATGAATAATCCAGGTGTGGTGCGGTCCGGTGATGTCACGTTTGTTCTTCAGGTCCTGCAAGAAAACGTGCGACCAGAACCTGGACTGTTGTCGTCATCCTGCTGAAAAAACCACCGGCCGCAATGTCGCGGTCTGCCACCAGCGGCACGCGTTTTTCAGGAAGACCTTCTGGCGTGAAAACAAGCTCGGCCAGTTGGTCACCTTTTGACACGGGTGCTGCGACAGGTCCGTTGAAAACAACTTCGGCATCCAGTGCGCCCGTCGACAAGGCGGGCATTAGAACGTTCAAATCTTCGGGTGCAACCAGGCCGACGGTTGATTCCGCGCCCATCCAGACATCGGCCTGCGTAAATTGGTCACCGGCTTTTCCAACTTCGCGCATCGCAAACTGACGAAACGCCCAATTCACAATTGACTGACTTTCTTGTGCGCGCTCTGCGGCGGTGTCCAGACCTGTGATCACAAAGATGACCCGTCGGTCGCCCTGTTTGGCTGACCCGACAAGGCCGTAGCCTGCTTCTTGGGTGTGGCCTGTCTTTAAACCGTCAGCGCCAATACCCATGGTAAGCACCGGGTTGCGGTTCAGCCTGTTGCTTGGCACACGGTTGTCGAAGGGGAATTCGGTTTCCGCAAAGAGCGGGTAGAATTCAGGAAAATCGGTAATCAGCCGGTTGGCCAGCAATGCAAGGTCGCGCATTGACATGACATGCCCAGTCTGGGGCCACCCGCTTGCGTTGATAAAGGTAGAGTTTGTCATCCCAAGTTGCTGCGCGCGCTGAGTCATCAGTCGGGCAAAGCCGTATTCCGTACCATCAGGCGAGAGCGATTCCGCGATGACCACACAGGCATCGTTACCCGACAACACGATGATACCGCGCAGCAGGTCTTCGACGCGCACACTTTCGCCCGAGCGCAAAAACATGCTGGACCCACCGTAGGATTGCGCGTGCTCGGAGACCGGCAATTCCTCGTTCAAGTCCAAGCCGCCTTCGGATTTGCCGCGTCGCACGGCCTCGAACGCCATATAGAGGGTCATCAACTTGGACATTGATGCGGGTGGCAAGGGCTGGTCGGCATTTTTCGTCAACAAAACCGTGCCCGATGTTTGATCCATTATAAAAGCGGCCGTGGCCTTGGTTTCAAACGCCGATGCGTTCGTCACGGTCGCGATCAGGGCGATACATACAGCAAAAACGCGGATCACAATGATACCTCCTGTTGGGGTCAGTTGGATACGGTGTAGGCGTCGGCATAGCCTTCCGCCTTGATTTTTCCGAGAAGTTCTTCTTGATCTGCGACGGTGCTGGCCGGTCCGACAACCACGCGCCAGAACGGCGTGCCATCATTGTCGCCGCTTTTGACAGTCGGCACCATTCCGGCGCCGCGCATTTGGTCGGCAACCGCATTCGCGTTCTTTTCGACGTTGTAAATACCGACTTGGATAAATGGTTTGTCCGCGACAGGGTTGGATGGCGCAGCCTTTATCACCGGCGCGTCCGTACTTGCGGCGGCAGCTGTCGCGGCAGCCGCAGCCGGAACGACAGGCGTTGGCTCTGACGCTTCAATGGCCGCACCAGCGGCGGCGATCGGATCCAGCTCTGTCTCTTCGATTTCCACGGTTTCGGCAGCCGGCACATCCGGGGGTGTTTCAGGCTCGGGCGGGGTGATCTCAATACGTTCCTTGCGCAGGGCCACAACGCTCAGTTCTGTTGGGGATCCCGCCAGAATACCCAACGCATCTGCCGCATCAGACGACATCTGCAAACGGGGTCCAGGGTTGTTACGCTCGCGCCGGAAGAGGGCGCCTACAACAAATTTCCCGTTATCCGGATTGCGGATCATGACACGTTCAGGTTCGGTTACATCCGGATGCGCTACCCATATGCCACCCAAAGACGGGCGTCCGTCCCACAATGCAGCTTCATTTGCAGAAAACACATCGGGTGCTTCGACATCTTTTTCGATGAATTCACCGGCCTGTTGAGCGGCTTCAGTGGTTTTTGCGGGTTTGGCTTCGAAAGCTTCGCCGAGGTTAAATGCACCGTTTTCGTCGCATCCTGCGAGTAGGACGGCCCCGATCAGAGCCGCAGACCCCAGCTTTAACCTGTTGATAGAGAATGCAGAAAAAATTGCATCGATGCTCATTTTATGCTGTCCTTGCCCGTTCGCTGCATATGCAGCATGCCTTTGCGCCCCGATTTCTAAGAGGTCTTTGGGGCAGTGTAGCTTGCCAATGCCGATGTGGAAAGATGCAACACATCCGATCGGCAATATTCCCCAATAAAACAAGTTATGGATTCAAGGTTTCAGAATCGTTTCTCAACCTCTAGGGAGAAGGCGTCGGAGGAGTGGCAGAGTGGTCGAATGCACCGGTCTTGAAAACCCAAGCATTGCAGACTGTTTATTGCTTCATATTCTTAGTTTCGTAAACAAGGCATTGCAAGAATAAACTCTGCTACCATTTTTCGTAAGCAGATCATGGCTGCAAAAACAGCTTTTGCTAAGTATTCTGCAAAACATTACGCCCGCCCCACCGCAGGCATATCGTGCAGCGTCGGCCCATCTGTCAGCACGGGCGCGTTACGGAAACCTGCCAATCGCGCCCTCCGTACCACCAAAACGGTACGCTGTGGTGGATATAATGTGGGATGCCTAGACCCTTACGCCTCTATACTACAGCAATATCAGAGGTTTGGCGGCTATATTGGGCGGAAAAATGTCCGCCATCACTATATGTTCCACATTTTATGGCGGCCAAATGTCCACTGAGTGAGTGACGTTCCCCGCCATAGCTGCACTGAAATTTGCGTCAGGGAACAGACCGAAGTAATGGGCTGACCTGCTTTTCCGGGTGCCAATTTTCCTGTCCGTTGCCATGCAAAACTTTGATCAGCAGCCCGTGTTCCGACCCGCCCCGCAAGTCGATGACCTTGCCCAGTGATGGATCAAGATTAGCATCTTCGCCAAAGGTTACGATTACACGGGTTCCCATCTTCATGCAGCGTTCTTAGCAAAATTGCGGATGATCGGTAAGCGTTTCTGATAAGTCGTCGGACGAAGCCGTCCTTGAATTTGTCTGCGTGCCACGCCAAGCTCTTCCAAGTTGAGGGGGCGACTGAACGTGTTAGAAGTATGGGGTCGGAAAACTTCATCGAATGTGCAGGCCCTGATGTGGTGCATCGGAGAGCTAGGCTTGCAATATGTCCGTCATGATGCGGGAGGTATCTATGGCGGCACTGATAAGGACGACTTTCTCGCCATGAACCCAAATGGTACCATTCCTGTGCTTAAGGATAATCATCTCGGGCCGCTTTGGGAAACGGGCGCAATCTGCAGATATCTCGCAACACGGTATGGCAGTGATAGCTTCTGGCCCGGTGATGCAGTCGGTCGGGCTGACGTTGATCGATGGGCAGAGTGGGCCAAGCTCAACGTTGCTATGGCATTCACGGTGCCGGTCTTTTGGCGTGTCGTGAGAACTCCAAAGGCACAACGCGATAAAAAGACCATTCAGACGGCAGTCGAGGCTCTGGAGCAAAAGCTGGCAATTGCCGATACTGCTCTAGCTATGCGTTACTTTATCGT
>Ga0316191_10002089_pt1 | contig 14415 bp, 10 predicted proteins | sample Eddworburr2cm_MG_FD_204928 | JGI IMG/M metagenome (GOLD analysis project Ga0316191, IMG submission 204928) | Coastal sediment microbial communities from Maine, United States - Eddy worm burrow 2 cm | ecosystem: Environmental > Aquatic > Marine > Coastal > Sediment | place: USA: Maine...
GACCGCGAACGAGAGCGGGACGAGCGCGAATATGGAGTTGTACGCGATCGCCGCCGCCATCAGGAATGGATCGGCCGCCATGATCCGCTTGAGCGCTGCCACCAGCGGATCGAGACGCGGAGGGAGTGAGATCAGCTGGCGCATGCTTTGAGGATACGGGCGATCAGTGGCGAGCAGAAAACCGACCCGTTCCTACACTCGCACCCGATGCGTCGTTTGATCACCACCGCCGTCGCCATGGCCATGGTCGCCACCGCCTGTGTTGCGGGTGCCGACCTTGTGCCGGCCGACCCGAACGGTACGACCACGACGACCGTCGGAGAGACAACGACAGTGGCCGGCACCGACACCACGGCGCCGACTGATTCGACGGACCCGGGCGACGCGACGGCGTCGTCGACGACCACGACGACGGTCCCTTCCCGCCTGCCCGGCGTGGTCCCACCCGAAAGCGTCGGGGAGCCCTGGGGTGAAGTCGTGGGTCTCACCATGTTCCGCGGCAACCCGACGCGTACCTTCTTCGGTTCGGGTCCGGTATCCAGGCAATCACCGGATACCGCGTGGAAGTTCCCGGACGACGCGATGTGCGGACAGTCCCCGGTCGGCCAAGAGAACAAGGTCTGGTGCGGGAGCGGGTGGACCGGGCAGCCCGTCGTATGGGAACGGCCAGACGGCATTACCGAAGTCATCTTCGGCGCATATGACAAGCAGATCCACTTCCTCAACGCAGACACCGGTGAGCGGACACGCCCCGACTTCGACATGGGCGACATCATCAAGGGGTCCGTCACCCTCGATCCCGATGGCTACCCGCTTCTCTACACCGGCTCTCGCGATCCCCGGTTCCGCATCATCGCGCTCGATGCCGAAGAGCCATACGAGGTGTGGTCCCTGCACGCGAAGTCCGTCGATGGGATCTGGAACGACGACTGGGATTCGAACCCGGTGATCGTCGACGACATGATGTACCAGGGCGGAGAGAACTCGTGGTGGTTCGCTGTCAAGCTCAACCGTGGCTACGACGCGGACGGCACGGTGACCGTCGATCCCCAGGTGGTGTATCAGATCCCGGCCTGGACCGATGAGCTCACGGAGATATTCGGCCGGCAGCACTCGGTCGAGAACTCGACCGCCGTCTTCGAACAGCGGGCGTACTTCTCGACCTCGGCAGGCCGGGTCGTCGGCATCGACCTCACCGACATCGAGGCCGGGAACGGGGAGATCTTCTTCGACTTCTGGAACGGGGATGACACCGACTCGACGATCAGCATCGACGCCGAGGGGTACCTGTACGTCGTCTCGCATGCCGATACGGCGAAGAAGAACAACACCGCGGCCCGCCGCGTCCGCGAGGTCGGGGATCTCGCGAAGCTGGACCCCAACAATCCGGATGACCCGGTGGTGTGGTCGGTCTATCTCTCCGCAGCGCGCGGACAGGATGCCGGCGCCTGGGCGACGCCGGCGCTCCACGCCGACGCCGGACTGCTCTTCGTCGCGACGGACGCCGGTGATCTCCTCGCGATCGACACGGCAACCGGCGAGACCGTCTGGGAGGACTTCATCGGCGGCAATGCCTGGTCATCGCCGGTGATCGCCGACGAGATGCTGGTGGTCGGCGTCGACTGCCTCACCGGTTCGGCCGGGTTCCGCGCGTACGACCTCACCAATCCTCGCTCACCGCTCCGCATGTGGGACAAGACCGTCGGATCCGGTCAGTGCATCGAGTCGACGCCCGCGATCTGGAACGGACGGATCTACGTCGGCTCACGCGACGGCTTCTTCTACGCCCTCTCAAGCGAATGAGCAACCGCGGCACCGTCGTCACGGGAACCGGCGGGAAGCTGGCTGCCGCCGTCCTGTTCGCCGTCGGAACGGCGGGAACACTCGCGACGGTGCTCGGCTTCTTCGGGGCCACCTGGTGGGGTTGGGACCGGATCGCTGATTGGCGCTTCCCCCTCGCGGTCGTCCTCGGCGTCACGGCCATCGTCTACGGACTGGCGTTCCGTCGCGGCTTGTCTGCGGTGTTCCTGGCTGCAGCCATCGTCAACGGCGTGCTTCTGGCGCCGATGTGGTTGTCGACCCAGGCCGGCGCCGCCTCCAGCGAGCGGATCCGTGTGGTCAGTCTCGATACCAGTGGTTCCGGCGACTCCCGCCATGCCACCATTGCGTGGCTCGATAGCGTCGAGGCCGATCTGGCCCTGCTGTATCGAACGACCGGCGACTGGGCCGAGGCGCTCGCAACCGAGAACGTCCCGTACCGGATCATGCCCGCCCCCGTCGGAAGCGACGCGTTCGGACAAGCACTCGTCCTGGTTCGAAAGGACGCGGTGGCCACACCGATGCCCCCAGTGCCCGGATCGGACGTCACTGTTCAGATCAGCCTCGGAGCTACGGACGCGACGGTCATCGGACTCGCCGTCCAGAATCCCGGCTCCCCACTCGAGGCGGAGTCACGAGTCGCCCGATTCACGGCGGTCAACGAGGCGATCGCGAGCATCGCAGGAACGGTCGTCGTCACCGGCAATTTCGAGACGTCGCGGTGGTCCCACGCCTTCGATGTGATTGCGAACGGTCTGGTGAACTCGGAGAACGGGTTTGGCTACGCCGCAACCTGGCCGTCGTCGGATTGGCCCCTCATCGGTGACTACACCGGACTGCCGCTCGATCACGCGGTGTATCGCGGCGACGTCACGGTGCCGACACGGGCCATCGGACCGGACCTGGGACCTTCGCATCGGCCGCTGCTCTTCGATCTCTCCCAGGCCGCCGGGTAGGCCCCAAACTCGCCACCGCCGGTAGCCTGCTGTCCATGCTTCACGACTACACCACCGTCACCGCAACGTCCGTCTCTGAAGTCACCGAGAAGGCGATCGCGACCTCCGAGTCGCTGATCGACGGTGTCGTCACCGCCGACGGTCCGCGCACCTACGCCAACACGATGGCGCCGCTGGACGCGGTCGCCGTTCTCATCTCGGACGCCTCAGGGAACGGTTCGTTCATGGCGCGCGTCCACCCTGATAGCGCGGTGCGCTCTGCCGGCGTCGCCGCGGGTGAGCGCTCGTCGAAGTGGGGGGCCGATCTCGTGATGCGCTCAGATCTCGCGTCCGCCGTTCGAGCGTATGCCGCCACAGCCGATGCCGCAGACCTCGACGGCCTCGAAGCGCGCAACCTCGCGTTCTGGCTGCGGGATCTCAGAAGAGCGGGCCACGATCTCAACGAGGTCGATCGGTCCCGGTTGCGCAGACTGCGACAGCGCCTCATCGAGGTGCAGGTGGCGTTCAACAGCAACCTCGACGAGTGGGATGACGCCATCGAGATGACCCGCGAGGATCTCGCAGGTCTGCCGGAGGCGTACATCGAGCGACTCTCGCCTGGTGAATCCGAGGGGACATACCGGGTCTCCATGTCCTACCCGGACTACATCCCGTTCATCGAGGAGGCGGAGCACCGGGATCTGCGGCGACAGATGCAGTTCAAGTTCTGGAATCGGGCGGCGGAGGACAACACGCCGCTGCTCGCCGAAGCCGTGGCGATCCGGAACGAGATCGCTTCGCTCCTCGGCTATCGCACGTGGGCCGAGTACGCCATGGAAGTCAAGATGGCGAACCCCGACGCCGTCGAGGCCCTCTACGCGTCGATCGTCCCGGGACTGACGGTCCGTGCGTCACAGGAGTTGGAGACCCTCCGAAGCCTGGCGAGCGACGATCTCGACGGCGGTCCGATCCTCTCGTGGGATTGGATGTACTACCACACGATGCAGCAGAAGCAGGACTTCGGGATCGATCAGAACGAGGTCGCCGAGTTCTTCCCGCTCGAGACCGTCATCGACGGCATGTTCGACATCACCGGTGAAGTGTTCGGACTCGAATACCGCGAGATCGCAGACACAAACGCCTGGCACGAAGACGTAAAGCTGTTCGAGATCCGGAACCAGGGCGGCGATGAACCGATCGCCTACTTCTACGCCGATCTCTTCCCGCGCGACGGCAAGTTCGGCCACGCGGCGTGTTTCTCAATCACCGGAGGCATGCGGGAGGCCGACGGGCCGTACCGCGCCCCGATCGCTGCGATCGTCGCGAACTTCACAAAGCCGGGACCGGATTCGCCCTCCCTCCTCAAACATGACGAGGCACTGACGCTGTTCCACGAATTCGGGCACGTCCTCCACTTCTGTCTGACCACGATCGACCACCCCCGATTCGCGGGATACGACACCGAATGGGACTTCGTCGAGGCTCCATCGCAGATCATGGAGCACTGGATGTGGCAGCCGGAGGTCCTCCAGCGGTTCGCACGCCACTACGAGACGGGCGAGGTCATCCCAACCGATCTCGTCGAGCGCCTCGTCGCCGGCCGCGACCAGAACATCGGACTCACCACGCTCCGCCAGGTCTTCCTCGGCGAGTTCGACCTCGCGATCCACACCGGGGCCGAGGACATCGATCTCGATCAAGCCACCCGGGAGGCGTTCGCCCTGACCCTCATCCCGTATCACGAGGGCACCTCTTTCGCGGCGTCCTTCGGACACCTCATGGGCGGATACGACGCCGGCTACTACGGGTATCAGTGGGCGAAGGTCTACGGAGACGACATGTTCTCCGTGTTCGCGGACGAGGGCATCCTCAGCCCAGCGGTCGGCGCTCGCTACCGTGACGAGGTGCTCTCGCGCGGCTACTCGCGTGACGCCATCGAGCACCTGCGGGCGTTCCTCAGACGCGAACCGTCCTCCGATGCCTATCTCGAGAATCTGGGTCTCGACGGATGAAGCGGTGGGCCGCTGCGCTCGTCGCCGTCCTCCTCTCTGCCGCCTGCACACCGGACGCCGAGGAGACGACCACGGCCACAGTCGCTGCGGCAAATGAAGCAACGACAACCAGCACCGTGACAGCGCGCCCTCTCCTCGATGACGACGATCTGTTTCTTGTCCTGTTGTGGCATCAGCATCAGCCGCTCTACCCGAAGGACGAGAACGGTGTCGTCACCCGACCATGGGTCCGACTCCATGCCGCCAAGGACTACTGGGACATGGCGGCGCTCGTTGAGCGGTATCCGGATCTGCATATCTCTTTCAACCTGACCCCGGTCCTTCTGCTGCAACTCGAGGAGATCCTCAACGGAACGCGAGACACCTACTGGGTCCACACGGAGGTCCGCGCCGTCGAACTGACCGACGAACAGAAGAGCTTCCTTCTCGCCCGGTTCTTCGACGTCAATCCGCGGATCATTGCCCGCTTCCCGCGCTACCAGGAACTCGCCGATCAGCGCACCGAAGGCGCTGCATTCTCGAGCCAGGACTTCCTCGATTTGCAGGTCCTCTTCAACCTCGCTTGGACGGATCCCGACCTGCTCAAAGACCCGGAACTCAGCGCGCTGGTGGCGCAGGGCCGCGACTTCGTCGACGCGGACAAGGATCCAGTACTGGCGGTTCATCTCGATGCGGTCGCAGCGACGCTCAACGTTCACCAGAAGCTGTGGGCGGAGGGCCAGATCGAAGTCACGACGACTCCGCTCTCCCATCCCATCCTGCCGCTCATCTCCGACACGAACCTCGCGCTCGAAGGCGATCCGACCGCCACCATGCCGACCGAGCGTTTCCGCGAGCCGATGGACGCCCGCGAGCAGGTGACGCGTGGCCTTGATGTCGCGGAGCGCCTACTCAGCCGCCGACCCACCGGCATGTGGCCGGGTGAGGGTGCGGTCGCCCAAGAGGTCACTTCGATCTGGGCGGGTGAAGGCATCCAGTGGATCGCAACCGGCGAGCACGTGCTCGGCGAGACGCTCGGATCCGGAACGTTCGAGCGGGATTCGAACGGCACGGTGATCGACGCCGATGTCCTCTACCGACCGCATGCGGCCCAGCACACCAGGAACCCGGCACTCCCGATGTTCTTCCGAGATGTCACGATCTCGGACCTCATCGGCTTCGAATACTCCGGCATGTCCGGTGGGGCGGCCGCCGACGACTTCATGGCGCGGCTCGGTCGGGCGAACGACCGACTCGAGGCACTCGACGCTGCGGGTCCGAAGGTGGTGACCATCGTGGTCGACGGTGAGAACGCATGGGAGCACTACGAGAACGACGGCAAGGAATTCCTCAACGCCCTCTATCGGAACCTCAGCGCGTCCGACCTCGTTCGTACCGTCACCCCGACCGAACTCCTGACGCACTACGGGGATGCCGTTGAACCACTCTCAGACGTGTTCCCGGCTTCGTGGTTCCAGCCGAACTTGACGACCTGGATCGGAGAACGGGAGGAGGCGATCGCCTGGAATGCCCTGTGGGCGACCCGGCGCGCCTACGCCGACGCCGCATCGTCCGGAGCAGCCACCGAGCAACAACTGGCCCTGGCATACGAGACCATGCTTCTCGCCGAGGGGTCGGACTGGTTCTGGTGGTACGGCGCCGATCAGGATTCGGGTGACGACCGCTACTTCGATCGGGCATATCGCGAGCTGCTGGGCCAGGTCTACGACGCGCTCGGTCTCGATCGACCAGCCTTCGTCCGAACACCGATCGTCCCCGACCCGGTAGTCCCGCCGGACCGCTCGTCGGACTCGACCGGTCTGGTCGAGATCGATGCCGACGTCGATAGCGCCGAATGGGACACGGCCGGCGTCTACACACTCGACGGTGCGCCGTTCGCCGAATTCCGCTGGCTGTACGAGGAGAGCCGACTCCAGGTCCGGGTCGACTACGCCACCGAGGTGCTCGGAGATGATGCGGCCGGCTTCGATCTCTACGTCGGCCTCCCCGGTCTCGAACCGAGCCGCGGAGTGACCGTGAGCGCCAACGTCCTGGGCTTCGAGGCCACCCACCTCCTGATGTGGCGCGGCGTCGAGCCAACCACCGTCCGCGGACCGGTGGCACTGCCGCCGATCGGCACGGGCGACGGCCTCGTCGACGCCGGAATGATCCCCGAACCCGAGATGATCGTCGCCGGGTTCGACGGGACCCGGGTTGAGTTCTCGCTTCCCCTCGGCTCCCTCGGGCCGGTGGAGGTCGGCGACCCTGTGGCCTTCCGGCTCGTCGATCGCGCGGGCGGCCCGGAGTCGACCACCGCGCCGGCAACCGGACCGGGCGTCATGGTCGTCCCCGACATCTCCGATGTCGCCACCGCATTCGAGGCGACCGATCCCGAGGGCGACGACCACGGCCCGGGGAGCTATGTCTATCCAACCGATCCGGTGTTCCCGCCCGGGTCATACGACCTGACCGGCTTCACCGTCGGCGAATCCGGCGACGCGCTCGTGTTCGGCTTCGACGTCGTCGCACCAGTGTTGAACCCGTGGGACAGCCCCAATGGACTCTCGATTCAGACGTTCGACGTGTACGTCGACACCGACCCCGGCACGACCAACGGTGCGAGGCGGTTCCTTCCAGGACGCAATGCGTCGTGGAAGTCCGGGTCTGGTTGGGATCGCGCGCTCACGGTCGAGGGGTGGTATCCGGCGCTCTACGTGGCTGAAGCCGACGGGACGACCACGGAGACCGAGCCGACGTTCAGGGTTCTCGTCTTCTCCGACAAGGGACGAGTCACGGTTCGTATTCCCCGGGAACTCTTCGGAGACGGCGATCCATCCACCTGGTCGTACGCCGTTGCCGTGATGAGCCAGGAGGGCTACCCGTCGAGCGGTGTCCGACGGATTCGCGACGTCGAGACCGCACCGGAGCAATACCGGATCGGGGGAGGTGACGGTTCGATCAACGGAACCCGCATCCTCGATCTTCTGGCGCCGGAACCGGGACTCCAGGAGGCCATGCTCTCCGGCTACGACCCGATCACCACGGGATCGATCGACGGCCTCGGCGATGACGACTTCGCCCAGATCACACCCGTGACATCGCCGTGAAGGATCTCGCATCGCAAGCGATCGACGACCTCGAGGACCTGGTTTCGGGCCTTCGCAGCCCGATCGATGTCGATGAGGCGGTCCATGCGACCCGTACGGGCATCAAACGACTAAGGGCGTTCGTGCGACTCGCGCGCGTCTCGATCGGCACCGACACCTACCGGATCGAGAATGGATCCCTGCGTGACTCCGCCCGACTCATTGCGCCAGCGCGCGACGCCCGGGTGCTCATCGACACGGCCGCCTCTGAGGCCGCTGCGCCGACCGTGCTGGCGATGCTCGAACGGGCCCACGTCGAGGCGATCGACGTGCTCGAGGCCGGCGTTCGAATGGAGAGCGTCCAACTCCTCGAGTTGACCGCCGGCCGGTGGAGGCATCTCACGTGGAGCGGGCCGCCGCCTTCCTCGATTCGAATCGGACTCAGGAGGACCTACCTCCGAGGCCGTGTTGACTACGCCGCGGTTCTTGATGAACCGACGGCTGTCGCGTTCCACGGCTGGCGGCGGCGGGTCAAGTACCTTCGCTACCAACTTCAGGCAATCGCGGCTCCGCACGCCTTGGTGGCGCCGTACACGGACCTCGGCGACCACCTGGGGTTCGAGCATGACCACACCGTGCTCATCAGCGTGTGCACCGGCTACCCGGGTGATGCCGGTTTCGTGGACCTCGACCGGCGTTCGACGGCGCGGAGAGCACACCTGCGGTCGATGGCGGTTGAGCTTGGCAGCCGCCTGTTCGTCGCACACCCGGACGACTTCGTCAACACCCTCGAAGCGACCGTCAAGCTCGGGTAGGTCTACTCCGTCAGCGCGCTGCGGTCTCCGCAAGCATCAGCGCCGCTGCACGATCAGGCTTCCCGTTCGCGAGGAGCGGTAACTCTGGGACGACCACCCAGCAGCGCGGTACTTCGTGGCGTGCCACGCGCAGGCGAACGACCCGCTCGATCTCCGAAAGTTCGTCCGGCTCGGCTTCGACGACCGCAACCACAATATGGCCCCACTCGTCGTCCTCGGCACCAACCACCACAGCCTGCCCCGCCATCGGGAGCGACGCGATCACGGCCTCGATCGTCGACGGATGGACATTCTCGCCCCCGGTGATGATGACGTCATCCTTGCGACCAGTGACGACAAGTCGCTCGTGATCGTCCAGGTACCCGATATCGCCGGTGCGGTGCGGACCGTGCCTCGGAGGTTCTCCGAGGTACCCCGGCGAGACCATCGGTCCGTCGACGAGGATTTCACCGTCATCGATCGAGACGTTGACCCCGGGCAACGGCCGTCCAACGGTGCCGAGGGCTTCGATCGCCGTCCCCGGTTCGACGGTCGCCACTTGCGAACCCGTCTCGGTCATGCCATACGTCTGGAGTACCGGGAGTCCGGCGAACAGGGCGCGCTGGACGAGTTCGACACTTGCCGGCGCGCCTCCGAGCAGGATCGCAGCAAGTCCGCTGTAGGACCCCGGATCGCGTTCGAGGATCCGATGCAGCATGGTCGGAACCAGGCTCGCCATCGTCACCGCGCGATCTCGCAGAGCGGCAATGACCGTGCCGGTCTCAAACTCCGGAAGCAGATGGATCGAACCGCCTGCCGCAAGGCTGCGCCACACGACCGAGAGCCCTCCGACGTGGGAGAGTGGGAGGGTCAGCAGCCATCGATCCTCAGGACCGTTCCCCAGGCGTCGCTGCGAGGCACCAACGGCAGCGGCAATGTTCTGCTTCGTGAGGATCACTCCCCGGGGAGCCCCGGAACTGCCCGACGTCGGCACCACGACGAAGGCATCGTCGTCGACCCATTGGTCCACCCCGATCATCGTCGCACCGGTCGGCACCGCGACGCCACCGGCCCGATCGACACCCACCAGTTCAACGACGGTATCCGGATCGAGGGCCGCATCGATCGGGACCAGGACGCCGGGTCCAACGCCCGCTGCCGATAGCTTCCAGGCACGGAGATCGGCGCGACGATCAAGCTCTCCATAGGAGAGCGTCGCATCGGCGAAGACGACGGCCGGGGCTTCGGAATCCGCCTCGGCGTAGATCCTCACCCATTCATTCGGCAGGGTGACGGTCATGGCGGTCACTACAGTATCGGGTCGTGATATCTCAGATCTTCGATCCAGCTGCCTGGGACCCGGTCGAAGGGTTCGAATTCACCGACATCACCTACCACCGCGCTCGTGCGTTTGGAGCGGTACGGGTCGCCTTCAGCCGTCCGGAGGTGCGGAATGCCTTCCGGCCGCACACCGTCGACGAGTTGTACTCGGCGCTCGACCATGCGCGGATGACCTCCGACGTAGGGGCCGTCCTCCTCACCGGAAACGGGCCCTCGCCGAAGGACGGCGGCTGGGCCTTCTGCTCCGGCGGTGACCAGCGCATCCGCGGGGCCGACGGATACCAGTATGAGGGCGCCGGCGAGATCGACAGCGCACGACTCGGCCGCCTGCACATCCTCGAGGTCCAGCGCTTGATCCGTTTCATGCCAAAGGTCGTGATCGCGGTCGTCCCGGGCTGGGCAGTCGGAGGCGGCCACAGCCTTCACGTCGTCTGTGACCTCACGCTCGCCTCACGCGAGCACGCCGTGTTCAAGCAGACGGATGCCGATGTTGCGTCGTTCGATGGCGGATACGGCTCGGCACTCCTGGCCCGCCAGGTCGGGCAGAAACGAGCGAGGGAGATCTTCTTCCTCGGCCGTTCCTACTCGGCCCAGGAGGCATACGACATGGGCATGGTCAATGCCGTCATCGACCACGCCGACCTCGAGACCGTCGCCCTCGAATGGGCCCACGAGATCGTCTCGAAGAGCCCCACGGCGCAGCGGATGCTGAAGTACGCCTTCAATCTCCAGGACGACGGCATGGTCGGCCAGCAACTGTTCGCCGGCGAAGCCACTCGACTCGCCTACGGCACCGATGAGGCACGAGAAGGCCGCGACGCGTTCCTCGAGAAGCGCGACCAGGACTACCACGACTTCCCGTGGCACTTCTAGACAGGTCGCCGGTCGCCGGTCGGTGGTCGCCAGTCCGAAGACCAGGACATTGTCCATGAATCCGTGGGTTGTGGCGGCGCGGCCTGCCACGTTGCCTGCCGCGGCTGCAGCGGTGGTAGTCGGGAGCGCGCTGGCCGAAGCGGACGGGGTCTTCGCCTGGCACCTGTTCGGGGTCACCCTGTTCGCTGCCATCGCCATCCAGATCGGTGTGAACTTCGCCAACGACCTGGCCGACGCCCAGAAGGGTGCCGACACCGAAACACGTATCGGTCCCACCCGTGCGGTCGCCGCAGGACTGCTCACGCCCGGCCAGATGAAGCGGGGCATCGTGGTCATGTTCGGCCTCGCTTCGTTCGCCGGCCTCTACCTGATCTGGGTGGCCGGTTGGGTGATCCTGGCGATCGGCGTGGTCTCGATCGTCGCGGCGCTCGGCTACACGAACGGTCCGGTCCCGTACGGCTACTACGGACTCGGTGAGCTCTTCGTCTTCGTGTTCTTCGGCCTCGTCGCGACCGTCGGGACCCGCTATGTCTACGACCGGACGGCTCCTGCCGATGCCTGGTGGAGCGCCGTTGCCATGGGCCTGCTCGCCGCCGCCATATTGGTTGCCAACAACGTCCGGGACATCGATACGGACCGCGAGGCCGGGAAGCGCACGCTGGCGGTCATCCTTGGGCGAAGCCCGGCTCGCTGGCTGTACGTCGCGATGGTCGCCGGTGCATATGCGATGGTCGCCGGAGCCGTCGCGACCGGAGTGCTCCCGGCGTGGGCGCTCCTCACCCTCGTCTCGCTGCCCCTGGCCGTCACGCCCATGCGAACGATCTTCGCCGAGACCGCCGGCCCGCCCCTCATTGCAGTGCTGAAGGCGACCGCGCGGCTCCAACTCGTGTTTGCGGCCCTGCTCGCCGTCGGGGTTCTCCTCTAGCGACGCACCACGGTGCTGATCGCTGCAGCCCCGGCTGGAGCATCGTCGACGGTGACGAGAAGGTCCGATTGGTCGGTCCTCTCGATGCGGATTGCCGGGCCACTCCGGATAATGATCGCGCGAACGCCCGAGCGGACTCGATAGCCCCACCCGCCGTAGGACATCGGCTTGACCGCCACCGCCGACGCATCGGCGATCTCGTCGGCTGGTATGTGTTGCGTCGGCCACCCGAACGGCCCGATGCGCACCGTCACACCCGACTCGTCCACATCGACCGTCACCGAAGAGAACGCGACGCCGACGATCGCGATGACCACAAACAAGATGAGCCACACGGGATCGAAGAAGAGCACACCAAGGATCGGGAGTGCTCCAATTAGCGTGACCCAGCCGTTGAAGGCCGCCCCGGACCATGGCGCCGCAGAAGGTGCGGCAGGGGCAAGCGGTTCATCGACGGCGACACCCGCGGACCCTCCGGCGAGGAACCACCCCGCCGCTGCGGCCGCGACGCCGATGGCGACCACGGCGATGACGTAGACAACCGACATCGAGGAGGCCGCCTCCCAGGACGGCGCATCCAGATTCGCGACCACGATCTGAACGTTCACCGCTGCCAGAAGGCCAATCACGAAGTAGGTCACGGCGGCGAGCGGCGCGGACGGCATCGACCGGCGTGCTCCGACTGCGAGCGCTGCCCACGTCAGCAGCATCCCTCCAGCGAGGAGCACCACGTACGCGAGAAATGGCATTTCGCCATTCGGCGGTCCAGAAGCTCCCCAGTGCACGGCGATCGGGTCCGGATACCGCGAGGCGAACCACACGAGCGGCAGGAACACCCCGAACATGACGAGCGCAGGGAGAGCGACGACCGTGACCCACCAGCGTGCCGATCCTCGATGCATTGGCGCAGTATGGCAGTCGCACCGGCACCCCCAGCGGTAACCTCGCTGGCGTGGACCCGACAACAGCCCTCACCACGCGCCTCGCGGGAGCGTTCGCCGATCTCGGCCTTCGCCATGCCGTCATCTCCCCCGGTTCCCGCAGCACGCCGGTGGCCCTGGCATTCGCCGCGGAGAACCGCATCGCCAGCTACGTCGTGCACGACGAACGGTCGGCAGGATTCTTCGGCCTCGGGATCGCCAAACAGAGTGGCATCCCCACTGCGCTGATCTGCACGTCGGGAACCGCCGCCGCCAACTACCTGCCCGCCGTCGTGGAGGCGGGCCTGGCCCGGGTACCGCTCCTGGTCCTGACCGCAGACCGCCCGCCCGAACTCCGCGACAACGGCGCCCCGCAGACGATCGACCAGATCGGCGTCTACGGAAGAGCCGTCCGCCTCTTCCACGATGTCGGGGTACCGGACGAAGTGGCGGCGGATGCCGCCCCGGCACTGGCCCTTCGGACATGGGCGGCAGCGTTCGACGCTCCGCACGGGCCGGTACACCTCAACTTCTCATTTCGGGAGCCGCTCGCAACACCGACCGACCCAGCACCACCGACGGACATTGAACTCCGTCGCGGAGAAGTACAGCTTCCGCCGGAGGATCTCGCCGACCTGGCCGAGCGGCTCTCCGGCAGGCGGAGCCTCATTATCGCCGGCGGACACCAGCGACCGGGCTTCGCGGCTGCCGCCGCCATGCTCTCCGGCGAGGCGCAGATTCCCGTCGTCGCCGACATCCAGGCCCGCTTCCCCGCTCCGTCGACGATCTCCCACGGGGACCTGCTCGCCGGTTCCGGGTTCTTCGCCTTGCACCCGCCCGAGGTCATCGTGCGGGTTGGCCCCGTCCCGACCTCACGGCCTCTCTGGGCGTGGATGCAGGCATCGCAGTCGGACCAGATCCTGATCGATGACGCCGGATGGCGCGATCCGCTCGGCACCGTCACCCACGCCTACCGAGCCGATCCGGCCGTGACCTTTGCCGACCTCGCGGGGCGCGTCGCTCCGACCCCCGACGACTGGCTCCCTACCTGGACCGATGCCGACCAGCGGGTGGGCGCGCACATTGTGGATGTGTTGGCGGGCGAACCGTTCCCAATCGAGCCGGCGATCGCCAGAGCGGTCTGGGGATCAGCACCGAGCGGCGCCACCGTCTACGTCGCCTCTTCCATGCCGATCCGGGACCTCGACGCGTTCTCGGGCGAGGCCAGAGGTGATGTCGCGGTGCTGGCGAACCGTGGGGCGAACGGGATCGACGGCCTGCTGTCCTCCGCTGCCGGTGCGGCGGCATCGGATGGGCGCCGTGTCGTGGTGCTGACCGGCGACCTCTCGACCCTCCACGACGCCACCGCCCTCGGGGAGATCGCCCGGTTTGGCCTGCGTGTCACCACTGTGGTCGTGAACAACGATGGCGGAGGCATCTTCCACTTCCTCCCCCAAGCCGGACAGCTCCCACCGGACCGGTTCGAGGCCCTCTTCGGCGCCCCCCACGGACACTCGCTTGCAAGGCTCGCGAACGCCTTCGGCATGAGGAGTCGCACCGTCGAGACGGAAACCGACCTGCGGGCGGCCGTAGCCGAAGATGACGGACCGCTGCTCGTCGAAATCGCGACCGACCGCGCCGCGAACGTGGCCGTCCACACCCTCCTCCGCGAAGCAGCAAAGGCCGCACTCGCAGAGACCACCGCGTAGGCCCCTTCGCCTCTCCCACGTGA
>Ga0316191_10002091_pt1 | contig 14412 bp, 14 predicted proteins | sample Eddworburr2cm_MG_FD_204928 | JGI IMG/M metagenome (GOLD analysis project Ga0316191, IMG submission 204928) | Coastal sediment microbial communities from Maine, United States - Eddy worm burrow 2 cm | ecosystem: Environmental > Aquatic > Marine > Coastal > Sediment | place: USA: Maine...
CTGGGAAGCGGCAGCCTGAGTCTCTGGCCTTTAGTGCACGGCGCATGGGGGGTGGAATGGTCCTTGAACGGCGCCCGATGTTGAGGGGTTCACCGTCTTCATCCTCGGTGATCCTGGTCTTGCTGCACTCGCAGCCGATTCGTCGGGATGTTTCCGCGGTCCTAGTGCCCGCAGGGTGAATGTGGGGGCCATCGCCCGCAAGGCGGGCTCCCACAGGGCCGGCTTTCGCAAGGCGAGCTCCCACATGCACGATGACCTGGTAGCGATCAGCCGTTGAGCCGGAGTTCTCAGCGTTGTTCATGTACGTCTCGGCAATCTCGCACAGGGCATCGGCACGGCGGGCGGCGATGGGTTCGGGTTTGTCTGATGTTTCCGCGGTAACGTCGCCCGCAAGGCGGGCCCCCACAGAGTCCTCTTCCATTGCCATCTCTAGGGCCTTGATAATCAGCTCACCCTGGTCGGCCGGGATACGTGCCTTCATCACGAGGCAGCCATCGTGATCGTAGTAGTAGGTCACCTCGCGCTTCTCATGCAGGTCCATCGCGAACTCGGCATCCTCGAGTTTCTTCGCCCGGCGGTATTGAGCGACCAGTCGTTCCACGTGATGCGCCGTGCCATGGGTCGCAACCATCAACAAATACTCTTCGTTCGTCTCGTCTGCCACGCGCGTAATCGCCCGGACCTTTGAGTAGCTGATCGCGCCTTCCGAGAACTTCTCGCTGATCTTCGGCAGGCCACTCAACGCATGAGCAACCCGCAAGCGTTCCCTGGCCGAGTTCATGCCAAAACCGCACTTGAAGTTGAGCCAATGCGCACAGGACCGGAAGCCGAGGTCCTCCCAGTAATGCAACTCGTCAAACTCGCGAATCAACTCCAGCAGGTGATGGGTCGCGGCATAGATGTAGCCACAGAGTTCGGTGATCTCATCACCGAGTTTCTCGCTGTCAGACTGCTCGAACTGCGGGTGGTCTTGAATCGGTACGATGGCGGAGGACATGGCGGCTTCCCTGCAAATAGTTATACTGTGAATACATACAGTATACCCCTAAAGCCTTGATATTGCTAGGAAACATGGATATTGACCGACCGCTCAAAGCTCGACAAGCGTGTAGCGAAACTGCATGATTCTCAGCCTGTTCGATTGAATTCAAGACGAGGAAATATCGATGAGAGCATGGGCAAAAGCAGGTTTGGCACTAGCAGCAGTCCTCTTGGCAACGACGAGTTGGGCGTGGGATCCCGATGAAGTAGAGGAATACGACGGTAAGTCGAAGGAGGCGATAGCCGAGTTTAAGGAAAAAGACCCCGGTATCGAGAAGTTCTTCAACAAATCCGCCGGCTACGTCGTCATACCGACAGTTGGCAAGGGTGGCCTTGGCATCGGTGGCGCCCGTGGCAAGGGCATTCTTTACGAGAACGGTGTCCCCACTGCGGTTGTCACATTGACGCAGCTAACCGTCGGATTTCAGGCAGGCGGACAGGCCTACAGCGAATTCATCTTCTTCGAAGACGCGACTGCCCTGGGCCAGTTCAAGCGCGGTAACTACGAGCTTGGCGCACAGGCATCGGCCGTTGCCATCACGGCGGGCGCATCTGCGGACGCAAACTTCGAAGGCGGCATGGCGATCTTCACTCAAGCCAAGGGCGGCTTGATGTACGAAGCGTCCGTCGGCGGCCAGAAGTTCAAGGTCGAGCTGAAAGAGTAGGTCGTTAGCGGCACCACCGTCAGCGGTGGTTCCGGCTACCGCATCGTTACCAACTCTTCGGCACTCGTCGGGTGAATCGCGACCGTGTCATCGAAGTCTTTCTTGGTCGCGCCCATGCGCATTGCGACGGCAAAGCCCTGCATCATTTCGTCGGCTCCCTCGCCGATGACGTGACAGCCAACGACACGTTCGTCGGCCCCCGCCGTAATGAGCTTCATGACCGAGCGCTGCTTGTTGCTTCCAAGCGCGTAGTACATACCAACAAAGCCTGACGAGTAGACCTTGATGTCGTCGCCGTATTCAGCCCGCGCCTCTTCTTCGGTCAGACCAATGGTGCCAATCGTAGGATGACTGAAAATCACCGTCGGTATCAGGTCGTACTCCAGGTGACGCCCTTCCATGCCACCATAAAGACGGTCGGCCAGGCGCCGGCCAGCAGCAATGGCGACCGGTGTCAGGGCGGCTCGTCCCGTCACGTCACCGAGCGCGAAGATATTCTCAACGTTGGTCTGTTGCAGCTCGTCCGTCGGGATGAAACCGTACTTGTCCTGCTTAACACCGGCGTTGGCCGCCGCCAGTGACTCCGTGTTCGGTGAACGACCGATTGCCCATATCACGCAATCGACAGAGCCGAAGACCCTTCCGTCCTCCGCGCGCATGACGAGACCATCGTCCGTCTGTTCGACCGACGCCGGGATAACTTGCGTGTCGAGCTCGATGCCGCTCTTGTCCATCGCCTCCATGAGCTGCGTGCCAAGCATCGAGTCGAAACTGCGCACGACACTGTCCTTGCGAACCACGACGTGCACATCGGAGCCCAGGGCGTTGAAGACACCGGCCAACTCTACAGCGACGTACCCGCTGCCAGCGATGAGCACGCGCTGCGGGCGCTCTTCGAGCTCAAAGAACCCATCGGACGTAATGCCCAGCTCCGCGCCCGGAATGTCCGGCACCATTGGCCTGCCACCGGTCGCGATAACAATGCGCTCCGCCTCGTACTCCTGGCCTTCGACGCTGACAGTGTGCGCATCCACGAAGCTCGCGGCACCGGCAATGTAGGTGACACCGCGTTTGTCGAGGTTGTTCTTGTAGATGCCATTCAGGCGCTCTATGTAAGCATCGCGTCGCACCTTGAGCGCGTTCCAGTCGTGGCCTTTGACCTCGACATCGAAACCGTAGTCGGGCGCGTGATGAAGCTGATGTGCGTGATGCGCTGCGTACCACATAACTTTCTTGGGGACGCAACCGACGTTTACACACGTACCGCCAAGTGGGCCGTATTCGATGACTGCTGCGTTCGCACCATACTCGGCTGCGCGCTGTGCATGTGCAAGCCCGCCGCTGCCGCCACCAATGACCAGAAGGTCGTACCGAATTGTCACTCTTTGTCTCCCAAATGCTTGTTGCCCAGGCAACAGGCGTCAATAATGCTTGTGCTAATATGCGGCGCCAGAAAAGGATATCAACCGGCCCATGACAAACCCACTGCTCGACACATCGTCGCTACCGCGCTTTGACGAGATTCAACCCGAACATGTATTACCTGCCATCAAGCAGGTAATCGCGGACAATCGCGCGCAACTTGACGAGCTTCTCGGCTCTGACGCGCAGCCTGATATCGATGCGTTCGTCGCGCCGGTCGAACACATGGATCATGAGCTCGGCCGTGTCTGGTCGCCGGTCTCCCATCTGCAAAGTGTACTTGGATCCACGGACTGGCGGGACGCCTACAAGCAGGCCCTGCCCATACTGACCGACTACGGCACGGAATTATCACAAAACGTTGAATTGCAGCGCGCCTACGCTGAAGTTGGCAAGCGGCTGCCGGACGACGCCTCCGCTGAGAGCCGGAGCGCGGTAGAGCATGCATTGCGCGACTTCCACCTGGCCGGCGTTGATCTGGAAAAGTCCGCCAAGGACCGCTTCAAAGCCATCATGCAGGAGCTCGCCGATATTCAGGCAACGTTCGAGCACAATGTAGTCGATGCCTCGGATGCCTGGTCGCTGCATATCACCGATCCGGACAACCTGCTTGGCCTGCCGGACATGACGATCACGCGAGCCGCGGAGGACGCGAAGGAGAAGTCGCTCGACGGCTGGCTGCTGTCTCTCGATTATCCAACCTACGACGCAGTACTCAAGCACGCCGACTCCAGCGATTTACGGGAAGCCATGTATCGCGGCTGGGTGACGCGCGGTTCGGAACTCGGTAAGGACCCGAAGTGGGACAACAGCGAGAACATAGAGCGCATTCTTGCGCTCCGGCACGAGGCAGCAAACCTCGTTGGTTTTGACAATTTCGCCGAGTACTCGCTCGCAACGAAGATGGCCGATACCCCGGAGCAAGTCATCGGCTTTCTGCGCGACCTGTCGGCGCATTCTTATACCGCAGCCGAGCGCGAGCTCGCTGAACTGACGGGGTTCGCTGGCACGCACATCGAGGCCTGGGACGCCGCCTACTGGCTGGAGAAGTTCAAGCAGGAGAAATTCTCAGTCTCGAACGAAGAATTGCGCGCCTACTTCCCGGTCGCGACGGTGAAGAATGGGCTCTTCGACCTGGCGTCGCAGCTTTATGGTGTCAAGCTTACCCCGGACGAAAGTGTCACGACGTGGCACGAGGATGTGCGTTACTACAACGTGTACCAGGACGGTGAGGTGCTGGGCGGTTTCTACACGGATCTGTTTGCTCGCAATGGCAAGCGCGCGGGCGCGTGGATCGACGAATGCGTCACGCGACAACAACTCAATGGATTCCTGGCCAAACCCGTTGGCTATCTCGTCTGCAATTTCCAGCCGCCCGATGAACAGGGCGTCTCACTACTGACCCATGACGAGGTCGTCACGCTTTTTCACGAGTTTGGGCACATGCTGCATCACCTGTTGACGCGCATCGGCTTTCCCAGTGTATCGGGCATCAATGGCGTACCGTGGGATGCCGTCGAGCTCCCCAGCCAGTTCATGGAAAACTTCGCCTGGAACTACGATGTGCTGACGCGCTGTTCCTCTCATTACCGGTTCAACAAGCCGTTGCCACGTGAGCTGTTCGACAAACTCCACAACAGCCGCCATGCGGGTGCCGCACTGGCCATGCAAAGACAAATCGAGCTCGGACTGTTCGATTTTCGCATTCATGCGGAGTACGACCCGGATGCGCCGGTGCCCGTGCTGGACACACTCGACGAGGTTCGCAATGAAGTCGCGTTGATCAGGCACCCTGACATCAACCGCTTGCCGCATGCGTTTTCGCACATCTTTGCGGGCGGCTATGCTGCGGGTTACTACAGTTACAAGTGGGCGGAGGTCCTTGCCGCCGACGCGTTCGGTGCATTTGAAGTGGCCGGTATTTTTGACGCCGATACGGCCAAACGTTTCCGCGAAGAGATCCTGGAGGTCGGCGGCAGCCGCGACATCATGCAGGCTTACGTGGCCTTCCGCGGTCGCGAACCCACGGTCGACGCGCTGTTGCGTCAGGCAGGTATCGAGCCTTCATGAAAATCGCAACCTGGAACGTTAACTCGATGAACGTGCGCGAGCCGCATGTTATCGAGTGGTTGCAAAGTCATGAACCTGACGTATTGGTGCTGCAGGAGATCAAACAGGTTACGGAGAAGTTTCCGGCCGAGGCCTTGTTGGAACTCGGCTACCACTCGATTGCCAGTGGCCAGAAGACCTACAACGGTGTCGCCGTAATAAGCAAGACTCCTCCGGTTGACCCGGTATTCGATTTCCCGGATCTCGAGGACCCGCAGCGCCGCATACTCGCGAGCACTGTCGGGGATGTGCGTGTGGTCGATCTATACATCCCAAACGGTTCGGAAGTCGGTTCAGAAAAGTACGCGTACAAGCTCAACTGGCTAAAGTCACTGCGCAATTTTCTCGAAGCCGAGATGCAGCAGCACGAGGACGTCGTAGTGTTGGGCGATTTCAATATCGCGCCTGCCGATGCCGATGTTCACGACCCGGAGAAATGGGGCGAAGCGATTCTTTGCAGCCCGCCGGAGCGCGCGGCACTAGGCGAACTGATCGACCTTGGACTAACTGATGTGTTTCGAAAATTCGAACATCCTGAGAAGACATTCAGCTGGTGGGACTACCGGGCGGCAGGTTTTCGGCGCAACGCCGGTCTGCGCATCGACCTCATTCTCACGAGCGACCCCATGACCGATCGTTGCACCGCGAGCTACGTCGACAAGGAACCGCGGGCGTGGGAGCGACCATCTGACCATACGCCTGTCGTCGCAGAGTTTGATCTCTAGTTGACGGATGATCTTACATATTCCCCGGATTGCCGCTGTGGCTTCTGGTAGTCGCTGGTAAAATGGAAAACAAAAAAGCGCAGGGAAGTATGTCTCAGGACCGCCGTAATGATTACGACGTAACGAACACCGTGCAGGTCAGCAATCCGGCCGCGGTCCGCAATGCCGTGCACGACTTGTTCTCCGCCACCTTTCCCGGCATGTCCTTCGACAAACTCTGGCTCGCTTTCTACGATTTCGAACGACTGTTCACGGGCCGTTACCCTGGTTACAAGGGTTGCGATACGACCTACCACGACATGCAACACACGCTGGACATGACGCTGGCCCTCGCGCGCATGGTTTCGGGCTACGAGCGCAGCGTTGAGCCGCCGGATCGCCTCGGTGCGGCACGCGCTCAGATGGCGATCATTACGTCGTTGTTTCACGATTCCGGTTACATACGCCACGAGGTTCGCGACAGGGACTTCAACAATGGCGCCGAGTTCACGCTTTACCACGTATCGCGCAGCGCGGACTTCCTGCGGCGCTACCTCCCGGAGCTGGGCCTGGCGCGGGATGTCGGTGTGGCGAGCATGATCGTGCATTTCACAGGCTACGAACTTGACCTCGACAACATCGAACTGGATGACCCCCGCGATATTATTTGTGGTCACCTGATCGGCACGGCCGACATGATTGCCCAGATGGCGGACCGTTGTTACCTGGAAAAATGCCGTGACCGGCTGTACGCCGAATTTGTTGTGGGCGGCGTGGCTATCGACAACGCCAAACCCGGCGAATACATGGTGCGCTACAAGTCCGGTAAAGACCTGCTCGTGAAGACGCCGGCGTTTTATCAGCAGGTCATGCGAGAGCGGCTACAGAACAAATTCAATCGTGTGTACCGCTACATCGAGGTGCTCTACGACGGTCAGAATCCGTACATTGATGCGATTCGCGTCAATATCGCGCACCTCGTGCGCATCATCGAAACCGGTGACTGGTCGCTGCTCCGCCGAGAGCCGGCATGCTTCCTCGGTCTTGCCGCCGCTGTGCAGGACATCGAAAGGCTTGTTGCTGCGCAGCTTGCCTCCTTCAAGGGATCATCACCCGTCGAACCCGACGACCCATTATTGATGCCTATCTGATTCTTCGCGCCACAGGCGCAATGCATAAAACTCGCGGCGCGTCAGGCGGCGATTAGCAAGAAACCCGGCAAGCCCTGCCGCAACGACGGCGAAGAAGCTATCCGCCACATTCCAGACCTCGTCGAAGAACACGGGCCAGGTCATGCTCGTGACCGCCTGCAAGATATCCAGCGTGCCTGTTCCATACTCGGCCGCGGTCGTTGACGCGGCAAGCACGACGTTGCTGATGACAGATCCGATAATTGCCAGGGCCGCCGCCAGCGTCGGAAAGCGCCAGTCCAGACCTCGCCCGGCGCGCCGAATGGCAAGACCCAGCATGCCGCCCAGCAGCACGGTCATCCAGGGAAATACCCGATTGGTCAATGAGGACAGGAGAATCCACAGCGCACAAAACACGATGAACGCGATGCCGCCTGCCACCACTGCATTGCGCAGGGATTGCGCACGGACAAGGCGCGCTCCGTCTTCCGCCGACACGTCGAGCGAACGACCTTCGCCGTGTTTTTTTCGCAAGCGAAGTGGTGAGGGTTTGGGCTCTTTTCTCATGTGACTCTGTATAAGCCGGGCAGGCCGCAATGCTAGACTTCCTGCCAATGACTATGCCAGCAAATAGAGAGAATATCGTCCTCATATCCGGTGGTGCGTCGGGCATCGGTGCGCGCACGGCGAAGCGTTTTCTGGAGCAGGACGACATCGTACATATCTGTGATGTTTCGGAGGATCTGGTCGGTGATTTTCTGGCCGCGAACCCGGGCGCGACTGGCACGGTTGCCGATATCGGCAGCAAGGCGGACGCTAACCGGGTATTTGCCGACGTAGAGCGGTCTTTTGGCCGCCTCGACATTCTCGTGAACAACGCCGGCATCGCTGGTCCTTCCGCCCCGGTCGACTCGCATGATGAAGATGGGTGGGATGAATGCATCCGGGTAAATTTGTCCGGCACTTTCTACATGACCAGGCGTGTAATTCCGTTGCTCAGGAAAAGTAGTGGTGGCGCAATTATCAATGTCCTGTCGACGGCGGCCCTGCATGGCTACCCTTTGCGATCTGCATACACTGCCAGCAAATGGGGAATGATGGGCCTGATGAAGACCTGGGCGATGGAGCTTGGGCCCGAAGGAATTCGTGTCAATGCGGTTTGCCCGACGAGTGTCGAAGGCCCGCGTATCGACGCCGTTATTGAGCGTGACGCAGAGCAGCGCGGCCTCCCCGTCGAGCAGGTACGAGAAGTCTATTTGCGGCAGACTTCGATGCGCACGTTTGTGTCTGCCGATGATGTGGCCGACGTGATTTTGTTCCTGGGATCCGATGCCGCGAAGAAAATATCCGGCCAGTCGATATCCGTTGACGGCCATACTGAAGGTCTTTCCAACTGGCTCGACTGATGCGAGCCCAAACAGGAGTACAACTCAATGCGCGCAGCGTGGTTTGAATCATTTGGGTCCGCACAGGACGTTCTGCAGATTGGCGAACAGGAAGCGGCTGTCGCCGGTCCCGGTGAAGTCCTGGTTCGCGTCGCCACGAGTGGCGTCAATCCTTCCGACGTGAAGAAGCGAGCCGGCTCGTTTCCCAACCTGCTGGATGGCGGGCTCGTCATTCCGAACAGTGACGGTGCCGGTGTAATTGAGAGCGTCGGTGAAGGTGTCGACAGTAGCCGCGTGGGCGAGCGGGTCTGGATCTACCAGGCACAGTACGGCCGGCGTTTCGGTACCGCCGCAGAATATGTGGCGATCGATTCAATTCGTGCGCCAATGCTCCCTGACAATACGAGCTTCGAAGTCGGCGCTTGTCTCGGCATTCCCGTCATGACCGCGCATCGATGTGTGTTTGCAGACGGTGACGTTTCCGGGCAAACCATACTCGTTACAGGCGGTGCCGGACGGGTGGGCCATTATGCTGTGCAGTGGGCAAGCCGGGCGGGCGCAACCGTCATCGCGACAGCCAGCAACACCGAAGACGAGGCTGTTTGCATTGCTGCCGGGGCAGCACATGTTGTCAATCATCGCGATGACGATGTCGCCGCTGCCATCCTCGCAGCAACCGGCGGCGAGCTGGTCGATCGAATTGTCGATGTGGAGTTTGGCGCCAACCTGGCGACCTCAGTCGAGGTGTTGCGCATTGGCGGCACGATCGCCACCTACTCGTCGACTCAGGTTACCGAGCCGAAGCTGCCGTTCTTACAGATGATGTACAAGGACGTCACGGTACGGCTGGTTATCGTTTACGCGATGCCCGAGGAGGCCAAGGAACAGGCCATCGCCGATATCGAGAAGGCGCTGCTTGCTGACGATCTGCAGCATCGTATTGCACACACACTGCCGCTCGAGGACATCGCCCGAAGCAACGAACTCGTGGAACAAGGTAGTATTCGTGGAGCGGTCGTCCTGACGACGGGCTGATTAGCACACAAGAATAGGGGGGGCAGATGGACCAGAGCCGGGTTGACTGGCCGAGTTTCGTACTTTGCGCGTTGATTCTGACTGGCGCGAGTATTCCCCTGTTCGTTTTTCCGGACGTCTCCGAGGCCGTGCTGGAAAAGCTGTACGAGTTTATCGCCACTGAGTTCGGAATCTTTTACCTGCTCGCCAGCGTCGCCGCGATCGGGTTTCTCACCTGGCTCGGATTCAGTCGCTACGGCGCGATCAGGCTCGGGGAACAGGACGAATCGCCTGAGTTCCGGGAGATCAGCTGGGTCGGCATGCTGTTTTGCGCGGGCGTTGGCGCGGGCCTGCTCTACTGGTGCGCAACCGAGTGGGCCTTCTACTACGATGCACCGCCTTTCGGCGCTGAGCCGCGCAGTGTCGAGGCACAGGAATGGGCGTCGACCTACGGACTGTTTCACTGGGGCTTCACGGCCTGGGCGTTCTATTGCCTGCCGGCAATCGCTATTGCCTATCCCTACTACACGAAGAAACTCGACATCCTGCGATTCAGCGTTAGCTGCCACTGGTTCCTGAAGGACAACAATCATGGGCCGCTTGCGAGGACGATCGACTTTCTCTTCATGATCGCCTTGCTGGGCGGCGCCGCGTCGAGTCTCGGTTTCTCGACGCCGATGATCGCGGCCTGCCTCGGTTGGTTATTCGGGGTCGAGGTAAACGACTCACTGGAAATCGGTGTGGTATTGCTGTGCATGGTGCTGTTCGCGTTAAGCGTATGGCTTGGCCTGAAAAAGGGCATCAAGCGTCTCAGTGACATCAACGTTGTGCTCGCATTCGGCTTGTTGTTGTTCATCCTCGCTGTAGGACCGACGGCCTTCCTGCTCAAGACCAGCCTGAACGGTGTTGGCCTGATGGCGGACAATTTCCTGCGCATGAACTTCTGGACCGATCCATTCACCGATTCCGGATTTGTAGAGAGCTGGACCATTTTCTACTGGGCGTGGTGGATCGCGTTCGCCCCGTACATCGGCTTGTTCGTCACGCGGATATCGCGCGGCCGAACGATACGACAGGTCATTTTCGGGATGCTCGTCTGGGGCTCATTGGGTAGCTGGTTGTTCTACATGATCATGGGCAACTACGCGCTGTCGCTGGAGCTTACGGGCCAGGTAGACTTCACGGGAATAATGAGTCGCGAGGGTGGCAGCGCTGCCATCGTCGCAATGCTCGAACAGCTCCCCCTCACCGCGGTCGTGATTGCTGTGTTCTCTGTTATCTCGATTGTCTTCGCGGCAACGACCTACGACTCCGCATCCTACACGCTGGCATCCAGCGCCACGCTGCACCTGAAGGCGGGCGACGACCCGGCAAGGTGGCATCGCGTTTTCTGGGCGCTTGCCCTTGGACTGATGCCTGTCGCATTGATGCTCTTACAGGGAAACCTGCGCCCGATCCAGGTCATCCTTCTGATCGTGTCGTTTCCAATCCTGTTCGTGGGCGTGGCGATGTCGGTTTCGCTGGTGAAGTCGCTAAGGGCCGACTACCAGGCGAATTGAAAGCCGATGGTGTAGCCGTGAATGGAAAGATCGAGGAGAACATCGCTGTCCTCAAAGTCGATCATTAAATAACGGTAGCCAAACATCAGCGTAAATGTATCTGTGAATTGGTAGGTGCCTGCGAGCGCGGCATTTGCCATTACTTCCGATGCCCCTGCACCGATATCACCTCGTGCATACACGCCCCACTTGTTAGCGAATGTCTGCTGATAGCTCACGCCGACGATCGGGTCTACGAATGACGCTTCGCCGCTCCCCGTCGGGCCGGGCGTCAACGTCGCGTCCAGACCCAGCTCTACGCCGCGCACGCCGAAGATCAGCTTGGTGTTTTGCCAGCTCGCTGGCCGGTAGCCCGCCGATAATTCAAGAGTTGCACCATCCAGATCCCACTCGGCCTCCACCGGATCAATGGAAATAGTGTCGGCAAAGCTGACGAAAACCAGGTCGCTGTGAATTGACCACTGACCCTTGGTTGCGCCAAAAGTCAGGAAAGCGACGCCGTCGAGATTGTCCAGCGAGAAGAAGCTATAGCCGGGGTTAATCGGCGGCAGGTCGACGCCGTCGGACACCATATCGCCTGTAATCCCCGCGAGCCAGACATACGGTGTTAGCTGAAACTGCCACTCATCGGCTGTGGCGGGCGTTTCAGCGTACGCGGCGCTGCATGCGATTGCCAGGACAAGGGTTGCCAGGAAATGACGGTACGTGATCATTAAAGCTGTCCTTCGGGAAGGATTTTCAGGAACCAGGTCCGGAATCGCTTCCAGACCGATGTCTGTGGGTCTTTTGTTTCGACGACCTGCTGCCCATCAATTGTCGCACGCCAGGTGATCTTGTTGTTGTCATTTAATCGCAATCTGTAGGCCATCTCCGGAAGTCGTAGCGTGACCCGCTCAGCAAGCACTGCGGCCACATCGCTTGCTGCAAGCGACCCGGAAAATGGCGCATGGTCCTCAGTTTTGGCAAAAAACCGGGGCGATTCGTCGAATTTGTGACCTGATGACCAGTTTGATGGACCGGCTCTATTCCAATATTGGGTGCACAGTTAAGCCATTCGTGTGAGAAGGTCGATGTGGATCCCTACACCCATATATGAACGCATTCCCCAGTTCTATGTACTGATAGGGCTGCTGTTTATGTCGTCCGGCCTTTACCTGGGCTTCGACTACCAGCTCACATGGGTCTACCTCGGCACCGGTATCTTCTGTTTCGGCTGGGGCCTGCGCATCTTCGCAATGCGCCTGGTCTACCGGAGAACACCGCAGGAAGAGCCGGAATAGCTACTCCGCGACAGTCTCTTTACCTTCGCCCCCAAACCTGGTTGCAAAACAGCCGATAACAGCACCGATGATCGCGCCTTCTACCGTAAACCAGAACGGCGAACCAAGTGCTCCACCCTCGCCGAACACGCGCACCATCATGGTAGCCATAACGTCGTAGGCGAAGAAAACCAGCACGAAGTTCATCTGAAATTTTTGACCATGCTGATGTGATTTCAACCGGTGAACTAGCCCGCTGGTGTCCAGAACCGCAGTGCAACGATAATAATTATCGACGTCAGCAAAACCACCGGTGTCACGAAAAGCGTAATTCTGCGATTGTAGATAAACGCCCACGCGGAAGTCGTCAACATCAACAATTGCAATGGCCGGCCGGAATGCCATAGCGGCTCGTCCGTCAGGATGACGCCATCCGCGTATATCAGAAGGCTCAGGGTCATCATCGACACAAGCAGCGGGCGCCAAACCCTTGTCATGTGGGCTTCGAGGTCAACCTCGGCCCCTTCAAAGCTGTGCGGAAAGGTCAGCGAGCACGCAATGTAGAGGACGGTCGGTTCGATAACGACGTAAAGGAATGTCGCGAAGTGCCACTCAACCTCTCTGAACCCCCACATCGTCCACCAAACGACGATCACCGATATGAACATCTGAATTGCCCAGATCGTATGCGGGACGAAATACCGAACGGGTTTTTCTGTCTGCAGAAGGCGAACGACACCTGAGAGCAGCGGCGCGAGACACAGCGCGTAGATCACAGACGTAATAATCAGAATGAACTGAACCGAGGGAATTAACTCCGTCACTTTCCAGGTCGCAACTTACTGATTTGTAGTCCACCTCAACCATCAGACCAGTAAACTAACTCCGTCACATTGCGTGACAAGTGGAGAGTTTGGGTCAAAAGTCGCCACCCAAAAGTATCCATGCCCGAATGTGATTTCCATTCGCTCCAGCCAGGCGGCGGCCTGATAGTCTCGCCACTATGATCAGGTCAAGTACAGATGGCAACGATTCCTCGACATTCCGGCTCGTGTCGTGGAACTGCAACATGGCCCTACATCGAAAGTTGCATGCGATCGACAAACTGGAGCCGGATATTGCAGTCCTTCCCGAGATAGCCAGGCCGGACGTCATTGCCAATAAAGCATCTGGCTTTAACCCAGATCTCTGTCTTTGGGCTGGGAGGAGCCTTCACAAGGGCCTTGGCGTCATCGCTCAGTCCAATCGCTGGGACATAGAAATTGACGATTCGTATGACCCGCTCAATTCGGTTGTGTTGCCGGTTCGCGTCCGAGGACCAATCGACTTCAACCTGCTCGCTATCTGGTCTATTCATGTTGACGGAAAGAAGCCTACATTTCGAACGCCAGGCAACGTTCTTAGAGCAATTGAGGCGTCCGAAAAATTCTGTCAGGAACTACCTTTAGTTGTCGCCGGCGATTTCAACAATGCCGTCGTCTGGGACAAGCCGGGAAACATGAACAATATGGCCGAAATTGATCGGGCGCTTAGGGACCTAGGACTTGTCAGCGCATACCATCAGTCGAATGCTTGCGATTTAGGTAATGAGCTGGATTCCACTCTTTACTGGAGGGATCGGAAGAAGGATGGTCCTCAATACCACATCGACTACGTCTACATTCCAAAGAGATGGTCACGTCTCCCATATGACCTCTCAGTCGGGCAATTTGATGATTGGATAGGTAATGGACTCAGCGACCATGTACCGATCTCTTTATCGTTCCGGATGCAGGACTTACTGGTCACAGAGGCATCGAAACATCGGTCTTGAGGCCGCCGCAGAGTTTCTTTGGAACGCGAAGCTAGTTAATCTCGAAAGCGAAGTCCGAACGCACGGCGGGCGGCAAGTTCTGACCCAAACTTCGCACTGATCGGCTTCCTGGTTGCTGCATCGAACGAGTATTTTCTCCGATCGACTTCCGACACATTTAATTGTGAACTTTTCGGTCAGATCGACTGAGAATCAACAGCTTGCGCCGAAAGTCCGACACTATTAATTGTGAACCGACACATTTAATTGTGAAAAGACAACAAAGAAGTCCATCGTGCTTATTCGACAGTCACACTTTTGGCGAGATTTCT
>Ga0316191_10002092_pt1 | contig 14404 bp, 8 predicted proteins | sample Eddworburr2cm_MG_FD_204928 | JGI IMG/M metagenome (GOLD analysis project Ga0316191, IMG submission 204928) | Coastal sediment microbial communities from Maine, United States - Eddy worm burrow 2 cm | ecosystem: Environmental > Aquatic > Marine > Coastal > Sediment | place: USA: Maine | collected...
GAGTACGGCGGCAACGTCGAAGCCGTTGATCTCCGGCATCATCACATCGAGTATGATCAGATCGGGTTTCGACATTCTCACCATGTCAAGAGCCGCTTTTCCATTGGCCGCTTCCTGGACCTGGTAGCCTGCATCGCCAAGCTCCTGCCTGAGCAAGGAGCGAATGGGCGTATCGTCATCAACCACCAAAATCGTAGGCTCTTTCTTTACATCACTCAGTGAGGAATGCTTGATCTGTTTTTTGAGGCTGTTGAGAATGCGATCCAGCTGTATGGGTTGCTCCGACCCCGTATCTCCCATGGTTGGGATGCTGAAGAAGAAGGTACTTCCCACACCCAGGTCACTTTTCATCCAAATGATACCTCCGTGGTGCTCGATGATCTCGCGGCAGATCGGAAGACCCAAACCGGTTCCCTGAGGCTTGTCCGTCAGGGTGTCGCCCGCCTGGCGGAAACGCTCAAACACCTTGTGCTTGTCGTCATCGGCGATTCCGATTCCGGTATCCTGCACTTCAACGATGATCTGTCCCTCATCCTGGTAGGCATCGATCGAAACCTTTCCTTTATCTGTAAATTTAACGGCATTCGATAAAAGGTTGATCACCACCTGAATCAGCTTGTCCTCATCGGCACTCACCAGTGGAAGATCAGAGGAAATATTCTTTTGCAGGGTCAGACCCTTTTGATCGAAAAGCGATGATGTACTGGCAATGGCCCTATTGATCACATCTTGCAGGAATACAGGTTTCATGTGCCACTCCATGCGACCCGACTCGATCTTGGCAAGGTCCAGTACGTCGTTGATCAGGTTGGTGAGTCGCTCGCCTTCAGAGACCACCACATTGAGGTTCTCACTGACCTGCTTCATGGTTCGTTTGATCTTCTGATCTTCTACGGTAACCGCCGGAAAAACTTTGTCTTCGAGTCGTTTACGGATGATCTTGGCAAATCCCAGTACTGAGGTCAATGGCGTTCTGAGCTCATGGCTAACGGTTGACAGGAAGGCCGATTTGGCCTCGTTCGCGTCTTCCGCTTTGGCCTTTGCCTCTTTCGCCTCCTCGTACAATTCGGCGTTGTGGAGGGCCACCCCAACATTGATGGCTATCGTATTCAGCAGTCGCTTGTCTTCTTCGTTGAATCGACTCGCCTGCTTGGTGCTTTGCACGCTCAACACTCCGATGATCTTGTCTTCTACCGGAATTGGAACCCCTAGGTAGGAAATCGCTTTTTTGCCTGTTTGCTCCAAACCGCTTTTCTGATATTCGGCCTCTATATCCGTATCGTGATTGATCAATAAGGCTTCACCCGTCTGGATGATCTTTGAGGTAAGACCCTCGCCAAATTTCATGGGAGCCATATTGTCACCGTCCTGGAAAGGGAAATTTATCACTCCGTTTTCGGCGTCCAGCAGCGCCAAGTAGGTTATATCTGACTTGAAGACCTTCTTCATCTCATTCCCTACCATTTGGATGAGCTCATTGAGCTCAAGCTTCTGAGTCAATGCCTGGCTCACCTGGTTCACGGTTGCCAGCTCAGTAAGGCGCTGACTTACCTCACGCGTGCGTTCTTCCACTTTGTCTTCCAGGGCTTTTCTTTGATTGACCAGGATACGAGTCCGCGAGCGCACAATCGCATAAACCAACAGCAGGAATCCAAGCACATAGAGCGCATAGGCCCACCAGGTCTTATACCAGGGTGGTAAGATGCTAAAATCAACGGAGGCCTCTTCGGTTTCGTCTCCGTACAGATTTTTAGCTTTGACCTTAAAGGTGTATCTACCTGGTGGAAGATTGATATACTCACGGTTGGTTTGTTTTATCCAGTCAGACCAATCAGCATCAAGTCCTTCAAGATATGTTTTGTACTGCATGTCACGCTCACCAATGTAAAATGGAGCTGCATACCCAAGGTTGACAGTATTTAACTCATTATTTATTTTAACATCTTCCGGAAAGTCAATGTTTCCTGCATAAATCAATGAATCCTGCCCTACGGTTACGTTTCTTATCTTCACGTTAAAATTTGTACCCGTAGGTCTATTAAGATTACCTTCATATCTCACCACACCATCCGGTCCAGATATCCATGCTATAGTATTCTCGGAATCTCCCGTTTCCTCAACAAAAACATTATATATTTGCCTGTTCTTGAGCTCTTTGAACGTTTCCGTATTGTAAACATAATTTCCCGATTCATCTTTTTCCGCAACAATGATTCCATCGCCAAAACCAAACCAGTGCCTTCCTTTGTAATCCTCATAAAAGGGAATACCACGTCCTTGCCATGTAATTAAGTCGTTGAACGGAAACTTGTGTTCTTCAAACCTATCATTCTCATAATCATATCGATAGGTTTTTTCTGTATCTCCTGAAATACCAACAAACTCCTCGTCAAACCAAAACAATCCCATTCCAGATTCCGGTATTCCTTTTTCCTTGTTATAGACAAATACTTCAGATTTTTGAAAATCCAATTTAGAATCAACGACGCTTGGAATCATCAGTTTCCATTCCCCGTCTTCAGGAGATGGCAACCATAAAGCTCCGTCCTTTCGTTCACGAATATCATTAGTTCTATATTCTTTGGTTTCAGATTCCGTCACATATTGCTTCTTAGCTTCATCGAAATAAAAGCTGACAATTCCCTCCTGGGTGGAAACGTATAATCGATTTTCATCGAGTTTGGACTTTGCAAGTTCATTGGCTCGCAAATCATAATTCACACTTTTTCTAACGAACTCGAAATCTCTACCTTTTATTTCAATCAAACCAAGAAACCCAGTTCCGGCAAATAAGCGTCCATCATGCTCGATGAAGTTGGTACCCTGACCACTTGTTCCTTCGATGAGTTTTACCTCTTTGGCCCCAGGTTCAAGATAGAAAATACCATTATTAGTACTTAGATAGACTAAATCATTAAACTTGTATGTGGTAAAAACCACATTTGTGGGCAGACCCATATTTGAGTCGATCGATGTGACTGATGAATTGAGATTAACCTGCGAGATTCCGTTGAATAAGGGCATCCAAAGAACTCCTCTCGAATCAAGAAAAACAAAGCTTGTGCTACCGTCTTGTAATCCGTTGTCAGTCGTGTATTTCTGAATAAGCTTTCCTTGCTTATTTATGAGGTACGTTCCATCTGCGAATGTGTTTATCACAAAATTACCATTGTCTAAAACCAGGCCTGGCAGATAAATTGCTTCTTTAATAAATTCATCCGCCTCCGTTTTAAATGGCGTATAGGTCTCACCATCAAATATGAAGAATCCCTGGGTCCTGGTTCCCAACAACACCCTATTCTCATCAAAGGGTAACATTACATAAATCCTTTCATCAGCAAAGCGTTCGCCGCCTGTAACAACTTCGAAAGTGTCATCATCAGTTAAAATGCATAAACCTTTATTCCATATCCTCACATAATACTTTCCATGTACAATATTACCAACATGAAAAGCGTCCTCCGAAGGGATCACCTTTATGGATTCTCCATCCCAGACAAAAAGTTTGTTATTTGTTCTGAATATAATCCTACCTTTGTAATTGTCAACTTCCCAAACTTCTCTGAACTCTTTATGCTCTTCGGGAACTTTATCCAATAGGGACTTGTATTCTAAAACTCCCTTGTCATTGGCTTCCAAATAGCCAAAATCTCCAAATCCGCCTGAATATAGAACTCCGTTGTCATCAAATGCCAAACACCTTGAGGATGAGTCATCAACCGTTGTCCAAGTGACCCCATCATATTGCATGACCCCTGCATTATTGGCAAAATACATGATTCCGTTATCGTCTTCGACGGCCCACCAGTTTGTAGGAGCGGCATCATAGTCGAGATAACGATAATTGGTAATCAATGGTCTTCCCACCTGCTCCTGTGAAACCACGGGGGCAGCCAAAAAAAGGAAGAAGATGGTTGAAATTAGGACATAGAATTTCCTTGACGGAGCGTGATGATTAAGGCGTTGCATAGTTGATCAATTGATAGGGATTGATTTCTAATCCTGATTAGAGTTGTGTTAAAGTACAAAAAAAAATGATTTAGTTGCTGAGAATTAGCTTTCTAGGTGAAATGTTCAATTAAATAAGCCATACGGGCCGATTAAATGGAACAATTCGCACGGAACAAAACAAATAGATTCCTGAAGATTTTAGCCTTATTTTTGGGGGATGTTAAAAGTGAGAGATCTTTCATTTGCCTATGAGCCGGAAACCCCTGTTTTGGAGGGGATAAGCTTTGACCTGGACCCGGGGGGGCATCTCTGTGTCATGGGGGAGAGTGGTTGTGGCAAATCCACATTATTGAAGGCGCTTTACGGGCTTTTCGACCTGGATGATGGCGAAATAAGCTGGAAGGAAAAACAGATCTTGGGTCCGGCTTACAACCTGGTTCCGGGAATGCCTTTCTTCAAATATGTTGCCCAGGAAACCGACCTGATGCCTTTTACGACGGTGGCCGACAATGTTTCCAAGTACTTGTCGAGAATAGATATGGAGGCCTCCGAGAAGAGAACTCAGGAACTGCTTGAGGTGATCGGGATGTCTGAATTTGCCGACACGAAAGTGAAAAACCTGAGCGGGGGTCAGAAACAGCGTGTGGCTCTTGCGAGGGCCCTGGCTTTGAACCCGGAGCTATTATTGCTTGACGAGCCCTTCAGCCAGGTCGACAATTTCAAAAAGAATACCCTTCGCAGAACTTTGTTCAGATACCTTAAAGATCACAATATAGCCTGCGTTGTAGCCACCCATGACAGCGAGGACGCACTGTCTTTTTCGGATAAAATGGTGGTGATTAAAGGGAACAGGTTGCACGCAGTTGGAAGCCCTGCCGACCTTTTCAGGGACCCACCTGACAAATATGTGGCGTCTTTGTTTGACGATGTGAACGAAATGATTTTAAAAGGAGAGAAGGTTTTGTTGTATCCGAATCAGATCCGAATCGTGCCATATTCGGAGGTGAAGGCCAGGGTGTTGCGTTCCTATTATAAAGGCACACATTGGCTCGTCGAAATGGATTTTGAGGGTCAGGTGATCTTTGTCAACCACCCTGAAGAGCTTCCTCCTGAAAAAGAAGTGTCCTTAGAATTTCTTTGCCATTGATTTTCGAGGTCCCATCTCCTAGATATTGATCCAGTAAGTGACTTTTAAATTGATGGACCGGTACCGGGGTGAGACCGGATCTATGTAAAAATTGTCATTGTATACCAGGAACAGATCGGATAGGGGGGCAAACCGCCATTGAAGCCTTGAATTGATTCCAAGGTTCTCTCTTTGGTTACTGTACTGGATCAAAGTTGACCAGAAAAGCGATTTGCTGAAAGTGATCTCGACGCGAGGACTCAACAGCCAGATATCGGCGTCAGAGTAAGGATCGGGCAGTCGGATCCCATCATAATTGAGAGCCAGGCTGACCTGGGCCCAGGGCTGGAATCGCAATGCGACTTCGGCCCCTGCAGAAAAAATATTTCCGTTGAAGAATTGCCCGGTTATTATTGACCCATTATAGGTAAGTCGATTGGTAGAATTCGAGGTGTATTCGGCCGTCACCTGGTTAAATGTGTAGTCTGTATTGGCAGGGAGCGGTACAGCATCATCCTCCCCGGTCGGGTCAAACTCTTCCGTCAGATAGATGTAATTGTATGCGGCCCCTGCGGCCCCAGAGGATCGATCGTTGAATTGAGACTCCCATCTCAGACGATAGAGCCGGTCGGTATTTTGATAGTCAAGTGTCGGTCTCCAATAGTTGATTACAAGCAAATTGAAGGCATGTCTCGTTATTTTGCTTCTTTTCGGATAGAATTTCTTCTCTCCGAATATGCCGTGCTTTAAAATGTCATTGCGCGGCACAAAGCCCAGGTCGGCCCTGAATTCCTCATCCACAAAAGTGAGATCGGTCACAAACGTGTAGTCCCGGGTGTTGTATTGGATCTGGGTCTGTGTTGAAAAATTACCACTGGCGTCATTGGGTTGAAAAGATTTGTTGACATAGAATTTCCCGCTCCAGACATTATTGGCCGATGCCAAATTGTATTCTGCTCCGATTACCCTGTTGTACTCATCTTCATCCTCGAGAAAATCGTAATCCTGAAACGTCTGGCGGTTGATGAAGAAAACACCGATATTGGAACGGCTGAAGACCTTGCGCTGCAGGACGAACATCATGTTATTGTTCGAAGGAATCTCATTGGGAATGTCTTCGTCAGTTTGTATGTTTAAAAAACCGAGGCGCCAGTCTTCGTTCAGCTTTCCACTGAGTCGCACCCCGGCAAGGATGGGATTTTCAATGGTATTGTCGTCCTTGTCGGTTGCCAACCCTATTCTCCTTGAAAAGAAGGGCCGAGCTTCGTTGTAGGTATTTCCGAAACTGGCGAAGAGATCGATGTTGTCGATGAAAAACTGCCGCTTTTCGGGAAGTCTTAATTCGAACCGGGTCAGATTGGTGAAAATATCATCGACTTCCACATTCGAAAAATCCGGATTGATCGTTATATCCAGGTTCATGCCATTTCCTATCGAAACTTTGGCGTCGCCACCCACCTTGTATCTCAGATCACTGTCACTCGTTTCATAATCCCGTTCCGCAATGGTATTTACATAGGGAATCAGGCTGAAGGGCGTTCGCGATTTGCCTAAGGGTCTATCGAATTCAAGCTCCCCCATGAATGCCAGGCTTGAGAGCCTCTGATTCTGAGGTACTCGCGTGGAGCTGCTCTGTTCATTGATCTGCACATTCCAACGAAAGGCCCTAAACCTCCAGGTGGTGTCACCCTCAACGAATTTAATTGACGTCAATGGAATGGCCATCTCAATGACATAGCGGTCGTCATACATCTGGCTCTCGGCCTGCCATTTGATGTCCCAGGTTCTGTTGAAATTGCTGCCGCCATCCGAAATCTGACCTTCTCTTCGTACCCCATAGGGCGTGACCCCAAAGAAAAAGGCATTGGTACCGTCCTTGAACGTGTCAAACATGATGGTAACGTTGTCGTTTTGCGTGCCAAGGTAATCCCTTCGCAAGGAGGACACCACATAATCGGGGCCCGAGGAATAAGCTATGATTCCCACATACAAGGTGGTTTCGTCGAAGAGGATCTTGATTTCAGTCTGATATTCGGCCTTCAGGGAGTCTGTCGGAAAGTATTGCCAGAATTCTTCGGTCACATCTGCAGATTCCCATACCGGTTCATCGAGTTTTCCATCCAGGGTCATGGGATAATCGATGTAAGTCGCCCTAGTTTTTCCGGAGGTAATCTGGGCCAGGGCAGAAGTGGTCCAGGCAAATGATACAATGAAGACAAGCAGACTAAGCTGGAAGAAATTCCTGAACTTTTCGTTTTTGTTCATCCCACTGAATATGTAGATCCCGAATTGTCACAAATTTCAACCTTTTTGGGCAATTAAGAGCTAACAAATGTTACCATTTTAGACAACTTTAACACCTGAAAGTACAAATTTGAACCTGTTATTCTCTAGTATTTTTTGTAACTTTCTGTCCATAAGTTCGATTCATAATTAATCCTTGCTCAAATTTTATGAAAAACAAGAAAGAAAAAGCGGGTTCGGGTTCCTCAAAAGGCATAAGCAGACGTGGGTTTTTAAGGGGAGCCGGATTATCAACCGCCGGAAGTGTGCTATTGACTTCGGAAGTATTCGCCTTTGAATACGAAGAAGAAAAAGGAACGGAACTCGGGCCGGATGCCTCGACCATTCAGATGAAGGTCAACGGCAGGATCTGGTCGCTGAGCGTTGAGCCGAGAACGACCCTGGCTTCAGCCCTGAGGGATCACCTGGAGCTTACAGGTACGAAGGTAGTGTGTGACAGGGGTTCCTGTTCTGCCTGTACCGTTTACGTTGACGGCAAACCGGTCAATTCCTGTATGATGTCTGTTTTCGACGTTGGTGACAAAGAAGTTACTACCATTGAAGGAATTGCGAAAAATGGCAACCTGCATCCTGTGCAAGAGGCCTTTATCGAGCACGATGCGTCGCAATGTGGGTATTGCACCCCGGGAATGGTGATGTCTTGTGCCCACCTTTTGGATCACAACAACAATCCCACGCTGGAAGACGTAAAAGATGCCACACGAGGCAACCTCTGCCGCTGTGGTACTTACCCCCATGTATTTAAGGCTACGTTGGACGCCGCAAAAAAACTAAGTTAGAATGGATACCAGAAAAGAGAAATTTCCACACGGGATTCCGGGACACAACCTGGGCGAAATAGAACGCGAGATCCCCATAAACGAACCACCTGCCTGGCCGATCAATGACAAGCTCAAGAACATTGGCAAAAGAGTAAAGCGTATTGACGCCATCGACAAGGTCACGGGTAAGGCAAAGTACACCTCCGACATGAAATTGCCGGGTATGCTCTATGCAAAGATGCTGCGCTCGACTGTTCCACATGCGGAGATCAGGTCGATCGATATATCGAAAGCGGCAAGTCTGCCTGGGGTTTATGCCATTCACCTGATAGAGAACAAAGGCAAGGAAGGAGAGAATAAAGAGGAAGGAAAATATCCTTCTGTCAAATATGTCGGTCAACCCCTTGGAGGGGTCGCGGCGGAAAGCCTGGACATCGCCAAAGACGCGATTTCCCTGATTAATGTGAGCTACGACACAAAACCTTTTGTCATTGACGTGGAAGAGGCCATGAAGGCCGATGCCCCAATTGTATTTGATCAACCCATTGAGCAGCAGTCGGATGGGGGTGATGTAGGGGAGACGCATGACGGAAGCAAAGGAGAAGGAAATGTTAGAGGCCCCTCTACGAGCAGTTTCTTTGGAGGACCCAGAGGAGACCTGGACAAAGGCTTCAGCGAAGCGGATGTAGTGGTCGAAAGAACCTATCGCACCCAGGTCCATACCCACATGCCGCTTGAAACTCATGGCGTGGTTGTTGACTGGAGACCGGATCTCATGACGGTCTACGCATCGACCCAGAACACGAATAGTGTGCGCAATGAAATGGCGAGCATCTTCAATCTTCCCAAGAGCAAGGTTCGGGTGATATGCGAGTTTATGGGAGGTGGGTTCGGAGCCAAGCACAGCGCAGGCAGTTATGGCCCTATGGCGGCCAATCTGGCCAAAAGGACGGGCAGGCCCGTATGGCTCATGCTTGACAGACAGGAAGAGCATCTGGCTGAAGGCAACAGGCCAAACTCGATACAATACCTCAAGATCGGGGCCAAAAAAGACGGCAGCCTGACCGCAATTCAACAGCGATCACACGGAACGGCCGGGGTCGGCCTGGGAGCCGGAGTAGGACGAATCGCCCAGGTTTTATATGACTGTCCGAATTTTGCAACGGAACAATATGACGTTTTGACTCATGCCGGACCCGGAGCGGCCTGGCGTGCCCCCGGAAATGTCCAGGGAGCTTTCGGTCTCGAGCAGGCCATCGATGAGCTGGCCGAAAAGCTGGGCCTGGATCCTCTGGAATTCAGGGATAAAATCGACAAGAGTGAGGTAAGGAAAGTCGAGCGTCAGCGAGGCGCCGAAAAATTTGACTGGTCGAGGCGCAAAGCCGCTGGAAGCGGTGAAGGCGCGATCAGGAAAGGATATGGAGTGGGCCAGTCGACCTGGCCGCGTTTTGTAACCCTGGATTCCTCGGTTGAAGTCAAGATACACAATGATGGAGGCGTTGAGATTCGTTCGAGCGTCCAGGACATTGGTACGGGTACGAAAACCATTCTGGCCCAAGTAGTTGCAGAAGAGCTCGGCCTGGCGGTCGAAGACATTCAGGTCAATATTGGAGACACCTTCTTCCCGGTCGGTCCCGGGTCGGGTGGTAGCGTCGTTACCGGTTCGATCACTCCACCGACACGTAATGCCGCATTTGAAGCCAAAAAGGAGCTTTTGATGATGGTGGCCAAAAAATGGGAGACGGACTCCAGCCAGTTGATCCTGGAAGACGGACATGTGACCCACAAGACGGATGCAGATAAAAAGATGACCTTCAAAGAAGCAACCAAGCTCATGCGAACCAGTCAGATCAGCAAGGTGGCAAGTCGCTCGGATGATTACGAAGGGTTCCAGCAGCCCTGGGGTCTTGCCTACGGTGATCTCGGTTCCGTTCAATTTGCGGAAGTAACCGTGAATACGGATACCGGCTTTGTCAAAGTCGATAAAATCGTCGCGGCCCACAGCTGCGGACGCCCGCTGAACATCGGTCAGCTTGAAAGTCAGATCAATGGTGGCGTCATACAGGGCGTTTCCTATGCACTCTATGAAAACAGGGTGATGGACAAAGGCACCGGACATATGATGAATGCCAATGTCGATCAATACAAAACTCCTTATTCCATGGAGATTCCGGAGATCGAAAACCTGATCATCGAAGAGTATTCGGCCCGATCCTCGACGGATGCCTATGGAATTGGAGAACCGGCAAACATTGCAACGGCAGCAGCCATCGCCAATGCGGTTTACAATGCGATTGGAGTCAGGATCTATGAGATTCCGATTACTCCCAGAAGCATCTTGGAAGCACTCAATAAAGTAGATCAGAAGGCTTGATTCGTTCGAGTCTCATTTAATAAATCAGAAAGACATGAATAAATTTAGTTGGTACGAAGCGAAGTCGGTGGAGGACGCTCTTGAAAAGGTCAACTCGACCGTATCCGAACAACTGTATGGAGCCACCTCTGACGCAGTGATCTTCAAATCAGGGGGGGTTGATGTGCTCGACTGGGTGAAGGAAGGACTGCTCAAGCCGCAAACGATCATCAATATCCGAAATATTCCGGGTCTGGACAGAATCAATATGGATACTAAGAAAGGTCTCCGAATCGGGGCGAATGTGACGCTTTCAGAATTGGCCAGTGATCCTCAGATCAAAGAGAATTATCTGGCCCTGCATCAGGCTGTCAATCATGCGGCCACACCGCAGTTGAGAAACATGTCGACCCTGGGTGGCAACCTGGCTCAACGCAATCGCTGCTGGTATTTTCGGTCGGCTGAGCACAAATGTTTCCGCAAAGCCGGAGATCGATGCTTTGCACGGCACACCGAAACCGGTGAAAACGAGAATCACGCGATTATCGATAACGGTTCATGCGTGAGTGTTCACGCTTCATCGATAGCGACGGCTCTCATGGCGTTCAAGGCCGAGGTGGTCATTGGCGGAGCGGATGGGAAAACAAAGACCGTTTCCATGGATGAGTTTTTTGTTCCTGCCAGCGAGGATATCGCCATGGAGACGATTCTCAAACCCAAGGAAATCATAATCGAAGTGATTGTGCCCACTCCGTCCAAGAACACAAAAAGCTACTACATCAAACAAGTGGCCCGTGAGTCGTATGACTGGTCACTGGGCGATGTGGCGGTAGTGATGGAGACCTCGGGAGACAAGTGCAAAACGGCCAGCATTGTTTTGGGCGCGGCAGCACCGACACCCTATCGCTCGGTTCAGGCCGAAGAGGCCATGACCAAAAACGAGATCAATGAGGCCAATGCATCTGCGGCGGCTGAGGCTGCCATGTCGGTGGCACGTCCGCTCTCGAAGAACGGGTACAAGGTGCCTTTGTTCAAATCAATTATCAAAGAAGCGATTGTTTCTGTGGCATAAATCACTCCAATGGATTCAAAAACAAAGAACCTTTGCAAATTTTTGCGGGCCCGAAATCCTTATGGGATGATGGAAGGTGGCGAACATCCCTGGCTTTTGCTGGACGATGCGAACACCATTTGCTGGTGCATCAATTCAGCCGGGGCCATGGGTCCGGACAGTGGATTGGTTTCTCCGGCCAAATGCGTAGAAGGGCGTACCTGCTTCGAGCCCATGGAATAGAGTTTCCAGGAGATGAGCATTTCATCCTTCCGATCGCAATAGACAGACTTCAAGAGGACCAAATTTTCAAACGAGAATTTGGTCCTTTTTTATTTTCGGTACGATTGTTGCATTTTACTAGTTCTGTTAAGTAACATTTGTTCAATTAAAACCCCTAATGCTATGAAAATGAAACTATTACTCATTGGAAGTTTTGTGCTTGCCCTCGCGGCATTCAGCTGCAAATCCAAACAAAAGATTGCGAAAATTGAAGATTCCACGGAAATTTCAATTCCGTTTTCGGGCAAGCAATACGAGAACAACAAGAACTTTTTCAGAGCCAAACAGGTAGGTGAGAGCACTGACCTGGCCACGGCAAAAAAGATCGCTGAGCAGAATGCCAAGGCTGAATTGGCAGGGAACATCGAAGCCGTGATCAAACGTGTTACCGATCAGTACACCAATCAGAGATCCGTAGGTGACAAAAAGAATTTCGAAAACAAATTCGAAGAAATGTCGCGCGAAGTGGTTCGCCAGGATGTTCGTGACGTCCGGGTAATCGGAGAGAAGCTCTACAAGCAAAAAGACGGGCTGTACAGCTATTGGATTGCCATCGAAAGCCCGAAAGAGGCCACCTTGACCGGTGTCTATGACGGAATCAGCAAGGATGCCCAACTGCAGCTCGATTTTGACAAACATCAGTTTGAGAAGATCTTCAACGAAGAAATGAGAAAATATGAATTGGAGCACAGCATCAACTAAGCGTTGGGCCGTAGCGATTTCATGTTTTATTTTTTGTCTTTTTTCATTCACCCTTTTCGCACAGAAGCAGGTAAGTGTCCATGCAAGTGGCACTTCTGTAAACCGTGATTTGACACCGAAGCAGGCCCTCGAGGAAGCGTTGGCAGATGCCAAGAAAAATGCGCTCCTCAAGGCCGGTGTCCCGGAAAACCTGTTGGTTTCCAACCTCATGTTCGAATACGGCAATGAACAAAATGTGGAATCGTACTTTCACGGCATTTCCAATACGGAGTTGAACGCCAACATACTTGTCGACAGCATTTATGACGACAAAAGATGGTTCGATTCGTTTGGAAACATGAATGTCCAGGTTGAAATAGACGCAACGGTCTTTGCCTACGGCAAGCCGAAGGATCCTACCTTTTTCTTCGACATTGAAGGGTTGAAGGAGGTCTATCTCGACCAGGAGCGCATGCGATTTGCTTTCATGCCCTCTGCCGATGGCTATTTGACCATTTTTGCCTTCAATGAGGAGGAGTCGTACGTGCTGTATCCCTTTGAAAATCAAGAATACGACTATCTGAGTGATGAAAGCGAGCGCCTCTTTGTGAAAGAAGAACCCGTGTCATTTCCGATCCATCCGGCGTACAGCAATGGATATTCCATTGAAATGAATGATCCTGTCGAGGATGAGGCCAGTATTTTGCTTTTTGTTTTTACCAAAAAGCACATACCCTGGATAGAAGATGAGGTTTCGTTGGAATCCGTTCGTTCCTGGATCTACAAGATACCGATGGATCAGCGGGAGATCTTGTACAGAAACGTCCTGCTTAAGCACCCTAATTAAACTTTGAATTGTCAAAATGAAAAAATTTATCCCTCTATTGTTTCTCATTTTTGTCGGCTCTCAAGGCTTCGGACAGATGTATGACAGCAAATATGCCGTATTTGATCGTAAAGTGGTTCTTGTCAAGGGCGTCAAAGAAAGCTCCGAGCTGGTATGCGTGGTTCCGAAAGGGAACCCGGTTCGGATTGTGGAGCGCGTTGGCGGGCCCTTTTACAAGGCCCAATACAAAGACTGGAAGGGTTACCTCATCTCCTTTAATCTGGACAATCGATTCAAAAGCGATTCGAAAGTATCCAGATCGGAAAGTGTTAGGATTCCATCCCCGGAGAAGTTGTTCGTGAAAGTCTCAAGAAAAACATACATCACCAAGAAAAAGGACTTCAAGAAAGATTATAAAATGTTCATTACAGTGCCGAAACATGAAACTCTTGAGATCCTGGATCGTGTGAAAAGAAGCAAATATCTGGTGAAATACAAATCTCACGTTGGACTTGCAGACCTGAGCAGCTACAATGTCAACGACGATGTGGAACTGGCGTTTATCGAGCGAATGAAGATAAACAGGTCCGGGAAATCCGGGCCTGTGCAGCCTGAGCTGATCATTGCCGAATACAAAGTGAAAGAGGTTCGCAAGGATCAGTCGAACAAGCGGATTGATCTCAATGAAATGCTCGACCTGAATTTCACAATTAAAAACATGGGTGCATCAAAAGCAGACCTCGACTTCGAAGTTTGTTCGGATCAGCCGGGCGTCCGGGTGCTGGGTCAGATCGTGAACACCGACATTTTGATACGAAATCCGGGGCCGAAAACGATCCTGCCCGGTGACTATCATTCCCTCGCGTACCGGTATTATCTGACCGACGAATTCCGGGACCGGGAACTCAATTTTGAGATTCAGGCGACCGATAGAGAGAGTGGAGGCAAATTCACAGCGGAAATGATCTTCCCGGTACATGGGCAAGGGAGTTTTGAAAGCTGGAAAAACCAGGAGGTCACGGCACGAAAATCCTGGGAATACGATCAAATAGCAGAAAGATTTCCTGAG
>Ga0316191_10002095_pt1 | contig 14394 bp, 14 predicted proteins | sample Eddworburr2cm_MG_FD_204928 | JGI IMG/M metagenome (GOLD analysis project Ga0316191, IMG submission 204928) | Coastal sediment microbial communities from Maine, United States - Eddy worm burrow 2 cm | ecosystem: Environmental > Aquatic > Marine > Coastal > Sediment | place: USA: Maine...
AGACAATCGAAGGCCGCGTGTTCTATCGCGAGCGCATGATGCTGCCGCCCAATGCCGGGATCACGGTCACCCTGGAGGACGTATCGAAGATGGATGTGGCTGCCGACATCATCGCGACCACGACGTTTCCACCTGTGGGTGGTCCGCCGTGGGACTTCGCCATGGAATACGATCCGGCCAGGATCGACAGCAGACATCGCTATGCGGTGCGCGCTCGGATCGAGGTGAACGGACAACTGTTGTTTACCAATATGACGCAAATCCCGGCTTTTTCCGGAACAGAGGGCAAGCCGCTGGAAATACTGGTTTCACGGGTTGGCGGTGGTCGTGGCGGTCAGCATCCCACGCCGCCGACACCCAACGCCAGCCTGGTCACTACGTACTGGAAACTGATCGAGCTTGACGGCCGGCCGGCGACCCTCGGTGCCGGGGAGCGGGAACTGCATATGGTTCTCACCAATGAGGGAGATCACGTCCGCGGATTTTCGGGGTGCAATCGCTTCACGGGCAGCTATGAGCTGACCGATAGCCAGCTGCGCTTCAGGCCGTTAGCAGCGACCCGAATGGCCTGTCTGGAAGGCATGGAACAGGAGCAGCGCTTCCTGGCAGCGCTGGGAGAGATTACGCGGTTCACCATCAGTGGCAACAGCATGGCACTCTACAGTGGGGATGAACGGTTGATCCTCCAATTTGAGGCCGTTGCACTGCAGTAGACGGGTTCCATCAACAGCAGAGGGCAAGCTTGTCAACGAAAATCATGCAAGAACAAAGGAGAATAAATCCGCGAGATTTTTGTATCTTATTCTCTGTCACACATAAGGAGTAAGTTGTAATGAAACAGATCAGACGGATTGGTTTTACTACAGGTCTCGCTGTTGCTCTGGCGGCAACCCCAGTGATGGCACAAGCTGAGCAGTCTGCGGTGGGTTCAGGCGAAGGGTCTGCTAGCGCCGAAAATCTTGCCAAGAAACTGGCCAACCCGGTCGCATCCCTCATCAGTGTTCCCTTACAGAACAATTTCGATTTCGGCGGCGGTTTCAAGGATGATGCATTCCGCTATACGTTGAATGTTCAGCCGGTTGTCCCGATCTCTTTGAACAACGACTGGAACCTGATTTCGCGAACGATCCTGCCAGTTGTCTATCAAAAGGACTTGCTCGCTCCCGACATCACACCAACAGACGTTGACCCGAATGATGATCAGTTCGGTCTGGGGGATACGGTGCAGAGTCTGTTTCTATCACCCGCTGCATCCGATCCGATTTGGGGAATCGGACCGGTTTTCCTGTTACCCACCGGAACCGATGATGCACTTGGCACGGAGAAATGGGGGATAGGCCCGACCGCCGTAGTCCTCAAGCAAGCCGGCCCCTGGACGTATGGCATGCTGGCGAATCATCTCTGGTCCTTTGCGGGTGACGGTGACCGTTCCGATGTGAATGCGTCGTTTCTTCAGCCCTTCCTGAGTTACACGACGAAACAGGCCTGGACCTACACACTGAATACCGAGTCGACGCGCAACTGGGAAGCCAACGAAGACGAATGGACCGTGCCGGTCAATGTGCAGGCGAGCAAAGTCCTCAAGTTGGGCGGCCAGCTAGTCAGTGTAGGTGGGGGCGCAAGGTATTATGTGGCCGGCCCGGATACGGCACCGGATTGGGGTTTGCGCATCATCCTGACATTCCTCTTCCCGAAATGAAGGAGTCGAAAGCCCGGAGCTGACCGCACAGGTCATCGAATACATGGACGATGGGATTCGCCCGGAGAATAGCTACCGGGTGCTGCTGGACGAGAACGGAGATCTCTACTGGGTCACCGAGGTGAACGGCACGGAGGTGCGCTACTACGAAGAACCCGGGACGACCTTTGGACAGCGCTTCATGTCCGGCTTCATCATGATGCTGCCGGTTGAGCATCAATTATGAATCTAAACACGACTGTATTTCCAATGACTCATTTATGTAAACAGGTGAGGGAACGGTGAAAACAGATAATCTGATCGTCCTAAACGTGATACTGCTGATCCTGGTGTTTGTCGTGAATGTGAAGATAAACGCCGGGACGATCACAGATGCGCTGGAAGGTAAGACGCATTACTGAACTGCCCTATCGGGTGGCAAGCAATAAGACCTTCAGCATGGGATCTTGACGATATATTGACTCAAAGGATTGAAAGGTCGACACACGCCCGGCAAGGGGCTGCAATGAGTCTGATAAGTCGGGCATGCTCTAAATGTGCGGTGATTGAGGTAGTGGCGAATCGGTCTTGGAGGAGGATCACAGATGGCCATCTTGCGAATGCTGAAGTGGATCGTCATAAGCTGCATTGTCGTGATTGTGGCAGCGGTTCTCTATCTGAGTTTTGCGGATCTGAACTGGCTGAAACCCCGTATCGAATCGGCCGTGGCCGATGCGACGGGACGGACGCTGAAGCTTGGGGGCACGTTTGACCTTGATATTGTGCCCTCGCCAGCGATCGTCCTCGAGGATGTGAGCCTATCGAACACTGAGTGGGGTTCTGCACCGGAGCTGGTAAAAATCGGCCACATCTCGGCCCGGCTCGGTCTGTGGTCGCTGTTCTCGGGACCCGTACGGGTTAAAGCATTCCGGCTGCACGACGTCGGCGTGTTGCTGGAGACAAACGAACAGGACGAGGCAAACTGGATCATGGGTGCTGAGACCGAGCCGGAGCCGGCCGAGCAGCCCGAGACCGAGGATGACGCGGGCGTCGGCGTACCGGTGATCGTTGAGTTTGCAGGGATTCGCAACGTAAAACTGAGCTACCGGGCGCCCGAGACGGAGCCGTTCGTCGCCTCGCTGGCCGCGCTCGACATCACCACCGATGAAGCCGGTTACACGGTGCTTGACGGCAAGGGCGAGGTCAGGGAGCTGCCGCTGCGACTGGGCGGCAGGCTGGGTCCGGTGCAGGCACTGGCAGCCGGCACCGATATCGGCATCGATTTGAGTACCGGCCTCGGTAACGTCGATGTAAAGGTCGAAGGCAGCATCGCCGACCTCGCGACACCGGCCGACTTTGATGTAAAGGCGGTGGTCAGCAGCGACGATGTGGCGCAGATCCTGGAACGCTTCGCTGTCGAACTGCCACTGAGCGGTGCGCTGCAGGTGGAAACGACAATGGCCAGTGTCGAGGCCGGTACCCGGTTCGCGATCGACGCCAAGGCCGGTGAGATCGCCACGACTGTGACGGCGACACACAGCGATGGCGCGGTCCGTTTCGAGGCTGCCGCACCCACGCTGGAGAAGGTGGGCAAGGTACTCGAAATAGAGGGCTTGCCGGCGGAAGATCTCACGGCCGACGGCCTAGTGGTGATCCATCCGCAGGCCTACCAGCTCCAGGGGATCACTGCCCGGCTGGGCGAGGCCGAGGTCAAACTCGAAGGCACGGTAGGGCAGGGCACGGACGTCGCGACCGAGTTGTCCATCCGGGCGAGCGGACCGAGCCTGGCTGCCCTGGCTACCGGGTTGCCGACCATTCCGTTCACAGCGTCGCTGAATGCCAGTCTGGCGCCCGAACAGCTGGTGCTCGACGCAATCGAGACGACCTTCGGCGAAAGTGATCTCGCCGGTGCGATCGATGTCATCATGGGCGACAAAACGGCCATCAGCGGCAAACTCAGTTCGAAGCGGCTCGACCTGACACCGTTCGCCGCTGGTAGTGAGGAAGAAGCGGATAAAGAAGAGAAACCGGCACCAAAAGCCGAGGATGGCGAAGCGGAGAGCCAGTATGTCTTCGTCGAAGAGCCCCTGCCATTCGAGACCCTCAACAAAACCGATATCGATTTAGATGCCGACATCGGTCGCTTCACGCTCAATAAAATCGTTCTGCTCGACGTCGCCACCGCTGTGGACCTCAAGGACGGCGATCTGCGCTTCCAGAACCGTTACGTCGGGCCCGAAGGCGGCAGGTCCGCCAGCGACATCGTGCTCACCACCGCTGGCGAGTCAGCCAAACTGGACGTGAAGGTCAACATGCGTGACCTGCGTCTCAACCTGGTGTCCGGCGATATTAAGGATCCGTCCCTGATTCCGCCGATCGGCATCACGCTCGACTTCAAATCCAGCGGCGCTTCACCGCGCGCACTGGCGTCAACGGCAAACGGTCGCATTCTCGTGACACAGGGTGCCGGAAGGGTCGAGAATAATCTTCTCGGTACGGTGGCGGGGGACGTTTTCGCGAAGCTGTTCAGCGCGCTGAATCCTTATAGTAAGGAAGATGCGTACACTACCACCCACTGCGCGATCCTTGGCCTCGATATCACCAACGGCAGGGCGGACATCACGAGCATGTACGTCCAGGGTGTCAAGGTCAAGGTCGTGGGCAAGGGCAAAATCGACCTGAACACCGAGGCGCTGAACATCGAGTTCAACACCAAGCCACGCAAGGGGGTTGGTGTGAGTGCGGACATGTTCGTTACACCCTTTGTGAAGCTCAAGGGCACGCTGGCCAGTCCGACCGTCGGGCTTGACAAGAAAGGCGCGCTACTCGCGGTGGGTACCGGTGGCCTCTCGGTGCTGGCCCAGGCCGCGGCCGATCGCGTTACCGCCGAGAAGGACAATTGCGCCAAGGAACTGGCGAAGGTGGGGGATCATCCGCCGCTGGAGAATTGACACCGGTGGCCAGAGAGACCGCTTCTGTAGCGTGCCGACGGGGACAGCTTTCTGCATCCAGCAGCCGTTGCGAATCAGCAATCAGTTTCAACTTACAACAAGCGGAGGAACCATGAACACAGCCCTGCCACCCATACAATACCTGGATAAGGCTATGAACAGCCTGCACGATCTGGGCCTGTTACCCGAGGAAGGCGGTGAGGAGGCACCCATCATCGCGCTCCTCAATCAGATAGCCGATCTGGATGAAGAACGGGTGGTGGCGATCACCCGCACGCTCAGCCAGGCATCGCTGTTCAACGAGGTGGTGCGCGAGCAGGTGCAGGCGATGGATATCGGCACGCGCTACGAGGATATCGTCGACGCCTTCAATAGTATCCGCGATGACGCCAAGAAAATGGTCGAGCAGATTGACGATGGCAAGTTGGATACCTTCGAGCGCATTTCCAACGTGTGGATGAAGGTGACCCGCGGCGACATCGCCAGCCGTTTCGATGACATCAAGGATACCTACCTGGAAGTGACGGATGCCACGCAGGACCAGATCCAGCGTGAGCAAACGATCCTCGAAGCCTACCAGGATTTTCGCGGTGCCCTCAAGCAGTCAGAGGTGATGGCGCTCGAGCTGCTTGAGAAGGCGGGGGCGAAGCTGGAGGCCGCCAAAGGGGAGGTCAATGCTGCCATGAAGACGGTGGAAGCCTATCAGGGCGGGGAGGCCGTCGAGCGCGCCAAGCTGGAGATGGCGCGTGACGAAGCCGTGCGTGCGCTGCAGAACGAGGAAAAACGCTACCAGATTGCCAAGGACCTGTCGGATAACCTCACGGTGAGTTACAACACCTCGGAGGTGGTCATGGCGCGCTTGTTACAGACCACCAATGCCAAGGAGCGCGTCTATGCCCAGGCGGTGAGTTTTTTCAGCACCAATGAAGTGGTGCTGACGGCGCTTTCCGCCTCTTTTACCGGGATGTTCGGTCTGCACGAGGGTACCCAGACGGTGGAGGCCATGAAAGAGGGTGTCAGTCGCTCGCTCGAGGATCTCGCCGAGATCGGTGGCAAGGTGCAGGAGGCGGCTGTCAGGGCCGGCTATGGCCCGACCATACGCGCAGATGCCGTGAAAAAGCTCGTCGATTCGGTGGTGACCTGGCAGACCCGGTCGCGTGAAATCATCGAGGAGATGCGTAAACAGAGCACGGCCAATGCCGAGGAAATCCGCGACGCGGTCGAGGAGGGCAAGCGCAATCTCGCACGCCTCGCGGAACAGGGCAAGGGGCTGGCGGTCAACTTTGAATGAGCGGGGAGAGTGTCACAGCGGCCGTCCCGGGGCATGTGGAGCCGAAGAGCAAACAGCCCCTGGAAGATGTGATGCTGGCCATGGATGTGGTCGATACCCTGCGCCGCCGGCGTCGCCTGGTGGAACGGGAGCTCGATGCCGAGGGGCGTGAACAGGACTTGAAGCAGCGTCTTCACAAGATCTACGCCACCCAGGGTATCGAGGTGCCGGATCATGTGCTGGAGGAAGGTGTTGCGGCGCTCAAGGAAGAACGATTTGTGTACAGCCCCCGCCGGAGAGTCTGGCCACCCGTCTGGCGCAACTCTATGTCAGCCGCGTCAGCTGGGGGAAATGGGTCATGGGCGGCGTTGGCGCATTGCTGCTGGCCTGGCTGGTCTATCACTTCACGGTGCTTGTCCCGCGTAGCCAGCTCCCGGAGAGGCTGGGGGTGGCCTACCAGTCGGTGGTAGCTGCGGCGGAGGAGGGAGATGAGGGTGCTCGCCAGGCGGAACAGCTGTACAGGTCTGCCAGCACAGCGCTGAACAACGGCAACGAGCGGGCGGCCCAAACGGCGCTGCAGTCACTGCGCGATCTGCGTAGCACGCTGGAGCAGGCCTATACATTGCAGATCGTCTCCCGGCCCGGGGAAAAGTCGGGGGTGTGGCGGGTGCCGGAAGCCAATCCAGATGCGCGTAACTACTACATCATCGTCGAGGCCCTGGCGGCCGATGGCCGGACGTTGCAGGTGCCCGTCGTCAACGAGGAGAACGGCCGCACCGAACGCGTGTCCAAATGGGGCCTGCGTGTGGAAAAGGTTGTGTTCGAGCGCATTTCAGCCGACAAGCAGGACGATGGTATCATCCAGCAACGCCAGTTCGGTACCAAGCAAAGCGGTCGACTGAAACCCGACTACCGGATTCCCACAAGCGGGGCTGCCATAACCCAATGGTGAGCACAGCATCATGATCAGTGGAAGAAATGCGCTGGGCGTCATCGATGAGTCGCTGAACCAGGAGCGCGCCAGCATCGAAACAGCCGATACGCGTATCGCCGAGGTGAGCAGGCAGCTGCTCGCACTGCAACAGGCGCGTGTCGAGGACTATCGGGAACTGGCCCGCTTGCGGGTCGAACAGATGGCCAGTGGTAATACGCTTTCCGGTATTGATGCCGTCGGGCGGCAGGTGGCGGCAACCCTTAAGGCGCGTGAGTCCGCCGAGGCGGAACTGGATGCCCGCATACCTGCAGTGCAGGATGAACGCGCCGGGCTGGAGGCGGAACGCGACACCCAGCGGCAGGTGCTGGAACAAGCCGCTGAAGCGCTGGACATTGCCGAAGCGGCCACTCAGGCGCGCCTGGATGCGGATGCTGGCTATCAGGCCCAGGAGCAGCGCACCCGCGAAGCCGAACGCATTGCCAGGCACGCCGAGGACAAGGCCCTGCACAGCGAACAGGAAAAGGACGAAAAAGGACGGTCTTACCGTGACGATGCGCTGTTCATGTATCTGTGGGAGCGGCACTATGGCACACCACAGTACCGGGCATGGCCGGTCACGCGCTGGCTGGATGGCAAGGTGGCGCGATTGGTCAGCTTTGAGGATGCCCGCGCCAACTACGCACGCCTGCGGGAGATACCGGTACGGCTACGTGAGCACGCTGAACAGAAAAAGCGCGACGCCGAAGCCGCCTTCGAGGTGTTGCGCGGACTCGACGAACAGGCCCGCGAGCAGGATGGCGTTCTGGCGCTGGAAGCGGTCAGGGATGAAGAACAGACTCGCCTTGAGGCGATTGATGCCCGCATCGAAGCGGCCGCCGATCGCTACGGACAGTTGCTGGCGCGCAAGGAGGCATTTGCTGCGGGCGAGGACGAGCACTACCGCAAAGCGGTGGACTATGTGGCCTCGGAGCTGCGGCGTGATGACACACGTGAACTGCGGCGCGGTGCCATGGCCACGCCCTTTCCGGACGATGATCTGGTTGTCAACCGCCTGTTCGAGCGCGAGCAGCAGGTGCAGCAACTGGAAACCTCGCTCAACGAGCTGAAGCGTGCGCTGCAACAGCAGCACAAAAAGCTCCAGGAACTTGAATCGCTGCGCTCTGACTTTAGGCGTCGTCGCTACGATCAAAGCGGCTACAGTTTCTCCGATGGCACGCTGATCGCCGCCATGTTGGGCAATTTCCTCAACGGCATGCTCGACCGTGACAGCCTGTGGCGGGTGCTGGAGCAACAACAGCGTTACCGCCCACAGCGTACCAATCCGACCTTTGGCTCTGGTGGCTTCGGCCGCGGTACCGTATGGGGAGGGCGGCGCGGCGGTTTCGGCGGTGGTTCAGGTGGTGGCTTTGGTGGCGGGTTTGGTCGTGGCGGCGGTGGTTTTCGCACTGGCGGTGGTTTCTGGGTAACATCAGCCGTGCCTGGACCCGTAGTTGAACAGGGGAGGCCGTTCAACTGGTTTGTGGCGATAGGTGAATCGACACCGGAACAGTGGGGTCATTAAACATGAATGGGAGCCAAGATGCTTGAGAGAAAAGGGTTTTTCGGCCCGTTGCTGCGCCTTGCGGTGACGTTACCAGTTTTGTGGCTGGTAGCTTGTGCGACCAGCCTTCATCTGCCGCCTATCACGGAAAGTCGGACCGATGTCCATCAACCCGGAAAATTCGTCTGGCATGACTTGCTCAGCGAAGATGTTGCTGCCGCGAAGTTATTCTATGGTGGATTGTTCGGCTGGACGTTCGAATCGGTGGATATTGGTAGCGGACATAACTACACGATTGCGCACCACCGGGGCCGTCCGGTTGCGGGTATCGTGGATGCCACAGCCTTTAATCAACCGGTCAATGTTTCCCAGTGGATCGGCGTGCTCTCGGTGGAAGATGTTGATCAGGCTGTCGCTTTAGCCAAGAGCAGCGGCGGGACGATTAACAACGGACCGCTGGATCTGAGAGGAAGAGGTCGGTTTGCCGTGATCAGCGATCCGCAGGGCGCTCTGGTGACATTACTGCGATCCAGTACGGGAGATCCCTCCGACACCGATCCGGCCAACGGTGACTGGCTCTGGAACGAGGTGTGGACGGACAAGGTTGCGGCGTCCGCCGAATTCTATTCGCGTCTGGCTGGTTATACGCAGGCAATGCACCGAGTCCAGGCTGGATGGGACTACCACTACCTCACCAGGGATGGGATCCCGCGCGCGGGAATCCTGCAGAACCCGGTGCCTGAACTGCGCACCACCTGGTTACCGTATATCAAGGTGGATAATCCCAAGGCAGTCGTGGCGCGGGTCCCCGAATTGGGCGGCAAGGTCTTGGTAGCGCCACAGCCGAATGCGGTCGGCGGCCAGGTTGCCCTGATTACCGACCCGACCGGGGCGGGGTTTCTGATACAAACCTGGACACCCACGCAGCGAGGAGCTCACTGATATGCGTAGCCTGAAAAGAACAATAGCCTGGCTTGGCCTGTTTGCGGTCATGCTTTCCTTGAACAGTTGTGGCGGGAATAATCTCTATGGCGGGGTACACGTCTCGGGTCCCACCGTGGACCTGGGTCCAGTAAAGGTGCGTACGCACATAGGCGGTCGTATCTTTTAAGGTATCTTAAGAATGCGGTGAATGATGCTTGAACATTTATACAATCTGTCCGGGATGCAGCTGGCGACGCTGGTGTGTGCGGCCTTTGTGTTGTTTACTTGAGTGGGGGCCATTTTCATTCGTCCCTTCTTCCGGCTGCTGGTGCGTTCCCAACCGGACCTGAACACTGTGCTGGGCAACGTTGTCTCCATGTACGGGATATTTTACGGCATCCTCATGGGCCTGCTTGCGGTGTCTGCCTACCAGAACAAGGCGACGGTGGAGAAATCGATCATGGCAGAGGGCACCGCGGTGCTTGCCCTGTTCCGCAATGTGACCGCGTATCCCGAAGAGGTGCGTGTTCCTTTACAGGAGTCGATGCGGGACTACACGCAGTTCGTCATCGATACCGACTGGCCGCAAATGCGTATTGGCGAGATCCCCAAGGGCGGTGTGCAGCTTATCGACGATTTACAGCGGCAGATCACCGGATTTGAGCCGAAAACGGCGGGACAGTCTATTCTGCACGCCGAAACCACGAAGCAGTTTTACGAGTTTCTCGAGTTCAAGGCTGAGCGGCGATACAATGCGAGCGCCGGTATTCCGGAAATCATGTGGTTCGTGGTATTGCTCGGCGCCTTTCTCAGTATCTTCCTGGTGTGGTTGTTCAATATGTCGCTGATTGCCCAGCTCTTCCTCGGTGGTCTGTTGTCGTTTTTCATCGGCATCATGGTCAGCCTGATTATGGTGCTGGACCGGCCGCTACGGGGCGACTTCGGGATAAGTCCCGAAGTCTTCGAGTTATTGCTGGAATTCATGAACAAGGTGCTCGGTCAACCGGCAGGGTGACGGCCTGACGCGTGCACCTTGATTGATGACAGGATCACTGCTTTGCGGGAACGAGTATAGCCATGGCACAGTTTGACATCATTGAGGACCAGGGCGTGAGCTTCGTCAAGGCCACGCTGCAGGACGAGACCATCCATGCCGAGCGTGGCGCCCTGTGTTATATGAACGGTTCCGTCGATATCGATGCAAGACTGCCGGGCATCGGCGGCACCATCAAGCGCGTGCTGGCCGAGCAGTCGATCATTTGGCCTTCCTTTACCGGCACCGGCGAAGTGTTCCTCGAGTCTTCGCCCGGTGGTTTCGAACTCTTCGAAATCAACGATACCACCTGGATGCTGGAAAGGGGCTCTTACTGGGCGTCCGAGGGCAGCATCAAGCTGAGCCTGCACCGCGAGACCGTGCTGACCTCCCTGTTCAGTGGTGAGGGCTTTATCGCCCTGAGCACCAAGGTCAGCGGTACCGGCAAGATTATTCTGAAAACCCGTGGCCCCATAGAGGTGATCACCCTCGATGACGAGCGCGTCGTGGCGGACGGGCGCTACGTGCTGGCCAGGACGGAGGGGCTCAAGTATCGGGTAAGACGCGCCGCCAGATCCCCGCTTGTGTCGCTGCTCTCCGGTGAACGCAGGCTGCGCGTCTTCCAGGGCACCGGCAAGGTGCTGTTGTCGTCCTACCCCTACTGGCGCTATCTGCTACTGGCGGGTGAGGAGGCGCTGTGATCAGATTCGCACCATCAAGGGTGCCCCATAGGGAGTAAACCATGACAATCGACAAAGAGCGTCTGCAGGCCGCTGCAGCTGGTGTTAAAGACCGTGTCAGCAACAAGCTGGGAGAAATCTGGTGGGCTTTTCTGGTGCGCGGCTTGCTTGCTCTGGCACTGGGTATCGGTGCGCTGTTCTGGCCCGAGGCGGCCCTGACACTGCTGGTTCAACTGGTGGCAGTTTTTGCCTTGCTCGATGGGGGCGCTGCGATATTCAGCGCATTCCGTTCCCGGGATCCCGGAACTTATCTGCTGCCTGGGCTGGTGAGCCTGGCAGTGGGCGCAATATTGCTCTTCATGCCCGGCGTGACGGTACGCCTGTTATTGATCATTCTCGGCATATGGGCCCTGCTCCAGGGAGGCAGCCTGTTACTTGTCGCACGCAAGATGGACACCACGGACCCGAACCGTGGCGCGGTTGTCACCCTTGGAGTGATAGCGGCAATCATCGGGGGCATTCTGCTCGCGTGGCCTGGATCCGGTGCCGTGGCGATCTCCTGGCTTATTGCCGCGCTCGCCTTTCTGGTGGCTGCATTGATGATCTTTCTGGCACTGCGGTTACGGCGGGTGGAGCAGCGGATCGACAGGCTGGGCGGGTCCGGGTAGAAGAAGGGGTACAGAGCGAAGCTCAAGTACCTGTTCGCGGCCGTAAACCGGCCGTCGGCCCTGGATCTTCGCTGGTACCATGAATGCAGTTTGAACAAGCGGGCAGAAGGCGGCGTGGAATTTCTGACACCGTCTGTGACAGATGTGATCCCTTCCAACCACCTGCTGGTTATCCTCGACGTCTGCTATGGCGGAAAGTTTGATACTCGAATCGCCAACACCCCGAAAAGCCGCGGCGACCCATTGTACGAGAAAGTGGGGCGCGACCAGTTCATTTTGAGGAAACTCGGGCGCGTAGGGTGCAAATAATCGAACGAACAGTATGATATTGTTATCAAACAATATTACGGATAGTTTGTTCGTCCAATGAGCAACGCCTTACAACCTTTCCATCTCCGGGTAATCGCCCTGGCCGGCTGGCTTAACCGCCAGCAACAGGTGGTCATTGATTATCTCATCGAAGAGAACCGTGTCCTCAAGGAGCAACTCGAAGGACAGCGGCTTCGGTTCACCGACGAACAGCGGATACGCCTGGCCGTGAAGGCCAAGGTGCTGGGGCGCCGGGGACTGGATGAACTGGAGACGTTGGTGACACCCGATACGCTGCTCGCTTGGCACCGGAAGCTCGTCGCGCAGAAGTGGACCTATGCCAGGAAGGGACCCGGTCGACCGCCCGTCGCGCAAGAGATCACCGATTTGGTGCTCCGCATGGCGAGGGAGAATACCTCCTGGGGTTATGACCGAATCCAAGGCGCACTCGCCAATCTCGGTCACATCATTGCACCGAACACGGTGAAGAATATAATTGAAGCGGCATGGCATAGAGCCGGCGCCGGAGCGGGAGAAACGCACCTCGTGGAAGACGTTCTTAAAAGCACACTGGGACGTGATGGCCGCTACGGATTTCTTCACGGTCGAGGTCTGGACACCCCGCGGTCTTGTGACCTACTACGTATTGTTTATCATCCATCTTTCAACACGTTTCGTACAGATTGCCGGCGTGACCGTCGCCCCAAATGGTGCATTCATGAAACAGGTGGCTCGCAATCTGACAGACGTGAGTGATGGTTTTCTTTTAAACAAAGCCTTTCTCATCATGGACCGCGATACAAAATACACGCAGGAATTCAGAGACCATCTCGATCGAGAGGATGTGAAGCCTGTTCGATGCCCGGCGCGGGCACCCAACTGTAACGCTTTTGCAGAACGGTTTGTGCGTTCTATAAAAGATGAATGCTTGGATCGCATGATTCTATTCGGTGAGGCATCGCTTCGCCGGGCGCTCCGAGAGTATGTTGCACATTTTCACAGAGAGCGAAATCATCAGGGTGTAGGGAACCAATTGCTGCAGCCAGTTGCTACGGTCAGCTCAACGGATGAGCCAATTCAATGTCGTGAACGCCTTGGCGGTATGCTTAATTTCTACTATCGGGAGGCGGCTTGAAAGCACACGTTCGGTTAATTGCACCATGCGGGGTTTTGCTTGGTTCTGGCTCCTACACTAAAACCGATTCCTACACTGGTCCTACATGTGTTTGATAATGAAAAAACCGCCTAGCGGCGGTTCGTTCAAGTGTTGGTAATTGTTGATGAATTGGCTCCCCGGGACAGGCTCGAACTGCCGACCTAGTGATTAACAGTCACCCGCTCTACCGACTGAGCTACCGGGGAATCGCATATCGCGAGAGGCCGGAATGATACGGAACTCATTCCGGCGGGTCAACCAAAGAGGTTAACTGCTGAGGGCTCTTTTCAGGCGCCCGAGAGCGGTTTCCAGGACTTCCATTGACGTTGCAAAGGATAATCGCAGGTAGCCGGGTGCACCGAAGGCCGATCCCGGAACCAGGGCGACGCCGGCCTTTTGCAGGAAAAATTCGGCCAGTTCCACGTCGTCATTGACGCCTTCCAGGCCGGCGATCGCTTCACTGAAATCAGGGAAGGAATAGAAGGTGCCGTCTGATTCGGTACAGCGCACGCCTGGCATCCTGTTCAGCGCCTGCACGACATAGTCATGTCTTTCCTTGAAGGCTGTCAGCATGGGTTGGATGCAGGACTGATCGCCGTCCAGGGCCTGCCGTGCAGCGGCCTGGGATACAGCGGCAGGATTTGAGGTGCTTTGTGATTGCACTTTTTTCATGGCCTGGATCAGTGTCCTGGGTCCGCCTGCATAACCTATGCGCCAGCCGGTCATGGCGTAGGCTTTGGACACGCCGTTCAGGACGATGGTGCGGGGGAACAGTTCTTCACACACATTGACTATGTTGGCGAACGGTTCTTTGCCCCAGATGATATGCTCATACATGTCATCGGTGGCGATCAGTACGTGCGGATGGCTTAGAAGCACATCTGCCAGCCCCTTGAGTTGCTCGCGGCTGTAAGTGACACCGGTCGGGTTGGATGGACTGTTGATCACAAACAGACGGGTTCTGGGGGTAATGGCAGCATCCAGCTGTTCCGGGGTAATCTTGAATGTCTGCTCCAGCCCGGCCTTTATAAAGACCGGTTCACCATCTGCCAGCTTGACCATATCCGGATAGGAGACCCAGTAGGGTGCAGGGATGATGACTTCGTCACCCGGATTCAGTAACGCCTGAGCCAGGTTGTAGAAACTCTGTTTGCCGCCGCAGGACACCAGGATCTGGTCAGGCTGGTAACTCAGTCCGTTATCGCGCTGGAACTTGTTTATAATAGCGCTTTTGAGTTCCGCGGTACCATC
>Ga0316191_10002096_pt1 | contig 14392 bp, 12 predicted proteins | sample Eddworburr2cm_MG_FD_204928 | JGI IMG/M metagenome (GOLD analysis project Ga0316191, IMG submission 204928) | Coastal sediment microbial communities from Maine, United States - Eddy worm burrow 2 cm | ecosystem: Environmental > Aquatic > Marine > Coastal > Sediment | place: USA: Maine...
CCGTGATGTTCTAGAAAACAACCCTGCCATGGTAAACATCATTCTTGCGCGGGGTGCAGCGCATGAAGGTTGTTTGAATATGGAAAAATTAATCGATCGGGCGGAGTTGTCCAAAGACAACCTGGACAAGCTCGCGGATCGAAGGCCTGACCCTGATCAGGTGGCACATATGGGACCCACCGGCGGGACCACCGGCCTGCCGAAGGTGGCCCCGCGCACCCACAACAGTCTGCTGTGCAGCGCGGAATATGCCGCCAGGGCGTGGGAGATGGAAGGCAGCGATATCTGCCTGCTGGCAGGGCCCATCGGACACGACCTTACCTTTACCAAAGGTTTTTGTGCCAGCATCTTCACCTTAGGCAAAACAGTGTTTTTGGATTCAACGAAGACCGACGATATCTGCCGGACAATTGAGGCCGAAAAGGTGACCGCCGTGGTGTGGGTGCCGACACTTGCCAAACGGCTGGTTAATTTCGAGGGACTGCAGGACTATGACGTAAGTTCATTAAAAAAAATGCATTGCGGCGGTGGGGCCAGTCTGCCCGATTTAATCAAAGGGGTGAGGGAAAAGCTCCATTGTACTTTTTACAACGGGTATGGCGGTACCGAAGGCCAGACCGCCCTGACGCGATCCGACGATGATCTTGAAACCGTGAAGTCAACGGTCGGTCGGCCCACCTGCCCGCACGACAGCTACAAAGTGATCGACTGGAGGGGAAAGGAGCTGCTACCTAATACCTGCGGCGAGCTGGTCATCAAGGGGCCCGGGGTGTTTACGGGCTACTACAAAAATCCCGGGGAGAATGAGAACGTGTTCCTGCCGGACGGTTTCTTCCGGACCGGAGACCTGGCCATGATCGACGAAAAGGGTTACCTGACCCTGTGCGGCCGGTTGAAAGAGATGATCAACCGGGGGGGAGAGAGCATCAGCTCCACTGAGATTGAAAAATTGATCAGCAGCCATCCCGATGTTGCTCTGGTGGCCGTGATCCCCATGCCGGATCCGGAAATGGGGGAAAGGGCATGTGCCTATATCCAGCCCACGCCGGGAGTCGAATTAGACTTCAATGCCATTATTGTCTTTTTAAAGGACAACAAGGCTTCGGTATTGCAACTTCCTGAGCGAATCGAATTCGTGGATAAAATACCCTTAACACCAACAGGCAAACTGGATAAAAGAGCCCTCGTCGAAGATATTCGCAAGAAGATCGGAATCTAATGCAGGCCTAAGCATCATTAGATTTTAAGGACTTACAAAGATTTACCGGGTGTGTTTGACAAAAAAGAAAAAAACCTCTAAATAAATAAGAAAATCAGCGACCAGCAGCAGAACTGGGAGTATGAGGATGGCCTCTGGAAGGAGCCGGGGCCACCTCTGCTGCTGACCGCTGATTTTTAAAAAGAATTTTTTGATCTCTGTTTTATCGGATCTGTCGGTTTTAATGACTACTTGACTTATTCATCATTGGCAGTATCTTGTTCGCTTCAGTCGGATTTGGTGATGGTTGTTCTGCTGGCGTATACCAATTAACCGTAACAAATAAGAAAAATTCTTTTTTATCTCAATTCATAATCCGCCGGCATCGATCAGGTTTGCACCCATCAAGCATGCTCTCGCGGTAACGGTAGAACCTTTTAAATTCTTACCGGCATAGCCGGGGGCTTATGAATTGAGTTACTAAACTGGAAGACAAGTTTTCGCTTCGGTAGACTGGCCTAATAATCTCAACTAAAAGGAGGTGGTGAAAGGAAATCAAAGCCGATGAATAATCCATGATTTTTAACTCTTCAGAAAAGGAGGTAAGCGACCGATGAAGAAAAAAACTTTACGGATATCTTTGTTTTTCGCCTTAATTATCAGTTTGGTATTTATACTTCCCAGCTTTAACCTGCCGGCATATTCCGCGGATGTGATCAGGCTAAAAGTAGCTATGTACTTTCCTCCCCCGGCTTTCCAAACCAAAGTGTTAGAAGAATTTTGTCGCGAATTGGAAAAGCGCACCGATGGACGCGTGAAGGTTGATTACTATGCCGGTGGCTCATTGCTTAAAGCTCCGAAGGTGTTTGAGGGGGTAATGAGCGGAATTGCTGATATCGGCTACTCCCATGTCTATTACACCCCCGGCCGCATGCCAGTTACCGAAGCCGTCGGTCTGCCTATCGGTTATCCCAGTGCCTGGGTAGGTGGTCAGGTTATCAATGATTTCTACCAAAAATTTAAGCCCAAGGAATTTGATAAGGTGCATGTGCTCTGGATGAATACGACGCCTCCTAGTGCCATCGCCACTGCCAAGAAACCGATACGCAAGCTGGAAGACCTCAAGGGGCTCACCATCAGAGCACCCGGGCAGGCTGGAGAGGTTATCAAGGCACTGGGCGGAACACCGGCTCCCACACCGATGATGGAAGTCTATGATGCGATTTCGAAAGGTGTCATTGATGGGGAGGCTTCAAACTTTGAAACCCTTTTCGCGTTCAAGTTTGCCGAAGTTGTAAAATATACGACGTCCGTCTGGCAAATCAACAATCCTTTTCCCTTTTATCTGGTAATGAACAAAAACAGCTATAATAAGTTGCCGCCAGATATTAAATCCATTTTTGACACCCTCGTTGGAGAGTACAAGGAGCGGTATATCTTGACATGGAATTCCATCGATTTCGTCGGCAAAAAGTTTGGTTTGTCAAAGGGGGTGGAATTTATTGAATTGCCACCGAGTGAGCTTTCTAGGTGGCAGGCAGCTGTCGCGCCGGTAATAGATGATTATGTGAAAAGGATGGTAGGTAAAGGGTTTTCCGAGGCAGAGGTGAAAGGTTGGATTGAGTTTTTGCGGGAGCGAACTGATTTTTGGACTAAAAAGCAGATTGCATTGCGCATCCCGTCAGCAGTCGGTCCTCCGGAGTTGAGACCCGAGGCTCACACAATAAAATAAACAGACAGCCCACCCCGAGCAAGCCCTCCTCCCTACAGGTGGGGGCATAAGGCTGAGGTGATGAAGATCATTCACAACGTGGCTTTAATTTTCATCCGGTTTTTATTCCGTTAAACCAACTTTTAGGAGCAATTTTGGATTGTGGATTTTGGCCTCCGGCCCGGAGGGGCATAATGGCCTACGCCCCGGAGGGATTGTGGCCTCCGGCCCGTAGGGGCCACAGGGGCCTACGCCCCGGAGGGATTTGTTGTATCGCTGCGCTCTATCTGTTTTTATTAAATTGACAGAATACCTTAAATCCCAAATCCCAAATCTATGAGGAATAAGAGTGGGATTAATTGGCAAAAGAAACAGTGCCAAAGAACGCATGATTTTCATCAGCCCAGCTTAAGCTTAGTAGACCGGGATTGCTTGTCAATCTAAATTTCGTTCTTAAGGTGGATGCGGGGGCTTTATCCCCGCACCCATCGAAGATTGTGAGGGAAGCACAGTGTTAGACAAATTTGAAAAGTTTAACCGTCGAGTATGTGACTGGTGTGAGTGGTTAGCGCTTGCAGCGTTGCTACTGATGATGGTGATTACCTGCATCGATGTAGTGGGGGCCAAGGTCTTTCGCTGGCGTCTCTTGGGTGCCATTGACATTGTGATGCTTTCCCAGATCGTGGCAATTTCCTTTGCTGCCGGCATGACGCTGATTCTTGGCCGGCATATTCAGGTGGAATTTTTTTTCAATCTGCTGCCGCGGCGCGTCCAGGCCGTCATCAACAGCGTTGTGCTTCTTCTTGGCTTAGGACTCTTTATCCTAGTTATTTGGCGTCTTTGTGTGCTGGGTCATTCATTTCAAACCTCAGGCGAATATAGCCCAACTGCTTACATACCCCTGTATCCTTTCGCTTATAGTATTGCCCTTGCCAGTATTCCTGTCTGTTTGGTATTGTTACTGGGGTTTCTTAATTCCCTGACGAAGAGGGAACAGAAATGAGCCCGGATATTGCAGGCATTATCGGTATCGTTCTCCTGGTTGTTCTCTTTCTCCTCAGAATGCCGGTCGCCTTTGCCATGGCCCTGGTTGGATTTGCTGGTTTTGCTTATTTAACTGGCCCGGAAGCGGCACTCAGTCTTTTAGGTCTCGATCTCTACGACACTTTTTCATCTTACCCCTTAAGTGTTATTCCCATGTTTATCCTTATGGGTACCTTCGCCTTTGCTGCGGGAATTAGCCAAAGGCTTTTCAAAACGGCCTATGCCTGGATAGGGCACCGCCGGGGCGGCCTGACCGTAGCCACCGTATTCGCCTGCGCCGGGTTTGGCGCTATTTGCGGCTCAAGCACGGCTACGGCAGCCACAATGGGTAAGATAGCACTTCCGGAGATGAAAAAGTATGGATACGATGACGCCCTTGCCACCGGTACCGTTGCCGCTGCCGGCACCCTTGGCATCCTTATCCCACCGAGCACCGTCCTTATTATCTATGGGATATTGACCGAGCAATCCATCGGCAAACTTTTCGTCGCCGGGATATTGCCAGGGATATTTCTGAGCATCTTATTTGCCGCAACCGTGGTTTTTCTGTGCTGGCGCAATCCCGCTATCGGTCCCCCTGGAGCCCCTACCAGCTTCAGTGAAAAGCTGAAAGCACTCACGGGAATTATTGAGGCCCTGCTTCTTTTCCTGCTGGCCATTGGGGGGCTCTTTCTCGGATGGTTCAGTCCCACTCAAGCCGGAGCCATCGGAGCCGGTGGCGCTTTGCTTATCGGTCTGGCCCGACGCAAACTTAGCTGGCAGACATTTGTTGCGGCCGGCAGGGAAGCCTTACGAACAGCCTGTATGGTCATATTCATTATTACCGGGGCTGTCATCTTTGGTCATTTCATGGCGATATCGAGAATACCCTTCATGCTGGCCGAGTGGCTCGGGGGACTTCCCATACACCCCATGGCTGTCATGGCAGTCATCATATTCATTTATTTCATCGGCGGCTTCTTCATGGATGCCATGGGTCTGATCGTGGTTACGGTCCCCATTTTCTTCCCGATCGTTGAGAAGCTCGGCTTTGACCCGGTCTGGTTTGGTGTCATCATCGTACTCGTGGGCGAAATGGGAGTTATCACGCCGCCGGTGGGTGTGAATGTATTTGTCATCAAAGGCATCGCCCCCGACATTCCTTTGCAACGCATTTTTAGAGGTATTATACCCTTTCTCGTGGCCTTGATTGTTTTCACGATTTTACTAATGATTTTCCCGCAAATCGCTACCTTTCTGCCTGGTCTGGTATCCTATTAAAACTGATGGCAAGACCATCAGCATTGAAAAAATCAGCGACCAGCGACAGAGCGTGGCCCCGGACCCTTCCAGGGGCCTTCCTCATACTACCAGCTCTGCTGGTGGTCGCTGATTTTTTGCCACCCATTTCTTCGATAGGTTGACGGCTGCCACGGCATCCTTGCCATAAGCGTCGGCGCCTGAATATTTGCGCACATCGTCAGTTACGGTACCACCGCCGATCATGATCTTTACATCGTCGCGCAGTCCGGCAGCTTTGATAGCTGCAACCGTATTCTTAAAGGATTCAAAGACCGTGGTCAACAGCGCGCTCATACCGACAATCTGCGGTTGGGTTTGTCGGATCGCATCCACAAATTCTTCAGGAGGCACGTCCACGCCCAAATCCTGCACTTCAAAGCCATTGACATCCATCATAAATATTACAATGTCTTTTCCAATGTCGTGAATGTCTCCCTTCACCGAGCCGATAACCACTTTGCCGATGCGTTCGGTATTTTGGCCGGCATCCTGTTTGACAAACGGTTCGGTCATTTTCGATATCTTTTTCAGCATTTCACCGGCCATGACCAATTCCGGAAGGAAATATTTGCCAAGTTCAAACTGTTTTCCGACCTTTTCCACAGCCTCGCGGCACTGTTCTAAAACCTTGAGAGGATTGACACCGTCATTCAACATTTTTTCTGCGAGGCTCAATGCTTCCTGCTCCCTCATGTGCACCATGGCATCAACCAGATTGTCGGACATAATTACCTCCTTGCGTATTGCTTCGCGAAATCAATCATGGCTTTCACATTTTCGGTCTTGGCGCCCTGCATGCCCGCCCCTGTAGAGAATATAAATCCACCGTCTCTGCCTGCCACGTCCATGAGGTTTTTACAATAGGCTTTGACCTTTTCGGGGGTTGCCGTATACAGCAGAGAAAGGGGCACGTTGCCGGCGATGCAGGCCACCTGACCGACGTTTTTTTTGGCCCGCTCCATATCCGTGAGGTCGAACCACCAGACGGTTGTGCCTTTGGGGACATCGCAAATGGTTTCAAGGCGCTGGTTGTACCCGCCTTCGGCAAACAGCTGCGGAACGCAGCCTTCATTGACGAGGCCGATGATGAGTTTTCTAAGTGTCGGCCAGTAAAAGGTCCGGAACTGCTCGTCGGACATGAAACCGTCCGCGCCCTTGTGCAGGGGGATAAAGGGCATGAGGTGGCCGGTTGCCTTACACGAGGCCACGCCGGATTTTACCATGAAGGGCGTTAATCTTTCACAAGCCTCTATAAGTTCTTCCGGTTGCCGGTACATGTCCAGCATAATGCCGGTGGTTCCCCTGAGGGTGTCGCCGATTACGTCAAAGGGCGCCTTGGTGAAACCGCCCGAAAAGGCCGGGTAACCTTTACCCATGATCGAGCCGTTCAGGCGGCGGACAGCTGTTATCCACCGGATAGTCTCCTGACCGGCCTCCATGAGGGATTGGAAGGCTTGCTGGATTTCTTCGGTGCCGAAAGGAATCAGGGCGGGTGGTATGCAAGGGATTTCGTTGACAGGGGGAAAAAGAGGCATTTTTTCCAGGGGTTTCAAGCTGCCGAAGATGCGCGGAAAATAGGTGCTCATAAAGTATCCGGTAGGGTCGTCGATAAGATCCTGATACTCATCCGCTTTCATATACTCCTTTTCCACATACTGGTATTCCTGTTGTTTGGAAACACCCTGACCGGGCCATTTGCAAAGCTGAAAATCGAGAATTTCCAGTGGCTTGCCCGGAACTACAGTCGTGGGAGCGTTGTATGCATCCGGGGTAAAATCATCGCAGTATTTTTTCCAGGCCCGGGTGAGAACCTCATAGTCATACATCGCGTCATACATGCTGACGCCTGCGTATTGAACCGGAAAGAACCCGGCGGAGGGACAGACTGGGATACGGGAGGAAGGCTTTTTCAACTGGATTGCGTCTTTGATCAGGGTAATCCTTTCCCGATAGGCTGCGGCCGCGTTTTCATCGGTAAAAGGGATGCCTTCTCCAGAAAGCCACGTATCGAACCTTTGGTTTTGTTTCAGTTCCGCCTCTGCAGAAACTTCTAGAAATCGCTCCTTCATGCTATTTTCCTCCAATCCACTGTTTCGCAAGCCAAACACCTGCCATATAATTTTTATTCTAACATTGAAAACCCGGTCCTCTGGACGCGGATCTTTACCAGTATATTGAATATATTTTGTGAAGCTTCATATAATACTTCCTTAATTGAGGCGCTATTTCATCTTCTGCGGAAGAACTTCATGGACGATGCGTTCGGAAAGTGATTTCGTTGCTCCCCACGATATGCAACGCGTGGGACAGACCGAGTAGCAGGCTGGGGTTTGATCATTTTTCAGGCGATCAATACACAAATCGCACTTGACGGCGGTTTCCTGATCATCATTATACTGCATGGCTCCGAAAGGACAGGCCTCCAAACACTCCTTGCAGCCGATGCACAATTCTTTATCTATCAGAACCAGGCCCATTTCGTTCCTTGAGATAGCGTCTACCGGACAGGATTCCTTGCACGGTGCATGGGCGCAATGGTGACAATACACCGGGAAAAAATCAGATGATTTTTCGATGACCCGCACCAGGCGCGGGCCGACGCCCAGCTCGTGTTCCTGCTTGCAAGCGACCTCACAGGCGTGACAACCCATGCAGTCTTTCTTGTAAAACATTAAAGAGACTTTAGACATTGCTCCTCCTCTTTATCGTTTAGATCGTTTGGGCTCATATTCATCCCCGGACACAACGGACATGATATTCATTCGTCTTATAATAGCTGAGTACGTAGGCACCGTCGAACATCACGATCCAGGCATTATTTTTGTTGGGTCCGAAAGTTGTGGACGACCAATAACTTAATTTATCTCGAAAAGGAATTTCTTCCCTCATTTCCGGTCGGTATATAGTTCGGTCAAGTAAAGTTTCCAGTTCTCTTGCCGTCGGCAGACGCCAATCATCTTTGCCGGTTATTGATAGCGATTGGGCATAAAATTGTGCGGCATGCCAGTTCATCCGTCCTGGAGATTCACATTGCCACTCCAGATCGGTTTCAGGATCGATCCAGGTGGCCACTTTTACTATCTGCTGCTCAACCTCATCAACCGGCATTTCGATCATTTCAGCATACTACCCAATAATAGGTCTCAGGTGTCAGGTTTCAGAAGACAGAGGTCAGAGAAGAAAAATCAGGCGAGCCGTCTGCACGCTCAGCGTGCAGTCCGACAAGCAGATCCGAAGATGCTGATTGGGTATCTGTCTTCTGTCATCTGTTCTCTGTCATCTGGACACTGACATCCGAAATCTTCTTTAGCTGACCCCGTCTTCCACCCGCGTGATACTGCACAAACAAGTCCTCAAGTTGGTGGCACCGATGGCCGGATCCATGGTTTCGTGGGCGTTGTCTGTCAGCATGTTGATATTGGAAATATTCCAGCCGTGGCCGTGTTCTTTTATTTCAGGGAACCACCAGCCGTGCTCGGCCACAATTACCCGGGGATCGATACCATCGTTCAATTTGGCCCGTTCCCTGGCGCCACCTCGCGGAGATTCGATTAGAACCCAATCTCCTTCCTCGATCCCGTGTTTTTTAGCGGTATCGGGATGGATCTCCACAATGGGATGGGGACGGATTTCCCGTAGCCAGGGTATGTTGCGGTTAGCGGAGTGGAAAAAGGTCGGGGTGCGCAAGCCCGCGTTGAGAATAAAGGGGTAGCGATCCAACAGCTCCGGTTTGGAAACCGGACTTTCAGGAAGTTCCGTGTATTTGGGCAGCGGATCATAACCCCATTTTTCCAGCACGGTTGAGTATAGCTCGAATTTTCCTGTCGGGGTTGAAAAGCCCCGCTCCTTGTATTTTTGGTAAACCATTTCACCTTTTAAATGACCGACTTTTTTAAACTCATCCCAGGTAAGGCCCGCAGGTTCAAGCAGATAGTCGAGCGAATCCTCCACTGTGTCCCACCATTCCTGTCCCATCCTTTTACCGAGCTCCAGGAAAATTTTGTGATCCTGCCAGGCTTCACCGATTTCTACACACTTCTGTCTGGACACAACATACCCGTGCCGTTTCCAATTATCGGCCACATGATCCTGCTCAAGCCAGGTGCCCGCAGGCAGAAAAATGTCGGCCAGGTCCGCTGTGGGCGTCATGAAAAAATCAATAACCGCCATAAATTCCAATTTATCAAGGGCCTCGTAAACTTCCCCGGCGTTGGCCCGGGTCGCTATCGGATTGGTGCCGCACAGCAATCCGGCTTTCAAGGGGTAGGGCTTGCCGGTCATTATGGCTTCCCAGGCAACTTTGGGGGTGATAAAGGCCACCCGGGCCCCGAGCTTATACTGATCGCCACCCAACCTCTTGGCTCTTTGTTCTTTGGAAAGATCCTTGTGACGCGAAAATTCTGCCACCGTGCGGGTGGGCGGGTTGACATAAAGGACGTTGCCTCCCGGTACATCCAGATTCCCGGTAGCCGCCATCAATCCGGCAATCGCGCGGGTGCAGTCAACGCAGTTGTTGGTCTGTTCGGTGGGGACACCCCAGTGAATACAGGCCGGCTTGGTTTTGGCATACATTCTGGCAGCTTTACGGATGAGTTCCTTGTCCACCCAGGTTATCTCCTGTACTTTTTCTAAGGGATAATCTTTGACCCTTTCCTTGAATGCATCCCAGCCGTTGATATAATTTTCCGTAAACTCTCGTTCGTAAAGTTCTTCTTCTATGATGACCTGGTGGAAGCCCATGGCCAGGGCGGCATCAGTGCCCGGCCGCAGCTGCAGCCACAGGTCCGCTTTTTTAGCCACAAATCCTTTGCGCGGGTCGATGGAGATGAGTTTGGCCCCCCTTTTATAAGCGCGCCAGAATCCTTCGCCCTTGTATTCGTCCGGATTGGTCCACTGCGGATTGCAGCCCCACGCAATGATGCATTTAGGACCGCCTTCATAATCGCAAATGGGCAGATTACCGAGGGTGACCAGAGTGGAAGCCACTCTGGAGACGTAGCACATATGGCCGGCCGTCAATACATTGGGGGTTCCGAGCTGGTTTGCAAACCGGTAAAGATGGCTTTCATAATCTCTTCCGGTACCCTGGCCGACAACTATAGACTCCGGTCCGTACTCATCGATGACGGCATTAAATTTGGCGACAACCGTATCCAGAGCATCATCCCAGCTAATTCGTTCCCAGCCCCGGGAAGTTTTTCGCATGGGGTGAAGAATTCGGTCGGGATGATAGGCCAGCTGAGTAACCGACAGTCCTTTGCTGCACAGCGTACCGTGGCTGATCGGAGACTCCGGATCGCCTTCGACTTTGATGACCTTACCGTCCTGAACATGGGCAATTACACCGCAACCCCCATGACACTGACGGCAGGCCGTTCTTATTTTTTTGACATCACTCATCTTTTATCTCCTCAGTTGTCTTATAAAACCGATGACTTATCTCAATCGAGATTAATAAAAAGTCTACGAAAAGTGGGTACGCTAGTTTAACTTTCTCCCCAAATTTCAAGGGCGGTCTTGACAACCAGTTCCAGCTTGGACCACTGGTCATCCTCGCTGATTTCGTTGCCGTGAAAAGTACTGGAAAATCCACATTGAGGGCTCAGGCACATGTTCTCCAGGGGCAGGTATTGTGCGGCTTCCTTAATACGTTGGATCAAATCCCGGCTAAGCTCCAACGTCGGCAACTTAGTGGTGACGAGCCCAAGGACCACGGTTTTATCATCCGGTACAAAACGCAAGGGCGCAAAGTCTCCCGAGCGTTCGTCGTCGTATTCCAGAAAATAGGCATCGACGTTCAATTCATTAAACAATACTTCGGCAATCGGCTCATATCCACCTTCGGCGAACCAGGTACTGCGAAAATTGCCCCGACAGAGATGAACACCAACCGTAAGATCCGTCGGACGATCATCAATCACAGAATTGATCAATGCCGCATAGGCGTAAGGCAGCTCATTGGGATCGTCACCGCGTTCGAGAGCTCCGGCCCTCATTTTGGGATCGCACAGATAAGCCAAATTGGTATCATCCAATTGAATGTAGCGACATCCGGCCTGGTAAAGTGCATTAATTTCATCCCGGTAGCATTGCGCCAAGTCTTCAAAAAATTCGTCCATATCGGGATAGGCCTCGATATCGATCGCTTTACGGCCACCCCGAAAGTGAATCATCGTTGGGGAGGGAATGGAAACTTTGGGCGTGTGGTTGACCTGAGATCTTAGGTAGTTAAAATCATCGACCTGAATGGTTTTAACGTGACGAAGTTTACCCGTCACACTGAGTTTGGGGGGAGTGAAACCCACCTTGTCCTGAGCGTCAGAGCTCGCTGCAATGCTACCTTTGACAGTTACCCCAGCCAGCTGCTCAAGAAAGTCAAGGTGAAAAAAGACCCGTCGAAATTCTCCATCTGTAATACTTTTTAGCCCGACCGTTTCTTGTTTTTTAATCACTTCGCTGATATGTCGGTCTTCGACCGAACGCAATTCTTGTTTGGAAATCTCCTTTTCCTGGTAGCGTTGGCGGGCCTTGAGTAATGCTTTCGGCCTGAGCAGACTGCCGACATGGTCGGCACGATATGGTGGATTAATCTTTGACATTGGTTTAATCCTCTTTGCAATTATTATTTAACCGAATAAACGGCTGAATAGTTTATTCTTACTTTCAGGCGTAGGGTAGTCCGACGTAATTTTCCGCAAGGCTGCGCGAAGCCGCTTCGGAACTGCAGACGTATCCGAGTTGAGCGCGTTGCAGACGCCCCTTAAACCCATCGTCATCGGAATAACGGTGAAGCATCAAGCTCATGAATGAGGAGAAGTCCTGGACCCGCCAGACGCGGTCAAGGCAATTGGTGGAATATTGCTTAAGAAGTTCGTCTGAGCCCTTGCGATACCAGGCAATGAGCGCATTGGCCAGGTTATGAACATCATGGACGGCCAGGTTCAACCCCTTGGCTCCGGTGGCGGGGACAATGTGCGCCGCGTCCCCTGCCAAAAACAGGCGGCCGGACTGCATCGGTTCGACAACGAAGCTTCGCATGGGGGTGATGCCTTTCTCCAGAATCGGGCCGATTTTAAGTGTCCAGCCGTCATCAGTGGCCATGCGTACGCTGAGTTCTTCCCAGATGCGATCATCCGGCCAATTGTTAATATCTTCATCGGGTTCTACCTGAATATACAGGCGGCTGATTTCCGGCGATCTGAGGCTGTGCAGGGCGAATCCCCGATCATGGTAGGCATAAATCAGCTCCTCGGTTGATGGGGCCACGGACGCCAGAATTCCGAGCCAACCGAACGGATAGATGTGGTGGTAGGCTCGCAGAACGCCGGCCGGAATCGAATCCCGCGACACGCCATGGAATCCATCGCACCCGGCAATGAAATCGCAATCCAAATTGTGGTCTTGGCTACCGCGGTGGTAGCTAAGAACGGGGCTGGACGAGTCGATGCCGGTCAGGCTGACATCATCGACTTCAAAGTGGATCGTGCCATTGGCCGCCAGTCGGGTGTCGATCAGGTCCTTGACCACTTCGCGCTGGCCGTAGATCCAGATCGAACGGCCGCTGGTAAGATCGCTCAGGGCGATCCGATGACCCCGGCCATCGAAGCGCAACTCGATACCATGGTGCACCAGGCCCTCCCGCTGGAGCCTGTCGCCAAGCCCTGTTTCACACAGCAAATCGACCGTGCCCTGCTCAAGAACGCCGGCCCGGACGCGTTCCTCAACGTATTTACGACTGCGGGCCTCCAATACCACTGAGTCGATGCCCTCCAGGTGCAGCAGATGGGAAAGTAACAAGCCGGACGGACCGGCGCCCACGATTCCAACTTGCGTTTTTTTGTTCATTGTAAGAATTCCCTTTCAACCTTTTAATCTTTCCAGTTTTCTTAACCATATTCGGATTAAAAGTCAACTTTCTGATTTCGGGGGCTATTTGGACAAACTTGAGCGCCAAGGAGAAATTATCCTGCGACCACTTGATAATTTTTTGCAGATGTTTAAGTTGCATGTATGTTTATTGGCTGTATTCAATCATCGCCGGCTTTTTTCCTCTTTTAATAATCATCTTCGAGTTTTGTGCTCGGATTGCGTTTCAAGCGGGATCGGTATTCAAACGTGCCATTTATTCAAGTCGATAAAGTTGTTCACCATTACACCATCGAAGGAGCAGATGACGCTCCGGCGCTGGTGTTTGCAAATTCTTTAGGTTCGGACTTTTCCTTAGTTGAAGATGCCGCACATATTTCCTGTGTCGAGCAGCCCGAGATATTTTCCCGTTTATTAATCAAATTTCTGGAGGAGATCAGCAGTGCCTCATGAAAAGTACGAAAAAGGGATGCAGATTCGTAAATCCGTTCTCGGTGAAGACTACGTCAAACGTGCTGAAGCCAACAAATCGGATTTTGATGCAGATTTTCAACGCCTAATTACTGAAGTTGCCTGGGGATCCGTCTGGTCCAGACCGGGTTTGAATAGAAAAACAAGGCATCTGCTTACCATCGCCATGCTGGCAGCCCTTGGAAACCATGAGGAATTAGGCATGCACATTCGCGCCACCCGCAACACCGGTGTTACCCGGGAGGAAGTCAAAGAGGTGTTGCTGCAGGTAGCTGTCTATGCCGGCATTCCGGCAGCCAATGCTGCTGTTGCGATTGCCAAACGAGTATATGGGGAGATGGATGAAGAAAAGTTGACAGGTTGATGAAGGAGTTAATTAAGTTGATTGGATATTTGCATTAACCAACATATAAGGGTAGATATGATACTAAAAGTAAAACGTTACGGACCTCGGGACTGGAAGGTACATCCACCGTATCTCTACGAACACTATCGGTCAACACCTCTGCGGTCGCCGCGCAAGCCTCTCATACCGCTAACACAGACACTATCGGAGCTGACCGGACCTGTCTACGGGCATGATGCCGTACATCCGGGCGACAGTGATTTGACAACCAATGCAGGCAGGGGTGGAGAAGCCATTGGCGAACGGATCATCGTTACGGGCCGGGTGCTGGAAGAAGACGGTCGTCCAGTGCCCAATACCCTGGTTGAAGTGTGGCAGGCCAATGCGGCCGGGCGTTATCCCCACAAGCGTGATCAGCACGATGCGCCCCATGACCCCAATTTTATTGGGGCCGGCCGCTGTATGACCAACGAAA
>Ga0316191_10002098_pt1 | contig 14382 bp, 12 predicted proteins | sample Eddworburr2cm_MG_FD_204928 | JGI IMG/M metagenome (GOLD analysis project Ga0316191, IMG submission 204928) | Coastal sediment microbial communities from Maine, United States - Eddy worm burrow 2 cm | ecosystem: Environmental > Aquatic > Marine > Coastal > Sediment | place: USA: Maine...
TAACCGGCCATCAAGAGCAAAAAAAGACGATCAGCAGAAGGACACCTGGACAGGCAAGCGTCAGACAAGATCATGAGCTTTGCTCAGGCAGGCAACACCGGCCGTTTGACTGGTCGTCGGGGTTCGGATTCAATGCCACGCGGGAAGCGACAGACCTGCAAAAATCAGTTACCAACGCCTTGGGGGATGCAACCGCCATGAACTTACCTGTTTCAGAAGAGCCGATATTCACCAGCCATACGGTCCCAACGGCCCAGGCCATCGCAACGCGAGCGGCAGCATGAGCGCGCTGGACGATCTCTACAGCCTGGAGGGCGATGTCGCCATAGTCACCGGCGCGGGACGCGGCATCGGCGAAGGCATCGCAAAAACCTATGCCAGAGCCGGCGCCTCGGTGGTATGCGCGGCCAGACGAACCGATGAGATCGAGCGGGTGGCCAGCGAGATCCGCGACGAGGGCGGCCAGGCCATCGCCGTGACCACCGACGTGACCGACGAGGCCGCCGTGGAAGCGCTTGCCGATGCAGCTATCGAGGCCTTCGGCAGCCTGGACATCTGGGTCAACAACGCTGGCGGATCGCCCATTCAGGCACCGCTGGCCGAACTGCCGCGGGACGAGTGGAACGCCACGGTCGCACTCAACCTCACCGCCATCTGGAACTGCTGCAGCGTTGCGTCGCGCCGCATGAACGACGGCGGCCGCATCGTCAACATCTCCTCTGTGGCAGCAGAGATGATCATTCCAGGCAGCGGTCACTATGCCGCCGCCAAGGCCGGATGCAACGTGCTGACCCGCACCTTCGCCACCGAGCTGGGCCCGAGAATCCGCGTGAACGGCATCATGCCCGGCATGGTGCCAACCGAGATCTCCATGCAGGCCATGAAGCTCAGCGACGAAGACCTGCCGAATCTGGAAAAAATGTTGAATCTGCCCGCAGGGCGGCTGGGCACGCCGGAGGATCTGGGTGCCGCCGCGCTGTTTCTCGCCTCGCCAGGCGCCGCGTGGATTACCGGTCAGGTCATTCGCGTCACCGGAGGACCCTGAACATGACCACGAATCGAAAAGTAGTACTGGCGGCAAGACCGGAAGGTCTGCCGACCCTGGATTGTTTCGCCACCGAAGAAGAACAGCTGGGCGAACCGGCCGAAGGCCAGGCGCTGGTTGAAGTGCAGCACATCTCCATCGACGCCTGGATCAGCACGACCTTGGGCGCGAGAGATGGTCACCACGGCTCCCTGCCCATCGGGGGTACCATCCCCGCGCTGGGGGTCGGCAGGGTCATCAGCAGCGCCGCGCCCGAACTCGCCGCCGGCGACGAGGTTTTCGGCCCCATGGGCTCGCAATCCCATCTGCTGGCTCCGGCAACCATGTTTCAGAAGCTGGACGTCAGCCAGATCCCGGCCCGCAGCCATCTCGGCGTGCTCGGGCTGACCACCGGCATTACCGCCTACGTGGGCATGATCACGGTCGGCGGGCTCCGAGATACGGATACCGTAGTGGTCTCCGCCGCCGCTGGCGCGACGGGGTCCGTTGCCAGCGAGATCGGGCGAATAGCGGGCGCCAAGGTCATCGGCATCGCCGGAGGGCCTGATAAGGTCCGCTACCTGGAAGACGAACTGGGCATCGCCGCCGGAATTGACTACAAAAACGACGACATCGGCGCGCGCCTGGACGAGCTGGCGCCGGACGGGGTGAACCTGTTTTTCGACAACGTCGGCGGAACGATTCTGGATACGGTGCTGGGCCGTATCGCACCTCAGGCGCGGGTGGTGATCTGCGGGGCAATTTCCCAGTACGGCCACATGGACGACATCGCGGGTCCGAAGCGGTATCTGCGCCTGGCAGAGCGCAACGCCACCATGCGCGGCTTCACCGTGGACTACTGGTCCGATGCCCATGGCCAGGCAAGGGAAGACCTGAGCCGCTGGCTTAAAGAAGACAAATTCCACATCCGCGAGCACGTCGTGGAAGGGATCGAACGCTTTCCGGAGGCGCTGCTGATGCTTTTCAGCGGGCACATCGGAAAGCTGATGGTAGCGCCCTGACCCAGGCCGCCAGGCCTCGGGCGCTCTGATCTTTCAGAGTGCGGGGAGTTCCAGAACAAGACTTTCTCCGGCGAATCGAGGGTCCGACGCAGCTTCGATTTCGCCGTCCGCTGTCACCCAGATGAGCTGTACTTCGCCGAACGTGGAGAAGTGCGGCTCGACACGATAGCCCATCGCCTGCAGCTCGGATACCGCGCCTTCGGACAGGGATTCTTCGGGTGTATGGGTAATCAGGTCGGGTGGCAGAAGCTGATGATGAACCAGAGTGGCCGCCACCGCCTCCCTAGCATCCATGCCAAAGTCCACCAGGTTGAGCATCACCTGGTAAACGGATGTGAAAATGGCAGACCCACCCATGCCACCCAGAACCATGGCTACATTGTCACCCCGCAACGCGATGGTAGGCGACATGGATGACAGCATGCGCTTGCCGGGCTCGATGGCGTTGGCCTCGTCGCCCACGACCCCGTAGTAGTTGGGAACACCCGGAGCGACGGAGAAATCGTCCATCTCGTTGTTGAGCAGGAAACCGCCACCTGCCACCACCACGCCGCTGCCGAAGTTGGTGTTCAGCGTGTAAGTGTTGGAGACCGCATTCCCGTCACCATCGAGAATGGAGAAATGCGTGGTATGGCTACCTTCCTTCAATGCCTCCACGGGTTCCGGTGCAGAAATGGCAAGCGGATCGATCTGCGCGGCACGGGCCTCGATGTACTCATCAGCCAGCAGTCGCGCCATGGGCACTTCCACAAAGTCAGGGTCCCCGAGATACCGGGCACGATCCGCAAAGATGCGCTTTTCAATCTCGGCCTTAAGGTGAATATAGCCGGCAGAATTATGCGGCAGACCGGCAAAGTCGGCGCCGCGCAGCTCGCGCATTTTCAGAAACTGAGCGATGGCGAACCCGCCCGAACTGGGCAGGGGGGCGGTGAGCACGCGGTATCCGCGCCACTCGAACGCGAGCGGCTCCCGCCAGACGGGCCGGTAGGCAAGCAGGTCCGTGGCCTTGACCAGACCGCCCCCGCGGATCATTTCTGACACGACGAGCGCCGCCGTATGCCCCCGGTAGAATTCTTCCGGCCCTTCCCGGGAAATGCGCTCGAGAGTATCCGCAAGCTCCTGCTGGCGGAAAATTTCCCCGGCTGTGAGCGCGCCGAAATAGTCTGAGAAGTTCGTGTCGGCGAAACGCGGCGCGGCGCTGCGCACAGCGGCCTCGAGCTCCGGATAAACAACGAAGCCCTCGCGCGCCAGCTTCACTGCCGGCGCCAGCAGTTCGGCCCAGGGCATTCCGCCATATTCCTGATGAGCCGCCCAAAGGCCTGCCACCGTGCCGGGCACGCCTACGGCGCGATGCCCCACGATGCTGGCCTCGCCGTCCACCTCACCTTGAACGTTGAGGTACATATCCCGACTGGCCAGGCTCGGCGCGGTTTCGCGATAATCGAGAAACCGCGCCTGCCCGTCCACATAGAGCGTCATGAACCCGCCGCCGCCGATATTGCCCGCCTGTGGCTTGGTCACGGCCAGCACGAAAGCCGCAGTTACCGCGGCGTCTACAGCGTTGCCTCCGGCTCGCAGTACCGCGACAGCGGCTTCGGCAGCGTGGGCGTCCGCCACCGCGACGGCAGCCCGATGGCTGACCTGCTCCTCGGTCGAGTGTGCGGTCGACACGGCGGTATCCGCAGCATCCGGCTCCTGGGGGGCCGGCGGCGAGCAGGCGGCCAGCAGTGACAGCGTCAGAAAGGCAGCGGGCCACAAGACCCGGGCCGCAAACGTCATAACTCCTCCTTCGGGCGTCGTTCGTCCTTCAGCGAGCGGATGAGGCAAACGGGGGGCCCTCTTCCGGCAACCGCGGTCCACGCCCATCAGCCATCGCCGGGGCGGAATGTTCTGCCGAATCGTCGGCTAGGTCCGGGCGCCCTGTGAGAACGTCCCGTCCAGACTCCAGATACCGTGTCCACGTGCCGCGATGAACAGAAATGCAAAGCAGAAGAAGACGGCCAGTTCGCCGCCGTTGACGATTGGGAAAAGGCTGTTGGTACCGTGGGCCATCCAATAGGCGGCGGCCATGGTGCCGCTGCAGATAAAAGCGGCCGGGCGGGTCAGCAGCCCGATCATAACCAGGATCCCGCCCACGAGTTCGATACCGCCGGCACCATAGGTAATGAAGGCCGGCGCGTCGGGGTAGGCATCCAGCGGGAAGCTGAAAATTTTCTGCGTGCCGTGCCACAGGAACAGCAGGCCGGTAACGATTCGCAACAGCGCGTAGGTCTGGTCCTCGAATTTCGCCATGAATGTCAGCATGTTCCCCTCCATTAATAACATTTCCAGGTCTGGGCGAGATCTGGAGCATACCGGGTGGCGGGCACGCGGCACAGGGGCCCCAGCATCTCGAGCACGCGGTTGATATCCGACCTCCTCCGCTGATAGCAGCCAGGCTACCACTGCGCCGCAGTTTCGCTATAGTGACGCGCTTTCAAGATAAGCGGGGATACGCATGAAAGGGACCGTTCACTACGAGAAGAAGGGCGACATCGCGCTGCTGACGATAGACAACCCACCCGTAAACCCCCTTTCCAGTGGTGTCCGACAGGGGCTGCACGATGGCGTGAACCAGGCCCTCGGCGATGATGACATAAAGGCTGTGGTGCTCACCGGCGCCGGCAGGGCGTTCATCGCCGGCGCGGACATTTCGGAGTTTGGTGGTGAAAGCAAGGGACCGGGCCTTCACGAGGTGCTCGCCAGAATGGAAGGCAGCACGAAGCCCATCGTGGCGGCCATCAACGGCACCGCTTTCGGTGGCGGGCTGGAAGTAGCCCTGTGCTGCGATTATCGGGTGGCCGCGCCCAAGGCCCCGGTGGGGCTGCCAGAGGTGAAGCTCGGGTTGCTGCCCGGCGCGGGCGGCACACAGCGGCTGCCACGACTCATCGGCGCCGAGAAGGCGCTGCAGTTCATTCTCTCTGGTGACCCCATTCCCGCTCCCCGAGCCCAGGAACTGGGAATTGTCGACGAAGTGGCAACAGGAAATATCGTCGAGGACGCCATCGCCTTCGCCCGCGCCAAGGTAGCCGCCGGCAGCCCAACCCGAAAGATCCGCGACGAGGAAGGCAAAGTGGCTGCTGATCGGGGCAACGCGGAGCTTTTCGCCAACGCGCGCAAGGATGCGGCACGACGTATGCGCGGCCGGTTCGCTCCGGAAATGATCATTCAGTGCGTGGAAGCGGCGGTTGGTCTGGGAGACTTCGACGCCGGCATGAAGGTGGAGCAGGAATGCTTCGCCCGGTGTCTGAAACACCCCCAGCGCGAAGCGCTGATCCACATGTTCTTCAGCGAGCGGGAGGTGGCCAAGATCCCGGACGTGCCGCGGGACACCCCGGTCAAGGCCATCAAGTCCGCGGGCGTGGTGGGCTGCGGCACCATGGGCGGGGGCATCACCATGTGCTTCGCCAACGCGGGGATTCCCGTCAAGGTTCTGGAGATGAATCAGGAGGCGCTGGACAAGGGTCTCGGCGTCATCAAGCGCAACTACGACATTCAGGCGAGCCGCGGGCGCATGACCGCTGCACAGGTAGACGACCGAATGGCCCTGATCAGCGGTACCACAAGCTACGACGACCTCGCCGACGCGGATATCGTCATCGAAGCGGTGTATGAAAATCTGGATGTAAAAGTAGACGTCTTCAAAACGCTGGAGCGCGTCTGCAAGCCCGGCGCCATCATCGCCAGCAACACGTCCGGCCTGGACATCGACGCGATGGCGAACGCCACTTCCCGCCCTGGCGACGTGATCGGCCTGCATTTTTTCAGCCCGGCCAACATCATGCGCCTGCTGGAAGTTGTGCGCGGGGCGAAAACCGACAAGACCACCATCGCCACCTCGATGCAGCTGGGCAAGACCCTGGGCAAGGTCGCCGTGCTGTCCGGCAATGCCCCCGGATTCATCGGCAACCGCATGCTGGCCGGCTATACCCGACAGGCCGGTGAGATCATTCTGCAGGGCGCCACCCCTTATCAGGTAGACAAGGTGATTCAGGAATTCGGCATGCCCATGGGACCCTTCCAGATGAACGACCTGGTGGGTCTGGACCTCGGCTGGCGGGCCCGCAAACTTGCCGGCATGAAGCCGGAGGACGTGCCGATCACCGCGCGGGTCGCCGACAAGCTTTGCGAGCTCGAGCGCTTCGGGCAGAAAACCAATCGCGGCTTCTACATTTACCCGGAGGGCAGCCGGGCCGGCCAGGCCGATCCGGAGGTGGTGAAAATCGTCGAGGAAACCTCGGCGGAGCTTGACATCACCCGCCGGGAAATCAGCGACGAGGAAGTGCTCGAGCGCTGCCTGTACGCGCTGATCAACGAAGGTGCGCGCATCCTGGAAGACGGTATCGCGCTCCGTCCCTGCGACATCGACATCGTCTACACCAACGGTTACGGTTTTCCGGACGTAACCGGCGGCCCGATGTTCTGGGCCGACAAGCAGGGGCTGGAAAGCATCTACGAGGGAGTTGTGAAGTTCCGCGAGGCGTATGGAGATTTCTGGACCCCGGCCCCGCTGCTGGAACGCCTGGCAAAGGAAGGCAAAACCTTCGCGAGCCTGCAAGGCTAAGGCTGGCAAGGGGCCAGACCAGCCAGACACACGGGCCCGGCGCCAGCCGTCCGGGCCGCACCAAACATCATCCGGGAGGGATACCGTGAACGAGGAAGGCAGCCTGGCCCTGTTCTGCGATTTCGAGAACGTCGCCCTGGGCGTGCGCGACGCCAAATACGACAAGTTCGACATTCAACCCGTTCTGGAGCGTCTGCTGCTGAAAGGCTCCATCGTGGTCAAGAAGGCCTATTGCGACTGGGACCGCTACAAGGAATTCAAGCCTTCCATGCACGAGGCCGCTTTCGAAATGATAGAGATCCCCCACGTGCGTCAGTCCGGCAAGAATTCCGCCGACATCCGCATGGTGGTAGATGCCCTGGACCTCTGCTACACGAAGGAGCACATTGACACCTTCGTGATCATTTCCGGCGATTCAGACTTCTCACCCCTGGTCAGCAAACTTAGAGAGAACGCGAAGACGGTGATTGGCGTGGGGGTAAAGAACTCCACCTCGGACCTGCTGATGAGCAACTGCGATGAGTTCATTTTTTACGACGATCTGGTTGCTAAAAAGAAAGCCACAAGAAAGCGCACCCGCGCAAAGCCCAAGACGAAGGCCGTCGCCGCAAAATCGGACAAGCCGGAGAAGCCGGATGATTCCGCTCAGGAGGATCTGTCCCAGGAAGGGATCGACCTGGTTCTGGAAACCGCAGAAGCCCTCTACGCCGAACGTGGGGACCGCGGAAAGCTGTGGGGATCCATGATCAAGCAGACATTGAAACGCCGCAAACCGGGCTTCAACGAGAGCTTCTATGGCTTCAGCTCCTTCAGCGACCTGCTGGAGGAGGCCCAGGCCAGAGGCGAAATGGAGCTGGAGCTGGACGAGAAATCCGGCGGGTATATCATCCGCGCCGTTTCGGCGCGGGAATAACCACATCGACGGCTGATGGAACTGCGCCGCCGACGTTACCACAAACCCGGCACCCCACCAGGGACCTATGACGTCGCGCAGACGCGCAGCGCCCGTCCTGCGAGCCTCGCGATCCTGGATTACGATGCCAGCACGGTAAGACATGGTGAAGGGTTGCAGGCGCTGGACCGGGAGCCCGCACTGTCCAACCGCTGGATCCGGGTTAGCGGCGCGCCGTCACTGGACGTTCTCACGTCGCTTGAGCGGCGTTTCAACATAGACCCACTGGTTCTCGAGGATGTAGTGAACAGCGGCCAGCGGCCCAAGTTCAACGATTTCGATCCGGCGCTGTTTCTCACCCTGTCAGTTCCGTGCATCCCCCAACAGGGCGGATTCGAGCAACTGAGCATCTATGTTGCGCCGGGCATTCTGATCACCTTCATGGAAAATGAGGGCGACGTTTTCAAACCGATCGAAGACCGTCTGCGACGAAGCGACAGCGCCCTTCGCCGATCCAGCGTGCATTATCTCCTGTACGCTCTGTTAGACCTGTCGATCGACCTCCTCTTTCCGCTGCTGGACCGCACCGCCCAACGGCTGGAAGATCTGGAGACCAGCATCATTCAACACCCCTCCGACGCCTCCCTGATGGATACCCATCGCTTCCGCAACCAGCTTCTGATCATGCGCAAGATCGCATGGGCTACGCGGGAGGTGGTCAGCGAGCTGCTGCGGCATACCGACGCCACAGAAAACGTGGCGATCAGACCCTACCTGCAGGACGCCTACGACCATATCGTCGGCGTGATCGACCTGGTTGAGACCCAGCGCGACATCTCGACCAATCTGGTGGAGGTCTATCTGTCCGTGATCAGCAACCGTATGAATGAAGTCATCAAACTGCTGACCGTTATTTCAACGCTATTCATTCCGGCAACCTTCATCGCCAGCATCTACGGCATGAACTTCAGCCGCAGCGCTGGGCCTCTGAACATGCCGGAACTGGACTGGCCGCTGGGCTACCTATCGGTACTCGGGTTGATCGGGCTGTCCATGCTCGGAATGTTGCTGTATTTCCGGAAGAAAAGGTGGCTGTAATCAGCACGCTGGTTTTCATCTTCTCTTTCACCGCAGCGGGTTTCATACTCAGCGAGCACGGCGTATCCATCGTTACTTACTTCGCCAGCGCTTCCATCATCGGCCTGGCGGTAGGATTCGGCTCGCAGGGAGTGGCGCAAGACAGGCTACATGGCGCGAAACCCGGTCACCAACAAAAGCTCACAGGCCAACGGGAGGCCGTTTGAAGCCGCGAAAGCATCGAGAAAAGCATCGGACCCATCGAGTCGGCTGGCTGCGGGCGGCAGTCATGGGCGCCAACGACGGCATTGTCTCCACCGCCAGCCTGCTGGTGGGCGTGGCCGCCGCGCAGGCTTCCCATGAAGGCCTGATTCTGACGGGCGCAGCCGGCCTGGTTGCAGGCGCCATGTCCATGGCCGCGGGCGAGTACGTATCGGTCAGCTCCCAGGCGGACACGGAAAACGCGGACTTGGAACGGGAAGCCTTGGAACTGGAAACCGACCCGGAGCACGAGCACAAGGAGCTTGCCGGCATCTACGAGGGTCGCGGGCTGCATCCGGGCCTGGCCAGCCAGGTAGCCGAGCAGTTGATGGATCACGATGCCCTGGCCGCACATGCCCGGGACGAACTGGGCATTTCGTCGGTGATCCGCGCCCGTCCCCTGCAGGCCGCGCTGACGTCCGCCCTGACCTTTTCCATAGGTGCCGCGCTGCCGCTGCTGGTGACGATCGTGTCGCCGCTGACTGCCGTGGTGCCAGCCGTTTCGGCTACCTCTCTGGTGTTTCTCGCGGGACTCGGCGCGATGGCAGCCAGAACTGGCGGCGCAGGTATGGTCAAAGGCGCGGCTCGGGTGACACTGTGGGGCGCGCTAGCTATGGCGGCTACGGCCGCCATCGGATCGTTCTTCGACGGGGCGCTTTGAAGCATCGCCACGTAGTTCCGCGAACCCCGACAGCGGGAACCATGGGCCTGTGAATACGCCGCCATTCGACCCTTTTACCAGCGACCCAGCTCCGCTAACCTGGCGCTTTGGGGAATATCATCTGTCAGGAGATCCGACGTGACCAGACTTACCAACATCGAGGGCATCGGCCCGGCATTCGAGGAAAAACTCAACCAGGCGGGCGTGACCAGCTGCGAGGAGTTGCTGGAGAAAGGCGCAACCAAAGAAGGCCGCGACGAGATAGAAAAAGCCAGCGGCATCGATCACAGCCGTATCTCCCGATTCGTCAATCATGCGGACCTGTGCCGAATCAAGGGCATCGGTGGAGAATACGCAGAGCTGCTGGAAGCTTCAGGCGTCGACAGCGTGCCGGAGTTGGCCCAGCGAAACGCTGAGAATCTGGCGGCCAAGATGGCCGAGATCAACGAGACAAAGAAGCTCGTTCGTGCGCTCCCCTCCGCCAAAGCTGTCGACGAATGGGTGGCTCAGGCGAAAAGCCTGCCACGAGTGGTGACCCACTGATACGTTGCCGCGCAGGCCATCCGCGCGGCCCAGGTCAGCTCAGTCTTTTCCGAAGATCCCCTTGGCAAGCGAGCCCAGCTTGCCAAGGTTGCCGCCCAGATCGCCGGGAAAATCCTGCACCTTCGGACCGATGAGTTGCAGCGCCGACTGCACGGTCGTCTCGTCGACACCCAGCTTCCCCGCCAGCGACGCAACGTCGATTTTCTGCAGAAACGACTGCAGATCCATGCCGGACAGCAGGTCGCCAAGGCCGAAACCGTCGTCCCCTTGCAGCTGCGACCCAATCTCGGAACCCAGCTTGTTAATCTGCGAATCGTCGAGGCCCAGCCCCTTGAGAGAGTCAACGAGCTCCGGCGCCGCACCAATCAGATCTCCAATGTTCATAGGTCGAACCTCCCGGCTAAAAATTCAGGCCGCTGCCTGCGCAGGCCCACGCGGAATCATGACAGACCAGAGTGAAGAAGTTAGAAACTAAAATGCCACATACACGATACTCTGCTTTCTCGGTCTCCTCGCCGATAATCGAGGTGCAATCGAGTAAGCTCGCCCGGTTGAGTCACGAAGACGTCCCGGTGATTTTCCCACGACGGCCGATGCAGGAGGAACCCGTTGACTGATTTCACTGTACCCGTAGGCGGCTGCGATGGGACGCTGATCCAGCAGCTCGGCGTCATGAGCAACCGCCACGGTTTGATCACCGGAGCGACGGGAACCGGCAAGACGGTGACGCTGCAGGTGCTCGCCGAGGGCTTTTCGCGGCTGGGCACACCGGTTTTCGCCGCGGACATCAAAGGCGACCTGACTGGCATCTCCCAGCAGGGCAAACCACACAAGGAGATAGATCGACGCCTGTCCCTGATACCGTTACCCGACTATACCCAGCGGGGCTACCCGACCCTGTGCTGGGACATTTTTGGCGAATCGGGCCATCCGGTTCGAACCACCATATCCGAGCTGGGGCCCCTGCTGCTCGGCAACCTGCTCGAGCTGAACGAGACGCAGACGGGCGTGCTCTACGCCTGCTTCGCGGTGGCCGACGACGAAGGCATGCTGCTGCTCGACCTCAATGACCTGCGCGCAATGCTCAGCTGGATAGCCGACAACGCGAAGACGCTGCGAACTACATACGGGAACATCGCACCGGCATCTGTGGGAGCCATTCTGCGTCGCCTGCTCATGCTGGAAGAACAGGGCGCGGACCAGTTCTTCGGTGAGCCAGCGCTGCAGATAACCGACCTGATGCAGCACGACTTCAGCGGCAACGGAGTCATCAGCCTGCTGTCTGCCGATCGGCTGATCCAACAGTCACCGCGCCTTTACGCGGCGTTCCTAATGTGGCTGCTGAGCGAACTCTTCGAGGAGTTGCCTGAGGCGGGTGATCTGGAGACGCCAAAACTGGTGCTCTTCTTCGACGAGGCGCATCTGCTGTTCAAAAGCATGCCCAAACCGCTGCTGGATAAGATCGACCAGGTGGTCCGGCTCATCCGCTCTAAAGGGGTCGGCGTTTTTTTCGTGACGCAAAACCCGCTGGACATACCGGAGGCCGTCGCCGGTCAGCTGGGCATGAAGGTCCAGCACGCGCTGCGGGCATTCACGCCGAAAGACCAGAAAACCATCAGGGCGGTGGCTCAGGGATTCCGCACCGATGGCAACTCCGACATTTCCAAGCTGATCACTCAGCTCGGCGTCGGCGAGGCGCTGGTTTCCTGCCTGACGGATGACGGCTCGCCGGACTTCGCCAGAGAGACTCTGGTGAAGCCTCCGGAATCCCGTATCGGCCCGATCAGCGACGAAGAGCGCAGCACGTTGCTGTCCCGGTCGCCAATGAAAGGGAAGTACGACCAGAGCGTGGATCGGGAATCCGCCTACGAGATGCTGGCGGCACGAGCAGAGCTGGCGGCAAGCCGTGAGGCTGAGGAGGAACTGGCGGCACAGAAGGCAAAGGAGGAGCGCCGCTCCAGCAGGCCCTCATCCCGCCGCCAGGGTATAGGCGAAGCCATGTTGAAAAGCGCTGCCCGCTCGGTTGGCCGCTCCCTGGGCTCGCGCCTGATTCGAGGAATACTGGGATCCTTGTTGAAATAAACACTTCACCAACGAATCTGGCTGCCTGCGCCATCGCCACCTTTGCCATGGCTTTGGCGTGTACGGCTACGGCATCCAAGCGCCTATCCCCAGGTCATTAAGCAACGCGTCTACACATCGCCGATAGGGTACCGACCCCGAAGCGCTAAACGGGAATCTCCGTGGTGTACTTGACCTGCTCCATGGCGAAGCTTGAAGAAACGTCGTAAAGAGGCGCAATGGCAATGAGCTTCTTGTAGAAGCGATCATATTCAGAGATATCAGACACCAGCACTTTGAGCAGATAATCCACCTCACCGCTCATGCGGTAAAACTCCATCACTTCTGGCAGCGCGGCAACCCCCCTGGCGAATTTTTCCAGCCATCCCTCCGAGTGGTTGGCGGTCCGCACCGTAACGTAGACGGTGACGCCGCGACCCACCTGCGACGCATCCACCAGAGCGACCCGCTTACGAATGATGCCCGTCTCCTCCAGACGCTTGATGCGCCGCCAACAGGCGTTGTGGCTGAGACCCACCCGTTCCCCGACCGCCTGAATGGAGACAGTGGCGTCATGCTGAAGAATCTGCAGAATGTGCCTGTCTATTCGATCCATATCCACGTAATACTCCTAAAACAGTCATGCTGTCCCAAATATTACATCTATCGCGATACTAATTGGGAAACTATGCCGGCGTGCCAGGGCTATTCTTACCTTTACCTGCTGACACGTTCCAGATGGGACCAATTACCGATGACGCAAATTCTCAAAGACTTCCACGATCATCCCGAATCCGTCGGCGAAACCTACGGCGAGCACTGGCGCACTGCCATGGGCTTCGCCCTCGCCTTGACCCGATCCGCCCTCGCCTGCACCGTGCACGCCTTCGTCCCGGGGCTATGCAAATCGTCTGCCAGCAGCAACGTCAGCGACCTGTACCGACGTATGGTTACTCACCGGCATCGACGGTCCGGCGCTGCGAATCAAGAAACCTGCGACGCGTCAGACGCTTCTCCTTCGGAGGCGTAGCTCACAATCGGAGGCGTAGCTCACAATTTTCTTCACTGATCACGGGTCCGTGAAGTAGATCCAAAGGCCGTGTGAAGACACGCACGGTTCCAGGTCCTCATGCCGATCTAAGGTAGCCACTCTCGGAAAGCGCAGAGTGCGCGCGAACAGAGCGGGTGAGGAAAGCATGCCGGACAGAAAGCAGGGGACGAAACAATTGGTGCAGCGGGCTGCCTTTCTGGGCCTGGCGCTGTGCTTAGCCACGGCTCACGCGGCGCCCGGATCGGGCTGGGGTAAAAACCGCACCAGTGGCGGAACCAGTGATGCATCGCCCTACCTCTCATTCAGCGCAGACCCGGCCACCGTGGCCCTGGGGGAAAAGGCGCTGCTGACATGGGCCGGACTGAACGTGCGCAAATGCTCCGCTTCCGGCGACTGGGAGGGCTCAAAGCCTACCGAAGGCTACTACCAGACCGGACCCATCGATGGGCCGAAAACCTACACGCTGAAGTGCAACACGCGCGGCGGCAGCGTCGAGAAAACCGTGGTGGTCTCTGTGATCGAGCCGCCCGGAGAGCCGGTGCCAACGACTCCACCCGAGCCGGTGCCGGTGCCGGTGCCGGTGGTGGTTTCGCTATCAGCCGCGCCGACGGAAATCGTCTCGGGGGAAACGGCAATGCTTTCCTGGTCATCCAGCGGGGCCGACAGCTGCAGCGGATCCCCGAGTTTGGGCGACAACCTGCCTCCGTCTGGCTCCCACATCACCGCACCACTCAGCACGGACGCTTCGTTTACGTTGACCTGCACGGGCAGCGGCGGTAGTGATTCTCAGACGGTTAGGATCAGCGTGCTGCCTCCGCCGCCAGCTTCCAAACTGAGCCTCAGCAGCAGCAGCCCCACCGTTAGAGCCGGGGATTCGATAACACTCAGCTGGTCAGGAACGTCCGTCAGTAACTGCCAGGCATCCGGTGCCTGGTCCGGACTGAAGAGTGCCACGGGAACGGAAACGATCGGCCCGCTGCAGACAGACGGCAGCTTCACCCTCAGCTGTGACGGCACGACTGGGAAACTGGTTGCCATGACCTCGGTGGTCATTTCCGAAGGCGGCAAGCTGCTCTCCTGGCAGCCCCCGCAACTGAACGAGGATGGCTCGCCCATAAACGATCTCGAGGCATACAGGATTTATGTCGGCCTGTCGAGCCGCAACTATGGCCAGCCTGTTGAGCTTA
>Ga0316191_10002100_pt1 | contig 14373 bp, 14 predicted proteins | sample Eddworburr2cm_MG_FD_204928 | JGI IMG/M metagenome (GOLD analysis project Ga0316191, IMG submission 204928) | Coastal sediment microbial communities from Maine, United States - Eddy worm burrow 2 cm | ecosystem: Environmental > Aquatic > Marine > Coastal > Sediment | place: USA: Maine...
CGAAATGACGGACCACGAGATTGGACGCGTCATTCAGGCCATCGATGACATCGGACAACTGGACAACACGCTGGTGTTCCTCGTCTACGGCGACAACGGAACAAGTTCCGAAGGTGGCCGGAACGGTATGTTCAGTGAAATGACGTATTTCAACGGCGTTCAGGAACAGGTCTCTGACATGTTGGGCAAGCTTGATAAATGGGGTGGTCCTGAAACCTATCCGCATATGGCTGCCGGTTGGGCTGTGGCGTTCGATACGCCCTACAAATGGACCAAACAAGTCGCTTCAGACCATGGCGGTACAAAGGTTGGCATGGTGATGCACTGGCCTGAAGGTTTTGCCGCCAAGGGCGAGCAACGCGAGCAGTTTCACCATGTCATCGATGTTGCGCCGACCATTCTCGAAGCTGCCGGCTTGCCAGAGCCCAGAGTTGTAAACGGAGTGCCGCAGCGCTCTATGGATGGGGTAAGCATGGCCTATCTGTTTGAAGATGCAGACGCAGAAGAGCGGCGTAAAACGCAGTACTTCGAAATGTTTGGCAATCGTGCCATTTATCACGAGGGGTGGTTTGCGCGTACAATCCACAAGGCCCCATGGGAGCCGAAACCGCGCAGACCACTGGCCGAAGACATCTGGGAGCTCTACGATACGACCACCGATTTTTCGCTGACAAACGATCTGGCACAAGAGTATCCGGACAAACTTGCCAAATTGCAGGATGTGTTTCTCGTGGAAGCGGCCCGCAACAAAGTTCTGCCGATCGACGATCGCACGTTCCAAAGGATCAACGGAGAGTTGGTAGGACGGCCGGATGTTATGAAAGGCCGTACATCTTTGACCCTGTCTCAGGGCATGAGCGGGATTACCGAAAACGTATTTCTCAACATCAAAAACAAATCCAAAACGATCACCGCGAATGTTGTCGTAGAAGATGATGGCGGCAACGGTGCGATCATTGTACAGGGTGGCCGTTTCGGTGGCTGGGGAATGTACATCAAGGACGGTGTACCGGGCTATGATTACAATTTCCTCGGTTTGGAGCGTTTTTCTGTGGTCGGCACCGAAAGGCTTTCCCCCGGACAACACACCATTCGGTTCGAATTTGACTATGATGGCGATGGCATAGGCAAAGGCGGACTGGGCGTGCTTTACGTAGACGACGTCAAGGTTGCTGAAAACAGGATCGACCGGACCCAACCCATGGTGTTTTCGGCGGATGAAACTGCTGACGTGGGCATTGATCTTGCTACACCGGTGATTGAGGTCATCGGAGCGGAGGCCGCGTCTCGGTTCAATGGGGAAATCAACAGCGTGACCATTGAGGTACGTTGATTTCTGTCACGACTTCCGCAGGCAAGGTCATGCCTGCGGAAACTTGCTTTATCACCCTACACAACCAACGGAGAAACCCGCATGCAAAGTCTGATCGGTTACGTTTTTTCAGCCGTCGCCGTTCTGTTGGCGGCTACCTCGTCGCCCGCAGTTCGCGCGGAAGAAACACACGCAAGAGACATTCTGAAGTCCATGTCCGAATACATGGCAGGATTAGACACAATTCGCTTTGAGTATGATGCGACGCTGGATGTGGTAACAACCGATGGTCAGATACTTGGCCTTGCGAATTCCGGCATGGCTGAATTGATGAGGCCGGACAAATTTCGGGCAACGCGCAACGGTGGCTACGCGGCGCTTGAGGTCGTTCTAAACAAAGATGAAATCTACGTCGCGGCACACCATGCCGGCATCTATGTGCAGGCTCCGGTCACGGGTGGACTGGATGGCATGTTCGACCTTCTTCGCCAACAGCATGGTTTCATATTACCAGCCGCAGATCTGCTGGGAACGGATGCCTACGGTGTTTTGATGTCGGAAGTAACGGATGTAAAAGATCTGGGGGTGGGCATGATCCGCGGCCAGCTTTGCGATCACCTTGCCTTTCGCACGCCGGAAGTGGACTGGCAAATCTGGATCGCAGCTTCGGGTGTCCCCTATCCGTGCCGCTTTGTTATTGCGACCCACACATTCCAACAGGGGCCGCGCTACACGCTGGATATCCGAAACTGGCAAAGTGACATCACCTTGAACGCCGATCGGTTTTCCATATCAACGCCGGACAACCTGCGCGCGGAAACCACAGACGCGTTAAAGTCAGCCGTCACAGAGTTTCCAGCCCACTTCATGATCGGAGCAAACCAATGAAACCCCTGCGCAGTGCCTTTATAGTGCTTTCAATTCTGCTTATGTCTATAGTCTCAGTTGAAACGGCTACTTTCTTAAACATCCCTGGCTTTTCCGGATTTTTTTCCAAAGCGGAAGCGCGCATGGGTCGCCCTGTCACGCCGGTCAGCGTCGCAGGCGCAGGTCGCCGAACAGTCCGCAGGTGTGCCGCGGGCGTTTACAACTGCTAGAACCCGCGCGGCAGCTCCCTACCCCGACCCTGTATTCGGGAATACTTGTACTGAGGTTACCAGACGCGCATCCATTTTTTGTGCAAACGTTTTAATCCAGATGTGAAAGCCAATGCGCAATGTGCGTGTAACGCGAAACTGCATCTCGATCATGTGTGTTTTTCTGTTGGCTGCCGTTTCAGGCTGCGGTCAACGGGGCACTTTGGCTTTGCTGCCTGAAAACAGTTTGACGACGCAGGAAAAAACCGTTCTGGTCGCAGCGCCTCGTTCGCCAGCACCACCGCCAGAGTTCTTCAGACAGGCCCGATAAAATAAAACCGTCGCCGCAGGTTTTCTGTCCCGTCCAAACGCCAACCAATTGAAATAAAACACTCTAAATACGACCGTATTAATCCCGAAGAACAGTTTCTTGTGACATCCATTAATTGTTTTGACACGCAGCAGGACTTTATGCGCGCGGTGAACGTGGAACTTGCACCTCAACCCGACGGAAATAATCAGAGATCCGTTTTCGTTCATGGCTTAGACACCAATTTTTCCGAAATCGTGACGCGTGATGTGGCCCTGGTGTTCGATACTGGTCGCCCGGTCGAGCACATCATGTACCCTTGGCCATCTGCTTGAAGTGTCCTGAAAGATCTGGATGAGCGTGAAAGTGCCCTGTTTACGCGAGATGCCCTGACTGAGACGTTCCAAGCAGTGTCGCAGTCTCATCACTGCAACTATCCTGTCGTGGCTCACTCAATGGGAGCGTTTGTCGTCATGGACGCCTTGAGAGTGCTGGCACTGGAAAACAATATCCAAACCCTGCGCAAAATGAAGGATGTTGTTCTGATTTCCGCTGATCCGGATGTTGACGTCTGCCTGAAACAAGCGCCCCCCGTCTTGGCAGCGGGGATAGCGCCCGGACACCCCGATGTAGCGCTCGATACGCATACATTCTTATTCTTGATCGTTTTCAACCTCCGGCAGTGCAACTATCTTAAAATGGGCTATCCGGCCCTGTGCAAGCCATTCGGCATGCGGGTCTGCTTGTTTTTACCGCGTTCACAATCGTTCCTGCACAAGCGGTTATCTGCAGAACGCACGGCAATTGTTCTAAAACCATAAGGATAGTTTTGTTGGTGCGGGTGAAGGGACTCGAACCCCCACGCCATAGGCGCCAGAACCTAAATCTGGTGCGTCTACCAATTCCGCCACACCCGCACAGCCATCCCGAAGCCGGGTCGCTGTCGACCTCCTAGCAAAACCCGATCAGACTTGCGAGAGGAAAAACACGAAAAAGAAGGGGCGACATTAAGGCTTTGGTATCATATTGTTTCCATAACCTTGAGGCAGGTTACAAAGGAAGAACGCCCATGAAGCCGAAAACGGCCGGGCGCACCACTGGCAGTTGCCATGATGCGGACCCAATTCGCGCTGTGAACGTTGCGGCGTTTGATGCAGCAGGCACGACGACGTGCGGCATAACCCCTGACGCGAAGATCGTTACGATGGACGGCTTGCGCCAACTGCAAGACCTGCGAGTCGGCGACAGGCTGGTCACGCGCAATCAGGGCGCTGTACCCGTTAAATCCATTGAGCAGCACAGCATCGTTACCCGCGCCGTCTATATCATTGCCGGATCGCTTGGTCACACCCAACCTGACCGAGATACACTTTTGCCCGCAGGACAAACAATTCACGTGCGGGATTGGCGTGCGTGGATTTTTGGACAATCGGACAGCATCCTAGCCGCTGCGGGCAGTTTGGTGGACGGAGAGTTCGTGCGCGACATCGGCTTTATGCCACTCACGCTTTATCGAATTAGATGTGACAGCCCCCAAATCATCTACGCGGACGGTATGGAGCTAGGAATCGAAAGCACGTCCAGGCCCATTGTGTCATTGGCCACAGCCCCCTACGCAAGCTGAGCCCTTAACACTTCGGGCAATATGTCGACCAAGTCTTCTGCGATGAGGCCCGGGCCAAAGGCACGCGCGGCTTCGACATGCAGCCACACTGCAACTTCGGCCATATTAAACAGCTCACCTGATACTTCTGAGGCCGCAAGCCCCGCAATCAATCCCGCCAAGACATCGCCGGCACCTGCCGTCGCCAGCCATGGAACGGCGCGACCAAAACTGGCCGAATGCAGACTTGCCGCACCATCCGGCGCCGCGATCACTGTGTCGACGCCCTTAAGCAGTATCAGACAACCCGCACGCGCAGCAGCCAATCGCGCCACATCCAGTTTGGACAGATGACCGCGACGCGCAGCACACAAATCCGGAAACAAACGCCCAAATTCGCCTTCATGCGGTGTTAGAATCGTTCGAGTATGTACGGCCTTGAACAAAGTCTCCGGACTATCTGCGAAACTCGTCAGCGCATCAGCATCAAGTACAACGACCGGGTCCCGTCCAGCCGCTTGGCCAGCCCTTCGTTCGAGCGCCTCCAGCACCAAGGCCTGGGTTCTGTCCGAGACACCCATGCCCGGCCCCAGCACGAAACCACTCACGCGATCATCCGCGACATCTGCAATGGCCCCGTCTTTGGGCAAGGCGTTTAGCATTACCGCATCCAGTCGCGCGGCGTTCTCTTGCAGTGCTGCAGTTGGGCAGACGACTGTTACCAGCCCCGCTCCGACACGCAAGGCAGATCGCGCGGCGAGACGCGCCGCACCACCGCGCCCCACACCGCCGGCCAGGACCATAACATGCCCGTGTTCGTACTTGTGACCACCGTGCTGCATCTTGCTCATCAGTGATGCTGGCCATCTGCGCAACGGGCGCCCCGCAAACACAGGCTCAACGAGACGGGCACGTTCCGGGTCGGGCGCAGCCGTCAATGGGCTTTTTTCCAATGCATCACCGCGCAACCCGATATCGACCACACGCAGTTTCTGGCACAAGAGCGGCCCCATCCCAAGGTAATGCCCCGGCTTGGGACTATGGAACGTTACCGTCAGATCAGCAGCGTTCATCATAGTAGGCCACGGGTTGAAATCCGGATCATCAACATCGCCCGCAAACGGTATCATGCCAGAATCGAGGTTCAGCCCCGAAGGACAATCGACTGCTACCTTGCGAATCTTGTAGGCTTGTTTCCAGTGCGCACAGGCAGAACGATCCAGCATCACGGCAACTTCGTCCGGAAGGTGTCTCGTCAAGCCAATGCCGAATACGGCATCAACGATTAGATCCGGGCGGGGCTTTTCGCGAAAACCGTCAGGCTGCCAGTCGCAAACCGGATTTGTTTCAATCCACCGGTCGTGATTGGCGCGCGCATCGGGCGGAAGCTTTTCAACAGCCCCGTATAAATAGACATCAACACCCCACCCCCGGCTTGCCAACAGACGGGCGATTACAAATCCGTCTCCGCCGTTATTGCCCGGCCCGCAAAGAACAGCGGCCCGCAACTCTGCATCTTGCCATTCAGGCCAATTCTCGAAGATTGCGTCGCATACCCCTTGTCCTGCGCGCTCCATCAACTCAAGACCGGTTACCTCGCCTGAATCGATAGCCAGCTTTTCCAGTCTACGCATTTGTTCTGAAGTGAGAAGCTCTGTCACTGGATCATACCTTTAGTTTCCATTGTGCCTATTTTTTAATCGTTAAGCGTTATTTTTTGGCGGTGCACATGCAAATTTGCGTGCTTCTTACCCCCTTTATCCTCTATCCATGGACCCTAATACCCCAAGATGATCTGAACTTTTCTGGAACCGGCAAGGGAGGCCCCCAATGAAAAAGATCGAGGCAGTGATTAAGCCTTTCAAATTGGACGAAGTCAAAGAGGCGCTTCAAGAAGTCGGAGTTCAAGGCTTGTCCGTCATCGAAGTCAAAGGCTTCGGACGACAAAAGGGACATACTGAACTGTACCGTGGCGCCGAGTATGTCGTAGACTTTTTACCGAAAGTTAAAATCGAAATCGTACTGGATGACGATATGGTTGATGCCGCGATAGAGGCAATCGTATCCGCTGCAAAAACTGAAAAGATCGGCGACGGCAAGATTTTTGTCAGTCCGGTCGAGCAGACAATCCGCATTCGTACCGGCGAAATGGGTTCAGACGCGCTCTGAACTCCGTAACCGTTTACTGCACTATCATTCCAAACCAAGAGGGATATCCGAGAATGAGCAAAGAACTACTCAAGATGATCGCCGATGAAGGCGCAGAATACGTCGACATTCGCTTTACCGACCCGCGCGGCAAGTTGCAGCACGTTACGGTGATAGCCGATCTGGTCGACGAAGACTTCCTTGAAGAAGGGTTCATGTTTGACGGCTCCTCGGTTGCGGGCTGGAAGTCCATCGAAAACTCCGACATGAAACTGATGCCGGACGTGGAAAGTGCATATGTTGACCCGTTCTATGCGGAAAAGACAATTTGCATCCACTGCTCTATCGTTGAACCTGACACTGGCGAGGCGTACGAGCGCGACCCACGCGGCACTGCCGAAAAAGCAGAAGCTTATCTGAAATCAACAGGCATCGGCGACGTGGCTTATATGGGCCCAGAAGCGGAATTCTTCCTTTTTGATAATGTCAAATTCTCAAATACAATCAACAAGGTATCATACGAAGTTGATGCGGTTGATGCGTCTTGGAATACAGATACCGACTACGAGATGGGCAACATGGGTCACCGACCCGGCGTTAAGGGTGGTTACTTTCCGGTAAACCCAACTGACGAAGCCCAGGATTTGCGGTCAGAGATGCTGTCGACAATGAAGCGTCTGGGCATGAAAGTCGACAAGCACCACCACGAAGTGGCGTCCTGTCAGCACGAGCTTGGCCTGATCTTTGACAGCCTGACAAAGCAGGCGGATGAGTTGCAGAAATACAAATACGTGATCCACAATGTGGCACACGCATACGGTAAATCTGCTACATTCATGCCAAAGCCGATCTACGGTGACAACGGCACGGGCATGCACGTGAACATGTCCATCTGGAAAGATGGCAAACCCTTGTTCGCAGGCGATAAATACGCCGACCTAAGCCAGGAAGCGCTGTATTTCATCGGCGGCATCCTTACCCATGCGAAAGCGCTGAATGCCTTCACTAACCCGGCGACAAACAGCTACAAACGCTTGATCCCGGGGTTCGAAGCACCTGTTCTGCGCGCTTACTCTGCACGTAACCGGTCAGGTTGTGTGCGTATTCCATGGACAGAAAGCCCGAAAGCCAAGCGCGTCGAGGCCCGCTTCCCTGATCCCGCAGCAAACCCCTACCTGTGTTTTGCCGCCCTGCTGATGGCCGGTCTTGACGGTATCCAGAACAAAATCGACCCCGGTGAAGCGATGGATAAAAACCTGTATGATCTCCCGGCAGAAGAACTTGCGGGTATCCCAACGGTTTGTGGCAGCCTGCGCGAAGCTATGGAAGAGCTTGAGGCAGACATGGACTTCTTGCTGGCTGGTGACGTGTTCACCAAAGATCAGATCGAAGGCTATATCGAGCTGAAGATGGAAGAGATCGAAAAGTACGAACACACGCCTCACCCTGTTGAGTTTGGCATGTACTACAGCTGCTGATCACCAGCTTCTGTATGAAAAGAAGGCGCTCCGCGATGCGGGGCGCTTTTTTTGTTTGAAGACGCTCTACTCTGGCTGCACGCGCGCCACGTATGTGTGTATCGTGAAAACGACAGCTTGGGTTTCTGGCAGCCGCAAAATAGACTGTCGTTCCGCGCGCAAATATGGTGCTGCTGATGCATCTTTGCTTGTTGGGTGTTTTGCAGCTTGAGCTTCTGTCAGCGGCTGGAACAGATCAGGGTTGTCATACGGCAGGTAATTGTTGCGCCAGATCGGTCTGCCGACCTGCACACCGTCAAACATCCGCTGCACACGTCTGGCCATGCTGGCATCATAGCTGTCAACTCTTGAATGAATGCGCGACAACGGGCGGCCCGCCTTTTCGGCGAGCGTCCAGCCCGCCGGAAAACAGAGGATCGCCGCGGCCAGCAGATGCTCGTCGCCCTGTTTTTGCAAAATACAGATATCTTCCTGAACGACCTTTCCCAGAGTGGCCAAAGGGTTATCCGCTTCTTGGTCGACTTCGCTCCCATCGGGGCAGAAAATATGGCGCGATGTCAGACTGAAACCAAACGCAGGCAAACGCTGCAGAATTTCATGGTACACCTCGCTTATCGCGGGTGTCGCATTCTGGCCTTGCCAAAGAACAGCATCGCGTTTTCGCGCGATCAAATGTCGGCGGTAGGCGACCTGCTGCACATAGGTCGCGTCTACATTGATCCATGTCTTATCGCCAAGCGGCCGCACACCGGGAAGGCTTGCATTGGGCTCTAGATCGGCCGGGATCTCGTCATTCAAAATTTCCATCATCGCAGCCACACTAACGGATACCATTTGTCCGTCAGCAAAAAACGACATCGCATTGTGTCGGTAAACAGCAAACACAAAGCGCGTTTTCTTGGAATTCTATACGACAGGACAGCAAGGCAAACCCAGATGAATTCCCATTTCAGAGACACCCGCAAAATTGATCCGACAAAAGGCGCGCATTTAGGCGACGGCACGCCAAACGACATGGACCGGATTGAAATCGGCCCAACCCAGCTGGCGTTTGGCGAATGGGCTGCTGCGGGGCTTGAGTTGCCCGACCTGCCCATAATGCGCGCCTATCGCCATAAACGGCTGACCGATCACATCGTCAGCCGCGGCTATGCCGGACTGCTGATGATCGACCCGCTGAACATTCGCTATGCAACCGACAGCACCAATATGCAGCTTTGGAATACGCACAACCCTTTCCGTGCAGTATTGCTATGCGCTGATGGCTATATGGTCATGTGGGATTACAAAAACTCGCCGTTTCTAAGTGAGTTTAACCCGCTTGTCCGCGAACAACGCTCTGGCGCGGATTTGTTTTATTTCGACCGAGGCGACAAGGTCGATGTGGCTGCGGACGTCTTCGCCAATGAGGTACGTATTCTCTTGGCAGAACACGCACCGGGTCTGAAAAAACTCGCGGCTGACAAGCTTATGATCCATGGGATGCGTGCGCTTGAGGCACAAGGCTTCATCATTATGGAAGGCGAAGAAGTCACGGAAAAGGCCCGTTCGGTCAAGGGGCCGGACGAAATCAAAGCAATGCGATGTTCATCGCATGCCTGTGAAACAGCGGTGCGTTTGATGGAAGACTTTGCCCGCGCCAATGTAGGCGACGGCGTGACCTGCGAGAATGACATCTGGGCCGTTTTGCATGCCGAGAATGTGCGCCGAGGTGGCGAATGGATCGAAACACGGCTACTGGCGTCAGGACCCAGATCAAACCCGTGGTTTCAGGAATGTGGGCCACGCGTGTGCCAACAAAACGAGATCATCTCATTTGATACCGATCTGGTGGGGTCATATGGCATATGCACAGATATCTCGCGCAGTTGGTGGATCGGCGATCGCAAACCGCGCGCCGATATGATTTATGCCATGCGCCACGGGGTCGAGCATATCCAGCAGAATATGGAAATGCTCAAACCCGGTGTAATGATCCCCGAACTTTCAGCTAACACGCATGTGTTGGACGCAAAGTACCAAAAGCTGAAATATGGCTGCCTGATGCATGGTGTCGGCTTGTGTGACGAATGGCCGTTGGTGGCCTATCCGGACCATGCCGTGGCTGGCGCATACGACTACCCGTTGGAACCGGGTATGACGCTTTGCGTCGAAGCGTTGGTCAGCGAAGAGGGAGGTGATTTCTCGATAAAGCTGGAAGACCAGGTCTTGATCACTGAAGACGGTTTTGAAAACCTAACGCAATACCCCTTTGATGCTGCCTTGATGGGTCAAACCTGAAGGGGTTGTCCTTAGTCGAGCACCTCGAAAATCGCATCACATAGTGCCGGACCACGCATTTTAAAATGGTGCCGCGCCCCGCGTTCGTTCGGATGGTACGGGTCTTTGACGCGCCCCGCATCGTTACGGCGGAAAAACGCGACAGTGCTTTGATTGACCTTTGTTGTCTCGGCGGTGATGCCTTCCACAAAAACACAGCGGTTGCCCGTTTTGGCGAAGGCGTTTTTAATGTTTTCCTGCGCTGTTGCCCGTACCTTTGCGACTTTGGTGGTATGTGCGGGCGCAGTTGTCATAAAGATACAAGGCAAGTCAGCCGGCAAATGCTGTGACAAACGTTTTGCGTCAGCGACAGCCAGGGCAGGATCATCGGCCCATCTGCGCGCAGCATTGCCCAGAAACGTCAGGATAAGCAGTTCCGGCGCGTAATACCCGGGCTGGAACATCGCCTCGAACGGGGATTTTCCCGCCTCGCAAAACTGGTAATTGCGCCCCTGCCCCATTTGTTTGAACTGATTTTTTGTTTTATTAACAACGCCGTATGAGCCTGCATTCACCTGCCATTTCGGATCGACATCGCAAATGGACGCTTTGGCGGCCCCTTTGCGCGCCATCCAAGAATGAATAGACGTAGAACGCACACCAATAACGCCAACTTGCATGTCGCCCAGCTTTTTAAGTTTGCGTTTCTCACGACCGGACGCGTTGCAGGATGCGGCAATGTCAGACATAAAATCTACGAACACGGGGCCCGAGCCGAAAGATATCTGGCTATCGCCCAAAACCAGTATGTCGGGGCTTTTGAACTCGTCTGCCGTTGCGGGCAGCGGCCATGCCAGCAGCCCAGCCAACAGGCTTGGGATCAGCTTGCTCCAAAGTGTCTGCAGCGGCATCCAATTCCTCCTGCGCGCGGCCATCTTACGGGTCAGTTTCACCATATGTAGCGGCAAATCAATGGTGTGCCGCTAAACATGCGCGTGAAGTGTCCGTGAAGACGCAGCGCCGCGCGCCTTGTGTTTTGCATCAAAAAGCACGTCCGTGTGATCGGGCTGTTACAAGGCTTGTTTTGGGCAGGCATCCGGCCCACTTTGGCTGTCGACAAAGGAGCCTGCACATGCCCACAAAACGCATCGAATTTCCCGGGCACAGCGGTGCTCAGCTGGCCGCGCGATTGGATTTGCCCGACGGCCCACTTGTCGCGACGGCTTTATTTGCTCACTGTTTCACCTGTGGTAAGGACATTCCCGCGGCGCGGCGTATCGCTGCGCGTTTGTCGGCCTTGGGGGTCGCGGTGTTGCGGTTCGACTTTACCGGTTTGGGCCATTCCAGCGGTGAGTTTGCAAACACTTCTTTTACATCAAATGTAGACGATCTGCTTGCTGCAAACTCTTATCTGGCGGCACAAAACATGACACCGTCGCTTATCATTGGTCATTCACTGGGTGGTGCCGCAGTACTGAAAGCGGCCGCCGCTCTTGATACAATCAAGGCCGTCGTGACCATCGGCGCGCCCTTTGATCCCGGCCATGTAACCCACAACTTTGCAGACGCGATCCCCCAGATTAAGACAAAAGGTGCTGCCGACGTCAATCTGGGCGGACGTGTTTTCAGCATCGGGAAAGGGTTCCTTGAGGACGTGGCCAAAGCTAAAATGGGTCCTGCCGTTGCCAACCTGAATGCAGCCCTTTTGGTGCTGCACGCCCCGCGCGATGAAATCGTCGGAATTGAGAATGCGGGTGAAATATTCACAGCGGCAAAACATCCCAAAAGCTTTGTGACACTGGATGGTGCAGATCACCTTGTTACCCGCGCACAAGACGCGGAATATGTCGCCAGTGTTATTGCTACATGGTCTGAACGCTATCTGGACATTCATCGCCCCGCGCCGCCCCCCGGTGCGCCAGAAGGCGTGTTGCGCGTCAGCGAAGCAGACCCGAAGGGCTTTTTGACGGATATCACCTCGGGGGATGGGCACCATTTGGTCGCTGACGAACCGCTTGCCTATGGGGGGACGAACAAAGGCCTGTCGCCCTACGGCTTGCTCTCTGCCGGTCTGGGCGCTTGCACCTCGATGACCATCCGGATGTATGCGCGCCGCAAACAGTGGCCGCTGGACCAAGTGTCGGTCGATGTCAATCACGACAAAGTACATGCGCAAGACGCAGAAACCGGTGTAGGAGACAAAATCGACACATGGCACCGGCGCATTACGCTCACCGGCAATCTGGATGAAGAACAGCGCGCCCGCCTGCTTGAGATTGCAGACAAGTGCCCCGTTCACAGAACGCTTGAGCGTAGTTCAACCGTAATAACCGAACTGGTTGACGTTTGACGCAGGGTTACCGCCGCGCGCGTGCGCGCCCGCCGGAAGGTCTGTGCACAGGTTTGCTGGCGACCGGAGGCCTGGAGAACCCGGGATCGATCCCGCCACCCGGCGGACGGACAGGTCTATCCGGCCGGTCTGGTCTGTCAGGTCGGCCAGGTCTGTCAGGTGGCCGATAACCCGGTCGGTAACTGCCATAGTAGTAGTCGTTCCACAGCATCGAATCGTAGTAAACTGTCGCCGAGGTGCGCGTCGTTGATGGATCACAGGCTGACAAGACCATGGCCGCGGTAAAACCAATTGTGATGATCAGCGATTTTCTTTTTATGGACATCATGGACCCCTTACCTGACCGCTTTTAAGGATGCGAGCATCGCATTGATGTCGCCTACAGGGTCCGTATCAGCCCCCGCTTCAAAAACGACGACGGCGATCGCGACGCGACTGTCGGGCAGATCAACAGCCAGTACGGTAAAATCGATGGCCTTCCCGTTCCGACGGCCCTGTCCTGCGATACGGCGCGCGGGCATACCGCCCACCTGACGCTGCGTAGGCGCGCCGACCGATGCGTCTTTGACCAAAAACGGGCCGATGTCGCGGAGATAGGCCCCCGCTTCTTCCAGTGTTGATACACCATGCGGAGAGATCACGCCGACCCAGACCCCCGGATGGGCATCAGGTGTCATCCCAAAAACGCGCGACACATCGCGGATGTCGTCTGCGTCGGGTCCTGCCAGATCACGCAGCCCACCGGTGCGCAGCGACCAAAAATCCGGCACTTCAAGCGTGAACAACGGGCGGTCGCCGTCTGTGTAGATTACGGATGTACCCGCGCTCGAGAGCGCCGGCAAACAAACCAAAACCGCCGCACAGAGCGTCCGGCGCAGTAATTTGGGCAATGCGAAAATCATTTTAGAGGCTCACCATGTTATATCTGCGGTCAATTGAGACAGTTTTTCAGACACCTGTCCAGTGACGAAGATTGACCTGTGTGCAACGAAAAAGGGCCCGCGACACGCGCAGGCCCCTTTTACACATTCAAAAATTTTACTTACGAGCGTCGCCGACCAGTTTCCAAACCAGTGGCAGCAGCAACGCGGCCAGCACCAGTTTGAGTGCATCACCCAACAAGAACGGGGTCAGGCCCCACTGCAGGATCGGTTGGTCCCAGCCGTAAAGCTGGCCCAGCCACAACAAGCCTGGAACGTAGATCAGCGCGTTGCCGATCAGCATGGCAAGCGCCATCAGACCCACCGACCGGTCCCAGCCCCGCTCGGCACACACGCCGAGTGTAAGCGTCGCCAAGACATAGCCGACCAGATAACCGCCTGTGCCACCCATCATGTAGGTCAGGCCGCTTGCTTCAGCTGTCGAACTTGCGAAGACGTCAAAGCCCAACGCGCCGATCAGCAAGTAGCCGATAATGGTCGCCAATCCTAGGCGCGCACCGTAGGCCGCACCAATTGTCAGGACAGCGAATGTGCCCATTGTCACCGGAACCGGTGTGCCAATGAAGACTTTTGTTTTCGCCGCGACGGCCAAAACAGCGATACCGACCAAAACGAGAATGACCTGCTTGACCAGTCGACCAGCGCCCTCGCGCGGGCCGACTATATCTGCCAAAGGGGAATGAGAAGCGGTGAGTTGCATGAATTATATCTCCAATTCGAATACTCTTGGCCCATGAATGCCGCAGCACGCCGCGCCGCGCAAGGGCTGAAGCACTAAAGCCGCCGGTATTGTGTGACTGCCGTGTAATCCTTGCGGGGGCCCAGCACCCGCCAGTGCACCGCAAACACAGGCCAGTCCGAAAAGTCATAAGTGACTTGATAGGTGGCCCTGTTCT
>Ga0316191_10002101_pt1 | contig 14371 bp, 10 predicted proteins | sample Eddworburr2cm_MG_FD_204928 | JGI IMG/M metagenome (GOLD analysis project Ga0316191, IMG submission 204928) | Coastal sediment microbial communities from Maine, United States - Eddy worm burrow 2 cm | ecosystem: Environmental > Aquatic > Marine > Coastal > Sediment | place: USA: Maine...
ATTGTTGCTGGTGCAGTGCACATAATCTACTCCACTGGGCACAACATAGTCCCTGGGTATGTAACTGTAGTTCTGGTCCTTAGAACTGGCCATTACCTCAACTTCTCCCAGGATTTTTGCTTCTTTTATGGCTTTGCTGCTCCATGTGCCCGTATCCAGATAGGCTGCTTTCCCGCCAATTGTCATCAGGTTGTAGGGTACCATTAAAAATTCAAGACTGGCTCCTCCCTGGAGAAATAGAACCGAATAACCTTTGCCTTCGAGGTCCATCAACTCGAGGACCAATTTTCTCGCCTTTTCCATCACAGCGACAAAATCAGCACTGCGATGGGAGATTTCTATGAGTGAAAGATCCAGGTTGTTGAAATTTACGACGGCTTCTGACGCCTGCTTCAATACACTTTGGGGAAGGATGCACGGACCTGCACTGAAATTGTGTTTTTTCATCAATTTTGATTTTACAGAGGAGTTTTGTCTCTACTGCAAAATTGATAAAATTCTTTGACAAATGCCGTATCTCAAGGTTAAAAAAAGTTGCCTGATCTCTACTTGGCTTCGTAGCTAATACAAGGAATGATCATCTCTTCAAGTGATATTCCGCCGTGCTGATAGGTATTCTTGTAATACTTGACGTAATGATTGTAGTTGTTCGGATAGGCGAAGAAGAAATCTTCTTTCGCAAAAATGAACGAGCTGCTCAGGTGAAGGGCAGGGAGGAAGATGTCTTTTGGATCTTTTACCTCATAGACCTCTTTCTCGTTATAGCTCAAGCTTTTTCCCGTTTTGTAACGGAGGTTGGAACTGATATTCTTGTCTCCGACCACCTTGGAGGGCCGTGAAGTGTTGATGGTGCCGTGATCGGTAGTGATGATCAGGTTCAGTCCCATTTTCTGAGCGTTCTGAATGATTTCGAGCAGGGGCGAATTTCTAAACCAACTCAGGGTCAATGATCTGTAAGCCTTGTCATCGCTGGCCAGTTCTTTGATCATGTCCATTTCGGTTCGCGAATGGGACAGCATGTCTACAAAGTTGTACACCACTACCGTCAGGTCATTGTCCTTGATCTTTGCCAGGTTGGAGGCAAGATCCTTGCCCTGGCTGACGGTGGTAATTTTGTAATACTCATGGGAGAGGTTCAGGCCCAGCCTTTTCAGGTTCTCCGTGAGGAATTCCCCTTCGAACAGGTTCTTTCCGCCTTCGTCGGTATCGTTCTTCCAGTATTGTGGATACTTTTTCTCCATCTCCAAAGGGGTCAGCCCTGAGAAGAGGGCATTTCTCGCGTACTGGGTGGCCGAAGGCAGGATACTGAAATACGCGACTTCCTCGGTTGGCTTGTAGTATTCGTTGATAACGGGCTCCAATACTCTCAATTGATCATAGCGCAGGTTGTCAATCACAACCAGAAGCGTTCCCTTGTCCTTTCTCAATTTCGGAGCAATCACCTCCTTAAACAGTTGATGAGACAACACCGGGGCATCTCCGCCATGAAACCAGTCTCTGTAATTTTTCTTGATGAACTTGTAAAACTGGGAATTGGCCTCTTCTTTCTGGCTTTCCAGTATTTCGGTCATCCCTGGATCCGATATGGATTCGAGCTGTATTTCCCAGTGCACCAGCTTCTTGTAAAGATCGATCCAGTCCTGGTACGTATTGACCATGGCCAGGTCCATGGAAATCTTTCTGAATTCCTGCTGATAGTTCGAGGTTGTCTTTTCCGACACCAAACGTCCAATGTCGAGGTTCTTTTTCAGGCTCAGCAGTATTTGGTTCGGATTGACGGGTTTGATCAGGTAGTCAGCAATCTTAGATCCGATGGCCTCCTCCATAATATACTCTTCCTCACTCTTAGTGATCATGATGACGGGAAGGTTCGGGTGCTTCTCCTTGATCTGGGACAAGGTTTCAAGACCCGAAAGACCGGGCATGTTCTCATCGAGAAAGACAATGTCGAATTGTTCCTCGTTCACGCTTTCAACCGCGTCGGCGCCATTGGTGCAGGGAACCACCTCGTAATTCTTCTTTTCCAAAAAAAGCATGTGAGGTTTGAGAAGTTGAATTTCATCGTCTACCCATAGTATTTTACCTGAACTCATTCTAAATCAATTATGCCAAATTAGTTAAATGAAACCTTTATTTTTGTTCTGTTGCCCAGACACGCAAGGAAGGAATTTATTCGGAAAAGTACAAAAAACGAGCTTAAAATTTTGAAAAAACTCAAATTATTTAATGACCCCATATATGGGTTTATAACGGTTAAAAACCCTTTGGTTTTTCAGGTCATTGAACATCCTTATTTTCAACGCCTCAGGCGAATATCCCAGATGGGGCTTTCCTATTTGGTTTACCCCGGGGCTCATCACACCCGGTTTCATCACGTGATTGGCTGCACCTTTCTCATGCAGAAGGCCATAGAGACACTGAGGCTCAAGGAGGTTGACATCAGCCCGGAGGAGGAAGAGGCTCTGTTGTTGGCCATCCTGATGCATGACCTGGGTCACGGTCCATTTTCCCATGCACTCGAAGGTTGCTTCGTTCAGGGCATGGGGCACGAGGAGCTGTCCCTGAAGTTTATGGAATCACTCAATGAGCAGTTTGACAAAAGGTTGGAAATGGCCATGGCGATGTTCAAGGGAGAATACCCAAGGCAATTCATGAATCAGCTGATTTCAAGCCAGCTGGATATGGATAGACTCGATTATTTGAAAAGGGACAGTTTCTACAGCGGGGTGGCCGAAGGGAATTTGAATGCGGAAAGACTGATTTCCATGCTTTGCGTCAGAAATGATCAGCTGGCCATAGAAGAGAAAGGAATCTATTCGGTCGAAAAGTTCATCATGGCCAGGCGATTCATGTATTGGCAGGTATACCTGCATAAAACTGGACTGGCTGCAGAAAATATACTGGTCAAAATCATCAAGCGGTCTAGAGAATTGATACGGGCCGGCAAAGAAGTCCCGATGACCCCGGTTCTCGGTGTATTTATGGAAAAAGAGTTGACCTCCGAGTCGTTTGAAGAGAAATACCTGGAAGCTTATGCCAAACTGGATGACACAGACCTGATCCACGGGATGAAAGCCTGGTGCGATCATGAAGACTTTATTCTTTCCTACTTGTCGCGGTCCGTTGTGAACCGCAGGCTTCCGAAGGTGGTCATGTCAGACAAACCTTTTCAGCGGGATGAGATTGATCATATCAGAAAGAAAATTGGGGCACGATTCGGTATCGATAAATCGGAACTGGATTATCTCGTCTATTCCGGAGAGGTCAGCAATCTGGCCTATAAGACTGAACCTACGGGTATTAGAATCGCCCTTAAAAAAGGAGAGACGATTGATATCAAAGATGCCTCGGACTATGCTGGAATCGATGGTTTGAATCAAAAAACCACCCGATATTTTCTATGCTATCCAAAGAAGGGAACATAAATGATGAGGATTGGTCAATTTTTGTATTTTTGCAAACACCGGAAGAAAACGGAATAATACTTATCTTTTGAAATTTACGGCTAAACAAATCTCCGACATTCTCAATGGCACTGTGATTGGCGATCCTGAAGTGGAAGTCCACAAGCTGTCAAAAATTGAAGAAGGGGACCAGGGTTCGCTCAGTTTTTTGTCGAATCCAAAATACAATTCCTGGTTGTACACGACCGATGCCTCGGTGGTAATCGTGAAGGAGGACTTTGTCCCTGACAGGGAAGTCGGAAGCACCCTGATCAAGGTGGAGGATCCTTATCTGGCTTTTACCAAGATTTTGGAGTATTACAATCAGATCAAGCTTCACAAATCGGGTCTTGAGTCACCGCATTACATTCATAAAACGGCGACATACGGATCAGATCTTTATCTCGGAGCCTTCAGTTATCTCAGTGCGAATGTCAAAATAGGCAAGAACGTCAAGATCTACCCCAATGTTTTTATCGGGGAAAATGTGGTCATCGGCGACAATACGACCATTTTCGCCGGATCGAAGATCTATTCCGAATCTGAGATCGGAGACGATTGCACCATTCATTCTGGGACCGTGATCGGATGTGACGGATTTGGTTTCGCCCCAAACAAAAACGGGGATTACAGCAAAATACCTCAAACTGGAAATGTCATCATCGAAAACAACGTCGACATTGGTGCGGGCACGACAATCGATCGTGCTACCCTGGGTTCGACCATTATCCGAAATGGCGTGAAGCTCGACAATCAAATTCACATCGCTCACAATGTGGAGATAGGAAAGCATACGGTCATTGCCGCGCAAACCGGTATTGCCGGATCCACCAAAATAGGAAACAACTGCAAAATCGGTGGACAGGTGGGAATCGTGGGTCATATCACCATAGGCGACAATGTGCAGATCCAGGCTCAGTCGGGAATAGGAAAATCAATTCCGGACAATGAAACCGTTCAGGGAAGCCCAGCTATTCCTTATCACGACTTCAACAAATCATACGTTCACTTCAAGAATCTGCCGAAGATTTCTTCCAGACTGGACGACCTGGACAAAAAACTTGAAACTAAAAAATAACATTTCATGACTGTTAACCAGAAAACCATCAGTAAGGATGTATCCTTGGAGGGCATTGGGTTGCATACAGGCAATAAAGTGTCAATGACCTTTAAACCTGCGCCGGTTAACTCTGGATTCACCTTTGTTCGGACGGATCTAGAAGGACAGCCTGCAATAGAGGCACTTGCATGTTATGTGACAGACACTCAGAGAGGTACCAACATAGAAAAGAACGGCGTGGTCATCAATACGTCGGAACACGTTTTGGCAGCCCTTGTCGGATTGGACATCGATAATATCATCATTGAGATCGATGCCCCGGAGCCTCCTATAATGGACGGATCCTCAAAGTTCTTCGTCCGGGCCCTTGAAGAAGCAGGCCTAGAGGAGCAAGACGCGGAAAGAGAAATCTACGAGGTAAAAGATATCATCTCCTACAAGGACGAAGAGACCGGAAGCGAGATCATGATCATGCCATCAGACAAGTACGAGATAACGACTATGGTTGATTTTGGAACAAAAATTCTCGGCACCCAGAACGCGACCCTCGAACGCATCGAAGACTTCAAAGAAGAAATTGCGGACGCCAGGACCTTCAGCTTCCTGCACGAGATAGAAATGCTTCTCGACAACGATCTCATCAAAGGAGGAGACTTGAACAATGCCATCGTGTATGTCGACAAGCCCCTGTCAGATGAAACGATGAAAAAGCTGAGCAAGGCCTTCAAAAAAGACAAAGTCGCCGTCAAACCCAATGGAATTCTCGACAATCTGACCCTGCATTGGGCGAATGAGGCGGCACGACACAAATTGCTTGACGTGATTGGTGATTTGGCTTTGATCGGGACAAAGATCAAAGGAAAAGTGATTGCCACAAAACCGGGTCATAAGATCAATACCCATTTCGCCCGAAAGATGATGAAGCTCATCAAGATTGAAAAACGAAATAAAGTCCCGCAGTACGATCTGAATCAGCCACCCCTGATGGACATCCATGACATCATGAAGCTCTTGCCCCATCGACCTCCCTTCCTTTTGGTTGATCGGATCCTGGAGCTGTCTGATCATCATGTGGTAGGAATGAAAAACGTCACGATGAACGAGACCTTTTTCGTCGGACATTTCCCGGGAGCGCCGGTAATGCCGGGAGTGCTTCAAATTGAAGCCATGGCACAATGCGGCGGGGTTCTTGTTCTCAGCACGGTGCCTGATCCGGAGAACTACCTGACCTATTTCATGAAAATGAACAATGTCAAATTCAAACAGAAAGTTCTGCCGGGTGACACCCTGATCTTCAAAGCTGAATTGATGATGCCGATACGAAGAGGCATCTGTCACATGCAGGCTTACGGATACGCCAACAACAAACTTGTCGTAGAAGCAGAGCTCATGGCGCAGATCGTCAAGAAAACCTGAATTAATAATCCAAAGTAGAAAAGAACAGATGAATCAACCCTTAGCCTATATACATCCCGGTGCAAAAATCGCCACAAATGTTGTGATCGAGCCATTTACAACGATACACAACAATGTGACCATAGGGTCAGGCACCTGGATCGGGTCCAATGTGACGATCATGGAAGGTGCGAGAATCGGCAAGAATTGTCGAATCTTTCCCGGTGCGGTGATCTCGGCCATTCCCCAGGATCTCAAATTTGAAGGGGAGGATTCACTCGCGGTCATCGGAGACAATGTGACCGTCCGGGAATGCGCCACGATCAATCGCGGCACCAAGGCCTACGGGAAAACGGTAATCGGAGACAATTGCCTGATTATGGCTACGGCTCACGTTGCTCATGACTGCATCATCGGAAACGACGTGATTATTGTCAATGGAGTTACCCTGGCCGGCCATGTGCAAATCGGCGAATACGCCATCATCGGCGGTCTCGCTGGAGTTCACCAGTTCATTCATATTGGAAAGCACGCCATGATATCCGGGGGATCGCTCGTTAGAAAGGACGTTCCGCCATTTGTCAAGGCGGCCAAGGAACCCTTGTCATACATCGGCATCAACTCCATTGGATTGCGCAGGAGGGGTTTTTCCTCAGAAAAGATCAACGAGATTCAAAACATTTACAGAATCCTGTTTCAAAAGAACAATAACGTGTCCCAGGCCTCGAGAATTCTCGAAGCTGAACTCGACGCAAGCCCGGAGCGCGATGAAGTTTTGACTTTCATCAACAATTCTCAAAGGGGAATCATGAAAGGATACACAAGTAACTATTAGAACAGAATGGCAACAACATCAGACATCAAAAAAGGATTGTGCATCGTATACAACAACGACACCTATAAAATCACAGAATTTCTTCACGTGAAGCCTGGTAAAGGCCCCGCTTTTGTAAGAACAAAGCTCAAGAGCCTGACCACGGGGAAGGTCATTGACAATACCTTTTCAGCCGGTCATAAGATAGAGGAGGTGCGCGTGGAAACCCGCAAGTATCAGTACCTCTATCCCGAAGGAGACACCTATCACTTCATGAACACAGAGGATTACAACCAGATATCCCTGCAAAAGGAGGCGCTTGATTCGCCCGATCTGTTGAAGGAGGGTGAAATCGTGACCATCATCATCCGAACTTCAGATGAATTGCCTCTGGCTGTGGACATGCCTGCTCACGTATACCTCGAGGTCACTCACACGGAACCGGGTGTGAAGGGAAACACAGCTACGAATGCGACGAAGCCCGCAACGGTTGAGACGGGTGCACAGGTCAATGTGCCCTTGTTTATCAATGAGGGGGACAAAATCAAGATCGACACGGAAAAGGGAACCTACATGGAACGCGTGAAAGACTGAACCCTATGAAATTCTTCCGCACCCACACGCTTCAAGAGATCGCAGAAATAGCTGGAAACGAATTTGTAGGAGAAAAAGATTTTCCGGTTACCGGTATCAATGAGATTCACGTAGTAGAACCCGGTGACATAGTCTTTGTGGATCATCCCAAATATTATGACAAGGCTTTGAATTCTGCTGCAACGGTCATTCTGATCAATAAGAAGGTAGAATGTCCGAAAGGAAAGGCGCTGCTGCTATCTGAAGATCCGTTTTCCGATTTCAACAAGATCACTCAGCACTTCAGACCCTTCAAACCTGCTTCCAAAAGCATTTCAGATTCGGCGGTTATAGGGCCCAACACCATGGTTCAGCCTCAGGTCTTTATCGGCAACAATGTCACAATAGGCAAGGATTGTCTCATTCATCCGAACGTCAGCATCTACGACAATACCGTAATTGGAGACAGAGTAGTGATTCATTCTGGAACGGTTTTGGGCGGCGATGCCTTTTACTTTCAAAAACGAGCGCATGGTTTTGACAAGCTGAAGTCCTGTGGACGTGTGGTCATTGAGAACGATGTCGAAATTGGCGCTGCCTGCACGATAGACAAAGGGGTTACCGGAGACACGATCATCGGTGAAGGAACAAAGCTGGACAACCAGGTGCAGATTGCCCATGACACGATCATCGGCAAGAGGTGTCTCATCGCATCCCAGGTTGGAATCGCCGGTTGTACCCGGCTCGAAGATGAAGTCACGCTGTGGGGCCAGGTGGGTGTCATCAGCGACATCACGATAGGAAAAGGAGCAGTGGTTTATGCACAGTCCGGGGTCTCTAAGGACCTCGAGGCGGGGAAGACCTATTTCGGATCCCCGGCAGGAGAAGCCCGCGAAAAATACAGGGAACTGGGAATGATCAAAAACCTCCCAGGTCTTTATGAAAAAATGAAGAAATAGAGCTGTTTCTGTTGAAATTGCCCTAATTTTGTTTCGGTAAAAAAGGATTGTAAAAGCAAAACAAGCATAAGAAATGAGTGTATTAGTCAATAAAGATTCCCGAGTGATAGTACAAGGGTTCACAGGCAGTGAAGGAACTTTTCATGCCGGTCAGATGATAGATTACGGCACCAATGTCGTCGGTGGGGTGACCCCGGGCAAAGGTGGTCAAACGCATCTCGACAAACCGGTTTTCAATACGGTTGCAGACGCGGTTCGCGAGGTGGGCGCCAACACCTCAATCATATTTGTGCCTCCTGCTTTTGCCGCAGACGCCATTATGGAGTCGGCAGAAGCGGGCATCAAAGTGATCATCTGCATCACCGAAGGGATTCCCACGGCGGATATGGTGCGAGTCAAATCGTACATTGATGCAAGGGATTGCCGATTGGTAGGCCCGAACTGTCCCGGCGTAATCACCCCGGACGAGGCGAAGGTTGGCATCATGCCCGGCTTCGTTTTCAAAAAAGGCCGTGTTGGCATTGTGTCAAAATCCGGAACACTGACCTATGAGGCAGCTGATCAAGTTGTCAGAAAAGGACTTGGAATCACAACCGCAATTGGAATAGGCGGGGACCCGATCATTGGCACCACAACCAAAGAGGCGGTTCAGCTCTTGATGGAAGATCCTGACACCGATGCCATAGTGATGATTGGTGAGATCGGAGGACAATTGGAAGCCGATGCAGCGAAATGGATCAAGGCAGACGGCAATCGCAAGCCTGTTGTCGGGTTCATTGCCGGGCAAACGGCTCCCGCGGGAAGAACGATGGGGCATGCCGGAGCAATCGTAGGGGGAAAAGACGACACGGCGCAGGCTAAAATGGAAATCATGGCAGCCAATGGGATTCACGTTGTTGATTCCCCAGCTGAAATCGGACAAAAAGTCCTCGAAGTGTTGGGCTGATCCGACCTGTGTGCATAAAAAAAACTTTAGACTAAGGCTGTCCGGTGGACGGCCTTTTCTTTATTACTAATCAATTTGATTAGATGTTAAAAAATTCATAATGCGATACAACCTCTTTCGTACTCGAGGTCTCTTCTTTATTTTTAGACGTTCATTCATATTCTTAACCTTTCACCTACTTTCAAAATGAAAAACCTCCTTTACTACACTTTCGTACTTTCCTTTTTGTTATTCGCAGGATGTAAACAATCCGGTTCAGGTACGAATTTTGTTGCCGAAAATCACACGGATGCCCAGGGGTATTCGTATGAGGCCGTTAGCAATGACCCTACAGGCCTGAGACTTTATACCCTTGACAACGGACTCAAGGTATACCTGAGTCAAAATAACGACGAACCTAAAATACAGACCTATGTGGCGGTCAGGGCAGGATCCAGCTATGATCCGGCAGACAATACGGGATTGGCCCATTATTTAGAACATATGCTGTTCAAGGGCACCAGTGAGTTTGGAACTCAAGACTGGGAAACCGAAAAAATTTATCTCGATTCAATTTCGGATTTGTTTGAAAAACACAAAAATGAAACGGATCCAGACAGGAAAAAGGAGATTTACCGGGAAATTGATCGGATTTCGCTTGAAGCTTCAAACTATGCAATTGCGAGTGAATATGACAAAATGGTTGGATCTTTGGGCGCCCAGGGAACCAATGCCCACACCTCAAATGAAGAAACCGTATATCACAATAAGATCCCTGCCAATGAGTTGGAAAAATGGGCCAAACTTGAAAAGGATCGTTTTTCTGAACTGGTTTTGAGATTGTTTCATACGGAGTTGGAAGCTGTGTATGAAGAATTCAACCGAGGTTTGGACGACGATGGAAGTAAGAAATATCATGCCATGAACAGGGCCTTGTTTCCGAACCATCCCTACGGGCAGCAAACGACAATTGGAACCTCGGAGCACCTGAAAAACCCTTCCATGGTAGCTATTAATGAATATTTTAACAAGTATTATGTACCCAATAACATGGCAGTTGTTTTGGTCGGAGATTTTGAATTCGAACCGACCATAAAATTGATAGATGACACATTTGGGCAATTGGAGAATAAAGAAGTTGAACACCCTGTTCTTCCTGAGGAAGCACCCCTGGAATCGATAACCGAGATCGAGGTCTTTGGTCCAACAGCAGAATCGGTCCGAGTAGCCTTCAGAGTCAACGGTGGACTCGGGAGCGAGGACTACAAAAGAGCCATGCTGATCGACATGATGCTTTCAAATGGCAAGGCGGGCCTGATTGATTTGAATCTGAATCAGAGTCAAAAGGTGCAAAGAGCTGGGTCTTATCACTCTTTTTTAAATGAGTACGGTCTTCATTATCTGGATGGGACCCCTAAGACTGGGCAGAGCCTGGATGAGGTTAAAGATCTGATGTTGGCCGAACTTGATAAAATTAAAAAAGGAGATTTTGACGATTGGCTCATCGAGGCCGTGATCAATGATTTGAAATTGGCCAAACTCAGGCAATATGAGAACAGCACCTCCCTGGCTTCGGCATACTACAATAACTTTATCTCGCAAAGAGATTGGGCCGATGAGCTCAGTTTCCTGGATGAATTGAAAGATATTACAAAAGAAGATCTGATGGCCTATGCTTCAGAAAACTACGGCGATAATTATGTTCTGATGTACAAAAGGCAAGGAGAAGACCCCAATATTGCAAAGGTTGAAAAGCCCCAGATCACTCCTGTTAATTTAAACCGGGGAAAGCAAAGTCCCTATTATGAGAATTTTTCGACCATCAGTTCTGGTGAAATTCAGCCCTTGTTTGTCAATTATAAGGAAGAAATCAAAGAATTAGAATTGAAAAACGGCCTGAAAGTATCTTACATTGAAAATAAAACCAATGATTTGTTCTCTTTGAATATCATTTTTGACATGGGGAGTGATCACGATAAAAAATTAGCTTTGGCTGTGGCCTATCTGGATTATGTGGGAACTGATCAATTGTCTCCCGATCAAGTAAAAAAAGAGTTTTTCAAATTAGGAATCAACTACGGGGTTAATACCGGATCGGAAAGGTCCTATGTAGGGTTGTCGGGGCTACAGGAAAACATGGACAAAGGTCTTGTCCTGTTGGAGAATTTATGGGATAATGCCAAGGCCGATCAGGAGAGTTATGACAAATTTGTCGAAAAGATTTTAAAAGCAAGGATCGACGGGAAAGCGCAAAAAGACAATATTTTATGGACAGGCATGTTGACTTATGGCATATATGGTGAAAATTCACGTCTAAGGGACATATATGACACGAATGAGTTGCAGAGCATGGATCCGAATGAGTTGATTCAAATGGTAAAAGACCTAAAAGGATATAAACAAAGAATGTTCTATTACGGCAATGACATTGAATCAACAATAACTTCATTAAACAATTCGCATCAAGTTCCCGCAGAACTGAAAAATTATCCGGAGCCAAAGAAATACGAACAGGTAGCCACCGGGAATCAGGTGAATTTTGTCGATTTCGATATGGTTCAGGCCGAAATCCTGTTAGTTGCTAAAGGGGATCCGTTTGATGCGGAAAAAATGGCTTACGCCCTGGTATTCGATGATTATTTTGGTTACAGCATGTCTTCCATATTGATGCAGGAATTACGGGAATCTAAATCACTGGCCTACGCTGTTTTTGCCGAGTATGTGAACGCCAGTAAAAAGGAAAATTCAGATGTGGTTCTGGCCTATATCGGTACGCAGGCCGATAAACTGCCAGAAGCGGTTGACGGATTGATGGTACTCATGAAAGACATGCCGGAGATTGAAGAAAAATTCGATTCCTCCAAGAAAAGCGCCTTGAAAAAGATTGCTGCGCAGAGAATAACCAAAGCGAATATATTTTGGAACTACGAAAGATTGAAAAGGAGGGGGATTGATTATGATATTCGAAAAGATATGTATGAATCCATCAGGAACATGACCTTGCAGGATTTGAGTTCATTCTTTGACCAAAACATCAAAGGAGGAAAATATACGGCTTTGGTCATTGGCAAGAAGTCTGACCTTGACCTGAATGCCCTTAAAAAAATGGGAGACTTCAAAGAAATGGACATTGACTATCTGTTCAACTATAAAGACATGGAAGTAAAGCAATAGTCTTCCTGTGAACTAAAATCCCATCAAATCAAGTTTTGATGGGATTCTTCTTTATAGAAATTTGACATTTGAATTTTACTATCTTTGATACGATAACCAAAAGATTCTTCATGAAATTACTCGAAAATAAAACAGCATTGATAACTGGTGCCTCCCGGGGTATCGGAAAGGGCATAGCCATGGAGTTTGCCAAGCAGGGCGCTCATGTGGCCTTCACGTATAATGCTTCAGCAGAGGCAGCCAAGGCACTTGAAGCTGAATTGGAAGGTTTTGGGGTCAAGGCTAAGGGATATCAATCCAATGCCGCCGATTTTGACGCGGCACAACAGCTGGTCAAAGATGTCATCGAGGACTTTGGCGGATTGGACATCCTGATCAACAATGCCGGGATCACCAAGGACAATCTGCTCATGCGAATTTCAGAGGAGGATTTTGACAAGGTGATTGAGGTCAACCTCAAATCGGTGTTCAATCTGACCAAGGCAGTGCTGCGACCCATGTTGAAGCAGCGTTCGGGGTCCATTATCAACATGAGTTCAGTGGTTGGAGTGAAAGGAAATGCCGGGCAGACCAACTACGCGGCCTCAAAAGCGGGCATTCTGGGTTTCACAAAATCCGTGGCCCTGGAACTCGGGTCCAGAAATGTACGTTGCAACGCAATCGCGCCGGGCTTCATCGAAACCGAGATGACGGCCAAGCTTGACCCGAAAACGGTTGACAGTTGGAGAGATTCAATTCCTCTGAAACGAGGTGGAACTCCAGAAGATGTAGCCAATGCATGTGTATTTCTCGGATCGGATATGTCTGCCTACATCACGGGCCAGACCCTGAATGTTGACGGCGGCATGCTGACCTGACCGAATCCCTGAATACAATGAATCTCAATTTGGTGTTTTTACTTGTCCTGTCTGCATTGGCAAGCGGCCTGTTGAGCTATTATCAGTATTTTTTCAAGAAAGAGTTTGAACGGTTTTTGTTGCTTCCGGCATTCTTCCGTTTTATCGCAATTTTTTGTCTGCTGCTCCTATTGATCAACCCCCGTTACCAATCGAAACAATCCGTCATTGTGAAACCCGAACTTCTGGTTGCCTGGGACGCATCGAGATCCATGGGTTTCTCTGGAGCCGAAGTCCAGGTGAAAGAAGTGATTGACAAGTTTCATGATAACCTGGAGTTGAATGATCAATTCGAGATTCAATATTTTGGTTTTGGCGAGTCCCTGAGACTGGGAGATTCGCTTTCTTTTTCATCCGGTCAAACCGACATAGACAGGGCGCTGAAACAACTCAATCAATTATCCTCTTCCGACGCATCTTCTATTGTCCTTGTCAGTGACGGGATACAAACCGTTGGCCGGAACTACGCATATGCCGGTATAGATCGGATGGTCTTTCCTATAATTGTGGGTGACACGGTTCAAAAAAATGATCTTGAAATCAGCCAGGTCAATGCAAATGCCTATGTGACAATGGGAAATCTTTTTGAAGTTGAAGCCTTTGTGACGTTTTCAGGAAAAGGATCAGCCAAAACTGAACTTCGCCTCGAAAAAGAAGGTCAGCTAATCGATCGTAAATCATTGAAATTCAATGAAAAAAACAGAAGTCAACGAGTTAAATTTGAACTTCCATCAGATGAGCCCGGCCAGCACATGTACCGAATTCATTTGATCCCTTTTCCTAATGAGCTTGAGACCCTGAACAATCAAGAATTTTTTGAGGTAGAAGTGGTTAACTCACAGATGGAAATCGCCGTGATATATGCTTTTGCACACCCTGACCTGGGTATGATCAAACAAAGCCTTGAGCGTGAGAAGAGAAAAGAAGTGAAACTGATACACATCTCAGAATGGAGTCCCGAAGACAATGAATTCTCAGTACATATCCTGTATCAGCCCGATGATCAATTTAGAGAGTTGTTCTCTTACCTGAAAGATGCCGGCAAAAACTACTTCCTGATCGCAGGAGCTTCTTCAGACTGGAATTTCTTAAACAGCGTGCAGGAATCATTTCGCAAACGGGAGATGATGCT